>OCZU010002328.1_pt1 | contig 12168 bp, 9 predicted proteins | sample 1539001 | NCBI WGS metagenome assembly OCZU01 (sample SAMEA3539306, study PRJEB22396) | soil metagenome | biome: tundra; feature: field; material: soil | place: USA | collected 2010-05 | depth 0.15 m
GACCACGGGATCTCGTGTACTTGCGCAGCGCGCTCGCGGGCCTGCCCGAGCTTCATGCAGCGCTCGGTGCGACGCGATCGCCGGTATTGCGCAAGCTGACTGCGGAGCTCGGCTTGCATACACACGAGCACGCTCTGCTCGCCCGAGCCCTCGTCGAGTCTCCACCGCAATACCTCCGCGATGGCGGTGTGCTCGCACCCGGCTATGACGCCGAACTCGACGAACTGCGGCTGCTCGGCAGCGATACCGAGAAATTTCTTTTGGATCTCGAGCGCCAAGAGCGCGAACGCAGCGGCTTGTCGAGCCTGAAGCTCGGCTTCAACCGGGTCCAAGGCTTTTTCATCGAGGTTAGCCGCAGCCAAGCCGACAGGGTTCCGCCCGACTACCTGCGCCGCCAGACCGTGAAGTCCGCCGAACGGTTCATCACACCGCAGCTCAAGGCCTTCGAGGACAAGGTACTCGGCGCGCGCGACCGAGCGCTCGCGCGCGAAAAAGAGCTTTACGAGGCGCTACTCGAGGCGCTGAGCGCGGAGTTGGCGGCGCTCCAGCAAACCAGCGCCGCAGTCGCTCTGCTCGATGTGCTGAGCTGTTTCGCCGAACGCGCGGCGACGCTCGATTGCGTACGTCCCGAACTCGTCGCCGTTCCCACGGTCCTGATCGAGGCCGGCCGCCATCCGGTCGTCGAGCGCGCGAGCCGCGATGCATTCGTGCCCAACGACCTGCTGTTCGACGACGAGCGCCGCATGCTGATCATCACGGGGCCGAACATGGGCGGCAAGAGCACCTACATGCGACAAGCGGCGCTCATCGCGATACTCGCGCACATCGGCTGCTACGTGCCGGCGAGGCGCGCGGTGTTGGGGCCGCTGGATCGCATATTCACGCGCATCGGCGCATCCGACGATCTCGCCGGCGGCCGCTCGACCTTCATGCTCGAGATGACCGAGACCGCCAATATTCTGCATAACGCGACCGACCGAAGTCTGGTGCTCATGGACGAGGTCGGACGCGGCACGAGTACCTTCGACGGATTGTCCTTGGCCTGGGCCTGCGCGGCGTTCATCGCCCGCGAAATCCGCGCGTTCACGCTGTTCGCGACGCATTATTTCGAGCTCACGAGTCTCGCCTCCGAGTCCCCCGGTGTCGCCAACGTGCACGTCGAGGCGGTCGAGCATGGCGAACGACTCGTGTTTCTGCACAGCGTCAAAGAGGGTCCCGCCAACCAGAGTTACGGCTTGCAGGTGGCGGCGCTGGCCGGCATCCCGAAGGCGGTGACGACGCAAGCGCGCCGCTATTTGATCGAGTTGGAGCGTGAGCGGGACGCCTTGCGCAAGCACAACTCGCAGCAGACCGAGTTGCCGCTGTTCGTAGCGCCCATGCCTGCGCCAGCCGCTGCGGCCATTCGCGAACGCGATTCGGCGGCACTGCAAGCATTGCGCGCGATCGACCCCAATTCCTTGAGTCCGCGCGCAGCGCTCGAATTGGTGTTCAAGCTGCAGGCATTGGATGCAGACAGGTAAAACGCCTTTAACGCACAAACCTGCCATCGCGCAAAAACGCGGCGGCCTGCCGCGCCGCTAGCGCCGAGAACAGCATGCCCGTATGGCTGACCGGCAGCACGATCTGATCCGTCGCGCCCGCTAGATTCGTCTCCGCGACCAAGACGGTGCCGTCGCTGGGTTCGTGGAGCGGACCGACGAGACGCCCGAGCCCAACCGCCGCGTTGCCAGCGATCACACCGATTTCGCGCGCCCCTTGCCAGCGTCTTGGCCGCCCCGGCAGCACTTCTTCTCGGATGGTATGCCCGAGTATCGTGCTGCCCCAGGGAAGCCGCGCGAGATTTTGCGCCGCGCGGCTGCCGTTCAGCGGCGAACCGAGTAGTACGATGCGTCCAGGAGGCATCGCAGGCGGATTATCGAACAGCTTCAACACCAATACGCCGCCCATGCTGTGGGCCACGATATGCAACGCATCGGCGCGCAGCCGGGAAACGAATTCGCCGAGTGCCGCCACGTTGGCGGCGGTCATCGCGGTGACCGAGGCGTACGAAAATACGCGATCCTCGGCGCCGATCTCGCGCGCGATCCTTCGCCGCAGAAGAAAACTCTCGCGCCCGGTGAACCAGAGCCCGTGCACGTAAACCACGATCGTGGTGTTCAACGGCGCAACTGTTCGATGACGGCCCTATTCGTATGCGAGGAAACCGTCTCGATCGCATCTTGGGCGCTCAACCACCGAAATTGCAGGTGCTCCGCGGGATTTAAGGTCACCGGCACGCGCTGCGGCAGCTTCAAGGCGTACGCATGCTCGAGGTTCTGCGTCACGCCCGCAGGGTAGATGCGGTCGCGTCCGAATGCCGGTGAAATTTCGTAGACCTGCGTCCATTGCAGATTCTTCAGCACACCGTCGGTGATGCCGGTTTCTTCGATGACCTCGCGGCGCGCCGCCCGGTCGGGCGCCTCGCCCCATTCCAGACTGCCGGTTACCGACTGCCAGTATCCGGCCGGCTTGCAGCGCTCGATCAGCAAGAATTCTCCCGCCGCCGTGTAGATGACGATCAACACGGATTCGGGACGCCGCACGCGCGCGGCTCCGCTCAAATCACTGGCAGCCTGCGCGATCGGTTTGTGGACTTCGACCAGTGACATGGGCTTAGGCTGAGCGGCGTCACTCGACCTTGACCGGAACGCGCACGCGGATGTGGAGCTCCCTGAGCTGTGCCTCGCTGACTTCCGTCGGCGCATCCATCATGAGGCAAGCTGCGGTCTGCGTCTTCGGGAAGGCAATGACGTCGCGAATGCTGTCCGCACCCGCCATCAACATCGCCAGACGATCCAAGCCGAACGCGATACCGCCGTGAGGCGGCGCACCCATTTTGAGCGCATCCAACAGGAAACCGAACTTGAGACGCGCCTCCTCCGGCGTGATACCCAACAAGTCGAACACGGTCGACTGCAGCTCTTGCGAGTGAATACGCACCGAGCCGCCGCCGATCTCGGAACCATTGAGCACCATGTCATATGCCTTGGCGATCGCATCGCCGGGACTCGCCGCCAGCGCCGCGTAATCCAAGTCCACGGGGCTTGTGAACGGGTGGTGCATCGCGGCCCAGCGCTTGGCATCGCGGTCCCATTCGAACATCGGGAAATCGACGACCCACAACGGCCGCCACGCGCGCGCGACGAGTCCTAGATCCGCCCCAAGCTTCAGACGCAAAGCGCCGAGCGCGTCGCTGACGACTTTGGCGCTATCGGCGCCGAAGAAGATCAAGTCGCCGTCCTTCGCGGACGTCCGCTGCAAAATACCGGCAACCGCCGCGTCGCTCAAGAATTTCAAAATCGGCGATTGCAGACCCTCGCGACCTTTTGCGCTTTCGTTGACTTTGATGTAGGCGAGACCTCTGGCGCCGTGGCGCGCCACATGCGCGGTGTAGTCGTCGATCTCCTTGCGAGAGAGCTTCCCACCTTGCGGCACGCATAGCGCGGCAACGCGGCCATCGGGATCCGCGGCCGGTCCCGCGAATACCTTGAAATCGCATCCCTTGACGAGGTCGGCGACATCGACGAGCTCCAATGGTATGCGCAAATCCGGCTTGTCCGATCCATAGCGACGCATCGCCTCCGCATAGCTCATGCGCGGCAGCGGCTGCGGCAGGTCGACATTCAAGACCCGCTTGAACAGGGCAACGATCAGCCCTTCCATGAGATCCTGAATCTGCTGTTGATCGAGAAACGAGGTCTCGATGTCGAGCTGGGTAAACTCGGGCTGACGATCGGCGCGCAAATCCTCATCGCGAAAACAGCGCACGATCTGATAATACCGATCGAAGCCTGCAATCATCAGTAATTGCTTGTAGATCTGCGGCGACTGCGGCAGCGCGAAGAACTGGCCGGGATGCGTGCGGCTGGGCACCAAATAATCGCGTGCGCCCTCGGGCGTCGCCTTCGAGAGCATCGGCGTCTCGATGTCGATGAAGCCGGCGTCGTCCAGGTACGATCGCATCGCGCGCGTGATCCGGTGGCGCAGCAACAAGCGCTCACGCATCTCCTCGCGGCGCAAGTCGAGGTAGCGGTAACGCAAGCGAACTTCCTCGCTGACGTGCTCGTCGAGCTGGAACGGCAGCGGATCGCAGCGGTTCAAAATCTCGAGCTGCCGGCAAAGCACTTCCACCTGACCGGATTTCAAGTTCGCGTTCGCGGTTCCCGCCGGGCGCGCCCGCACCAGTCCCGTGACCTTGAGTACGTATTCGTTGCGTACCCGCTCGGCTTGCGCGAACACGTCGGCCGGCTGCGGATCGAAGACGATCTGCAACAAGCCTTCACGATCGCGCAGGTCGACGAAAATGACGCCGCCATGATCGCGGCGGCGTTGCGCCCAGCCGGCGACCGTGATGACCTGGCCGATCAATGACTCGCCGACTTGGCCGCAATAATGAGTACGCATAAGTATATGAACGATATGACGGAAAGCGCGCGATCCTAAGGCCTGGGGCGCGCATGGGCAAGCCCAAGCGGACAGCCGGGCGCGCTTTTGGCGTTTCAGCCGCCCAGCACCAAGCAGTCCGGCCTAGCGCCCGCCGGCCAGACCTAGCGGCCGCCGGTCCGTTTGCCCGGCTTTTTCGATCTGGTCTTTGCCGCTGCGACCGAGCCGCCGCGTTTGACGGTTCGCGTCGTGTTCGGCGGCTTCGACGACGCGGACTTCGCCGCCGGCTTGCCGGCCGACTTGTCGCCGGCGGCATCCGCGGGCTTTGTGGCGGCCTTCTGATCTTCTTTCGCCGCGGGCGCATCCTTTGCGGATCCGTCCTTGCCCGGCGCGTCCTTGCCCGGCGCTTCCTTGCTCGGCGTTTCCTTGCCCGACGCCTCTGTGGCTTCCTTGGCGTCCTTACCGTCCTTCTTCTCGTCCTTGACGGGCTCCGCCTCGGCCTTGTCGACCAGATTGCGTTTGCCCTCCTGGTCCGACTTGAAATCGGTCTCGTACCAGCCGGCGCCCTTGAGCCGGAATACCGGCGCGGACATCAAGCGTTGCAGCGTGGGTTTGCCGCAATCCGGGCATTTCTTGAGGGGCGCATCGTTGACCTTCTGCATGGCCTCCAATTGATGGCCGCATTGCTTGCATTGATACTCGTAGAAAGGCATGAATTCCCTCTGCTGACGCGTCGCTCGACCCGTTCAAATGCTTCAGTATAGCGAACGCCGCGGCCACGCCGCGATCGGCGTGCAGCGCTACGGCAGCCTTTCCGGGCAACTCAGTGCAAGCGTTCCTTCTCGAACACGAGCTCGGCGCGATGCAGTTTGGCAACGATGCGATCTCCCGGCACGAATTCGCCGCGCAGAATCTGCTGCGCCAATGGATTTTCGATCTGCGCCTGGATCGCGCGCTTCAGCGGGCGTGCGCCGTACACCGTATCGAACCCGGCCTCGCCGATCTTGTCGCGGGCGGCGTCGTCGAGCCGCAACTGAATATCGCGCTCCGCCAGACGTTGCCGCAGCCGGCCCAATTGTATGTCGACGATCGCGCGGATCTGCGCGCGGCCGAGCGGATGAAACACGACGATATCATCGACGCGATTGATGAATTCCGGCCGAAAATGTTGGGTCACGACCTGCATGACGGCCGCCTTCATCTTGGCGTAGTTGGCTTCGCCGGCGAGTTCTTGAATGACCTGGCTGCCCAAGTTCGAGGTCATGATCACGACCGTGTTGCGGAAATCCACGGTGCGTCCCTGGCCGTCGGTCAGGCGGCCGTCGTCGAGGACCTGCAGCAAGACGTTGAACACGTCGGGATGCGCTTTTTCGATCTCGTCGAGCAGGATCACGGAATACGGGCGCCGACGCACGGCTTCGGTGAGGTATCCGCCTTCCTCGTAGCCGACATAGCCCGGGGGCGCGCCAATGAGCCGCGCGACCGAGTGCTTTTCCATGAACTCCGACATATCGATGCGGATCAGCGCATCTTGGCTGTCGAACAGAAAGTCGGCGAGCGCTTTACAGAGCTCGGTCTTGCCAACGCCCGTGGGCCCCAAGAACATGAATGAGCCGCTCGGGCGATGCGGGTCCGACAATCCCGCACGCGTGCGGCGAATGGCGTCGGCGACCGCCTTGACGGCCTCGGTTTGCCCCACGACCCGGGCGCCGATGACCTGCTCCATGCGCAGCAACTTTTCGCGCTCGCCTTCGAGCATGCGCGCCACGGGGATTCCGGTCCATTTGGAGACGATCTCCGCGATCTCCGCTTCGGTCACCTCATTGCGCAGCAGCTGCGTCGGCTTTTGCTCGACTTCGAGAGCCTTGGCGAGGCGCCGCTCCAGATCTGGGATGCGTCCATATTGCAGTTCGGACATGCGCGCCAAATCCTGCGCGCGCCGCGCGGTATCGAGATCGAGCCGCGCGCGCTCGAGCGCCTCTTTGATCGTTGCCGCGCCCTGTACCGAGGCCTTCTCCGCCTTCCAGATCTCCTCGAGATCGGAGTATTCCTTCTCGAGCGCCCGCAAAGCGTCCTCGAGCGTGCTCAAGCGCTTGCGCGACGCCTCGTCGGTTTCTTTTTTGAGCGCTTCGCGCTCGATTTTCAGCTGGATGATGCGCCGATCTAATTTGTCGAGCGCTTCCGGCTTTGAATCGATTTCCATGCGGATCAGCGAGCCCGCCTCGTCGATCAAGTCGATGGCTTTGTCCGGCAACTGCCGATCGGAAATGTAACGATGCGAAAGCGTGGCTGCGGCAACGATCGCCGGATCGGTGATCTCGACGCCATGGTGCACTTCGTAGCGCTCCTTGAGGCCGCGCAATATCGCGATCGTGTCCTCGACCGAAGGCTCGTTGACCATGATTTTCTGAAAGCGCCGCTCGAGCGCCGCGTCTTTCTCGATGTATTTGCGGTATTCATCGAGCGTCGTCGCGCCGACGCAATGCAACTCGCCGCGCGCGAGCGCCGGCTTCAGCATATTGCCCGCGTCCATGGCGCCCTCGGCCTTGCCGGCGCCGACCATGGTGTGCAACTCATCGATGAAAAGAATTATCTGGCCCTCTTGTTTGGCCAGATCCGTGAGCACGGCCTTGAGCCGCTCCTCAAACTCGCCGCGAAATTTCGCGCCGGCAATCAGGGAGCCCATATCGAGCGCGAGAATGCGCTTATTGCGCAGGCCCTCGGGAACCTCGCCGTTGACGATGCGCTGCGCAAGCCCCTCGACGATCGCCGTCTTGCCGACGCCGGGCTCGCCGATCAGTACCGGGTTGTTTTTCGTGCGTCGCTGCAGAACCTGGATCGTGCGCCGGATTTCATCGTCGCGCCCGATGACCGGATCGAGCTTGCCCTGGCTGGCGCGCTCCGTAAGATCGATACTGTATTTTTCCAATGCCTGACGATTTTCCTCCGAATTCGCATCATCGACCTTGGCGCCGCCGCGCACCTCGTCGATGGCCGTCTCCAAGGCCGCACGCGCGACGCCGCAGGCCTTGAGTACGCGCCCCAATTCGCCGCGATCGTCGCAAGCCGCGAGCACAAAGAGTTCGCTCGAAATGAATTGATCGCCGCGCTGCTGGGCGAGCTTGTCGGTCACATTCATGAGTTTGTTCAGATCGTTGCCGAGCAAGACCTCGCCGCCGGCGCCTTCGACTTTGGGCAGCCGCTCGAGTGCGCCGGCGAGTTCCGAACGCAACTTCGCGACATTGGCTCCCGCCTTTTCCAGTAATGGACGAGCCGTACCGCCCTGCTGGTCGAGCAACGCGGCCATCAAATGAACGGGCTCGATATATTGGTTATCGCGGCCGACCGCGAGCGACTGCGCATCCGCGAGCGCGGTCTGGAATTTGGTCGTCAGCTTGTCCATTCGCATAAAAACACCCCTGAGGAACTCGGCCCCTGCATGTGGCTTTAGGTGGGGGTGGGCTGCCGCAATTCAACCGTGCTGCGGCGCCTCCAACCAGATCAGCGTGGCTTGACGACCGGTTTGACCGTCGCGGCGGTGCGAAAAATAGCTTTCTTTATCGGCATAGGTACATTCCACACCCTCGTCGATGCGCGCTATACCTAGGCCTTGCAGCTGTTGGCGAGCCAGCAGCGCCAAATCCGCCATGAATCGACCGCGGTCGTTGCGACGAAACGCCGCCGCCGCGGCCGCATCGAGCCTAAGCATCGCCTCGCGCACCTCGAGGCCGACCTCATAGTGCGGAGCGCCGATTGAGGGACCTATCCAAGCCATGAGTCGCTCGGGGCGCACCGCGAGCGCTCGCACGGTCGCGGCCAGTATGCCGCAGCTGAGCCCCCGCCATCCGGCATGGGCCGCGGCGACGACGCTGCCGTCATCGGCGGCCAATAGGATAGGCACGCAGTCGGCCGTCAATATCGCGCAAACACGCCCCGCGCGGCGCGAAAACGCGGCATCCTTTCCCTCGTCGGCAACACGGTTCGCAGCCCGCGCTTGGTCCAAATCCGCGACGTCGGCACCATGCACCTGGCGCAGCCAGACCGGCTCCGCCGGCAAGCGCGCCGCCTCAACCAAGCGCCGGCGATTCTCTTGCACGTGCTCGGGCACGTCACCCACATGTGCGCCGAGATTCAGCGATTGATAGGGTCCCGCGCTGACTCCGCCCGTGCGGCGCGTCGAGAGGGCCCGCACGTTCGCGGGCGCCTGCCAATCGGGCACCAGCCACGAGGGACTCACGCCGCATCACCCACGGGGTGCAAGTCGCGCCGCAATGCTGCGATCAACGCCGCGAAGTCCGGCGGCAAGGGGCTTTCGAAGGTCTTGCGTTTGCCGGTCCGGGGGTGGTCGAACGCGAGGCTCGCGGCGTGCAAGGCCTGGCGTTTGAAGCCTCGCAGCGTGACCATGAGCGCGTCGCTGGCACCCTTGGGCTGCGCGAAACGGCCGCCATAGACCGGATCGCCGACGATCGGATAGCGCAGGTGCGAGAAATGCAGTCGAATCTGATGCGTACGCCCGGTCTCCAGTTTGACCCCGACATGCGTATGCGCACGGAATCGTTCCAGCACGCGATAGTGTGTCACGGCGGGGCGCCCGTCCTCGCGCACGGTCATACGCAGCCGGTCGCTGCGATGTCGCCCGATCGGTTCGGATATCGTACCGCCGCTGGTCATGACCCCCGTACATACGGCCTGGTACTCCCGTGCGACCGTGCGCGCCATCAATTGGCGCGTCAGCGACGTATGTGCCTCCAAGTTGCGCGCGACGACCAGGAGCCCGCTCGTATCCTTGTCGAGACGGTGGATCAGTCCCGCGCGCGGCAGCACCGCGAGGCCAGGATCGAGTCCCAGCAAGGCATTCTGCAGCGTATGTGTACGGTTGCCCGCGCCGGGATGCACGACGAGCCCGACCGGCTTGTTGACGACGAAGCAATCGTGATCTTGATACACGAGATCGAGTGCGATGGCTTCCGGCAGCACGCCGTCCGGCACCGGCGTAGCGGCGATTCGCACCGACACGCGCGCCCCCGCATCGAGCAGTTCGCTGGGTTTACAGGCGCGCCGGCCCACGGTCACCTCGCCCGCTTCGATCCACGCCTTGATCCGGGTGCGCGAGTGCTGCGGCAACAGCCTTGAGAGGGCGCTATCCAGGCGCTCGCCCCCCAATTCCGGCGGAATTTCAAGCTCAATCAACTGGAACTCTGGGCTCATCGGGGTACTCGAAATGTGCTGCGCGGCATCGGGTATACTGCCGCGCTTCGTAAGAATCGGACTATTGTAAGGAATCGCTTGTGAGACCGCGTGATCTTGAACACCCGAGCCGGGTGCTGCTGGCCGCATTGCTGATTGCCGTGCTGGGCGTGGGCTGCCGCACGCACCGCGTCGACGACGCGAAGTCCGGACCCGAAGTCATCTACCAACGCGCCCAAAAGAGCATGAAAAACGGCGATTTCGGCGCTGCGATCAAACAGCTCGAAGGCCTGCAGTCGCGCTTTCCGTTCAGCGAATCGGCGCGCCAATCACAGTTGGATCTGATTTACGCCTATTACAAGAATCGAGAAACCGAGCCGGCCATCGATGCCGCGGACACCTTCATTCGCGAAAACCCGACCAACCTACGCGTCGATTACGCCTACTACATGAAGGGTCTGATCAATTTTGAACGGCAGGCGAATTTGGTCGAGCGCTGGTTCCACGCCGATTTGACCAAGCGCCCGCCGACCGACGCCCGCAAGTCCTTCGATGCATTCGCCGCATTGTTGCAGAAATACCCGCATAGCCAATACGTCGCCGATGCGCGGCAGCGCATGATCTTCCTGCGCAACCGGCTCGCGGATTTTGAATACCATGTGGCCGAGTACTACATGCGCCGCGGCGCGTACGTCGGAGCCATCAATCGCGCCAAGTACTGCATCGAGAACTATGACGGCGCGCCGGCCGTGCAGTCATCGCTGAAAATCCTCATCGAGGCCTATCGCAAGCTCAACATGCCGGATCTCGCCGCCAACGCGACGAAGGTCTACGACGAGAATTATCCGAAAGACGCCAAGCTCGTTCAGGCGCCGAAAAAGGCCTGGTGGAAGCTGTTTTAGCGGGATTTGTAGCCGCTCGTAATCGGATAGCGCCAATCGCGGCCAAATGCGCGGCCGCTGACGCGAACGCCGGGCGGTGCCTGGCGCCGTTTGTATTCATTGCGCTTGACGAGATCCAGGATGCGCCCGACCGTCGCCCGATCGAATCCGCGCGCGGCAATCTGATCGACCGATAAATCGTCTTCAATGAAGGCCTCCAGAATCGGATCCAGAACTTCATAGGGAGGCAGGCTGTCGGTGTCCTTTTGACCGTGGCGCAACTCGGCCGTCGGCGGCCGCTCGATCACGCGCTCCGGGATCGCGCGCGATCGCGCGTTGCGCCAGCGCGCAAGCCGGTAAACGAGCAACTTGCTGCAATCCTTGATCGGCGCGAAACCGCCGGCCATGTCGCCGTAGAGCGTCGCATAACCCACCGACATCTCGCTCTTGTTGCCGGTCGTCAGCAGAATCTTGCCGGTCTTATTGGAAATCCCCATGAGCAGCACGCCGCGGCAGCGTGACTGGATATTTTCCTCGGCCGTATCGGGCGGCCTGCCGGCGAACTCGCCCTGCAGGGCCGCGAGCGTCGCCTCGAACATGCCTTCGATGGAAATTTCGCTGTGTTTGACGTGCAGCCACGCGGCTTGCAGCGCCGCATCGTCCTTGCTCATCTGCGAGGTATAGCGAGACGGCATCGCGACTGAATGCACGCGCTCGGCGCCGAGCGCGTCGACCGCAATGCACAGCGTCAGCGCCGAATCGATGCCGCCCGACAAGCCGATGACCGCGCCGGGGAAGCGGTGCTTGTCGACATAGTCGCGGGTGCCCTGCACCAGCGCGCCATAAACACTTTCTTCCTGGGATTGGCGCGGGACCACCTCGGCGCGCACCGGGTTGACGCTTCCGGTCGGCTCGACCTCGAGATCGGCGGTGTAGAGTCCCTCTTGAAAAGCCGGCGCGCGCAAGGTCACCTCGCAGGCTGCATTCATGACGAAGGAGTTGCCATCGAACACCAATTCGTCTTGGCCGCCGATCAAATTGAGGAACACGATCGGCAGTCCGGTCTCGCTGACGCGCGCCCGCGCCACGAGATCCTCGCGCTGCAGTTGCTTGTCGAGTTCGTAGGGCGAGGCGTTGATGACGAGCAGCACTTGCGCACCGGCGTTTTTTGCTTGCCGCGCAGGCTCCGGTTCCCAGATGTCTTCGCAAACCAGCACGCCCGCCTTGGTGCCGGCGAGATCGATGATGGTCGGTGCCACGCCGGGCGTGAAATAGCGCTTTTCATCGAATACCCGGTAATTGGGCAGACAGGCTTTGCGATGGTTGGCGATCACGCTCCCGTCCCGAATGACGATCGCCGAATTGAAAATTCTCGCGCCGGCGTACTCGGGGTAGCCTGCGATCAAGGTGATGCCGCGCACCTCGTTCTTGAGCCGTTCGAGCGAACGCGCCACCTGCGCACGCATGCCGGCGTGAAACAATAAGTCCTCGGGCGGATAGCCGGAGACCGCGAGTTCCGGCAGCAAGACCACATCGGCTTGCGATACGTCGCGCGCGTCATTAGCCGCCGCCACGATGCGCGACGTATTGCCGTCGACGTCGCCGACGACCAAGTTGAGCTGCGCCATCACGCACCGCAGCCGCCGCGTATGAGTCAATGCAATCCCCTACTTCGGGC
>OCZU010002329.1_pt1 | contig 12166 bp, 10 predicted proteins | sample 1539001 | NCBI WGS metagenome assembly OCZU01 (sample SAMEA3539306, study PRJEB22396) | soil metagenome | biome: tundra; feature: field; material: soil | place: USA | collected 2010-05 | depth 0.15 m
CATTGAGATTCCAACTGAGGACGTTCGCGCTGGTTCCATTTGTTCCATTTGGAACATCCAAATAAATGGAGCAGAGTCCGTCGACAATATGGGTGCCAGTCAAAGCAACGAAATCATATTCGTAGGTCGTCTGTGCGAAGGACCGGATTGCGGCGCCCCAGACCATACAGGCGTATAGGAGGGATACCATGCTTTTGGCGAATCTAGGTTCAGAAGTCAACAACAGAAGCCAACGACGACAATTTGATATTGCGTCCGGCTGGAAAGCACTTCTGCCCGGTGAATTGGTAACTGGTTCGTGGGACGCGAGTTTTTCCCGCCACGCGTTGTTGATAAAAGCGCATGGGAGTGTCATGCGTTGCCTTTTTGCCAACTGCAAATCACAGCCCTTCATTACCCCCATTCTCAGCTAGGGAAATGCAAACAGCAAGCCGTCAACAAACCAACAACGCTCGGTGAAGTATCCCCTGTGCCGAGCCCGGCAATGGCTGGCCATCGCCTTTGCCACGGTGCCGATGCCCCCATGATGCACTACGGCGGCGCATTGCGGAAAAGGTTTTTGAAACGGAGCGAACGCGCTGTGAAGGACAGACGACGGAAGCGGGTCCGGTAGCTGATCCCTATATTTCGAACCAGGTTCACCCAGGGCGTGCCGGACTTTTCGTGGACCAGAGCAGCCGCGAACACAGCGGGATTGGCTACGAGTACGACGTCCCCAATGATCAACTTCGAGAGTAGATCATATTGTCTTTGAATGAAGCGCACACCCCAACGAGCCGCGAGCGGCGCGGTCTTCAGAGGGTTCCAGAAATCAGGATTAGCATTGGCTGGTTTAAGCAAAGACTCAATCTTTGCGCAAACAACCTCAACTCCGGCATCCCGGCTACTCCCCAATTATTTTCACGAGCGCCCGCTTGCGTCTGCGTCCATCAAATTCGCCGTAAAAGATTTGTTCCCAAGGCCCAAAATCGAGTTTGCCTTTTGTAATAGCCACGACGACTTCGCGACCCATGATCTGCCGTTTCAGATGGGCGTCGGCGTTATCTTCGCCAGTCCGGTTGTGATGGTATTGTGAAACGGGTTCATGCGGTGCGAGTTTCTCCAGCCAGACATCGTAATCGTGCAACAGGCCGTCTTCCGCGTCATTTATGAAAACCGCCGCAGTGATGTGCATGGCATTCACCAGACACAACCCTTCTTTGACCCCGCTTTTTTTGATCAGTCCCTCGACAATCCCCGTGATGTTGACGAAGCCCCGGCGATTCGGAATTTCAAACCAAAGATGTTCCGTGAGCGATTTCATGGGGCAACGATTTTCGGGAATAAAACCCAATCACTGCCACGCTGCAAGTCTGAAAGAGATTTTCTGAAAGAGATTTCTGAAAGAGCTTTGGGTCTGATCACAGGGAGCGACCGGTTGCTAAGGTCACACCCCGTTAACGTCCGTCTGGACTCCCCGGAAAACACCAAAGAAAATTTCGGTTCGTTTCGGCAGGGGCAAGATACCAGGTAACAACGAATGGGGGCGGTTTCATGCGTTAATCTTTGTATGGCTGGAACTCTTGAAGAACAGCCTTTTCCGTTCTGTGGGTTTTGTCAAACCAATACCACTACACGAAAGCCGCTTATTTTTTCTTGGCGGCGTGAGCAAAACCAGACCGGTGCAGTTAGCAAAACCATGACAAGGATCCTCACTTTAGAGTAAACTCGAACGGACGACAGACGATCTTCAACCCGCGTTGCTCGGTGAAGGAAGGCTTTGGATCCTGGTAAATCAAACTCACCAGGCTGTCGCTCCGAAAATTCAACGGGATCCGGCACAGTTCCGCGCATTTGATCGCCGCCCAGACCAATCGCCACGGCACGGGAACGAAAGAAATGGATTTTCCCTTCGCGTGGGCGATCGCTTCAAGGATTTGTCGGAACGTCCAAGGCTGCTCGTTTGCAATCGTGACCGGAGTTGCCGGTGAAGAAATTTTTCCCTCGGCGCAATCACAAATGAACGCCGACAAATCCAGTTCATGCACGAGGTATTGAATTTGCGCCCCGCCACCAAACAGCGGCAAAATCTTCGCGCGCTCAACCTGGCCGACCAGCTTGCCAAACATGCCATCGGGCGAATCGCCGTAAATCAAACCCGGTCGAAGGACGAGCGCGCCGAGTGAGAGCGCGATTGTTTCCGTTTCCAACTTCGCTTTTCCATAGAGCGATCTGCATCCGCCGAACGCGCTGATGCTGGAAATGTGAACGAGATTTTCAATCTTCGCCTGACGCGCGGCGCGCAGAAGTTTTTCCGAGCCTGCCACGTTGACGCGGTGAATGTCACCCCAGGAAAGTTGTTTGAAGTCGTAGGCGCAATGCACGAGGGCTTTCGCCCCGGCCAGAATTTCCGGCGACACTTCCTCGCCGAGTTGAAATCTGACCGCGCCACCGCCGGGCTTGGGATGGCGCGTGAGTTCAATGACACGCCAGCCGTGTTTTTCCAAGGCGGCCTTGACGCGGCCGCCGAGATAGCCGCCTGCGCCTGTGACCAGACAGGTTTTTTGGTTTGAGAATGTTTGCATTGATTCAAGGCATCCCGGCGGACAGCCAGCCGATGCGGTGCGCGTTGGCCATGACGGAAAATGTGATTGTTGTCGCCGGAATGTCCGGCAGCGCTGAAGCATCGACGATGTGAACGCGCGACCAGCCGTACGGGCGGCCGAGCGTGTCGCTTTGCATCGCCGCCGGGCTGGCGCTCATCGGAAACGAACTGCCGCTGTGAAAGCCGCGGCCCGCATCGGCGATTTGGAGCATCGGCGAAAGGGGCACCGCGCCAAAATGCATCGCGTGGCGCAACAGTTTCCGGATGACGCGGCGAATCATCGGTTTGGTTTCTGGATTCGGCTCGGCGTTCAGCTGCATTCGGTCAGGTTCTCCCTTTTTTAACGTCAATGCGATGCGCGACGAGTGATTGGAATGAAGGTAGCCTTGCACGATCAGGAGGCGTCGTTCCAAACTGCGCGCGAGAAATTCTAGCGGCGCGGCCATCGGGCCGAGAACTTTTCGCACGGCCTGTCCGATCAAGTCGTTATAGGAATAAACCTGCAAATGGATCGGATGCGGACTGATTCGTGAATCAGAAATTTCCAAGAATAACTGGCTCAAGGTGTGCAACAACTCATGTTGAACGTCACCCGCGCCTCGGGCCAGCACCAGGGGAAACAAAAAATACTGGCTGTCCTTCAACCTCACCGTGTGGTCATAGAGCGACATCGAGGACAGGAGAATTTGCGTTGTGGGAATGACGCCCGCCGCGAGATAAACACGTCCGGCTTCCGCCGCAAACGGTTCGCGGCTGATGCGGTGAACACCTTCGATAACGATGTTGCCTGTGGTTTCGCGCAGCCGCGTGACGACGACATCGGGCTGGTAAGTGAAATTCGGATCATTTTGCAACGTGCGGACGGTGTCTTCGGAATTGTAAATGTATCCGTAAGGGCAGCCGTACATGCACAGCCCGCAGTAAACGCAGCCGGGCGATTGGGGCGATGGGGCGACGCGGACGCCGACGCGGGCCTGGCCGAAAACTATTCCCGCTTCCCGCAGCGGCCGGCGATTTTTTTCCAGCTTGCCGAGAAATAGTTTCGCCTGACGGCTCAGTTCGAGCGCGGCGGGCTGGTCGAGATAAGTCGGAAAGAGTTTTTCCAAACCGTCGCGCCTGGCTGACAGACCCGTGAATTTTGCCACCGCAGCGTAATGCCCGGCCAAATCCGAAAGGCGAACCGGCCAGCCCGCGACGTCCTGCTCCGAATAGGGCATCATGGCCGCGCCCCAGACCGAACTGAAACCGCCGCGCGCGAAGGTGGGACGGAGCGCTACGTTTTCGTAATCCGCCGGAAAGTGCCGGTCGTATTCGCGGTAGGGATAATCCGAACCGAACGCGAGCTTGAGCGGGATGCCTTTTGCGCCCGCCACGATGCCTTCCTTGAGCTTTCGGATTTGCCCGCTGCTCCATGAAGCGGGGGGCACCGTGCGCATTTGAGCCACCAAATCGGCCCGGGATTTTTCCAGGGAAACACCCGCATCGAGCAAAGTCACCCTGGCTCCACGCTGCAGCAGCGCGTGCGCGCAAGCCACGCCGGAAGGCCCGGAACCGATCACATAATGCAGAGGAACGTTCTTCAAAGCGCCGGCGATTCGAGCGCGGCCGGGTTGCTGTTGGTCGCGGCCTCGATCATTTTTTGGTCGCAAATTTTCAGGTAGACTTCCGCGATGGTGTTGGTGTTCCAATCCTGGTGCAGCGAACGTTCCAGCCAGACTTTCGCGGCGGCGTAATCTTTCAACTGCACATAGTGCCAGCCCACGTTCGCGCTGGTGAAATAACCGTTGGGATCCAGTTCCACCGCGCGATCAAAAAACGGCCCGGCCTTTTCGTGCTGCCCGATCCAGTCAAGGCACATGCCGGTGCGCAGGAAATTGTAACCGTCGTAAGGATTCAGCTTCGTGCCGCGCTCGAACCACTTCATCGCCTGGCCCGCCAGTTCCGCATAATCCTCGTTGCCCTCCCAGCTTTGCAGGCGGAACGCTTCGCCCAGCTCATAGGCGGTCGTGGCATTCATCGGTTCGATGGCGAAGGCTCTTTCGAGCGCGGCGGCGCGTTCGGCCGGAATCTCCTGCGCCAGTTGAGCCTGCTCGAGCCAGTGATATTCCTTCGCGCGCCGCCCTTCCTGCCAGACCAAATAACCAAGCCCCGCCGCCAGAAAAATCGTCGCGAAGATTTTCGCCGCGACGCGCGCCGTGAACCAATAATTGTCGGTGGCAAAACGTGTGCAGCCGCTCAACAACGCCATCAAGCTCACCGCCAGAATGGCATTGGCGGGAATGTGCATGTTGAAATCCACCATCGAGTGAAACAGAATTGCGAGCAAGCCCAGCGACGCTCCGAGCACCAGCGCGAATTTGTTGCTGCCGCGTCCGCCGAGGTCGTTCTGCGATCCGCCGACATATTTCCAGGTCCTGACCACGCCCGCGCCGAGCAGCACGCACGCCGCCGCCACGAGCGTCGTGCCGGCAATTCCCCAGTCGGCCAGGGTGTCGAGATAATCATTGTGCGCGTGGTCCGGCTGGTGTTGCACCATCACGGGCCGCCAGGCGCGGAAGCGGTAATCGTAGTGCCCCGGGCCCACGCCCCACCACGGATTCGTGCGCCACATTTGCACGGCGGGCATCCACAAATCAAACCGCGCATTGCTGTTCAACTTGTCGTTCCGTGTGATTTCCTGGAGGCGTGCCTTGAAATAATGCGAGCGCGGGATAAAAACCAGTCCGCCGCCAATCAGTAAGACGAGCACCACAAGCGACGGCAGCCGGTAGGTCCGGTGGAAGAGCAGCACGGAGAAAAACACGACCAGCGTCAGTCCGGTGGAAACCCAGCCTCCCCGCGAAACCGTCACCACGATGCCCGAAAAAATCACCAATGAGGCATAACCCACAAAAACTTTCAGCATCGCATTCGCGCGGCTTACCAGCACCCACGCGAGACCGAGCGGCAAAATCATTTCCAGAAATCCTGCGCAATTGTTCGGCGAGATGAAAGTGCCCGAGCCGCGATGTCCGTATGGTGAAATGAAATTCCAGACCTTGTTCGAGCCGGTGAAAAATTGGATGACCGCGTAGCCCGCAATGGCCATGGCGAGAAAAATCAACGTCAGCAAGATGATCTGCAGGGACTCCTGACGGTGCAGGTTGTTGAGAATCGCGAAAAACAGAAAGGCATAGACCAGCACGCGAATCATCTCCAGCCGCGCCACGAATTCGATGTCCGCAGTCAGATAGCGTGCGACGGCGTAAACCACGAAGGCAACCACCGCCCAACAAATTGGCGGCCAGAGAAATTTCGGGCGGGGAACGATCCAAAGCCGCGCGCCCCAAAGCAGCAGAACGGCGGACGTTAGCGCTTGAATCACCAAAAAATCCGGCGTGCGCACCGCGCCCGTAGCGAGCGGCCCGAAAACCAGAATGGCGAGTACCAACCCAAGAATTCCCCGCTCGCACCAGTTGTCCATGACTTCCCGCTTCATCAGCGCGGGAAGCTAAAAGAAATCGGCCCCAGGGTCACGCGAATTAAGGCGGTTGAAAATAATCTGCCCGTGTCGCACCGCGACGTTCCAGCAAGGACAGGGCATGGTTCAAGCACCTGCCGGAGCGAAACTGGCTCCATAACCCGGCGAAGTCATTCTCCGTTTCAGTGGATGGTTCCGGAATAGCCTGATTGCGCCAATAGACAAATAAACCAGTAGCCGAGGTAACCGCCTACCATGGTGATGTCCGCGACCACGGTCACCGGAGTCAGAGCCATTCGCACTTCCCGGGCCTTGCCGTCATTGTAAACAGGCATTGTGTATGCACCCATTGCGTGGTTGCCGTCATAAAGCGTGAACGACAAATTGTTTGTTTCTATCAGGATGAAAAAGGATGGCGTCAGATTCGTGCCGGTCACATTCGTCGCCGGGAACACCGGCACCCGCTCCAAACCGCGCATGGAATTAGTGCCCACGAAATCAGGACGCCGCCGTTGCTCAATACGCTTTTGATTTTGATTCAAGAAATAGGCTCGCGTGCGGATGGAATCGCTGCGTTCCGAATATTCATCGTAAACCACCAGCCAGTCCTTTTGCCGTTTGGCATTAAACACGCGCAAGCTGGACTCATCCGCCGGCTCGTTGAAATCGTCCAGATTTGTCTTCGTCCAAAGCGCATGCGTGGCGCATCCGCCGGTGATTATCAACGGCAGCAGCAACAGCATTCGCCAAACAATGCGCCCGGAGTTCATTTTCCACGGCAGTCTTCAACCTTCAGGATTATCCAATAATTCCTGCAAGCGTGCGCGCAACGCAGCCGGCACTCTTTCAAGCCAGCCGGTGTCCACCAACCCCACGTCAATCAAGTCGCGCAGATGCATGCGATCCTTGTCGCGGAAGGAAGTGAGTTTCATCCGCACCAGGGCGTCGAGTGAAAGCAGGCGGAAGTTTTCGGTTTCCTCCGATTCGGAAACATCGGGCGCCGGCGCGGCGTAGTCAGGCCGGACCTTTTCAGCGGCGAAAACAATGTGAACCGCCTCGCGCGCCTTGGCGTCCGGGCCATCGAGAAACATATCTCTGCTCGCAACATGGCGATAAACGAATCCAGCCTGTTCCAAAGCTGCGCACGCCGCGTGGAGGTTCGCCCGTCGCAGCACAATATCCACGTCTTGCGTGTTCCGCACGGCCGCTTCATCCACGCGCGAAACCCACGCAGCCACCGCATTGCCGCCCGCCACAGCGTAAGGAACTTTTGCCTGTTCCAAAGACCGCGCCGCGCGGAGCAGACGCTGGCGAACTTTTTCAACCGCGTTGCTCATGCGCTCCCACGAAACTTCGCCGTAAGTCGCGATGGCCATAGTTGCGTTTTATCAATTTGCCAGATACTCGCGCGGGTCGGTGACTTTTCCCGTGAGCGCGCTCGCGGCCACGGTCATCGGTGACGCGAGGAACACTTGCGATTCCTTGTCGCCCATGCGGCCGGGGAAATTCCGGTTGGTCGCGCTGATGCACTTGATGCCCGCCTTGTTGATGCGGCCAAACGTGTCCACCGGACCGCCGAGGCACGCGGCGCAACCGGCGTTTTCCGTCATTTGCACGCCGGCGCTCACGAGCACGTTCCAGATCGTTTCGTTGCCCCAGTAAGTCGTCTGCAAATCGCGCACGATCTCCGGCGTCGCGGGCACGCCGAACGTGTCAATCACCACGCGCTTGCCGCGCAAGATATGTGCGAACTCCACGAAGTCGCTCGTCTTGCCGCCCGTGCAGGAGCCGATGTAGGCGCGATCGAGTTTCACATCCATATCCTTGGCTTTCTTGCGCTGGCCGGGATCGGGATGGCACGCAACGGTCGGTTCGAGCTGGTCGAGATTCACGGTGTGTTCGTAAACAAACGTTTGATCGTTGTCGCGTTCAACCGGTTCGTAGGTGGATTTCGTGCCGTTCAATTTCACGCGCGCGTCCACGTATTCCGCCGTGCGTGAATCAAATTCAAAAATTGCGTTTTTGCCGCCCGCTTCGATCGCCATGTTCGCAATCGTCATGCGGTCATCCATTGAAAGCGACGCCGTGCCGGGGCCGTCGAATTGCAACGCGCGATAGGTCGCGCCGTCGAAACCAATTTCGCCGATGCAATGAAGGATGATGTCCTTGGCCATGACGCCGGGCTGCAATCTGCCTTCGAGCCGGAAGTGCATCGTCTCGGGAACCTTGATGAGCAGTTTGCCCGTGCCCATGACAAAGCCCGCGTCCGTGTTGCCGATGCCGGTGGCGAACAGGTTGAACGCGCCGGCCATGCAGGTGTGCGAATCCGTGCCGAAAAGAATTTCGCCGGGGCGCGTGTGCCCTTTCGCCGGGAGCGCGGTATGGCAGACGCCCGCGTAGCGCGAACCATACTGGCGGTTCAACATGCCTTTCTTCGCATCAAAAACCCAGTGCCCATTCGCATCGTCAATCACGTCGTAAAAATACGGGATGTCCTGCTCCTTCACGAAATCGCGGAGGATGTCCACGTTGCGATTCGATTTGGAGTCGGCGGTGAAAATATAGTGGTCGGGAATGATGACCACGCGGTGGCGATCCCAGACCTTGGCGTCCTTGCCGAACTCGCGTTTGAAAACGCCGATGGTGCCCGGACCGCACACGTCGTGCGTCATGAGGACATCGGCCTTCACCCAGATATTATCTCCGGCTTGAACGCGCGCCTTGGCGGCGGCGCGCGCAAGAATTTTTTCAGTAAGTGTCATGATGTTGCAAAAAGTCAGGGGGATGCTTCCCGTTGGTTTTGGATTTTCTTGACCGGATTTCTTCAATTGCCACCACGTGCAAAGGGTCAATCCGGGTTTCCCGTCCGCCCTTTTCAAAAACGATGATCAATCCAAATCCAGGAGGCATGGACATGAAATCAGGATGCGCTACCGGCACGCGCGCGCCGTCGCTCAGACGGAAGACGAACGGCTTGGTGTCCCGATGCCAGCGCTCTCGAATCAAATTTGAATTCATCGCCTTGGGAAGTTAGCTGACTTGAAACGCGACTTCAACTGGGAATAGCCGTCCGCTCAATTCTCTGCTAAAGATGATTTACCAGAAGCGGGATTCGACGTCCGCGTGGAAGCAATTCAGGTACACAAGCAAAAACACTTTTTGCAAACAGCAGCGGAAAAATTATGAACAGAAATTCAAACATTGACGAGATCAGACGCGCATTGGCCAAGCTCGAAATCGAGCACCAGGTGCTCGCTCAATCCCATCGGCGGCTCGTCTTACAAGTTCTGGGTGATACGCCCGAAGCCCAGAAGTTCCTTGGGCAAATGGCTGTGGAAACCGTGAAGCTTTACCCGGATTGGCTGAGATAGCGTCACCGCAAGACGTGCTCGATTCCCGATGTTCACTTGTAGTAAGGCCTCAATGATGCTTGCAGTTTGCCGATGCGAAGCGAGCTTTCGATGGCGGAATCCGCCACGGAATTTTCCGCCAGCCGGTTTATTTCCCCAGCTTCCATTGCGGCCACCGGCAAGCCATCGTTGAACAGGATTCGATTTGAAGTCAACGCGGCCACGCGCGGGCCGGGCGTAAGAATTCCTTGCAGGTTCAAGGGATCCGCGGCGCTTAGAACAATCAGTTCATTTTTCCCCGGCGTTTTGCGAATGGACCGCAACAGACCGATGGCTTCGGGCAACGCAAATTGTTCGCCGCTCACGCCGCCGACAAAATAGCCGCCGCGAATTTCCCCGCGCGCTTCCCACCGGCGATAAATTTTCCCCATTTCATACCACGAGGCCGCAAAGGCTTCGCGTTCGAGCATTCGGCGAAAGACCACGCCGTAGCGGTGCAGAAACACGCGGGCAAACTTTTCCAGCGCGGCGGTGCGAGCCGGGTCGTTCGCTGCTGCCTGGTGCGCCAGGCTGGCAGGAGAGATTTCTCCGTTCAGGTTCGGCTCGTGGCGGAGCAATGACCAGCGCCCGGCGAATTCCACGCTGGCCAGGTCTGTTTTGCGCCGGCGCACGCCTTCATTTCTGCCGAGCGTCGGGCGTTTATCCGACGGGACAAGCAATGCGCGCAACCCGTCGAAGCCGTCGCACGTCACGAATCCCAACGCCGCGAGTTCAGACAAGGCTTGCTCAACTTGAATTGGCAGCAAGCCAGTGCGGCGAAGCAGTTCGACAAAAAAGAGCGCGCCGGAACGCGTCAATGTTTCCAGTACCGCCCGGCCATCCACCGATAATTCTGCCCTCGGGAGAAATTGTGTGCCGTGCAGCCAGGCATCCAGATTCTCCCGCAGATACAGCGCGATGGGACTGGAGCGCAACGGCGCGAATGCGCGTGCTTTTGGATTTTGCGGCGCCGTCAGGCGTCCCCACCCGATTCGCCCGGAGAAGCAAAGCCGGTCAAGCCAATGCGGGTCGTATTGAGCGACGCGCGAATTGAGAACCGCCGTTTCCCAGGCGGCCAGCGGCAGTTCGCAGCCATCGAGCAATTCCAGAACGTTTTCCAGACCTTCCGGCCCTTCGGCGCGATGTTCGGCATCCACTCGTTGCCACGCGAAGAGAAAGCGATAAAAGTCGTGAAGTGAAACCGGCTGAATCTCCGCCCGCAGACGATTGATTGTGAGCCGATGAATCCGCGCGAGCAAACGGCGGTCGCACCATTCCTGCTCCGCGGTGTCAGGGTGGAATTTTCCACGCAAAATAAAACCTTCGCCCTCCAAAGCCAGCAAGGCCGCGTCAACTTCCGACCGGGGCAAGCCCAACAGGTCAACGAGCCAGTCAGCCGTGGTTGGACCGCAAACTTCCATGCGACCACGAACCAGTTCGCGAATGACATCCGCGCGTTCCCAAATTTTGTTGGTCTTCGGCCCAGACAATTCGGGTTCGATTGCGCCATCGGAATAGATGATCCTCAACATCGGCAGGCGTTCTGCCGCGACCCAGAATGTTTTCGCAGGAGCGCGGACAGCCATGTCCGCGTGACCCATGGTCGATGCGGAACTCGCGGACATGGCTGTCCGCTCTCCGATCATAAGCCGCGCCGCGCGATTCGCCTTCGCCAGTTCCGCCAGCCATTCCGTTGGAGTTCCATTTGACCCAGCACCACTTCCCGCGGCCAGGGTGCGTTGCACTTCCTCTTCAGTCATCACGCCGAGCAACATGAGCGCGTCGTGCAACTCATCGGCATTGCTCGCGTCCGGCCACGCTTCCGTTTGAGCTTTCTCCATCGCGGCCGCGTCCAGAATTCCCAGACCATCAGACGTGGAACGGTCCGACGCACGGCGCGTATAAACCGCCTGCGTGCGGCGTTCCTCCAACGGCGCATTGTCGAGAAACGCGTACGGCCGGGCGTTGAGAATTTCCGAAGCCAGCGGTGAAGGCTCGGGCAGATCGCGCGCGATGCAGCGAATCCCGCCCTGCTCGATTTTGCGCAACACTTCCTCCAGTCCTTCTATGTCCATCGCTTCGGTAAGGCAATCGTTGAGGGTCTGGTTCACCAGCGGATGATCGGGAACCTCGCGATCACCCACGATGTGTTCAAGACAGGCAAGCTGATCCGGAAAAACGGCGGCGAGAAGATTTTCCGATTCCATTCGCTGCAGCGGCGCGGGTATTCGACGCCCTCCGCGCTGTCGCGGCACGGCTAGCGCGCGCGCGGCGTTCCAGCGCCAGCGAATCGTGAACATCGGCGCGTCGAGCAACGCTTGCACGAGCACTTCGCGGACGGTTTTGGAATTGAGGTAGCGAAAGACTTCTTCCAGTGGAAAGGAGTGCTGCGTGCCGAGCGAAATGACGATGGCATCATCCGTTGCGGCGGCTTGCAATTCAAAATTGAAGCTGCGGCAAAAACGTTTGCGCAAGGCGAGGCCCCAGGCGCGGTTGATCCGGTTGCCGAACGGCGAATGTAGCACGAGTTGCATGCCGCCGGATTCATCAAAGAACCGCTCCATGACGAGCGTTTGCTGCGAAGGAATCGCTCCCAGCGCGTTATAAACAGCGGAGAAATAGTCGGCGATTTGTTCCGCGGCCGCTTGCGACACTTTGGTTTCCGCCATTAGCCAGTCACCCAAATCGGTAGGGCGCGTCACTCCGTGCGCGCCGTCTTGGTGGGCCTGGCCC
>OCZU010002330.1_pt1 | contig 12163 bp, 10 predicted proteins | sample 1539001 | NCBI WGS metagenome assembly OCZU01 (sample SAMEA3539306, study PRJEB22396) | soil metagenome | biome: tundra; feature: field; material: soil | place: USA | collected 2010-05 | depth 0.15 m
TCGAGGCGCAGGTCGTTGAGCGAATCGGCATTGCGCAACGCATCTTCGTAGCTGATCAGGCCGGCTTCGTAAAGGTCGAAAAGCGCCTGGTCGAAGGTCTGCATGCCGAGCTCCCGCGACTTCTTCATGATCTCCTTGATTCCGGAGACGTCGCCCTTGAACACCAGGTCGGAGATCAGCGGGGAATTCAGCATCACCTCCACCGCCGGGACGCGGCCGCGGCCGTCGCGGCGCGGAATGAGCCGCTGGGCCACGAAAGCGCGGATATTGAGCGACAAGTCCATCAGCAGCTGCGCGCGACGCTCCTCGGGAAAGAAGTTGATGATCCGGTCGAGCGCCTGGTTGGTGCTGTTGGCGTGCAGCGTCGCCAGACACAGGTGGCCGGTTTCCGCGAAGGCAATCGCGTAGTCCATGGTCTCGCGGTCGCGGACTTCGCCGATCAGGATCACGTCCGGCGCCTGCCGCAGCGAGTTCTTGAGCGCAATCTGCCAGCCTTCCGTATCGACCCCGACTTCGCGCTGCGTGACGATGCAGTTCTTGTGCTCATGCACGAATTCGATCGGGTCTTCGATGGTGATAATGTGGCCGTAGCTGTTCTCGTTGCGATAGCCGAGCAGCGCCGCCATCGACGTCGACTTGCCGGCGCCGGTCGCGCCGACGAAAAGCATGATCCCGCGCTTGCTCATGGTCACATCCTTGAGCACAGGCGGCAGGCTGAGCTCGTCGAACGTCGGAATGGTGGTGTTGATGGTCCGCATCACCATGCCCACGCGTCCCATCTGCACGAAGGCGTTGCAGCGGAAGCGACCGATACCCGGCGGGCTGATCGCGAAGTTGCATTCCTTGGTTGACTCGAACTCGGCCGCCTGCTTGTCGTTCATGACGCTGCGCACGATCTCGATCGTATGCTGCGGGGTGAGGGCCGTCTTCGACACCGGCGCGATCTTTCCGTCGATCTTCACCGCGGGAGGAAAGCCGCTCGTGATGAAGAGGTCGGAGCCCTTTTGCTGGACCAGGAGCTCGAGCAGCTCATGGATGAATTTGGTGGCGGTTTCGCGTTCCATGTGTGATCTCCCGAATTCGCAAATCAGGCGCCGCCGAACAGATCCTTGTTTACCGCCCGATTGCGGGCTTCCACAATCGCAATCTGATTGCGCCGAACCATTTCGGTCAGGCACTGATCCAGCGTCTGCATACCGGCTGCCTGACTGGTCTGGATCGACGAATACATCTGCGCGACCTTGTTTTCGCGGATCAGGTTGCGGATCGCCGCAGTGGCGATCATGATTTCATGCGCCGCGACGCGGCCTTGACCGTCCTTGGTCTTGATGAGCGTCTGCGAGATCACCGAAACCAGCGACTCCGACAACATCGCCCGCACCATGTCCTTTTCCGCCGCAGGGAAGACGTCGATGATGCGGTCGATGGTCTTGGCCGCGGAGCTGGTGTGCAGCGTCGCGAACACGAGGTGACCCGTTTCGGCGGCGGTCAATGCGAGCCGGATGGTTTCCAGGTCCCGCATTTCGCCCACCAGAATATAGTCGGGGTCCTCGCGCAGTGCAGCGCGCAGCGCATTGGCGAACGACAGCGTGTGCGGACCAACCTCGCGCTGATTGATCAGGCACTTTTTGGATTCATGCAGGAATTCGATCGGGTCCTCGATCGCGAGTATGTGACCGTACTCGGTTTCGTTGACGTGATTGATCATGGCCGCCAGCGTCGTCGACTTGCCGGACCCCGTGGGGCCGGTCACCAGGATCAGCCCGCGCGGCCGGTTGGTCATCTCGGCGAATACTTTGGGCGCGTTGAGCTCTTCCAGCGATAGAACCTTGGACGGAATGGTTCGGAAAGCAACCGCGGCGCCGCGCTCCTGATTGAAGGCATTGACGCGGAAGCGCGCAAGATTCGGAATGCCGAACGAGAAGTCGCATTCGAGCATCTCTTCGTAGGTCTTGCGCTGCGCATCGCTCATGATGTCGTACACCATGGCGTGCACGTCCTCGTGCTCCATCGGCGGCAGGTTGATGCGCCGGATGTCGCCGTGCACCCTGATCATGGGCGGGAGCCCGGCCGACAGGTGAAGGTCGGAGGCCTTGTTCTTGACCGCGAAAGCGAGCAGTTCGGCAATGTCCATTTATAATCCCTGAAGCCAAAAGCGGGCCGCGCAGCTAATGGCGGAAAGATGCCCGCCGCGACTTGTGGCCAACAACTTCTTCAACCCTATGCCGGCGTCATTCGATTATGAGCCTAGACGAGAAGGCGTGGCAAGATATTCGCTTGCGCATCGTCGCGGCCGCCGAAGCTGCGAACCGCGATCCGGCCTCGATACGTGTTCTCGCGGTCAGCAAGTCCTTTCCCGCAGAGTCGATTCGAGCCGCGTACGCGATCGGACAACGTGCGTTCGGAGAGAATTACGTCCGTGAGGCGGAAGCCAAGATCGCCGCGCTCTCCGGGCTGCCGGGAATCGAATGGCATCTGATAGGGCCGCTGCAGAGCAACAAGGCGCGAGCTGCGGGACGAAGCTTCGCGTGGGTCGAAACAATCGATCGGCAGCCGATCGCGCAGCGGCTCTCGACGGCTCGCAACGGTCTGGACCCGCTCAACGTGTGCATTCAAGTCAATATCAGCGGCGAGACGAGCAAACACGGCGTTTCCCCGTCAAATACGCTGGCGCTGGCACGCGAAGTCGCGCGGCTGCCAGGAATCGCGCTTCGCGGATTCATGGGCATCGCGCAAACTGCCGGCGAAGGCACGGCAGTGCGCTCTCAATTCCGCGTCCTGCGCGAGCTTTACGATGCGGCGCGTCGCGAGGGCCACGCGCTCGACACGCTGTCGATGGGAATGTCGGCGGATCTAGAATCCGCCATCGCAGAGGGCGCAACACAGCTTCGCATCGGCAGCGCGCTGTTCGGATCGCGAGTCGCGGAGCGGCATTGACTCTGCACGCATCGGTATTGCGGTCAGCGCTGCGGATTGACGTTAACTGAACCGGAGTCCAATGAGCATGCAAACTTGAACATCACCTTCATTGGCGGCGGCAACATGGCGCGGGCACTGATTGGCGGAATGGTCTCCCGCGGTGTCGCGTCGGATCGCTTCGCCGTCGTCGATCCGAGCGCAGACGCGCGCTCGACGATCGCCGCCCGGTTCGGCGTCGCCACGTTCGCTGCCATCGAGTCTCCCTCGGTGGCGCACGCCGAGATCGTCGTCCTGGCCGTCAAGCCGCAAAACGTGCGCGTTGCAGCGCGCGAGCTAGCGACGCTGCTCAAGCGTCAAGTCGTGATCACCATCGCCGCAGGCATTCGGCTTAGCGACCTGTCGCGCTGGCTGCTGGGCTATCGGCGGCTGGTGCGCGCGATGCCGAACACGCCGGCCATGATCGGCGCCGGGATCACGGGCCTGTATGCGCTGTCCGGGGTCGACGCTGACGGTCGCGCGCGGGCATCGTCGGTGATGGAAGCGGTCGGCGGCACGCTTTGGTGCGACCGCGAGAGCGACCTCGATGCGATAACGGCCATCTCCGGCAGCGGTCCCGCCTACGTTTTCTACTTTCTCGAGGCGCTGGAGGATGCGGCGCGTGAGCTCGGCTTCAGCGAAGCCGATGCGAGACGCCTCGCACTGGCGACGTTTTCCGGCGCCGTCCGCTTGGCCGAACAAAGCGATTCGGAGCCGGCGCTGCTGCGTGCGCAAGTGACGTCCAAGGGGGGTACGACCGAGCGCGGCATCGCCGCTCTCGAGGAGGCCGGAGTGAAGGCCGCCGTCGCCGGTGCGGCGAAAGCGGCACTGACCCGCGCCGGCGAATTGGGCGATCTCTTCGGCGCCGAAAGTTGAGCGGCGACCCATGCTGAGCCATGCGCTGCGCTTCCTGATCGACACGGTCTTTGGCTTCGTCGTCTATGCCGCGTTGCTGCGCTTCATCATGCAATGGTTGCGAGCGCCCTTCAGGAACCCCCTCGGGCAGGCGGTCACGGCGCTCACGAATTGGGCAGTCAAGCCGCTGCGCAAATTGCTGCCCGGATTCGGCGGCTATGACTGGGCGTCGCTATTCATCGCATGGCTGGGCCAGGTGCTCTGGCTCTTCGCTCTCGCGGCCGTGGATGGCGCGGAAATTTCCGCCACGCTCGCCGGATACCTGTTGGTCCTGGCGCTGATCGAGCTGATCAAGGCTTCGCTGTGGGTCTTGATCGGGGCGGTATTCATCCAGGCGATTCTGTCGTGGGTCGCACCCGATGGTCCGCTCGCAGGCGTGCTCAACGCGTTGACGTTCCGCGTTCTCGCTCCAATCCGCAGGGTCATTCCCCCGTTGGGCGGCTCGCTCGATCTCTCGCCGCTGATCGTCATCGTGCTGGCACAACTCGCGCTCATCCTGCCGGTCGCGTGGCTGGAACAGAGCGTGGCGCGCCTGTTTCAGTGACTGCTCGTGGCTGGCGACGTGAAGCCGACGATGGATCTCTTACGCTGCAGATCCAGGCGCAGCCCGGCGCCAGATCCACTGCCGTCGTCGGCGCCTACGGTGACGGCAGCACGGCGCGGCTGAAAATTGCACTGGCGGCGCCGCCCGTCGACGGCAAGGCGAACGCGGAGTTGCGCGCCTTCTTGGCGGATGCGTTCGGGGTCGCACAGCGGAACGTCTCGCTTCTTCGCGGCGAGAGGGGCAGGAAGAAGCTGGTGCGTATCGAGTCGCCGACTCGAAGGCCAGACAGCGATTGGGGTTAGCCCGATTGCCTTGCCGTCTGCGCGAGAGCGTTCGCGAGCCGGACAAAATCGGAGACGGCCAGCGTTTCGCCTCGTGCGCCGGGCGCGATACCTTCGCGCTCGAGCTCCGCATCGCCTGCGAGCAACTTGAGCGCGTTGCGCAGTGTCTTGCGACGCTGCCCAAACGCGGCGGCGACAACGCGCGCGAACACCGTTTCATCGTCGATCGTGGGGCGCGCTTCCCCGAGCGGCGTCAACCGTGCGATCGCGGAATCGACGAGAGGCGCAGGCCGAAACGCGCCCGGCGGCACGATGAACAGGCGCTCGATGCGAAAACGGGTCTGCAGCATCACCGACAGTCTGCCGTAGTCAGGCGTCGCGGGTGCGGCCACCATGCGCTGCACGACCTCCCGCTGCAACATCACCGTGATGTCGCGCAGGCTCGCTTCGAATTGCGCGAGATGGAACAGCATCGGCGACGAAATGTTGTACGGCAGATTGCCGACGACGCGCAACTCGCTGCCGAGCGTCGCGAAGTCGAACGCAAGCGCATCCGCTGTGTGAATGCAAAGGCGGTCGGCAGCGAACTCATCGCTCAAACGGGCGGCGAGATCGCGATCGATTTCGATGACGGTGAGCCGCTCGACCCGGTCCAGCAACGGACGCGTCAGCGCCCCCAGCCCGGGACCGATTTCCACCACGTTGTCGCCGGGCCCGGGATCGACCGCGGCGACGATTCGATCGATGTAGTGGGGATCGACGAGGAAATTCTGGCCAAAGCGCTTGCGCGGCGCATGGCGGAGAGAAGTCACACGCGGATCACCGGCGGATCATCGGCGCTCTTCGCGAGCTCGATCGCCAGCTCAACCGCCGCGAACAGGGACCCAGGATCGGCGCTGCGCGCGCCGGCGCTGTCCGCGGCGAGGTCGAGAGCGGTGCCGTGATCGACCGATGTGCGAACGATGGGAAGTCCGAGCGTTACGTTGACCCCGTGGCCGAAGCTTGCGTGTTTCAGGACCGGAAGCCCCTGATCGTGGTACATCGCGATCACGCAATCGAATTCGCCCGCTTTGGCGGGAACGAAAACCGTATCCGCGGGAAGAGGGCCGTCGACATCGATGCCTTGCGCGCGGAGCGCTGTCAGCGCGGGGGCGATGATCTCGATTTCCTCGCGGCCGAGATAGCCGCCCTCGCCGGCATGAGGGTTGAGACCGCAGACCGCGATTCGCGGCTTGGCGATTCTAAATTTCGCCGCGAGCTCGGCTGCGACGATGCGCACTGTCCGAGTCAGCAATTCTTTGGTAATCGCGGCCGGCACCGCAGACAGCGGGATGTGCGTCGTCACCAGCGCAACGCGCAGCGGTCCCGACGCCGTCGCCCCGACCAGCATCATGACCACGGTCGCGCCGGTGCGTTCGGCAAGGAATTCGGTGTGACCGCTGAATGCCATGCCGGCATCGTTGATCACGCTTTTCTGCACCGGCGCGGTGACCATCGCTGAAAATTCGCCGGCGAGACATCCGGCCAACGCGGCATCCAGCGTCGCGAGCACCGCTTTGGCATTGCCCGGATCGAGACGTCCGGGAATCGCCGCTGCGGCAAGCGGATAATGCGCGACCTCGAAGGTTCCCGGCGCAGCATCGCGGCCGCGAATATAGGGCACGATCCGCACCCCGGCGCGCAGACGCCGGGCGCGGTCGCGGAGGAGCTCGATATCGCCGATGCCGATCAGCCGCACCGGCCACCGCCGATCGGCGAGACGCACGCAGAGGTCGGGGCCGATGCCCGCGGGTTCGCCCAGGGTGACGGCGATGGGCGCATTCGCGTTCATCGCGAAGTAGTCCGGTGAGGGTCTGGTGAGGATCAGGCCAGGGGCTCTACCGTGACGGCCGCACCGTCGCCGAAGATTTCCACCTTGACGTCCGTCGCCGCCGACACCCGTGCGCGACCCCCGCCCGCCGCGAGCGCGATCTTTGCCTGAACAAAGCCTTCGAGCGCCTGCGACGGTGCGCCGAATAGCCACAGCGCATCGAGTGGTCTGGCGTCGTCGATCTCGCCCGTATGCTGCACGACGGGCCCCAGCGGGAGCGCGTAACCCTCGCGTCCGAACACCGGAAAGCGATCCAGCGTCGCACGATAGCGGATCACCTGCCGGCCCGCGATGCGCTGGCGGCTCGACAAGTCGTACCACGCGCCGGGAGGCAGCGCGACGTCGACCTCGCCGCCGGCGGCGACGATCGGCGCAACGAGCAACGCATCGCCGCACATGAACTGCGTCTCGTAGCTTCGCGTCAGTGCGTTCGCGGGAAAGGCGAGCGGCATGGCGCGCTGCACCGGTAATCCGGTCGCGACGGCTTGCGCGATCACCGTCCGCAGATAAGGCAGCAAGCGGTAGCGGAATTCGATCCACTGCCGCGCGATCGCCTCGTTCTCCTCGCCGAAGGCCCATGGCTCGCGGGCGCCGATACCATGCACGCGCATATGCGAGCTGAATACGCTCATCTGCAGCCAGCGCAGATAGAGTTCCGGCGTTGGCTGAACCGAGCCGTAAAAGCCGCCGATGTCGGTGGCGTGATAGGGCGCGCCGCTCATCCCCCAGGACAATCCGCCGCGGATGCTCGCCGCGAGTCCTTCCCAGTCGCTTTGTGGGTCGCCGCCCCATTGGACCGGGTATTGCTGGCTGCCGGTCCAGCCGGCGCGTGCCCACACCATCGGCGGCGTTTCCTGGCTGCCGAATTTCCTCGTGGCCTCGAATACGCAACGGTTATAGAGCAACGGATAGACATTGTGCAGGCGCTTGCCGCGGTCGCCGTTGAACGCAACCGCGTCGTCCGGAACATGCTCGCCGAAGTCGCTTTTGATGACGTCGACGCCGGCTTCGAACAGCGAGCGGTGCGCGTCTCGCCACCAGGCGTAGGCGGCGGGATTGGTGAAATCGAGGAGGCCGCTTTCCGGCAGCGGGGTGAGCACGTCGCCGAAGGGTGAGGTCCCCGGTGACGTGTCCCAGCCGAATACATACGGGTTGCCGTCCGCGTTCTTGAGCAGGTAGTGCTTGTCCGCAAGCTCCTGAAACAGCGGCGAGTGAATCGACACGTACGGGTATTCCCACACGCAAACCCGGAGCGAGTTGGCCTTGATCCGGGCCAGTATCGACGGCGGATCGCGAAAACGCTGAGGGTCCCAATGAAAGTCGAAGCGCGTCTGGACGTCCCACGCGGCGCGGCCGTCGAAGGTCAGCACGTCGCAGGGTATGCGGCGGGTGCGAAGCTTCGCCGCGACGGCGATGGCCTCCTCGGGCGTTCGATAATAGGACTTGGAGACCCAGAGCCCCAATCCCCACAGGGGGACGTCGGGCGCGCGTCCGGTAAGGTGCGTGAAGTGATCGAGCACTTCTGCCGGGTCGCGACCGGAAATCAGGAACAGGTCGAGCGCCTCATCGTCGACGACGGCGCAGTAGGAGCGGTGCGACCAGTCGGGATGGCCGACACCGTGCGTCACCCGGCCCGGCGTGTTGATGAATATTCCCCACGCGGTCTTTCCCGCACCGAAGCCCCAGCAGAACGGCACGTTCTTGTACGACAGACCGGTGTTGACGCCGAGCGCGTCTTCCACCTGCGATTCGATCAATTGGCCGCGCTTGTTGAGCGGGCCGAATTTCTCGCCCAGCCCGTACACGGGCTCGCCCGATCCGAGCGCAAAGGAGGTGATCCATTGCTGCCCCGAGCGCGCCCGGCCGATGACGGGCAGGCGCGTGAAACCGCGGAAGTGCTCGTCGGTAATCGAAGTGAGGGCCCGCTGGCTGTCCTGAAATAGCCGGATCGACAGCGGCTCGCCGCCGATTTCCAGCCGCGCGTTGCCGGAACTGAACGTCCACATGCCAGGTTTGGGCTGCGCCACGTCGCAGCGCTGCGCGCGGCTCAAGATCAGCCCATAGTCCGGACGGGTATTGGGACCGACCCGGAGCCGGAAGATGCCGCGTCCAAAGCATGCGACTTCGAGGATGTCGCCGGTGTTGGTCGCGAACGAGGCGCCGGAAGCGGTCGCGCCGAGGCTATTGGGCGCGTCGAGCCGGATGAAGGCGGTGCTGTCGAGCTTCATCGTGGTCTCGCTGGCATGCCGGTCGGTGATCCGCGCGTCAGCCGGCGAACTTCGGCTCGGGGAGCCCCGCGACGTCGACCCTCATCGCGAATATCCCTCCCGATTGAGGAAGCTGCGCAAGCTCGTCAGGCTCGCGCAGCTGCCGCGCAGTCGTTACATAAAGCGTGCGCAGGTCCTCACCGCCGAACGCGCACATGGTCGGACACATCGCGGGAACGGCATATTCGGCAAGCAACGCTCCCTGCGGCGAAAGCCGGACCAGCTTGCCGCCGCGATAAAACGCGCACCAGTAGCATCCCTCGCTGTCCACGGCGGCGCCGTCGGGCCGGTCGGTCTCGCCGTCGAAACGGGCGAACACGCGGCCGTTGGACAATGTCCCCTGCGCGCCGTCGAAGTCGTACGCGCGCACGGTGCGCGCCGGCGTGTCAGCGTGATACATCGTGCGCCCGTCGGGGCTGAAGCCGAGACCATTCGAGATCATCATATCGTCGAGCATGGGAGCGAGACCGAGATCCGAGCTCAGGCGATACAGCCGTGAGCTGTTGGCGTCGCGCTTTTCGTTCATGCTTCCCACCCAGAATCGTCCCTGCGGGTCGGCTCGGCCGTCATTGAAGCGGTGGTGCGAGGGATCGTACGGCGCTGGAGCGATCTTGCGCTCGAGAGTGCCGTGGCCGTCGACAAACCAGATGCCGTCGCGCAGCGCTACAACGAATCCGCCCATGGCGCGCACGGCGAAAGACCCGATGGCCTGCGGCATCGACCACGCGGTGTTGGTGCCGCGCCTGGGGTCGAAGCGATTAAGCGAAGGCGCATTGATGTCGACCCAATACAGCACCTGCTCGTCGGGCGACCAGATCGGGCATTCCCCCAGGCTGGCCTTGACGTCGAGCACGCAGGTAAAACGGGATTCCATTAGCGTGACTCCATTAGCGGGGCTCCATCAGGGTTCCGCGACACCGAGATGCTCATCGTACAAGAAAAGGAGGCGCCGGGCGCGAGCACGCGGGTCCCCGTATCGCGATCTTGGCTGGCGCGGTTGAACGCGTCGGGCATGTGGGTCACCGGCTCGAGCGCGAAGAACGGCTTGATCTCGCCTTCGCCGGCCGGAACGAACACGACCAGAAAGCTGCAAGCCGGGCTTGCTGCAATTTCGGCGGCAAACTTTCGCGCCGGCCAGCGCGCCGTTGCCGGTGAGTGCCAGCCGGCAAAGCAATTGTCGAGCACCGTGGCACCGACGGGGCGCGGTGGATCGAAATTCCATTCCGGTGGGACAGGGTCGAACCGTGTCGGCAGGCGAACCGGATCCGTCCGCCAAACGCCGGTCGCGGAGAAGCCGAGCACGGTGCGCAGGTCGCGATTGAAATAGGGATGCCATCCCAGGCCGAATGGAAACGCTTCGTTGCCGGTGTTTTCGATGCGAAGCTCGAACGTCAGTTTGACCGCCAGCGCATCGGCGGCGAGATCGAGCCGCTGTCGCGCACGATAGGAAAAGGGCCACTCTTGCGCCCGCGCGCCCGACGCATCGTGCTCGAGCTCGATCGTCAGAGCAGACGGCTCGTGCCGCGCTACGCTCCAGGCGCGCTGCCAGCCGTTGCCATGAATCGCGCTGGTCTCACTATCGACATAGCGTGTCAGTGCGTATTCGCGTGCTGCCCAACGCAGCTTTGCGTCGGCGATGCGGTTGGAAAAAGGAATCAGCGGAAAGCAGGCGAAGTTTCTTACCGTTCCTTCGGCGATTGCTTGCTCGGGAGTCGGGCGCAGAATCGGATGGCCCTCGTATTCAAACGCCGCGATCGAGCCGCCGATGGCCGGCGCGACGACGACGCGCGACGGCCCGGCGCGGAGCTCGATGATCTCAGTCACGCCGGCTCGGGCGCCCAGTCCGGTTTCCTAGTACGAGCTTTGCGTTTTCACCTGCGCCGCAGGTGCGCTGCCGCGCATTTTGGCGAGATATTCCTGCCCGCGGCTGACCATGTAGCCCATGTCGGAACCGACGGCGACCCAGGAAAAACCGTACTCGATGAATTTGCCCGCCATGTCCGGGTTCATACCGATAATTCCAGACGGCTTGCCCAGACGCTTGCACGCTTGAGCGCCTTCCTTCAGCTTGTCCTGCACGGCGGCGTTGCCGATGTCGCCGAGGAATCCCATGGACGCCGACAGATCGCCCGGGCCGATGAAAATAGAATCGACGCCGGGAACGGCGGCGATCGCCTGCAACTGGCCAAATGCCGGCAAGGTCTCGATCTGCACGATGACGCAGACCTCTGCGTTCGCGCGCTGGAGGTAATTCGGTATCGTGCCGTAGCGGCTGCCTCGATGCGTGCCGGCAACGCCGCGAATGCCATCAGGCGGATACCGGGTCGACGCGACCGCGCGTTTCGCTTCGTCCGCGTTTTGCACGAACGGAAAGAGCAGCGTCTGCGCGCCCGCGTCCATCGCCCGCTTGACCATCACCGCGTCGTTCCACGGTGGACGCACGATTGCCTGGGCCGGCGTTCCCGCGATCGCCTGCAGGATTCCGATCATTTGCGGCGTGTCGATGGGCGTGTGCTCCATGTCGACCACCAGAAAGTCGAAGCCGACCGATCCGAGCGCTTCGGCAGTGGAGGGCGCAGCACTCATGAGCCATGCGCCGATCGGCGTCTTGCCCGAGGCGATGGCGCGCTTGAAGTGATTGACGGGCAGTTCCATGAAGTGGTCTCCGCAAAAAAACAGGTCGAATCGGAATGGACCGGCAGAAGCGGCCCCCGCGCTTGGTGCGCGGGATGTGCGCCGTATCCCGCGCGTACGAGGCTTGCTGCGACTTGGCGGCGGCCGTTACCATTGTAGCGGGCGTTTACACTCGAGTCATGCCCGTGTTACACAAGGCGTCGACGAACCATGTCCACGGACGAACAGGCAATGTTGAGCACGGCGGCCTCCGCATCGGCATCCCCGGCTGTGCCCTCAGTTGCGTCCTCATTTGCGTTTTACCCAAGCCTCGCCGGCAAGACAGCTTTCGTGTCCGGCGGTGGCTCGGGTATCGGTGCAGTGATCGTCGCCCATCTTGCTCAGCAGGGGTGTCGGGTCGCCTTTTGCGACCTGGCTGAAGCAGCGTCCCAAACGCTGGTCTCGCGCCTCGCTCCGGCGCCGGTTCGCTACTACCCCTGCGACGTGCGCGATATCGCTGCGCTGCGCGCGACGCTGAAAGCGGTGGCAAACGAATGGGGTGCGATCACGGTTCTGGTGAACAATGCGGCGCGCGACGATCGTCACGCGATGGATGAGGTCACGCCGGAATATTGGGATGAGCGACAGGCGGTGAACTTGCGTCATCATTTCTTCGCGGCGCAGAGTGTCGCGCCGGGCATGGCCAGCCAAGGCGGCG
>OCZU010002331.1_pt1 | contig 12162 bp, 14 predicted proteins | sample 1539001 | NCBI WGS metagenome assembly OCZU01 (sample SAMEA3539306, study PRJEB22396) | soil metagenome | biome: tundra; feature: field; material: soil | place: USA | collected 2010-05 | depth 0.15 m
CGAGATTACAAGGTGACTGGAGTTCAGACGTGTGCTCTTCCGATCTACCAATCTGGGACCTAGGCGAGTGGCAGCGATGAGCGGCCGCGTCCGACAATGGCCCGATCGGCGCAAACCGTCAGCTCGATCACGCGCCCGCCGTGCGCTCAAAGCCGGGAGCAGGACGATCACGCTGGCAGACTCCTGGGTGTGCTCACTCTCTTTGGTGCCTGCGCGGTCACGTTCATGGTTCTGATGTACGCGCTGGAACGACACGGGCGAGGCTTCATCCTCGCCTTCGCTTGCGGCTGTGCATTGTCGAGCGTCTACGGCTTCCTTGCGGGCACCTGGCCTTTCGGCGTGGTCGAGGCGATTTGGGCCGTGATCGCGTTGAAGCGCTACCGATCCAAGCCAGCGATGCACGCGCACTCGATGGAGACCTGACCGTGCCCTCCACCACGTATGAGCCAGTCGAGGGCGATCTGCACCGTCATGGCGAGCTGCGCCACGCCCACCCACACGCTGGGCCGCACGAACATCACTCTCATCACCGCCATGAGCACCTGCGTGAGGGTCACGGCGAACACGCGCATGGTCACTCTCACGGTCTTATCGACGAGAGCATCAAGCGCTCGCGCGAGGGCGTTCGCGCCGTCGTGCTCGCACTCACCATCCTCGGTGTAACGGCCGCCGTGCAGGCGGTTGTGTTCGCGTTCAGTGGCAGCCTCGCGCTGTTGGCCGACCTGATTCATAACGGCGGGGATGCGCTGACCGCGGTCCCGCTCGGGATCGCGTTCGCGCTGCGCTCCCTGCGTGCCGAGCGCCTGGCTGGCTTGGCGGTCGTGGCGACGATCTTCATCTCGGCGTGCGTTGCTGGGTATGAGTCGATCATGCGCCTGATCCACCCGTCCACGCCCGGCCACCTGCTGGTCCTCGCGCTCGCCGGAGTCGTCGGATTCGCCGGCAACTGGCTGGCGGCGCTGGTACGCAGCCGCGCTGGTCACCGGCTGGACAGTCCTGCACTGATCGCAGACGGCGATCATGCCCGCGTCGACGCATATGTCTCGCTGGCCGTCATCGCGAGCGCTCTCGCTATCGCCGCGGGTACCCCGATCCTAGATCCCATCATTGGCCTCGGGATGACCGTCGTGATCCTGCGCATCACTCGCGAGAGTTGGCGCACGGTACGCGGACACCAACACCACCATTAGTACGCGAGAACCCTCAGATATCGATCGCCGCACCCGTGGGTCGAGCGGACATGGACATCAAGCCCTGCGGGCCTACAGGCGCGCGAGTACGAGTCCGGTGGCGAGCAGCACCATTGCCACCGCGCACGCTTGTAGGGCGCGCTCCATCGGCGCCGCCAGGTGCGCGGCGTCGAGAGGCACGGTTGATCCGTCAGCGAGTCTCTGCTCTCCGGTGAGCGAGACGGTTCGCCGGCGTAGCTCGCGGACGGGCGTACTGAGGCTCCGCTGAGCGACGAGCAGCATCGCGCACCCACCCGCCGCCAGCAGTGCTGAAGGGCGGAGTTCCAGCGCGTTGACCCAGTACGCCGTCAGGACCGGGAAGACGCCCCAGGCGACCGCAAGCCAGAACGTGGTGTGAAAGCGCCCGTCGAACCACTCAAGGGTTGTAGGCGAGGACTATGAACACGCCCGCGAGCACGAATGGGATCAGGGTGAGCGAGATCGTCACGGCGCCTACGATCCCGATTGCCGCCGCCCCCGTAAGCGAGACGACTGCCAGAACAATGAGCGTGCGGGTTGAGACGTGCGTACCCAGCGGCCTGCCGTGTAGCTCGTCCAGCACGTGCGCGCCCACACCCACCGCGAGGAAGAACGCTGCAAGAGCCGCCACGAGCCGTCCCGGATACATGTGCGGAGCGAGCGCGGCCCCGATCGCCACGTTGGCCAGATTCCACGCCGTGTAGGGAGGATGAAGCAGGGTCACGAAATCCCGCCACCCACCCGGGCGTAGCGCGTAGAATGCCGGTCGCTCAAGCGATGGCGAGACCCGCTGGATTGGTCGGCCCGTCGGCTCCATCTCAATGAACCCTAGACACGGAGTAGGACTGGCCTGCGCCAATCCCAGTTCAGGCGCGAACGACGACCCCGCGGGTAACCGTCACCGTCGCGCCGTGCAGTGGCGTGAGCGTGATCTTCACGGTGAGCGCCAGGCGCCGGTGGCGGCGCAACGCGGCCTTGCCCTTCGAGGTCAGGGACACCGCGAATGTGAGCTTGCCCGCATGCAGTGAGGAGCGCACGAGCCTGCCGACAGGCGCAGTAGCGTCTTTGGTGAGCAGCTCAATCTGAAGCTGGCCTCGAGGACCGGCTGAGGACACGACCAGGGACCCATGCACCACTCCGCCGTGCTGGGCTGATGCCAGCTTGACTGATCCAAACAGCGGGCCGGGAGCAGGTTCGGCTATTGGTTGGCCAGATGGCGAACTCGAGATTGTCGCAGTCCCAGTGGGATTGCCGCCGGTAGGGGCCGGCGTTGGTGAAGGTTCTTTGGTTGGTTCTTTGGTCGGTGCAGACGTCGTTTTGAAGCTGCGGTCTAGGCCTTCTCCGGCGGGGCTCTGTTTGTTTTTCGCGACAAGCCGAAAGTGGTATTCCGTGCCGGGGGTCAAGCCTTTGAGGGTGACGGAGACGCCCTGGTTGCTGCCGGCGCCCGCTTGGAGAGTCGCGTTTTCGGTCTTCTGACCGTAGTGCGTGTCTGTGCCGTATTCGAAAAAGTATTCGGTCGCTTCGCCTCCGGGGTTGACAGTGCCCTTGAGCGTAGCTTCGGTTTCCTTGAGTCCTTCGGCGGCGAGCGTTGTAGCGGTCGGTGCGGTTACCGCATGGGTTGTGAACATCTTTTGCGTCGCGCCCGACACAGGGGTGTTCGCGGCCCCATAGGTTGCCACCACCTGGAAGTGGTAGATCATGCCGGTCTCTAGGCCGGCCACCTGGGCCGACACGGGATCGGGCGTGAAGTTGGCCGCGCTCAACGTGGCTGTAGGGGTCGACTGTTTACCGGTCACGCCCGGGCCTTCATATTCGAAGTGGTATTCGACGGTGTTTCCCTCGGGATTGATGCTTCCATTGAGCATCGCTTCCGTCTGGGTTTCGCCGCTCGCGGGAGTCGTTTCGTCCGTGGGCGTGCCCGCGACTACGATTCTGTATTTGGTGTAGTTGCTGTAGATGTCTTTGAATAGGCCTTCGCTTTCGAACGCGTATTCACCGGCGGTAGAGAACGTGCAAGTACCTTTCCAGCCGGTTTTCGTCGGTGGCGCTTCCACGACTCCAGTGCAGCTCGTCGGCCGCGCGGCGCCCACCCAGATCACGTCTGTAGGAGCTCCCGCATCGTTGTCTTCGAAAGAGATCGTGTCGCCCTGGACGATCTTGAACGGTGGCACTTCGCCTTCCGGAACGCTTGTTTCGGGGGTCCCCGTGGGGTTCCAGCACGGCCAGTTGGGGAGGTGGCAGTTCTGAGCGACCCCGAGCTTCACTTCCGAGGCGCTGGCCAGCGCCGGGGATACGATAGCCACCGCTCCCAGCAGAACGACAAGGACAAATAGCAACGTCGTGCGTGGTCTCATGGTCTCAGCCTCCCGGGTGCAGGGTTACGGACCTGGTGAGGCTCGTTGCTTGCCCGTTGGCTGGGGTGAGCGTGATCTTCACCTTCAACGCCAGGCGATGGTGGCGTTTGAGCGCTCGCCTTGCCTTGGTGTTGACCTTCACCAAGAAGGACCGTTGACCGGCGCTAACCGAAGCGCTCACGAATCGCCCGACAACCTGCGTTGCGTGTTCGGTTTTCGCCAGCGACGCGGTAGTGGCGATGAGATCGACCTCGAGGCGGTCTCCGGCACCGGCCTTCGATACCTCGAGTGAGCCCTTGACAGACCCTCCGCGCTGGCTTTTCGCGACCTTCAGGGCTCCCGATTCCAAGCCGGCGAGGGGGGGTTCGGGCGAGGCAGGCACCGTGGTCGTCGTCGGTGTTGTCGTGGTGCCGGTTGTGCCCGTCGTGGTCGTCGTGGTGGTGGTCGAAGGTTCGACCACGATTTCGTATTTGCGATAGTTGGCTTTGCCGTATAGGGTGTTTTCATCATCGAAAAGGGTCGAGCTTTCGAAGTTATAGATGCCCGGCGTTGCGAACGTGCACTTGCCTTCCCAGTTGGTCGTGGCGCTTGTAGGCACACCGGTGCAGGCCGGCGCGGAGCCCATCCAGACAACGGCCGCCGGGGTGCTCGCGTCGTGGTCGGTGAACATGACCCCGCCGCCGGCGGCGATCGTGATTTTTAGCGAGGGTTCGGGATTCGCCCCCGAGCCGGATGTCCAGCACGGCCATTCGGCCTCGACACAGTTTTGGTTGACTTCGAGCTTCGCTTCGGACGGGCTGGCAGCGAGAGCTGGCAGCACCGCCACCGCCGCTCCCAACAACGCCGCAAGGGCGGAAAGCAAAAGCGTGCGCGACCTCATCGTGAACCCCACCTTTCCCGTACTGGATGTCCATATGGCAATAGCTGGGCGCCGTGCGTGACACAGCGGCATCCCGACCGTCTATCCCCTCAAGACTCCCGCGCGCCGAGATCCTTCCCGCTGCGCTTCGCTGTCCGTGGCGCGTACCCCTCGGGCGCTACAGTCGCAGGGCGCGATCGACCGTCTCATTTGCCCGTGGGTCGTTCCGCTCATCCGAAATGCGTACTCTGGACCCGCAGTCGTTGACGCAGCACGTGGACCGTCTTTATCGCGCGGCGTGGGCATTGTGCGGCTCGCGCGAGGATGCCGAGGATCTTGTGCAGGAGACGTTTGCTCGCGTGCTCGCAAGGCCGCGGGTGCTGAGTGGCGAGAACGAGCTGTACTACCTGATGCGCGTGTTGCGCAACACGTTTTTCACGAGCCGGCGCACGGCGAGCCGGCGGCCCGTGACGGTGGCGACGCTCGAGGATGTCGTCGTGGCCGACCCCGGACCAATGGGCCAGCCCGAACAGGCGCTTGAGATGCAGGAGGTGTACGCGACGATCGCTGGGCTGCCCGAGGATCGCCGTCTTGCACTGGTGGCTGTCGATGTGCTCGGTCTCTCCTACCGGGAGGCCGCCCGTGCGCTTCGCGTGCGGGAGGCGACGCTCACGACCAGGCTTTTCCGTGCGCGCAAGCAGGTCGCCACGCAATTCGCGCCCGCGCCGGACTCGCTCACCCCAGCGTCTCCCGAACCGGATTTGCCCGACCTCACGGACGCTTCTGCGCCGCCGCACCCACCAAGCCCGACAGTCGGCGGGAATGAGACGCCGCCTACCGGAGTCTTGTCTAGTAGAGGAACACCATGACTGAGACGCCCCATATCGAGGACGAGCAGCAGCGCATCGCCGAGCTGGTGAGCTCCTTCGACGCACCAGCGCCGCAGTCGCTGCACCGACGGATCGAGTCATTGGTGGCCTCACACCAGAGTCAGCGCTCTCCCCGTCGTAGCGTGCGCCGGTTCTCTCCCCTGGGCCTCGCCAGTGCTGGTGCGGTGGCAGCGGCAGTCGTGGTGGTTGCGATCGTGGTCGGCTTGGGCGGTGGCGGCAGCACCACGACGGTCAGCTTCAGTCAGGCAGCCGCGTCAACCCTGCGTGCGGCGACGCTCCCCGCGCCGGGAGAGAGCCAGGCACACCACGCGCAGCTTGCCGTCGCTGTGGACGGCGTGCCGTTCCCCTACTGGAGCGAGCGCTTCGGGTGGCGCAGCATAGGATCGCGCACCGATCGCGTTGACGGCCGACTGGTCACAACGGTGTTTTATGGCGACTCAAGTGGCCGGCGAATTGGCTATGCGATTCTCGCTGGCACCCCGGCGCCCAAGGTCGGCGGTGGCGTGGTCGCATGGAGCCGTGGCGTGTCCTATCGGCTGCTCAGCGAGAACGGCGCTGCGGTCGTGACATGGCTGCGTGATGGCCACCTATGCGTGGTATCCGGTCGCGGTGTTCCCAGCGCCACGCTGCTACGGCTGGCGAGCTGGAGCGAGCACGACGCGACTGCCTCCTGAGCGCCCTCAACCGCCGATCTGATCACAGCGAGAGGGCCACAGCCGCGCTGGCCGTCCGGGAAGGTTCGCGGCGCGGCGGTGTCTATAGGTAGAGATGACAGTCACGCGCCCGAGCACCCGACATTCGGAGGAACCATGAAGCGAACCAATGTTTTCTTGGCCGTCGCCTTGGCAAGCGCGGCGAGCGCCGCGACAGTCGCCAGCGCACAGACAAGCCTTCCGGCCGCTCACTCAAGCCGCGCTGCCACTGTGCAGCTACGTCACACGAGTCTCGGCAGCGTCCTCGTCAGCAGCTCGGGCCGCACGCTCTATGAGTTCACGAGGGATCACGCCAACAAGAACAGTTGCGCGGCGATCAGCGGATGCTCGGCAGTATGGCCTTCACTGAAAGCAAGCGGTCGCCCGACGGCCGGCTCGGGCGTCAAGGCTTCGCTCCTGTCCACGACCAGCGGCCATCAGGTCACCTATGCCGGTCACCCGCTCTACACCTACAGCGGCGATAGCGGCCCCGGGAAGACCTCCTACGTCGGGGTCAAAATGTTCGGCGGTACGTGGAATGCGATCAGCGCTTCGGGAGGCACAGTCAAGTAGGGCACCGCGCTGAGGGGCGGCGGCGGGTGTGCTCAGGGCGGCAGCGCCCGCCGTCGTGGACTCGAACACTCGCGGCGGGTGCGTGTCACGTTAGCTCCCGTTGGGGGAAGGTGCGATCTCACCGCGGCCTGCTTGCTGGAGGTCTGCCGGCAGGGGCGCGTTGGCGGCACGGGCGAGGACGGTCAGGCCGATGCGCCACCGGATGATTGCCGCGCGCTGAGCTGCCTGCGTGTTGGGCAGGTTGGTGAGCTCGCCGTCGGCGATGCCTGCGACAAGCGCGCTCAGGTAGGCGACCTCGAACACGTAGGTGTTGGCGTAGGGGGCGTTCAGAGCACGTAGCTGGGTGGTTGGCGGATCGACCGCCGCGATATCGACCGCGTAGGTCGCAAACCGCTTCTCTAGCCGGCCCATCCGCCGGGCGGCCTGACTGGGCGTGATGCGTCGGTCGTGGAACGCTTGGAGGATCGGGTCGGCCCCATCCAGGAGCTTGTTGACTGTGAGCCTGATCGGCTCGACTTCGCCGATATAGCGCTCGATCGCTATCCGTCCGGCACTTTGCGTCCTGGTTGCCGACCCGGTTTGGCTCGCGCATCCCCCGAGCGCGAGGACGCACAAACAGCCGGCGGCCAACGCTCGGGGCTGGCTTGCCGTACCCCGAGCGCTGCGCCCCTGATCCAGCCGCGACGGCTCAGTAGCCGTAGCCGCCGCCGCTGGAGCCGCCGCCGCTTGAGGATTCCGAGGATCCGCCGGTGCTCGGTGCGGGCGTCGCCGGGGTGCTGCTTGTGCTCGTCGTGGGGGTGCTGGAGGAGCTGGTTGTGATGGCGCTCCATGTGTCTACGTCTTTGATGCCCTGACCCTTGGTTTCACCGGCGTGCTGGTCTCCCGTGAACGTGTAGAGAGGTGTGCCCTTGTAGGTGACCTGCACAGTCCCGTCGGGGCGCTTTACCGTGCCGAGCGAGCTGACTTCGCTGCTGGGAGTGCCGGTGGACGGCGCGATCAGCGGATGCCAGATACCGACACAGGCTGTGCTGGTACAGATGAACTTGCCGTTCTGCTCCCCACTGAGGTGATATAGCGTCATCCCCTGGCTGTCGATGAGGATCGTGCCGAGCGGATTGGAGGTGCTCTTCACGAGCACGGCGCTTGACGTGCTGTTGCTTGTTGGCGCGGCGGCCTGTGTGCTGGCGGCTGAGGTGGTCGTGTTGCTGGATGAGCTGCTGCCGCAGGCAGCGATCAGGAGCGACACTGTGATTGTTGGGATTGATAGCTTCAGTAGATGGCGCATGTGTTCACTCCTGTCAGGAGGGGGGCGCGGTGCTGGCGCGTGGGGATCCTGCTGTACTGATAAGGACTCCGAGTAGGAGCGTTTCCTTCCGGGTCCTTCGCCGACGGATAACGTCCACCGTGCCCCTGTTCTCTAGTAGCTGTATTTTTCGTTGGGTGTTGTGGTGGCTGGAGGCGCGGGGGAGCTCGGCGGGGTTTCAGTCATCGTCGGCTCCATAGGCGCGCCGGTCGAAGCCGAGATCGCGTGCCAGGTGCCGCCGAAACTTTTGACGTTCTCGCCGTTCGTTTCGCCTTTGGTGCTGTCGCCCGAGAAGCGGTACAGCGGCAGACCGTCGAGCGTGACCTGAAATATTTTGTGGGCGCGACGCAGGATGGCGAGATGGCCGTGTACGCCTGCCCCATTCTTGAGCTTGGTAGCGCTCGTGTGCACGGTGAGTGGTGGCCAGAACTTCAGGCATTCGCTGCTCTTGCACAGGAGATGATGCGTCGTCTCGGGGCTCAGCGCATACAGCGTCCGGCCGTGTGCTTCCACCACGATCTGTTCGCCGAACTTAGCGTTCGTGGCCGATCCGACGGTCGGTGTCGTAGGGCTCGAAGCGAGCGCCATCGCCGTGAACGAGCAGGTCAGCATTACCGTCACCAAGGCTGCGCATACGAGCAGACCTGAAGGTCGCCCGCGCTGAGGCGACCGCGCTGTCTGCTCTGACTCTCGATTGAACATGCTGCTCCCTCCGTCGTGGCCATTACTGAACCAGACGCCGATAGCGCCATAACCTTCCGCGAACCGATCCGGGATAGCTACGTCCAAGCAGGAAGGATCGCAGCGCTTCGGCGTCTGAGATTGAAACGGCCAATGCTTCAACGCTTGGACGATCGAGGTTGCCGCCACAAATGGGAGGCGCATTGCAATGGGCACATTCAGGGCTGGGCCGCTTGGTGTGATCTTGGGGTTGATCTTCGCCGCGAGTGGCTGCGGCGGAGGTACCTCGACCATCAAGACGCCGGCGACCGTCACGCAGGCGAGTAATGCTCCACAGCCGGCAGTCGCCGCTCCAGTGCGGCATCTGTCGATCGTCTCGCCGCGGGCGGGTGCGCATACTGCCGCCACGCTCACGGTGCGCGTCAAGCTCACAGGCACTGCGACCAATGGTGCGCAGCCGTTCCGGTATGTCCTTGATCGTCGCGTCACGCGGTCCGGTTCGGATGGGCTTACCTTTCACAACCTCGCCCCAGGACGCCATCGCCTTGAAGTGATCTGGCCCAGCGCCAGCCCGAGCCACGTTGCAACCACGTTCATAGTCCGTGCTCCCGCGCGCGTTGTCGTGCCGGTGCCGGCTCAAGCCCAACCGGCAGCGTCTACGCCCATCTTGCCGCCCAGCACGAGTCCGCCACCGAGAACCTCGCCGCCCACGAAAACCACCACGGCGCCCGCATCACCGCAAGCGAGTCCGCCGCAATCAAATGGCGGGATACCGCAAGGGCCGAATGCGGGAGACGGAGATGGCGATAACAACGGCGGACCCAGCGACGGCGACGGAAACCTGTAGCGCGCGAGCACTCGACCCCCATTCGGAACATCCAGGACACGTCATCTATGTAGTCAATGCGGAGATCGCTTGCTCAATCACCGAGCGCTCCTCAGCCCAGCGCGGGCGCAGAGCCGCACCAACGATCACAGACGACGCATGACGGCCATCCACGAGGCACGCGATCTCCACATACCTGGTGTTCGTGGAGGTCGTGTAGGCGTCGCGGACACACGAGCCGTGTCCGGTACGAAATCTCAGACCGGTGGCGGAGTTCATCACCGTCACATCCTTCTCCCCCTCGGCGACATTGTGGCGCGGGCGAAATGACGCCCAGTTCGCCTGCTCCTCCCGGCCCTCATGTGGAGTCAGGTTGAGATACCCGACGTAATGGCCATGGGCGTCGAGCAACGCCACGGTCGCGGTGTGCGGATCGCCGGGGAGCACACGCCAGCCAGGCGGATAGACCATCGTCGCGCCGCTACCCAACCGAACGTGTAGCCAAGTGGCCGGAGCCGGCGCCGGAGCAAGCCAAGCGTAGCCAGCCCTCGCCGCGTTGGCCGAAGGGCTCACCAACCCACTCGGGCGTCGCGGCTGCGGGGGTGGTGGCCTATGGGCGCTCGCACCGCAGCCGCCTCCCGCCGCCGCCAGTGCGAGCAGCCCGACCAGCAGTGTCCTAGAGGTTGCCATCCCCGTCGCTGGGTCCGCCGTTGTTGTCGCTGTCTTTATCCCCCGCGTTCGGTCCTTGCGGGATGCCAGAGCTCGATTCCGCGGATTTCTTTTCTTCCGCGGGCGCTTGTGTTTCCGCTGGTGCCGCCGGGGTTGAGGATGACGAGGACGTTGCAGAGTTCGAGGAACCCGAGCTGCCACAACCGGCTACCCCCAACGCGACCACGACGACGCCAAGCGCCACCAATCGATGCGGGCTTGGGCTGGCGTGCCCGTCAGATGATTTTGTGAGCATGAGACCTCCGTTGGTGGGATTAGTTCGTCAAGACCTCAAGACGCCATCACTACCGAAACCTTCCGAGCGTCCCGGCGCAAAACACCGAGGACGCCCAGAATCTATCTATGAACTCACACGCTTTCAGTGCAGCAGGTTGAGCGTGTTTTCGCCGTCGTCTACGAAGTAGATGCCCTTGCCTTCAGGGGCGATCGCCATGCCAAAGAGCGATCCGGCTCCGGTCTTCTTGTCGGCGGTCTGCACGGCAACTTGTTGGCCGGCGGGTGTCGTTTCGACCATGTTGCCATCGCCACCGTTGCTCGTGATGATGTTGCCGTTCGGTGCCAGCACCATCCCGAGCGGTTCCTTGAGATGACCGCCTTCGGTAAGAACGGTTCCCCCTTTCGCGGCGGGCGTCGTGCGTGTCATTGCTTCGGAGATCGCGAGGATCTTGCTGTCTTCGGTCGAGGCGACATACAGCGTTCCGTTGGAGGCGAGCGCGAGTCCGGTCGGGCCGAGCACAAGGGCTTCTGCCGAATTGATCCAGGGGATGCCGTTGGCGATCACCGTTTCGTTCAGTACCTTCGGCGTCTGGTTTTCGCGGGATTCCAGTTCGATGCGCAGCACGGTCGAGTTGTCGATCGTTTTCTTGCCCTTCGCGGCACCGCCATTGAGTGCGTTGCTGACGAACAGGCTGGTCTTTGAGCCTTCGCTCTTAGCGGTCGAGTCCCAAGGACCCTGGATGTTCTTGCTGGCGATCGTCTCGACCGCCTTGCCTTCGCTGTCGAGCACGATCAAGCAGCCGTACTTCGCGGTCGCCGTCTTACCGTTCGTCGTCGGCAAGCTACCTACGACGACATAGCCACCCGGCAGGACATTCAGCGCTGTGGTCAATCCAACGCCGCCAGGGCACGGGCCGGGGAGCGTCTTGGCGTCGACCGTCGCGAACAGCGAGACCTTCCCGGCGGGCGAGACCTGCACGATCGTCTTGCCGGTGCCCTGACCGTTCTCCTTGGCGCTTTCCGCGGCGTTGAAGTTGCTGATCAGCAGCTGGCCCGCCTGGAGCTTGCCCACACTGGTGGGCACAGTAACGAGACCGTACGGATTCACATCGCCGTTGGCCGGGACCGTCGAGGTGACCTTGCTGACACTTGTGAAGTTGGCCAGGAACGGGCCAGAGCTCGATGTCGATTCAGCAGGCGTGCTGGTGCTCGCCGCGGCCGCTGTCGTGCTGGAGCTACTGGTTTTGCTGGAGCTGCCACAGCCGGCGACAGCTAGCGCAACACCAACTAGAGCAAGGATCGACGTTCTAGGCACTGGGTGTCTCCTCTGGTTCGGGAATCGGATAAGACGGCTTTCTGACCAAGCGCCGCCCCGACGATCCTTTCGTCGGCTCCGCGGCAGCGATCAACGCACGGCCCGCCGTCGCGCGCGCTTCCTGTATGACTCCGCTATCGCCCGATTCCTTCCCGGCGAGGTTCCCGACGTGCTTTAGGAGATCAGTTTGGCCAACGCCTTGTTGAAGCCCGGGAGCGCCGGTACTGTGGCGAAGCCGGTTTTCAGGCTCGCCGTCAGCGCATCAGCCGGCTGTGGCCGTGAGATCAAATAGCCCTGCCCGGTATCGCAGCCCAATCCGATGAGATGGGTCAAGACCGCTTCGGTCTCGATTCCCTCGGCGACGACGGTGAGTCCGAGGTTCCTGGCGAGGTCGATTGTGGAGCGGACGATCGCATCCGCACGCGGGTCTTCAACGATGTCGGTGATGAACGAGCGGTCGATCTTGATCTCGCTCGCCGGGAGCTTCGCGAGGTACTCGATAGAGGCGTTGCCCGT
>OCZU010002332.1_pt1 | contig 12161 bp, 8 predicted proteins | sample 1539001 | NCBI WGS metagenome assembly OCZU01 (sample SAMEA3539306, study PRJEB22396) | soil metagenome | biome: tundra; feature: field; material: soil | place: USA | collected 2010-05 | depth 0.15 m
CGAGGACGATGGGCAGCAGTGTGCGCGGTCGTGGCTGACGTGGCAGACCCGGGTCACCGGCGGCGCTGCGGCCGGCGCGGTGGGCTGGGTGAGGCGGCTGGCCGCTCACCCAGCGGTCGGCCGGGCGCTGGCGGCGGGGACGGTGTCGGCGTCGTGGGCGCGGGAGATCTGACCACCGCCGCGGCCTGAGGCCCGGCCACGCGGATGCAGGCTTTACGCCTGAGCCATGGCGGTCCGGCAGCGTCAGATGCTGGGCAACAGGGGCGCCGCCTCCGGGGGATCGGCGGGGATGGCGAGTACCCACTCGTCCCCATCGAGTCCGATCCAGGGAGCGGCACCATGGTGCTCGCGGCGTCGGGCCAGGCGGGCGCTGACGAATTCGCCGTCACCGGGTGCGGGAAGGCCGAGAGCATAGGCCGCGGCACTGTGGCTGGCGTAGCCGCCGAAGATCACAATTCCCTCAGGGCGCAGCTGATCACGGGCACCGCCGTTGTAGCGGACGCGTTTCATGGGATCGCCAGGGCTGGTGACCACGGTGAGCACGGCGGTCCGGCTCACTGGCCGCCCCTGAGCCCGGCGGAACAACTCGTTCACGCGCTGCTGGCCCGACGTCCCGGCCATGATGGCGGCGACGTCCCATGGCCGCAGCCGCAGCAGAACGTTCTCGGCCAACGCCGCGTTCCGGAACAGCCACCGGATGGCCGCATTGCCGGCCGGGCTGAGACTGCGCTTGCGGTCCCGGTTGGCCGCGTCGCGGAGGCACGCGGGACTGACCCGGACGAGCCCTGCGCTCCATTCGCCCTGATCGTCGCTGGCCCAGAGAAGCAGACACAGGCCGCCCTCTGCCTCGGGCGGGATCATCCAGCCGCCCAGGGTCTGGGAGAACTTGCAGTCAACGTCGCTGCCGCGGATCCGGTAATCGAGCCTGTCTCCATCTCCGAAGCCGAACTCGCGCTGCAAGTTGATCTCGACCAGCGTTCCCGCGTGGGTTTTCTCAGTCTTGTGCAGTTCCTCCCAGCGGTACCGGCCGGTGTGCTGGCCGTCGAGCAGCATGTCGATAGTGCGCCGCAGGGCAGCAGCGAACCTGTGGCCCCCTGGGTCTTCCGCCAGCAGGTGCGCCGCGACCAGCTCAAGGTCATCATCGTTGGTGCGGGGCGCCGGGACCGGGAGCGCGAGCCCAGGCAGCGGCACCGCCGTGGCCGACCACCCCGCGCCAGTACCGGTCACGCTGCGCCGGTCACGCTGGGGCAGCCGCCAACGCGACGGCGGCCTCACTGGTGGGCATCAGGAAGGTCAGCGTCTCCTGCAGGTACAACTCGACCGTCTCGGCGTCGTGTGCGAGATAACCGACCGACGTGTCCTGGCCGAGATGCAGGGCGAAGTCACCGCCTCGTGTGGTGAGCACGAAGGCGCCGTCGATAGCCGGCGCCCAGACGATCTCACCGCTGATCAGGCGCTCAATGTGGCTGGACACGGGGTAGCCGTGGTCACTGGTCTCGCTGACGGCGGTGTACGCGTCGGCGCTCAGCACCACCGAGTACGGCCCATCGACGCCGGCCCTCCGCAGGTGCCCCAGCGCCTCGGCGACCGCCGCGGGATACTCGCGCACGTCGGCCGGGAGAGTCATGGACGGATTGGATGACTCATGGCGGACACCGACGATGCCCGCCGCGGGGTATCCCTCGAAGATGGTCCGGTCCTCCGCGAAGGCGATCTGCCGTGAAGCGTCTTTCACCGGCTGCCAGTCGGAATCCTCGGCGCCTCGCTCGACGTCGTCGATCGCGGCGCGATCCACCGTGAACGGCACGCGCAACTCGACGAGCGCCCTGACCTGGCGCTGGCGGGCATGCACCCCGTCCTGCAGCGCCTCGATGTCGACGACATGACCGGTGCCGATGGCTGACAAGGTGTCACCGGCTGGCCCGTGCACGTCCACCACCCGCCGCCCGGCCAGGTGCCGTTTTATGGTGCGCGCCGCCTCCTCCTCGATCTGCGACCAGGCGGCACTGGAGATCGGGGCAAGTTCGCGGTGGAGGTTGTTCATGCTGACCGACTCCTCTGAGACTGCCTGTGTTTTTGAGACTGTCTAAGGTCTGAGACTGCCTATGCCAAGTGATCCGTCGGCGGACGGCTGGGCCGGTGCGGCATCGGCCTCGCCCGCGCCGGATTCGCCGGTGGCCGGGGCCGCCGCCGCGGGCTCCCCGGCCAGATTCTCCAGCAATGGCAGTGACGGCACGAAGAACAGGGTGCCTGTCACGGCCGTGCTGAAGTCGAGCAGCCGGTCATAGTTTCCCGGCGGCCGGCCGATGAACATGTTCGTCAGCATCTGCTCGATGGGACGCGGCGAGCGTGCGTAGCCGATGAAGTAGGTGCCAAAATCACCTCGCGTCACCGCACCGAAGGGCATGTTGTCGCGGATGATCTGGACTTCTTCGCCGTTCTCGGTGATCGTTGTCAGCGCGTTGTGCGCCGACGAAGGCTTGACCGCATCGTCCAGTTCGATGTCGGAGAGCTTAGTCCGGCCGACGATGCGCTCCTGCTCCTCGACCGGCAGGGCATTCCAGCCGCTCAGGTCGTGCAGGTACTTCTGCACGATCACGTAGCTGCCGCCGGTGAATTCGGGGTCTTCTGACCCGATGATGGTCGCGTCAGCAGCGGCCCGGCCGGTGGGGTTCTCCGCCCCGTCCACGAAGCCGATGAGGTCGCGCTCGTCGAAGTAACGGAATCCGTGCACTTCGTCGACGGGCGATACGGCAGTGCCCAGCCGGGTCACGATGTGGGTGGCCAGTTCGAAGCAGAGATCAAAACGCGTGGCGCGGATGTGGAAAAGGATGTCCCCCGGCGTGGACACCGCATGCCGGGGCCCGGCGTGGATCTCCGGGAACACGTGCAATTCGGCTGGGCAGCCCGGCCCGGCGAGCTGGTCCCACACCTCCGATCCGATCCCGACCACGCACGACAGGTTCCCCTCGAGGTCGCGGAACCCTACCGCGCGCTGCAGCCCGGCGAGGTCGCTGAAAAGATCGCGTACCGCTGAGCAGTTGTCCGCCCCCGGCTGCAGGGTCACCACCAGGAAGATCGCGGAACCCGTCAGCGCGGCCCCCACGGCCTGTGGCTGCGGCCCGGCCGTACCGGCCACATCAGTGGTCATCTGCGGCACTCACCTATCAGGGTTCCCGGCGCGTCCTCGCGTCCAGCGTGCTTCTTGCGACACGCTAGCAAAGCGCGGGGGTGGGGCCCGGGGGGGCTTCGGCTAACGATGCTCATTCCTGGCGTGGAATAGCGGGCGGTGGTGCGGCGGCTACCACGGTGGTAAGCCTGACCGCCCGTCATCTGCCCCCCGGAGGACCCGGTGAACAACCGCAGCGCCGAGATGCCCCGGCGGATCAACCGCACCCATGGCGTGACGCCACTCGGGCCGGACGCCCAGGTCGACAACAAGGCGCTGGTCATCCCGCCGGGAAACTTCGCGCTCGCCGACCCTTTTCTGCTGCTGTCGGAGGACTGGTTCTCCTCGCCGGGCTTCGAGTGGCATCCGCACCGTGGCCTGGAAACGGTGACTATCGTGCTGGACGGCGCGCTTGAGCATGGCGACAACCTGGGTAGTGCGGGTGTGCTCGGCCCGGGTGATGTGCAGTGGATGACCGCGGGCCGCGGCATCATCCACCGTGAGCTCGCCTTCCGCAACGAGCACGCGCACACCCTCCAGCTATGGGTGAACCTGCCGCGCAGCCAGAAGATGACCGAGACGCGGTACCAGGATCTTCGGGCCAGCACGCAGGGGGTCCTGGCCGCGCCGGGCTCACAGGTGTCGGTCATCTCCGGTACCGCCGGCGCCACCGGCGGCCCCGTGACCAGCGGCACAGTTACCGGGCCGGCTAAGAACCACTGGCCGATCACCGGGTTGCGGATCACCATCGAGCCGGGCGCTGCCTTCACCCAGCGGCTGCCCGCCCACGACCGGGCTTTCCTCTACGTCTTGTCCGGCCGGGTGCGGGCCGCCGGACGGCCGCTCGGCGCCGGAGAGGTCGCCTGGTCCGACCCGGTGAGCCGACCCCGAGGGGGGACACAGCAGCCCAGCACGCTGGAGTTGCACGCCCCACCCGGAGACGAGGTCGCGAACCTCATCCTGTTCGCCGGCCAGCCGATCGGCGACCCGGTCTCCGTCGGCGGGCCTTTCGTCATGAATACCCGCGTGGAGATCACCCAGGCCTTCAGCGACTTCCATTCAGGCAAGTTTGGCCAGGTCCCGAGGCGCGCGCGGCTGAAGGTCAGGTAGCCGGCCGGAATTGGCTGGCGAAACCATTCCGGGTTTCCGGGCCGCCACCATTGCCGGCGGTCATCGGATCGGGTAAATATGTCCGGTGAGCCCCGGATCCGCCTGGCGGCTGTGGCTCAGCAACGCGTGCACGGCATGAGGGTGACGGGCACACGTCCTAATTCGCCGGAGAATACGGACGGACGGCATGACAGCCTCACCCTCATTCCGCACAACCGCAATCCTCAGCGCGCTCGCGCTCCTCGTCCCGGCGTTCCTGCTGGCCGCCGGGCCTGCCTCGGCCGCCGTCGTGCTCACGGTGGCCAAGAGCGGCGCCGAGTACGCCAGTGTCCAGGCGGCGGTCGACGCGGTACCTGACAACTCCGCGACCCCCTACACGATCCTGATCGGGCCCGGCACCTACGAAGAGACGGTGACCGTCCCGGCGACCAAGCTTCACCTGACCTTGCTAGGCGCGACCGGCAACCCGGCCAACGTAGTGATCAATTCAGCGAACTACAACGGCGAGGCGAACCCGGCCGGCGGCACCTACGGCACCGAGGGCTCGGCCACGGTACACGTGAAGGCCAGCAACTTCACCGCCGAGTACGTCACGTTCAGCAATTCGTTCGACAAGAACAGCTACCCCACCGTGACCGGCACGCAGGCGGTCGCCATCGCCATGGAAGGCGACCGGCAAGTCTATGCGCACGACACTTTCTATGGCCACCAGGACACCCTGCTGAGCTGGGACTCGTCGGCCACCACGTCGCTGCGCCAGTACGTCTACGACTCGACCATCGAAGGCGACGTCGACTTCATCTTCGGCAACGGCAGCCTGGTCATCGACCGGTCGCACATCGTCGCGCTCAACGACGGCATCTACCAGAAGGCGTACCTGACGGCACCGGCCACCTACGGCACCGACCAGTACGGCATCCTGATCACCGGCTCGACGGTGACCAGCACCCTCGCGCCCAACGACGTGTACCTCGGCCGGGCCTGGGTCCCGTACGCCGGCGCGGTCCCGCAGCTGGTGATCCGCGACACGAACCTCCCGGCGCAGATAAACGCCACGGACCCGTACCTCGGCATCTCCGGGGCGACGTTTACCCCCGGCCGCTACGGCGAGTACGACAACACCGGCTACGGCGCGAATCCCGGCAACGCCAACCGCCCGCAGCTCACCGACGCGCAGGCACCGTCCTACACGGCCGGGACGTACCTGGCCGGGACCGACGGCTGGGACCCGGTCGTGCCAGAGACTGGCAGCACGGGCTCCGGGAGCACCGTGGCCGCCCAGGCCCAGCGCCAGTCGTCAGCGCTCGGCGACACAAGGCCGGTCACCCAGCCGTCTGTGCCCGCCACCTGCGCGACCGTGACCTCGGCGCTGCCCAGCCCGGCGAACCAGTTGTTCAGCGACGCGCTTGAAGCCGACGCGCCGGACACCGCCCGGATCCAGGCGGCGCTCAACGCCTGCGCCGGGACCGGCCGGGCCGTGCTGCTGGCCGCGGACGGCGCGGACACCGGCTTCCTGTCCGCCCCGCTCACCATCGGCAGCGAGGAGTACCTCGTCATCGGCGCCGGGGTGACCCTGTACGCCTCTCGCCAGGCGCCCGATTACCAGATATCCGGCGACCCGGCCTGCGGCTCGATCTCGACGTCCAGTAGCGGCTGCAATGCTTTCATAACGGTCACCGGCGTGAACTCGGGCATTGAGGGCGAGGGGGGCGGCGGACCCGGCCGCGGCGGCCAGGGCACCATCGACGGCCGCGGCGGCCTGCCCATCCTGGGTACCTCGACCACCTGGTGGCAGGTGGCGGCCACCGCGACGGCCGAGGGGCTCAAGCAGGTCAACCCGCGGCTCATCCAGGCCAGCGGCGCGAACAACCTGACGATCTACGACCTGACACTGGTCAACTCGCCGAAAGAGCACCTGTACTACAAGAACGGCGGCGGCCTGGTCGTCTGGGGCCTGACCGTCAAGACCCCGGACAGCACGCTCAACACCGACGGCATCGACTTCGACTCGTCGGCCTACGCCACGATCCACGACTCGGCTATCTCCGATGGCGACGACTGCGTGGCGATGCAGACCAACAACGCCACCGACGCGCACATCACCGTCAGCGACAACCAGTGCTACGGCACGCACGGCATCTCGATCGGCAGCGAGACCACCTACGGCCTCGAATCGATTCTGGTCGGTCACAACACGATCGACGGCAGGGACAGCAGCGGCACGGAGAGCAGCATCGCGGCCGGAATCCGGGTCAAGAGCTACGCCGGAGCGGGCGGCAAGGTCACCGACGTGAAGTACCTGGACACCACCATGCGTTCCTTGCGGTACCCCATCGACATCGACCCGTTCTACGACCCGCCCACCGGGACAAGCGCGCCGTACTTCGCGGACATCGAGATCGACGGGGCGACCGAGACCGACTCGGTCCCCGGCGCGGAGTCCGTCCTCAAGGGCTACAGCGCCGCCTACCCGCTCGGGCTGACCCTCCACGACGTCCGCTTCGATACGACCGCGACCGTGTCGCAGTACGCGAACATCACCGAGGTCGGCTCGAACCTGAAGATCTCCGGTCCGGGGGTGACGGTTAACCAGAGGACGGTTAACCAGAGGTGACGGTCAAGGGGTAGCCGTGTGCGCGTAGTGGTGGGCTAGCTGGAGGCGCAGCTTGTACTTGAGGACCTTGCCGCCGACGGTCTCCGGCAGCGCGTCGGCGAACACGATCGCCTTCGGCGACTCGAACCCGGCGAGCCGTTCCCGGCAGAACGCGATCAGCTCAGCCGCGTCCGGCTGGCGGCCCGGCTCGCAGACCACGATCGCGGTGACCGCCTCGCCCCACTGGTCGTGCGGCAGCCCGATCACGGCGGACTTGGCCACATCTGGGTGCTGGTGCAGCACGGCCTCGACCCGGAGACTGGACACGTTCTCCCCGCCGGACTTGATGATGTCCTTGTAGCGGTCGACCATGATCCGCAGGCCGTCCTCGTCCACCACGCAGCTGTCGCCGGAGTGGAACCAGCCATGGCGGAAGGCCCGCTCGGTCGCCGACTGGGCGAGGGAGGGGTTGACCGGGACGGCCACCAGGCCTGCCTTGGCCGTGGCCAGCTTGGCCAGGTACGCCTCGACGGAGTTTTCGCAGACCAGCAGCACCCGGTCACCGCGCCGCAGGCCCCGGGCCAGCAGGCCGTTGGCGAAGCGGTTGACGATGTCGTTGGCCTGCCGGTAGGTAAGGCGCTCACAGGCTGGATCGGCGAATGCCCCCGGCCATCCGACGATGGCGACCTGGTCCGGCCGGCTCCAGGTCACCCGCTCCAGGATGTCCCCGACACAGACCCGGTCCCAGCGGTTGTCCGCACGTCGGTCATAGAGGCTCGTGACGTCGATCGGCACGGCGGGCTCCCTCGCTCGCGGCAGTGCAAGCTTCGCGGGCTCCTCGCTCGCAGTTTGTGAATGATGAACCACAATTGGCCCGCTCGTCAAGGTTCTGGCCCCCTCTTTCGGCACAGGCCGATGCTGTGTTTTCATCAGAGGGTCTGAACTCCTAGAGTGGCAGCTAGTGAATTCCGGATCACTAACTATGGGCTCGGTCAGATGCGCACGGTGCTCAGTCAGATGGGCTCAGTCAGCTGGAGACGGCATGGACTTCGCGGAGACCGTTGAGCATCAGGCTTTGCGTAAGACTGTCGCGGAGATCGCCGGTCGCTTCGGCGGCGCCTACTACGCGGCCAAGGCACAGGCGCGGGAGCCGTGCACGGAGCTGTGGCAGGCCCTCGGCGACGCGGGCTTCATCGGGGTCAACCTGCCTGAGGAGTACGGCGGGGGCGGGGGCGGCCTGGCGGAACTGGCCATCGTCTGCGAGGAGACCGCCGGGCAAGGCTGTCCGCTCACCCTCCTGCTGGTGTCCAGCGGCGTGTCCGCCGAGGTCATCGCGCGCTACGGCAGTGCGGAGCAGAAGCAGCGCTGGCTGCCGGGAATCGCGGCCGGGACCAGCAAGATCGTCTTCGCCATCACGGAGCCAGACGCCGGCTCGAACACCCACAAGCTGTCCACCACGGCCACCCGGGGCGGCGACGGCAGCGACAGCGATGGCTGGATCCTGCGCGGGACCAAGTACTACATCTCCGGGGTGAACGAAGCGGAGGCCATTCTGGTCGTGGCCCGGACCGGCCCGAGAGCGGCAGAGCATGAGACGACCGGGCATGGGCGGCTGAGCCTCTTCGTGGTCCCCACGGACGCCCCCGGCCTGGTGGCCAGGCCGTTGCCGGTCGACGTGATGCTCCCCGAGCAGCAGTTCACCCTGCACTTCGACGACGTCCGGGTCGGCGCGGACGCCATGGTGGGGGCCGAGGGCGACGGGCTGCGCCAGGTCTTCCACGGGCTGAATCCGGAACGCATCACCGGCGCGGCGAACGGAGTGGGCGTCGCGCGGTACGCCCTGCGCCGCGCAGCCGAGTACGCACGGACCCGCACGGTATGGGACGAGCCGCTCGGCAGCCACCAGGGCGTGGCCCACCCGCTGGCCAAGGCGGCGATCGAGACGGAACTGGCCGCGCTGATGACCCGCAAGGCCGCGTGGCAGCACGACCACGGGATGTCCGCGGGCGAGGCATCGAACATGGCCAAGTACGCAGCCGCCGAGGCCGCGATCGCCGCGGTCGACCAGGCCATCCAGACGCACGGCGGCAACGGCGTGAGCACTGAGTACGGGCTGATCCCGCTCTGGGGCCTGGTCCGGCTGCTGCGGATCGCACCGGTCAACCGGGAGATGGTGCTCAACTACGTTGCGCAGCACACCCTCGGCCTCCCCCGGTCATACTGAGCGGGATACCAGTGAACAGAGACATATTGATGACCCCCAGGGTCGCCGAGGGGACGGTGCTGCGCTCCTCGCTGGAGGTGGGCTCGCCGGAATACCTCGCCAACCGGGATGCCCAGCTGGCCCTGCTGGATGAGCTCGCCGCCGAGCTGGACAAGGCCAGGGCCGGCGGCGGTCCCCGCTATGCCCAGCGTCATCGCGACCGTGGCCGGCTGCTGGCCCGGGAGCGGATCGAGCTGCTGCTGGACCGGGACGCGCCGTTCCTGGAACTGTCCGCCCTGGCCGCATGGGGCACCGAGTTCACCGTGGGGGCCAGCATCGTCACCGGTATCGGCGTGGTGAGTGGTGTCGAATGCGTCCTGATCGCGCACGACCCGACCGTCCGTGGCGGCGCGATGAACCCCTACTCGCTGCGTAAGTCCCTGCGCGCCCTGGAGATCGCCCGGCGTAACCGGCTCCCGGTGATCAACCTCGTCGAGTCGGGCGGCGCGGACCTGCCGACCCAGTCGGAGCTGTTCGTCCCGGCCGGGAAGATCTTCCATGACCTGACGGAGCTGTCCGCGAGGGGCGTGCCCACCATCGCGCTGGTCTTCGGCAACTCCACCGCCGGGGGCGCGTACGTGCCCGGGATGTGCGACTACTCGGTCCTGGTGGACGGTCAGGCGAAGGTGTTCCTCGGCGGTCCGCCCCTGGTCAAGATGGCCACCGGGGAGGACGCCGACGACGAGGAACTCGGCGGCGCGCAGATGCACTCCCGGGTGTCCGGGCTGGCCGACTACTTCGCCACCGACGAGCGGGACGCGATCCGGCTCGGCCGCCGGATTGTCTCCGAGCTCAACTGGCGCAAGCTGGGCCCGAGCCCGGCACTGCCGGCCGACGAGCCTGTCTATGACGCCGAGGAGCTGCTCGGTATCGCGCCGGCCGACATCCGGGTGCCGTTCGACCCGCGGGAAGTGCTGGCCCGGGTCGTGGACGGCTCCCGCTTCGGTGAATACAAGGAGTTCTACGGGACCAGCCTGGTCACCGGCTGGGCGTCGGTGCACGGTTACCCGGTGGGCGTGCTGGCCAACGCCCGTGGGGTGCTGTTCAGCGAGGAAGCCAAGAAGGCCGCGGAGTTCATCCAGCTGGCCAACCAGACCGACACACCACTCATCTTCCTGCAGAACACCACCGGCTACATGGTCGGCGCGAGCTACGAGCAGGGCGGGATCATCAAGGACGGGGCCAAGATGATCAACGCTGTCACTAACAGCACCGTGCCGCACATCACCATCAACATGGCGGCCTCGTTCGGCGCCGGGAATTACGGGATGTCCGGGCGGGCCTACGACCCCCGGCTGATGTTCGCCTGGCCTGGCGCCAAGCTCGCGGTGATGGGAGCAACCCAGCTGGCTGGGGTTATGTCCATCGTCGGGCGGGCCGCCGCCCAGTCGGCCGGGCGGCCTTTCGACGAGAGCGCGGACGAGCAGCGCCGCGCGGCGATCGAGGCTCAGATCGAGCGGGAGTCGCACGCGTTCTTCGTCACCGCCCGGCTCTACGATGACGGGCTCATCGATCCCCGCGACACCCGCACCGCGGTGGGCATCGCGCTGTCAGCCGCCTGCTCCGCGCCCGTCGAGGGACGCCGGGGCTTCGGCGTCTTCCGGATGTGACCCCCCCGTGACCCCCATCACCAAGCTGCTCATCGCGAACCGGGGCGAGATCGCGCTGCGGATCATGCGGACGGCCCGGGAAATGGACATCGCGACCGTGGCGGTGTTCAGCGACCCGGACGCGGGCGCGCCGTTCGTGGCCGCCGCCGACGAGGCGGTCCGGCTGCCCGGGTCCGTGCCCGCCGACACCTACCTGCGCGGGGAAAGGATCATCGCGGCGGCCCAGGCGACCGGGGCCGGAGCGGTCCACCCGGGCTACGGGTTCCTGTCGGAGAACGCCGGGTTCGCCCGGGCCTGCGCCGCCGCGGGCCTGGTCTTCGTCGGGCCGCCGGCGGCGGCGATCGAGGCGATGGGCTCGAAGATCGCGGCCAAGGAATTGATGGCGGCTGCGGGCGTGCCCGTCCTGCCCGGTGTCACCTTCGGCTCCAATGGGGAGCCCGACCCGGCCAAGCTGGCCGCGGCGGCCAGCGAGATCGGATACCCGGTCCTGGTCAAGGCGGCGTTCGGTGGTGGCGGCCGGGGCATGCGGATCGCGGCCGACCAGGCCAGCCTGGCCGAGGCGGTGGCCAGCGCGCGGCGCGAGGCCGCCGCTGCCTTCGGTGACGGCACCGTCTTCCTGGAACGGCTGGTCGACCGGCCCCGGCACGTCGAGGTCCAGATCGTGGGGGACAGCCATGGCACCGTCAGGCATCTGTTCGAGCGGGAGTGCTCGGTTCAGCGGCGGTACCAGAAGATCATCGAGGAGGCGCCCTCGCCAGCGGTGGGCGAGCGGCTCCGGGCCAGGCTGGGCGACGCCGCTGTCGCGGCCGGCCAGACCATCGGCTACGTGGGCGCCGGGACCGTCGAGTTCGTGCTGGACGCCGACGGCTCGTTCTACTTCCTGGAGGTCAACACCCGGCTGCAGGTCGAGCACCCGGTCACCGAGCTGATCACCGGCTTGGACCTGGTCCGCGTCCAGCTGGAGGTGGCCGAAGGCCGGCCGCTGGGCCCGGAGGTCACCGGCGCGCGAATCAACGGCCACGCCATGGAGGCCCGGCTGTACGCGGAGGATGTGCCGGCCGGTTTCCGGCCCGCCACCGGGACGATGCACCGGTTCGCCGTCCCCGCACTGCCGGGGGTCCGGGTCGACGCCGGGGTCAGCGACGGCTCGGTGGTGGGCGTGGACTACGACCCGATGCTGGCCAAGGTCATCGCGCACGGCACGACCCGCGACCAGGCGCGCCGGCGGCTGGCCAGCGCGCTGGCGCGGGCTGAGCTGCACGGTGTCACCACCAACCGCGACCTGCTGGTCGGCGTCCTGGGCGAGCCGGAATTCCGCGACGCCGCGATCGACACCGGGTACCTGGCCCGGCACGATCCCGCCGTGCTGGCCGCGCCCCTGGGCGGCGGCGCGCTCGACCTGCACGCGGCCGTGGC
>OCZU010002333.1_pt1 | contig 12157 bp, 8 predicted proteins | sample 1539001 | NCBI WGS metagenome assembly OCZU01 (sample SAMEA3539306, study PRJEB22396) | soil metagenome | biome: tundra; feature: field; material: soil | place: USA | collected 2010-05 | depth 0.15 m
AGCATCGACAAATCTCGCGAGGGTTCTGGATTTAGTTTACGCTTCACTCCTGGCGAAGCTGCTGCGGCTGGTCTCCGCGACACAGCCGCGCTCCGGGGGCGTTCCAAGACTTGCAGAGTCCGTGTCTTTGCGGCTCAATGATCGTCGTGAGCCAGCCTCCCAATCCACGCCTACCCGGGCCACCGCACAATCCCGGTGTGCGCGAGTTGGGCGAGGGTAAGCGCCGCTGGTCTTCGCCGCCGAAACCAGAAGATGCCAGGCAAGGTTTTCGCGGCTGGAATGAGCGTGGTTATTTGCCGCATCGCGATGAACCGGGACTCGCGCAGTTTGTCACGTTCCGATTGGCCGATTCTTTTCCCGAAGCGTTACGCTCCGAGTGGGAGTGTCTTTGGAAAATCGAAGATGACCAACAGCGCAAGGCAGAGCTGGAATCGTATCTCGACAAAGGTCGCGGCGAATGTCACTTGCGCCACCCGGCAATCGCGCGACTTAGCGAGGAATCGGTGCGGTTCTTCCACGGCGAGCGCTACGACCTGCGCGCCTGGGTGGTGATGCCGAACCACGTTCATGCGTTGTTCAAGGTGGACGCCACGCCGATGGCGGAGATTCTCGAAAGCTGGAAGAAGCACACGGCGCAAAAGGCGAACCGACTGCTGCATCGGCGAGGTGAGTTCTGGCAGGCGGACTATTGGGACACATTCATGCGCGACAGCACGCATGAATTGGAAACGCGCAATTACATTGAGAGCAACCCCGCGAAGGCAGGTTTGGTTCTTGATCCGAAAACGTGGCTGTGGAGCAGTGCGAGATTCCGCGACAAGTATGGGGTGCTAAAGCTCTGACGGAGCGCGGCTGTGTCGCAGCGACCAGCCGCAGCACGGAAAAATCTCGCGGGCTTCTGGATTTAGTTTGCGCGTCACTCCTGGCGAAGCTGCTGCGGCTGGTCCTCGGCGGACACAGCCGCGCTCCGGGGCAGCAACCAGATGCGACCGCTCGCGTGCTTTCAAAAAATCCTTGCCCAACAAGCTTGAAACTCTAATTTCATGGCGCATCAATGAAGGTGATACACAACAATTTCGTCGCCCAATCTCTCTATTAGAGCCACATGACCCACGCGGCACTACTTTCAGAGCGGCAGCACGAGCAGCTTCAAAAATGGCTAACCGAAACGGGAGAGCTTTGCGTTGATATTTATCTTCCGCGCAGTGGCGGCGGTGGCACTGCACACTTCGTCCGTTCGCTTCACCACCTAGAGGAGCTTGTTTCCCAGCAGACCGGGCGGGAGCTTGTGGTGACAGTGTTTCGGCGCTTGCAGTATCCGCTACGAGGTGTTGCTGACGAGTCGTTGCTTGAGCGGGGGCTTGAGCAGATTCCGGATGGCGAGTGGTACACTATTGTTCTTCTGGAGGATTATTTTTATCCGAAGAGGGCCAGTTGGTGGGGCAGTGGGAATAGTCACGCAGAGTTCCGTCAGGAGTTTTCAGAAGTGGTGGGCCGCCGAGTTGGTATCGGGCGGAATCCATTCGACGGGGACGATAGCTGGATTCGCTCGACGCCTGACGAGGCGATGGTTTTATGTTTCAAGCGAGACCGAAACCACTACGAGCCCGAGTCCATCTAAATCGCTGCATAAGGGCTATTACGACTCTTTCATTTCCGCTTTGTTGTAATCAATTTTCGGCCACGAGTGGTTTAGCTTTTTACGTCAAAAATAAGCGCGCGTTGGCGCTCTACCTTCATGGCTTCTGGTTTGGACCTCAAACCGGCTATGACAGCGGTTGCCGCTTCAAGAGGCGAAGCTCCTGTTGCTGGCGCAGAAGATTATCGCGGGTGACGTCGTCCGTCTCGGGATGATTGACCTGTTGAGAGACAGCCATCATCTGGCGGTCAATGAACAGATTGCGTAGTCGCAGGGCGACATCCGCAATTTGAACCGCCTGATCCTTGATCGGTCGTTCCTCCGCGGCGGCTTCGGTGATCAGGTTCTGCATCTCCGCTGATTCGCATTCATCGAGAAATCCACCGAGACTGCTCCAGGTTTGATTCTGTTCCGCCGCCAGCCGCGCCGTCACAATCTGTCGCGCCGACGCATGTTGAATCCAGTCGGGATGCAGATTCGCCGCCGCCCAGGCCGCCAGTTCCTCGTGCAAAAACAACAGCTTGAGCAGCCAGAATTCATGCGCGGACGGACGTTCTGCTTCGACAGTTTCCACGGGCATTTCGTCTGCATCCTCCACCACTACCGGCTGCGCTCGTAACGATTTCTTGAACTCGGCGCGAACGGCGTCGGAGGAAACGCCCAGACGCAGCGCAGTTTTTTGCGCGTATTTGTCAATCAACACTGCGCTGTCCGTTTTGTGAACCGCCTCGCCCATGCCGCGCAACACCGCGAGCCGCCCCTTGTCCGTCGCCACGTCGTTCTGGGTGCAGAGCCGCTTGAGATAGTAATCGAAAAAGCCATCCGACTCCGCGATCAATTGTTTGAAAGCCTCGCCGCCGTTCGCCTTGATGAAGCTGTCGGGGTCGTGCGGCTGCGGCACCACGGCCACGCGGATCGCGAGACCGGAAGCGAGCAAATGATCGAGCGAACGAACCGCCGCGTTCTGGCCGGCCTCGTCGGAATCGAAACACAGCACGACTTCGTTCACGTAACGCTTGAGGATGCGCGAATGTTGATCCGTGAATGCCGTGCCCTGCGGCGCGACGATGTTTTGCACACCGGCCATGAAACACGCGATCAAATCAAGCTGCCCCTCGCAGACAATGGCGAACCCGGCGTCGAGCAGCGCGCGCTTGGATTTGTCGAGACCGAAGAAAACTTTGCTCTTGGTGAAGATCGGTGTTTCTGGGGAGTTGACATATTTGCGCGGATCATCTCCGGACAGGACGCGGCCACTGAAAGCAATCACCCTGCCCTGCTCGTCGCAAATCGGAAACATCAGCCGTCCCCGAAAACGATCGTAAAAATGATCGGCGCCCTCCTTGCGTAGAATCAGTCCTGCCTTTTCAACGAGTGCGGGATCGTGGCCTTTACTTTTCGCCCAGTTGACGGTGTCGTCCCATAAATCCGGCGCGGCTCCAAGACGGAACAGTTTTATCGCCTCGGCGGAGACGCCGCGTTTGGCGAGGTAGTCACGGGCGACCTGGCCGGAGGCTTCGCTGGCGAGTGCGTTCTGCCAGCGCTGGGTGATTTGCTCGTGGATTTCGAGGAGTTTGCCCTTAATGTCGCGCGATTGCTGTTCGGCGGGATTTTGATCGTATTCGAGCGGAATTTTCGAGCGGTCAGCGAGGCGTTTGACGGCTTCGGGAAAAGTTATGTTCTCGTATTCCTTGACGAAGGAGAACACGTCGCCGCCTTTGTGGCAACCAAAGCAATGAAAAATTTGTTTGTGCGGATTGACGTTGAAGCTCGGAGATTTTTCCTTGTGGAACGGACAAAGCGCGGTGAAATTCGCCCCGGCGCGTTTGAGCGGCACGTACGAGCCGATGACATCCACGATGTCGCTGGCGGCGCGAATTTGTTCGAGTGTGGCGGAGGAAAAAAGGCCCGGCATGGCTTCAGCTCAAAAGCCAGGCCGCCGGGGGCGGAAGCATCAAGGCAGGGTGAAATCCTTGCGCGCGAGTTGCGCTTGCTGCGGCGCTGCCGGTTTGATCAGCAGCCAGCTGAGTTGATTCTTGATCCACGGTCCGGCGCATGATTTTTCAAAAACCTGCGATTGAACTGTATGCAGCGTAGGGAAAAAATCGCTTCCGTAAACATCATTCTGGTATTTCAAGCCCGCCCTGACTTCGGCCGGAGGGAAATAGCGCGCGTTCAACAGCGCCAGCAAGGCGAACAGGATGCAGGTGAACCGGATCACGCCCGCCACCATGCCGAGATAAAATTCACCGTTTCCAAAAACATCGCTGCCAATCAGCTTCCCGTTTACACCCTTTTTCATGAAAGCGAACAGCGCGGCGATCAATAACCCTGCGGCCAGGTAAGCCATCAGATTTGCGGCAAGCAAACTAAAGACCGTCGAAGACCCGGTGATAAACCCGGACACCGGCCCGTACGCGAGAGCGCATCCAAAAACGATCGCCAGCCACTTGAACGCGCCCAGCAATTCGACGGACAATCCATTTTTTCTGCCCTGCCGGACGCCGAGCAGCAACACGATCGGAATCGCCACATCGAACCAATTGAACGGCAAGTTATCTAGGTTGCTCATGTTGTTATATCGTCCCGTTTAATCGGGGACTTAAACAACTTTATCAGCGGGATTTGTGCCAGAATTCAGCGCGGATTGGCTACAAGCCAGTCGCGAATGGCCGGTGCCTGGGGGTTACGAGGGTCGTTATCGAGAACTTTCAGATAATACTCACGCGCCTTGGCCGGTTGGTGAAATTGCTGCGCGTAAAGATTGCCGAGCGCCAGATTCGCGCGGGCATCATTTGCATATTTGGCCAGAACGGTGGCCAATTCATTGGCCGCATCGAGGAAGTAACGGGCCTGCTTGAGCGATTGCGCAAAATTCAGGCGCGCATCCAGCGATTCCGGGCGAATTGCCAGAGCGCTTTCGCCCGAGCTCAGAGCCTGCGGCAAATCGCCTGCCGACATTGAGGCCAGTGCAAGGTTGTAATATGCCTCAAAATATGACGGGTCCAATTGCGTCGCCTGACGATAAGCCAGCATGGCTTCCGGCAGATGCGCCGCGCGCTGCGCCTGCAATCCTTGCATGAAAGCTTTCTCCGCTGCCGAGCGGTTTCCCGGCGCAGGATTCGGCAAAGAATGATAATTGTAACGCGCGATATTGCCCGAAGCCGGCTCAGATTCCGGAACTCCGCTCGTCGGACTGGAAACAGCCTTGGGTGCTGGCTGCGGGGAAGGCGAACCTGGCGGGAGCGGTGTCACGCCGGAGGTTGCTTTCGAACTGCGCCGAAACAAATTCAAAGGATTGATCTTTTGGAAAAAGTTGCGCTTTTCGGTTTTCGGCGGTTCGTCCATATCCATCACGGGTTGCGCCATCCGCGCGGTGGCCGGTGGCGACACATCCTGTGCCACTCGCGCTTCCGGCGGCGACGCCACTTTGACCATTACGGCGTTGGATGGCGGCAATGTCATTGTGGCGGTTCTGACAGTATTCGACGCCGGCTCCGGCTTTGCAGGTGCGCCCGGACGTGCCACCACGTTGCTCGAGACTCTGGCCGGAATAACATTTGAAACGGGTGGGGCTGCGGCGACTGGCACAGCCTGACGGCTCGCGGCATTTATTTCCTGCTCCAACGCGCTGGCGGCGGCGTTGACGACTTCCCAATTCGCCGGGCGCGACGGCAACGCCAGGTACTCACGATATTTTTGCAAAGCGAGCGGCCGGTTGTTCAAAGAAACCTGCGAGACAATGGCGAGGTTGAGCAACGCCGGCGAATAGCTGGATTGTTGCTGCAACGCCGCGTTGAAAAATTGCGCGGCGTCGCGGGCGCGGTTGCGCTGCATCTGAATCATGCCCAGGCCGTTCAGCGCTTCGGGATTTTGCTGGTTCAATCGCAGCGCCTCGCCGAAACTTTTCTCGGCCGCGCCCGGTTCGCGCGAGCGCAGTTGCGCCGCACCGAGTTTGAGCCAGCCCTCGACAATATTCCCACGCCGCAAGGTAAACGCCGCCAGCTCGGACTTTGCATTTTCAAGCCGGTTTTGTTCCAGCCACAAGCAGCCAAGATTGAAATGTGTTTCCACCAGGTCGCGGTTGAGCTTCAGCGCTTGTTGATAGGCCTGGGCCGCATTGGTCGCATCGCCCGCGCTGTGATAAGCCACGCCAAGGTAATTCCACGCTTGAGCGTTCGTGGCCATCAGTGACGTCGCCAGCTGGAATTTTTCAACGGCTTCGGCGGAACGTCCCTCCTCCAAAAGCCGCCTCCCTTGCAACAGCGCCCGCGGTCCCGCCGGCGTGCAGCCGGCCAGTAAAATCGCGAACGCAATGAAGCCCGCAAAATATTTCCCGACCTGATTTTTTATCGCCAGCATGGCGGCTCGTGGTAACATTCGCGCCATGAAGTGTCAAGAAACGCACGCCATCGCAGTGACAATTTTCAAATGATCGTGGAATCGAACGAAATTCGCGGCGATTCCCTGGTGATGTTTTTTCTGGTTGCGCTGGCCGCATTCGCGCCTAAAACGTTTGCCGTGACGAATGATTTTTCTCCGGCTCGCACCGGACCGCTGCAGGCCCAGGTTTTCATCGTTCAAGACCCCGAGGCCACGGGATCCTTTGAGCCGCGCCCCAACCGCGTCCAGGCGATGGTGACGCGCGCCATCACCAACCTCACCGGCAAAGCCACCGTTTTGGAAGCCTGGCGAAGCCTGGTTTCCACACAGGACACCATCGGCATCAAGGTTTTTTCCGAGCCGGGGCCGAACAGCGGCACTCGCCCGGCGGTCGTGGCAGCGGTGGTTCAAGGTTTGCTCGACGCGGGCCTGCCACCGGATCACATCATCATCTGGGACAAGCGGCAGATTGATTTGCGTCTCGCTGGATTTATCACGCTGGCAAAACAATTCGGCGTGCGCGTGGCCGGAAGCGCGGAAGCCGGTTATGACGAGACTAAATTTTATGACACGCCGCTGCTTGGAAATCTCGTCTGGGGCGATCTTGAATTCGGAAAAAAGAGCGCGGGCTTCGGCAGGAAATCATTCGTGTCGAAACTGGTCGCGGACCAAATGACAAAAATCATCAACATCACCCCGTTGATGAACCACAACGAGGTTGGCGTGGCGGGAAACCTCTTCAGCCTCGCGCTGGGCAGCGTGGACAATACGACCCGGTTTGAATCAGACCCCGAGCGGCTGGCCAGGGTCGTGCCGGAAATCTACGCGTTGCCGTCCTTGAGTGACCGGGTGGTGCTGAATATTGTGGACGCGCTGATCTGCCAGTACGAAGGCGAAGAACGTAGCCTGCTCCATTACTCGACCGTGCTCAATCAACTTCGCTTCAGCCGCGATCCGGTCGCGCTGGACGTGCTTTCGATTCAGGAACTGGACGCCCAGCGCCAGGCCGCCAATGTTCCGCCGGTCAAAGCAAATTTGGATTTATACAATAACGCTGAGTTGATCGAACTCGGCGTGAGCGATTTGAGAAGGATTCACGTCCAGAACATCCCGTAAAACCATTCGCAGGCCGGCAACGCGCTGAAATGATCTCATGGCAACAGGACGATCCGGTAAAAACGCTGCCGGTCCGTGCCGACGGAATCGGACGAGGTAATGGTGATATCTGTCGCCACGCGGATACCACCGAAGTCGACCCAGTTTGATTGAATCAAATTGGTTTTGTATTGAGCCTGATAAGACCGTCCCGAGACCGCGCTCCAGGTGAAAACCACAATTCCGTTGCTTTGGGCGATGGTCTGGAACACGGGCGGCGGGGAGGTTGCTGAAACCAGAATATTCCCTTTGCGAACGGTATTGTTTTCCGCGTCGGCCACATAAACATTGCCCACGCTGTCCACCGCAATGCCTTGAGGCTGGTTAAACAACGCAACCGTGTTTGTTCCATTGGTGCTGCCAGGATTCCCGGCCTGTCCGCCAATGGTGGTCACGACCCAATTCGTGCCGGCGGGAGTCAACTTTCGCAAACTGTCATTGCGAGAATCTGCCACATAGACGTTGCCGCCGGCATCCACCGCAAGGCTCGCGGGCGAGAAAAAGCGCGCATTGCTGTTCGTCCCATTGGAACTTCCATTGAAGCCCGCCAATCCGGCGATGGTGGTCACCACCCAGTTCGTGCCGCCAGGCTCCAGCTTTCGAATGGTGTTGTTGTTGTAATCCGATACAAAGACATTGCCATTTGTGCCCACCGCAATACCCGCGGGCCAATAAAAACGCGCGTTGCTGTTGGTGCCATCGGCGATTCCATTGGTGCCGGCCAGCCCGGCGATGGTGGTTACCACCCAGTTGGTGCCAACCGGCGTAATTTTGCGAATGGTTGAGTTGTCGAGATCGGCCACGAAAAGATTGCCTTCGGCATCCACGGCGACGCTCCGGGGATAATAAAATCTCGCTTCACTATTGGTGCCATCGGCGATTCCATTGGTACCAGCCAACCCGGCGATCGTTTTCACCACCCAGTTTGTGCCCGTCGGAGTCACCTTGCGAATGATATGATTGAAATAATCCGCGACATAGAGATTATCTTGAGAATCAACCGCAACGCCCGAAGGTTGGTTAAAGCGCGCGTTGCTGTTGGTGCCATCGGCGATTCCAGCGGCGCCAGCCAACCCGGCGATTGTTTTCACCACCCAATTGGTGCCAACGGGAGTTACCTTGCGAATGGTGTCATTGAAATAGTCAGCAACATAAATATTGCCCCCACCATCCACCGCAACGGCCACTGGCGAGTCAAACCGCGCGTCGCTGTTCGTACCATCTGCGGAGCCGCCAAAGATGCCCGCCAGGCCGGCAATGGTGGAAAATCCATAGTCCTGCGCGGACAGCTTCATCAACGTCATGGCCAGCGCCAAGACCGAAGAATGTAATAACCATCCTGCACCGTTTCTTTTTTGTTTATACACTGGCTCTCAAGTAGGCGTTGTATTGAATGTATGTCGCATTTTCGATTTGAGCAAAAGTCACGCCACAAGCACCTGAAAACTCCTGGCGCCTGGCTGCACCGGGTGAAAGGCGAAAGTCTGGCATTTAGGTCATATTTGCCCGCAATTCGCTCCAGCTCGCCGATGATTTGCCGCTTATTGCGCGAGAGTGCCGGCTTGTTCGCCTTCCATTCACGAGAATGGAACACACTGCCCAAACAATGTCACAAATTTGGAATCCCGTCAAACGGCCGAATACAGCATCCTGCCGATTCCGCCATTGGCAACTGAGAAGCAAGCTCGCAAGCGATTTCAAGACTATTTCCCGCAACACTGTTTGAATTTCTTGCCACTGCCGCAGGGACACGGATCGTTGCGGCCAACTTTCGGGCCAGTGCGAACCGGTTTTGCCTTTTCCCCGGCCGCCGCCGCTTCGCTCACGATGTCGCTGGCCTTGCTTTGCTGTTCGAGCGCCGGCGGGGCCGCGCCACCGCCGAATGCGCTCGTGGTCTGGTGCAAGGTTTGTTGCGGGACGTTGCGCAGGAAATTTTCAAAAGCCATCAGGCTCGAAGCGCTGCGGAAAATATTGTGGCAAATCTCCGTTTTGATGTTGACCATCAATTCGTCGAAAATCTTGAACGCCTCCGTCTTGTATTCAATGAGCGGGTCGCGCTGGCCGTGGGCACGCAGTCCAATGCTGTGCCGCAGGCTGTCCATCTCGTAAAGATGTTCCTGCCACAACCGGTCAATCGCGCTGAGAATCGTGTAACGCTCCACCTCCTTGAGGGCATCCGGATTTTCAAAACTGACTTTCAGTTCGTACGCCTTGCGGACGCTGTCAGAAATAAAATTGCAAACCGCGAATTGCGCCGGACTCAATCCGTCAAAGACCGAACCCGCCACCGGTTGTTCGGCGCCGGATCGCGCCGCCTTGGAAATTTCGTCTTCCGGAATGCCCAGCGGAAAATTCAAATTCACCCAGTCCGCCAGGCCGCGAATTTTCCATTCGCCGGAATCAAAATCCCCGGTCGTGAATTGCTCGACCTTCTGAATGACGACCTCCTCCATGATGTCCATAAGGCGGTCGCGCACGTCGGCGGCGTGGATGATTTCGTTGCGGAAGCCGTAGATGACCTCGCGCTGCTTGTTCATCACATCGTCATATTCCAGCGTGCGTTTGCGCTGTTGGAAATTGTGCTGCTCGACGCGCTTTTGCGCCGTCTGGATGGAGCGGTTCAACAGCGGGTGCTCCAGTTCCTGGTTTTCCTCCAGACCCATTTTCTCCATGTATTTCACGATGCGGTCGGAGCCGAACAGCCGCATCAAATCGTCTTCCAGCGAAATGAAAAAGTGCGATGAGCCGGGATCGCCCTGGCGCGCGCAGCGTCCGCGCAACTGCCGGTCAATGCGCCGCGACTCGTGGCGTTCGGTGGCCAGCACGTGCAGGCCGCCGAGGTCGGCGACGCCCGCGCCCAACTTGATGTCCGTGCCGCGACCCGCCATGTTCGTGGCAATCGTCACCGACCCGCGCTGGCCCGCGCGCGCGATAATTTCCGCTTCCTGCTGGTGAAATTTCGCGTTCAGAACCGAGTGAATGATGCCTTCGCGCTTGAGCATCCGCGACAAAAGCTCGCTGACTTCGACGGAAATCGTGCCGACGAGAATGGGCCGGCCTTGGGCATGCACCTCTTTGATTTCCTTGAGCGTCGCGTTGTATTTTTCGCGCCGGGTCTTATACACGGAATCATTCGCGTCTTGGCGCGATATCGGGCGGTTGGTGGGAATGACAAGCACGCCGAGTTTGTAGATGTCGAAAAACTCCTGGGCTTCGGTTTCGGCGGTGCCGGTCATGCCTGCGAGCTTTTGGTAGAGGCGGAAATAATTTTGAATCGTGATCGTCGCAAGCGTCTGCGTTTCGCGTTCGATCTCCACGCTTTCCTTCGCCTCGACCGCTTGATGCAACCCATCGCTCCAGCGGCGTCCCGTCATCAAACGGCCCGTGTTTTCGTCCACGATGATGACCTTGTTGTCCTGCACCACATACTGCACGTCCTTCTGGTAAAGGCAGTAGGCCTTGAGCAATTGCGAAATCGCGTGGATGCGCTGCGCCTTGGCCTCAAACTCCTGCTGAATTTTCGTCTTGGCCTCCAGGCGCTTGCGGGGGTCGGCCTCCGGGCCGGTGTCAATATCGTGCAGCGCCGTCGTCAAATCCGGCAGCATGAACGCGTCGGGATCTTTGGGGCTGAGAAAATTCCGGCCTTTCTCCGTCAAATCCGCTTCGTGGCTTTTTTCGTCAATGGCAAAGAGAAGCTGTTCCTTCTCGGCGTAAAGATCGATTTTCTTCTGATCGGCGTGCAGCGACAACTCGGCCTTGTTCATCAGCCGGAGGTTGGCGGGATTTTCCAGAAACTTCATCAGTCCTTCGGATTTCGGCGTGCCGGTTTTCGCGCGGAACAGCAGCAGGCCGATTTCTTTTTCGAGTGCATCGGCGTTTTGCACGTTCGAACCGTCGGTCGGATTTAATTTTTTGAGCAGATCTTCGGCTTCGGACAGGAAGCGATTGCACAAACGTTCCTGCGCGTGAAAAATGGATTCGACCTGCGGCTTGAACTGGCCGTATTGCTCATCGAAAGTGATGACCGCCGGCCCGCTAATAATCAGCGGCACGCGCGCTTCGTCAATCAGAATCGAGTCCACTTCATCCACAATGGCGAAGTAATGGCCGCGCTGGACCTGATCCTCCTTGCGGGTGGCCATGCCGTTGTCGCGCAGATAATCGAAGCCGAATTCCGCGTTCGTGCCGTAGGTGATGTCGCAGGCATATTGTTCGCGACGAACTTTGGGCGACTGGTCGTGCAAAATGCAGCCGACGGTCAGGCCGAGAGATTTATAGACCGCGCCCATCCATTCGCCGTCGCGCGCGGCAAGGTAATCATTGACGGTGACGACATGGACGCCGCGACCGGTAAGTGCGTTCAGATAAACCGGCAACGTGGCAACGAGCGTTTTGCCTTCGCCGGTGGCCATTTCCGCGATTTTGCCGGAATGAAGTGCGAAGCCGCCAATGAGCTGCACATCGAACGGGACCATTTCCCAGCGCAGTGGATGCCCGCGCACCGTAATGTCCTGCCCGCACAGACGGCGGCAGGCATTTTTTACGACGGCAAACGCTTCCGGCAGGACCTCATTGAGGCGACGCGCGAGTTCGGCGTTGTCCTCGATTTTGGAAAGTTCCTCTTTCCACGCGGCGGTTTTCTGGCGCAGCGCGTCTTCGGAAACCGTTTGCAATTCGGTTTCCAGCGCGACAATGTGCTCAACGACGGGACGGATGCGCTTCAGTTCCCGGTCATTTTTCGAGCCGATAATTTTCTTGACGATAAAACCAATCATGATTGCTATTGAAAAAGCTCTTTACGGTACGGGAACAAAGGCGAATCGTCAAAGACTTTAGCGCAAGACTTTAGCGCGAGGGCGAGGGATTCCGTCGGAGCTGTCCTCTTGGTGTCCGTTTTGGTATGCGTCAAAGCGTCGCTGTCCACCACGAGTGAACAAAAACTCATTTCCTTTTAGACTTCGGTGAGTTTGGAAAACTGAA
>OCZU010002334.1_pt1 | contig 12150 bp, 12 predicted proteins | sample 1539001 | NCBI WGS metagenome assembly OCZU01 (sample SAMEA3539306, study PRJEB22396) | soil metagenome | biome: tundra; feature: field; material: soil | place: USA | collected 2010-05 | depth 0.15 m
GCCAGCCCGGCCGGGCCGTGCTCCCCGAAGTCCTTGACCCAGCGGCGCAGGGTGGACACCCCGACGCCGATCTCGGCGGCCTTGGCGGCATAGCGGTCCAGCATCGGGACACCGGGGGCGTATTCCGGGCGCGGCTCGCCGGCCGCCGCCAGCTCGGCGCATCCGCGCCGGAACCCGGTCCGCACTTCCTGGACGTGCGCGACGCGCTCCCGCAGTTCCGCCAGCCCGGCCTCGCCCAGCCCCGACAGCTCCGCGCCGACGCTCCCGACGGGGCCGGCGGGCGCCCCGTCGAGCCGGGTGGACGGGTCGGCGAGCAGGTGCCCGGCGCTGATCCGCCGAATGCCGGAGGCGCCGGACAGCAGGACATCAGGGCCGTTCAGCTCGGCGACCTGCCACCACTGGCCGTCGTGGGCCAGCCGGGTTCCCACCGCCAGCAGGCCGCGCAGGGCCTCGCTCACCGGGTCACCTCCAGGACGCTGCCGGCATCCAACGGCCGGCTCAGGTCAGTGCTCAGCCGCCGCTGCCACAGCAGCCGCAGGACCGCGGCCTTGGCGGCCGGGCGCGGCCAGGCCCGCTCCAGCCTGTCCAGCAGGCCGCCCAGGCGCTCGCCGGGCCGGGCCTCGCCCAGGACCGCGGAGGCAACGTCATCAGGCGGTATTCCCGGCCTCCGGTAGCCGGCCAGGAACCGGACGTTCGCCAGCAGCACCGAGGACGCGCCGGTCCAGATCTCGTGGTCCCAGCCGCGTGCCTCGAACAGCGGCCCCGGCCAGGCCAGGGCCTCCGCCACCGCCGGGTCGGCCAGCCGGGCAGCGGGCTTGACATCCACCACCTGCACCGTGTGGTCAGCGCGGACCAGCAGGAAGTCCGGCACATGCCGGCGGAGCCGGCCGCCTGCCTGCGCCTGCAGCAGGAAAGGCTGGGCCGCGATCGCCGTCACCCCGGGGTCGAAGTCGGCCAGCAGCAACCGGCCAAGCTCCAGGCGGCTCTCGTAGATGACGTGGCCGCCTGACGTCGCCGACCAGTAATAGCCCGGGTAGTGGGCCTGCCCGCGGGCACTGCGGGCCGACCGCCACGGTGCCGCGGCGACGACCTGGTCGGCCGTCAGCTGCCGCAGCGGCCGCTCGGCCGCCGTCCCGTCGCGCAGCCGGACCGACGCCGTCGGCTCACACAACCGCTTGCCGTCCGTGTCCCGCCCGCCGCGAACGTGATCTTCCGTAACCGCATCACCCCGGAAAGTGACACTATCGCCCTTCGGCAGACCACGAGCCTGTAACAGCACGAATAGTCCCTGCTCCGGTTCGGCTCTCACATGGCCCTGCCGATCCGACTGCCCATCGCCCGCAGGCCTGATTCCGGGACCGCGCGAGTGACCCCCAGTCCCACGGTGGCCGCTAAGCCGTCAGTGCTCAGGCATCCGGCTCGCTGCCCACATCAGTGCAGGTCAGGTATATCCGCTAGTTTTCGGCGCGTGCTACCGGGACCCCTCGAACGCGTCCTCGCCAGAGGCTGTTCTCCGATGGCCGGTTGGAGCGGCTGCGGTCGTTCCCGGTCATCGGGCGGGACGGGCTGATCCGGTTCTGCACCTTGACGTCGCCTTGCCTGGTCCGGTGTCAGCTGGCCTTGGTCGGGCCGGAGCCGTACCGGCGTTCGCGGACGGCCGTCACGATCTTGGCGACCCGGGCGTCGAAGGCGTCGAGTTCTTCCGTCTCGGCCGCGTTGGCGACGAACGCACGCCGGTCACATAGGACGCCTGCCCGCCAGATCCGCTCGATGGCCCGGGTTGCGGTGATGTCGGTCAGCGGGTCGCCGGATACGAGGATGAGGTCCGCGCGCTGACCGGGTGCGGTGTGCCCGCGGTCGGAGAGGTTGAACACCCGTGCCGGGGCGGCGGTCGCGGCGGTCAGCGCCTGGGCGGGCGTAATGCCGCAGCGGGCGAGCAGTTCCAGCTCCCGGTGCAGGCTGGCCCCGAATATGGTTCCCGGGTTCGGGGCGTCGGTGCCGGCCAGGATCGTGACGCCCGCGCCGGCCAGGCGGCTGACATTCTCCTCAGCCCGGGAATAGGGCGGCATTCCCTGCCCGCGCCGCCCTGATAGGCCAGAGGCCAGCCGCTGCGCCTGTGCGTCCCCGAGTATGCCGGCGAGTCGCGGGTCTCCGGCTACCGCGGCCCCGCCCGGTTCACCCAGGAAGTTCTCAGTGGTGGCCAGCGTGGGACCGACCGCGATCCCGGCCTCGGCGATCCGCCCGGCCAGGGCTGTGCCCAGTTCACCGTCCACGGGCACATGCGCCACGACGTCGACGCCCGCTGACACGACCTTGCCCACCCCGGCCACGGAGTTGACGTGCGCGACGACCACGAGTCCGCGACCGTGCGCGGCCTCGGTCAGCGCGGTGATCGTGTCCAGGTCCAAAGAAGGCACCGCCCGCGGGCCCGCTGCGCCCGTAGGGCCGAAGATCTTCAGGTAGTCCGAGCCCTCGGCGACCCGGTCCGCGACGAACTGACCGGCCTGCTCCGGGCCGGCCAGGGTCGGGAACGGGGCGTACATCATCGAGGGATGCCCGCCCGGCGCAGTGGCACCAATCCCCGCGGAACGCACATCGGCCACGTCCGACCGAGCGCCCGCTTGCTGCTTGGCTACGGCCATCACGTCGGCCTGGCTGAACATGTCCAGTGCAGTGGTCACACCGAAGGTGAGCCCCTGCGCCAGAGCGCCGGGCACCAGGTGGATGTGCGAGTCAATCAGCCCCGGCAGGATGGTGCCGCCCTCCGCGTCGATCACCTCGTCGCCGTCTTGGGCAGTGGGACCGGTGGCGCAGTCGGTGATGATGCCGTCGGCGAACCGGACTGACGTCCAGTCCCGCAGCCGGGTGCCGTCAAAGACCCTCGCGTTGACGATCGCCGTTGCTTTGGACACGAGGCCCTCCTGAGCGGATGCGTTTGATGGTCAGGGTTGGGCGGCGTCAGTGAAAGCCGTAGGAGCCGACTTCGTGCAGCATCGTGAGCACGGGGGGTTCATCGAACCCCTCGCGGGGGGTCGCGCGGAGCCGCTGGAAGGCCTCCAGCTGCTGCAGCACCTCAGGGCCTTCCATCTCGGCGAAGGACACGAATGTCACCTTGTCTTCGAGCTGGAACGTCGCGTACCGCAGACCCTTCGGCTGGACCGAACGCATCTCCTCGTACACCTCCTGGAGCAACTCCAGGCCGGCTTCAACCCCGTCGGGTCTGACCTTGCAGCGGATCATCACCTGCATGACGGCTCCTTGTCCCGGTCGCCGGCGGCCTGACGCCCCCGATCTTTCGCTGACAGTATGTATTCTGGAATACGCTGTGTCAAACCAATGTTAAAATGATAGTCATGGCCACCCGGAAGTACGAGCAGCGCCTGCGAGCGGATGCGGCGGCGGAAACACGGCGCCGCATCCTCGACGCGGTCTACCAGCGGCTGCGTGAGGCGCCTTCGGAGCCGGTCAGCATCGACCGCATCGCCCGCATGGCCCGCGTCGCGCGGCCCACCGTCTACCTGATCTTCGGCTCACGCGCCGGATTGTTCGAGGCGGTCGGGGCGGACCTGCTGGAGCGCGGCGGGTTCGGCCGCATGCTGCAGGCCGCCGCTCACCCCGACGCACGCGAAGCGCTGCGCGGGGGGATTCGCGGGGTCGTGAAGATGTACGCGGCTCACCGGGACGTGCTGCGAGCGCTGTCCTCGATGGCCCTGCTTGACGCCACTGCGGTCGGCGGCGCGATCCAGCGGATGGAACAAGGCCGGGCGGGCGGAATGGCCCGCCTCGCCCAGCGCCTGGCCGACCAAGAGGCGCTGCGTGCCGATGTCACCCCCGGCCAGGCCGCCGACCTGCTGTGGCTACTGACGAGCTTCGACAGCTTCGACCTGCTGTACACCGGCCGGGGCCTGTCCCTCGAGAAGACCGCGACAACACTGATCACCACGGCCGATCGCAGCCTGTGCCGCTGAGGCACCGGCCCCGAACCGGCCGGCCGCACCCGGTTTGACTGGTCACGGACCGCGCAGGCCGGCCAGGATGGCGCCGCGTCCGCAATAGGTCACGTTCCCCGCCGTAACAACGAGTGATCAAAAGGCGCCGGTGCTCAGGTAACTCGCTCGCTGCTCATGTAGTGCTCAACTACGGTGCCGAATGCTCAGGTACATCGGTTCCCTACAACACCGATGCGGGCTCCCGTCGGCCAGCGAATCCGTATTCCGTTCCGTACTCCGGCTGAGACCGGAATGGGTCGGTGAGTCGGCTTCCACTGGGTATGGCGGTATTGGACCTTCTGGCGGACTCCCAGACTGATACAGGTCTGGGCTGGCCATCGCCGCCGCATCTGCCTGGGTACCCAATCCGGCGTTCGCTGAGGCACCTCCAGGCCGGTTAAGGGCGCCTTCCCGTCGCCGTTCCGTCGCGACCCGACGACCGGGGACCGCTACTGCGTCTAGCTCTGGCATGCCGGACACCAGAACCTGACCCGCTCTTCGCCTGTGGCGCCCTGCTCGGCCCTCCTGATCCTGGTACCGCACCGTCGGCACGGCTGGCCCGCCCGCCCGTACGCCCAGGCCCGCCGCCCTGGTGCCCTGTCGCCGGTCGTCACCTGGTCGATCCGTGTCTTGTTCGCGTCGAGCAGCCGCCGCCCGAGTTCTACCAGGGCATTGAGGTCTTCGACTTGGCCGACGCTGCGCCAGGGGCTGATTCCCCGAAGGAACAGCATCTCTGTAAGAAAAAAATTACCCACCCCCGCCAGGTTCCGCTGGTCGAGGAGGGCCTCGCCGATCGGCCGCTCGCCGACGGCGCGCAGCCTGCGGACTGCCTCGGCCGGATCCCATCCGGGCCCGAGCAGGTCAGGGCCGAGATGGCCGGTCACCTGCTCTTCCTCTGCGCTGCGGATCACCTCGACAACTCCGAGCTGATAGCCGACCGCCTGCCAGGCGTCGTTGGCGAGGGTCAGCCGGACTCGGTGGCTGGCCGGGACGCGATCGGTGGCCGGGCGGATGCGCCACGAGCCGTCCATGCGCAGGTGGGTGTGCACAGTGAGGCCACCTTCCACGCGCAGCAGCAGGTGCTTTCCGCGGGACAGTGACTCCGTGACGGAGCGGCCGGTCAGGTCGGTGGTGGCAAAACGGGGGACCCGGAAATCACTGCGGGTAAGCACTCGTCCGGCCAGCGCCTCGCGAAGCCGCTTGGCCGCGAGCCAGACCACGTCCCCTTCAGGCACCCGGCGCGCTCCGCCCGGGCTGGCCGGGTTCATGAGCCGCGCTTGCGGTGATCCCGGCCTGAGTCCCTGTCACAGCAGTTTGCGGAAGCGAAGCAAGTCGAACAGGTTCGCCTCGATCTTGAGCCGCCCGGTAAGCCACGCGCGGGAGATGCTCCCCGGATCGTCGGCGATGGCGATCAGGTCATCACTCTTGGCCGAGAATCTGATCTGGGCGGGCGGCTCCGCTCCGGTCGCCTCGGTGACCGGACCGGCGCCGTCGGGACCCAGCCGGGTCAGGAAGACGATCCCCAGATCATCCACCCGGCAGCTGATTACCCGGTCGATCAGGTGAGCAGCACGCTCTTCCGGACCCATTTCGGACAGTCGGCCCGTAAGCCTCTCCAGCGCCTTGCGGCATTCCTCGACAGTCGCCATCGTCACCTAGCTTCCCAGACAGTGCCCATTCTGCAACTCCAGACCTTTCAGTATCGGATCAGCGCGGGCGCCGGCGCGCCGGGTGACCCGTCCTGTCGTCTCCGGACGGTAGCGTTCGTTGGAGAAACCGGTGCATGCAAGGGACGTGGTCCGCGGAGAGGAGAGTGGCCTGATGGAGCGCGACAGCTATGGCGCCGCCGGGCCGGAACCCGCTGAGCCGGAAGATGCAGTGCCGGAACCCGCTGAGCCAGAACGTGCGGGGCCAGAGCAAGCGCAGACTGGTGATGTCCGCGTCGATCAGGCGCTGGCGGGGCTCGCTGACCTCAGCGGGCTGCCGGTCGACGAGCACCCGGCGATATTCGAGCATGTGCACAAGGGGCTCACGGCGGCGCTCGGGACGCTGGACTCCGGCGCGGAGGACATATCCGGCACTTCAGGCACTCGTGGAAATTCAGACACCCCCATCACACCGGGAAGCTGAACGGCGGGGCGGCCGCTGCATGGGCGCGCGGAGACGGCTGGACGCCGAACTGGTGAGACGGGGCCTCGCGCGTTCCCGTGCGCACGCCGCTGAGCTCCTCACCGTCGGCCGGGTCGTCGTCGCAGGCCGGGTGGCGGGCAAACCGGCCACCCTGGTGGCGCCGGATGTCCCTATTACTATCCAGGACCTGCCCGCGGAGCCCGACTACGCGTCCCGCGGCGGCCGGAAGCTAGCGGGTGCCCTCGCGGCCTTTCCTGAGCTGACGGTGGCCGGCCGACGCTGCCTCGATGCGGGCGCGTCCACCGGCGGCTTCACCGACGTGCTGCTCCGGGCGGGTGCCGGGCAGGTGGTCGCGGTGGACGTCGGCTATGGTCAGCTGGCCTGGCGGTTGCGCAGCGACCCGCGGGTCAGCGTGCTCGACCGGGTCAACGTGCGCCAGCTGGCGCCGGAGCAGGTCGCTCCGGCGCCGAGCCTGGTCACGGCTGACCTCTCCTTCATCTCGCTGACCTTGGTGCTGCCCGCCCTCGTCAACTGCGCGAGTCCGGACGCTGACTTCGTACTCATGGTGAAACCCCAGTTCGAGGTGGGTAAGGGCCAAGTCGGGACAGGTGGCGTGGTACGCGATCCCGAGCTGCGGGCAGCGGCCGTCGCCCGCGTGGCCGCCGCCGCGGCGGAATCGGGCTTGGGGGTGGCAGGAATCTCGGCCAGTTCCCTGCCGGGCCCGGCAGGGAACGTGGAGTATTTCCTTTGGCTGCGCCGTGGCGCGCCGGCCCTCGATCCCAGTCGGCTGGAACAGGTCATCGCGGAAGGACCCGAGTGAACGCCAAGCGCACCGTGCTCGTCGTCGCGCATACCGGCCGGCCCGCCGCGCGGTCCAGTGCGCGGCTCGTCATTGGGATGCTCGCCACCGCAGGCGTCAACGTGCGGGTCCTGGCCTCGGAAGCAGCCGACCTGCGCTGCGTCGGCGTCGACGTGGTCCCTGCCGCTCCCGAGGCGGCGCAGGACGCCGAGATGGTGATCGTCCTCGGTGGCGACGGTACGTTGCTCCGGGCCACCGAGATGGCCCGGCCGGCCGGTACCCCCCTGCTCGGCGTGAACCTCGGGCATATCGGGTTCCTGGCCGAGGCCGAGTCGGATGATCTCCCCGACGCCGTGGAACGTGTCCTGAGCCAGCAGTATGCGGTGGAACGCCGGATGACGGTTGATGTCACCGTCCGGCAGAATGGCGGCATCATCGCAAGAACCTGGGCGCTCAACGAAGCCACCGTCGAAAAGGTCGCCCGCGAGCGGATGATCGAGGTGGTGATCGAGATCGATGGCCGCCCGCTATCCAGGTGGGGATGTGACGGCGTGGTATGCGCGACCCCGACAGGCTCTACGGCCTACGCGTTCTCCGCGGGCGGGCCCGTGGTCTGGCCGCAAGTGGAAGCGCTGCTGCTGGTGCCGATCAGCGCGCACGCGCTGTTCGCCAGGCCCCTGGTGGTCTCGCCGGAATCGGTGCTCGCGGTCGAGATGATCGGCGGGTCCGAGGCGGGGCAGCGCCCGAGCCCAGGCAGCGGACAAACCGAGACGTTCGCCGGCGTTCTGTGGTGCGATGGGCGTCGTCGGGTCGACCTTCCGCCCGGCGCGCGAGTCGAGGTGCGGCGCGGCTCGGAGCCCGTGCTGCTGGCCAAGCTGCGCGGCGCCGAGGACAGTGCGGCCGGCGGGGCGCCGTTCACCGACCGGCTGGTCGCCAAGTTCGGCCTGCCAGTCGCCGGCTGGCGCGGGCGCCGTCCGCGCGGGACCGAGCCTGGCTGGGACGAGCAGGGCAGTAACGAGCAGAGCAGGGAACGGCCGGACAGGAAAGAGGAGCCGCGCGCCCATGCTTGAGGAAGTCCGCATCACGGGCCTTGGCGTCATCGACGACGCCGTCCTTGAGCTGTCCCCTGGCTTCACTGTGGTGACCGGGGAGACGGGGGCGGGCAAGACCATGGTCGTGACCGGGCTCGGCCTGATGTTTGGCGGCCGCGCCGACCCGGCCCGAGTCGGGCCCGGGGCGGAACGGGCCACGGTCGAGGGCAGGCTGCGCATCGATCCCGCGGGCCGTGTCGCACAGCACGTGAACGAGGCGGGCGGTGACCTGGACGACGAGGGGGGCACCCTGATCGTCAGCCGCTCCGTATCTGCCGAGGGGCGGTCGCGCGCCTACGCCGGCGGCCGATCGGTGCCGGTGTCGCTTCTCACCTACGTGGCCGACGACCTGGTGGCCGTGCACGGGCAGGCGGATCAGCAGCAGTTGCTCAGGCCGGCCAGGCAGCGCCAGGCGCTGGACCGGTTCGCCGGGCCGGAACTGGCCGCCGTGCTCAGCGATTACCAGCGGGCTTACCAGCGGCACCGCGAGGCCCAGGCGGAGCTGGCGGAACTGACCGGGCTGGCCAGGGAGCGCGCGCAGGAGGCGGAGGACCTACGGCGAGGCCTGGCGGAGATCGAGCGGGTGGAACCCGCCGAGGGAGAGGACACCGCGCTGCTGGAGGAGGAGGACCGCCTCGCGAACGCGGACGCCTTGCACGCGGCGGCCACCGCCGCGCACGAGGCGCTGCTCGGTGACCCGTCCAGCGGATCCTATGACGCGCCGGATGCGGTAACCCTGCTCGGCGGGGCCCGGCAGGCGCTTGAGGCGGTAGCGGAGCACGACGCATCGCTGGCTGGCCTGGCTGACCGGCTGACCGAAGCGGCCTACCTCGTCTCCGACGTTGCGGCCGAGCTAGCCTCCTACGTGCAGTCCGTGGAGGCAGACCCGGCGCGGCTGGCCGCCGTTCAGGAGCGCCGCGGCGACCTGATCAGGCTCATCCGGTCCTATGGCACGGCGGCCGGCAGGCCGGTCACCGGGGATCTGGCCGTCGGCGACCTGGGAACGGTGTTTTCCTGGGCCAAGCAGGCAGGCGGCAGGCTCGCCGAACTCGACGGCGACGACGACAGGATCGCCGGGCTCGCCGAGGAGGAGGCACGGCTCGGTGCGAGGGCCGGCGAACTGGCCGGGCAGCTTACCGGACTGCGCAAGGCGGCGGCCGAACGCTTCTCGGCCGAGGTCACCACCGAGCTTTCCGCCCTCGCCATGCCGCACGCGAAGCTCACGGCGGCAGTCATCACCCAGGATGAGTTTGGCCCGCACGGCGCCGACGAGGTGGAGATCAGGCTCGCCGCTCACCCGGGCGCGCCCCCGCTGCCGCTGAGCAAAGGGGCCTCAGGCGGGGAGCTGTCCCGGGTCATGCTGGCGATCGAGGTCGTTTTCGCGGGGGCCGATCCGGTACCCACGTTCGTATTTGACGAAGTGGACGCCGGAGTGGGCGGCAAGGCAGCGGTGGAGATCGGGCGCCGGCTGGCCCGGCTGGCCCGGCTGGCACAGGTCATCGTGGTGACTCATCTGCCCCAGGTGGCGGCGTTCGCGGACGTGCACCTGGTGGTGGAGAAGGCCGACGACGGGACCGTTACCCGCAGCGGGGTCACCCGGCTGGACGAGGCGGGCCGGGTGACGGAGCTGTCCCGGATGCTGGCCGGCCTGGAAGACTCTGAGTTCGGCCGCGCGCACGCCGGAGAACTGCTGGCCGCCGCCGCCGCAGAGCGGGCCACAGCAGCGGATAGGGCCAGGTCAGGCTCCGGTCGCTGACCAACGGGTGCGGGCGCGGCCTGCCGGGCCCGGTGGTGCCCTGGGTGGCAACGCGGGTGCGGTCTGTCTGGCAGGATGGACTGCGAGATGGCTCGGTTCCTGAAATTCCCTAGGATGCACCGGAGCAGGCCGGATGACCTGACCGGTGTAACCGGGCGGGCGCGCCTGGACCGCAGGACCAAGAACCTGACCACGCGGTTGTGCCCCGGCGAGATCGCCATCATCGACCACCAGGACCTGGACCGGGTCAGCGCCGATGCGCTGATCAGCCGCCAGGTGGCCGCCGTGGTGAACGTGGCGCCCAGCATCAGCGGCCGGTACCCCAACCTCGGCCCCCAGCTTCTGGTGGAAGCCGGGATCCCGCTTGTTGACAATGTGGGGCCCGACGTGTTCAGCCGGGTGGCCGAAGGGGAGACGGTCCGGCTCGAGGCCGAAGTCTTGCGTCTTGGCGACGAGATCGTCGCGAAAGGCACGTTGCAAACCGCCGAAACCGTGGCCGCCTCGATGACCAGCGCCAAGGCGGGTGTCGCCGCGCAGATCGAGGCTTTCGTGGCTAACACCCTGGAGTACATGACAAACGAGGGCGCGCTGCTTATCGATGGCATCCGTGCCCCCGTGCTTCGCACGCGGTTCGAGGGCAAGCACGCGCTCGTCGTGGTCCGCGGTCACCACCACCGCGAGGACCTGGCCACACTGCGGCCCTACATCCGTGATTTCAAGCCGGTCATGATCGGCGTGGACGGCGGCGCGGACGCGCTCCTTGACGTAGGGTACCGGCCGGATCTGGTCGTGGGCGACATGGATTCGGTCTCCGACAAGGGCCTGACCTGCGGCGCCGAACTGGTGGTGCACGCCTACCCGGACGGCCGCGCCCCTGGGCTCGCGCGCGTCGAGAGGCTGGGCCTGCTCTCGGTGCTCTGTCCGGCTGCGGGAACGAGTGAGGACCTGGCGCTGCAGCTGGCCGACGAGAAGGGCGCCACCTTGATCGTCGCTGTCGGCTCACACAACACGCTGTCGGAGTTCCTCGACAAAGGCCGGTCGGGAATGGCGAGCACCTTCCTGACCAGGCTGCGGCTGGACAGCAAGCTGGTTGACGCCAAAGGCGTCAACCAGCTTTACCGGAGTAGGATCTCAGGCTGGGCCGTCCTCGCCCTGCTGATTGCCGGTCTCGCCGCTATTCTGGCCGCCGTCTGGGCCTCGGATGCCATGCGGGGCTTCCTCGATTTTCTTTTCGTGCAACTGGACCTGTTCAAATTCTGGCTTACCGGATTGTTCTAGTGATCGATTTCCGCTACCACCTCGTCTCCATCATCGCGGTTTTCCTAGCCTTGACGGTTGGCGTCGTTCTCGGCACCACGGCCCTGAACGGCCCGCTTACTGCCGGGCTGCGGAAATCCGTCTCAACGGCGCGCCACGAAGCGGAGAATCTGGGTTCGCAGAACCAGTCCCTGCGTCAGCAGATCAGCACTGATCAGCGGTTCGCGCAGGCCGCCGAGCCCGTGCTGCTGGCCCACTTGCTCTCCAGCGAGCGGATCGTTGTCGTCACGGCACCCGGCGCCCCCAGCCAGGTGACCGATAACGTCACCCAGGCACTGACCCTGGCGGGGGCCAAGATCGTCGGCCAGGTCAACGTCCAGTCCTTGTTCCTCGCCCCCGACTCAAGCGCGCGGAACGCCCTCAGCCTGCTCACCCAGAAACTGACGCCAATCGGCCTCAACCTGCGCAGCGGCACGCCACAGGCCCAGGCCGGGCAGCTGATCGCGAGTGCGATCCTGACCCAGGACGGGCTCGGCCAGCCCACGCCGGGCAGCCAGGACAGCGCCGGCACGGCGATCCTCACCCAGTTCAGCACCGCAGGTTTCCTGAGCGTCAGCGGGCAGGACATCGTCCATGCCACCCTCGCTGTTGTGATTACACCGGCCAGCCCTCCAACGACAGACGGCTCCAATACGGCCACCCAGGCCCTGGTGGCCCTGTGCCAGCAGCTGAATTTCGCCGGCCAGGCCACGGTCGTGGCCGGGTCGGCGGCTGGCTCGGGGCCGGGCAGTGCCATCCAGGTGCTGCGTTCAGGTGCCCAGATAAGTCATTTGTCCACGGTGGACGACGCCGACACCACCCCCGGCCAGATCGTGGTGGCCCAGGCCCTGTACGAGCTGCTGACCGAAGCGAAGCCGGCCAGCTACGGCACCGGCTCCGGCGCCAGCGCGCCCGGTCCCAGTCCCGCCCCGACACCTTCGCCGTCCGCCTCGGCCGGAGGTAGCACAGCGGACCCACGGTCGGGCCGTTCGTCCGCCACCCCGTCCGCATCGAGCAGTCGGTGAGCCCCGGCGCCGGGCGGCGGAGCGCAGTCGCCGCCATCGCCAGTGCCGGGCTGGCCGCGGCCGC
>OCZU010002335.1_pt1 | contig 12149 bp, 13 predicted proteins | sample 1539001 | NCBI WGS metagenome assembly OCZU01 (sample SAMEA3539306, study PRJEB22396) | soil metagenome | biome: tundra; feature: field; material: soil | place: USA | collected 2010-05 | depth 0.15 m
AGAAAATAACGGTCGTGCGAGATGAGCACCAGCGCGTACGGATAATCGTGCAGATATTCTTCCAGCCAGTTGCGCGCTTCGAGATCAAGATGGTTGGTGGGTTCATCGAGCAGCAGCAGGTTGGGCTGCTGCAGCAGCAGCTTGGCTAGCGCCAGCCGCATTTGCCAGCCGCCGGAGAACTCGTCAGTCTGACGCTCCCAATCTTCTTTGCGAAAACCCAACCCCATCAAAACCCTTCCCACTTCGGCTTCAATCGAGTAGCCGTCCCGGGTCCGAAATTCGTGCTCCAGGCTGTGATAGCGGTCAGCGACATCGGCATACTCCGAGCTGGCATGGTCGAGTTCGGAGATCTGGTGTGTAAGAGTCTCCAGCTCCCGCTCCATGGCGTGCAGTTCGGTGAACACCGCCATGCATTCCGCAAACACGGTGCGGCCGGAAAGCAAAAGGCCATCCTGCGGCAGATATCCCGCTGTGGTGCCCTTGGCGACGATGAGCGACCCGTAGTCGAAGCTGTCCAGGCCCGCGAGGACCTTCATCAGCGTGGACTTGCCGGTCCCGTTCGCGCCCACTAGACCGACGCGGTCGTGGGGCGTGATCAGCCAGTCGGTGTTTTCAAAAAGGAGTTTGTGGCCGAAACGTTTTCCGGCGCCGGAAAGCTGGATCATGGGCTGGATTCATCGTCTCACAAAAAGCGAGTACCGAGTACTGAGTACCGGGTACCGAGTGTTGAGAGATGGAGGTTGCCGAAACAGAGTCAGGAATGCGCGGCGGCGTGTCGGTTGCGGTTTTCTGGGTCGCGGTGCCACAGTCCGTTGTGGATATAAATGCGCTCGAGCGCGCGGTCAATCACGGCTTCCAATTCATGCGCATACTTGACTTCGCGGCCTTTGGCCAGCCGCTGCCGGGCTTCCTCCGGACTGAACCACGTGGGCCGGCGCAGGGGCTCATCGGGTCGGCGCAACTCGTGGATTTCCATCAGAAAGGCTTTCACCACAAACTCCTGCACGCCTCCGGCCTGCCAGAACACGCCCTTGGAGTGAATGTAGAGATGAAAGTACCGAGGTTCGATTGTGCCCAGCGCACCCGCTTCTTCTGCAGCTTCGCGCGCGGCCGCCTGGCTGTGCGAGAGCCGGGCCTCCGGCGATCCCTTGGGAAACGTCCACTTGTTCCCGCCATTGGTATTCACCAGCAGAAACTCCACCCCCGTGCCCCGCTTGCGGTAACAGATCGCAGCCACCTGCAGCGGCAGCGATTTCGCAAAACGCAGCGAACCCATGAGGCGTTCTCCTGGGAACGATACTACCTGGAGAATATTTCACCCGTATTAAAGTGCAACAGAAATTGTGCAGGTGGAGTGGCTACGAAAGGGGACCAGCAGCGGCACGGTCCTGCCGTAAAGACTTAGCTTGCTAGGTCTTGCCGCTGGCGAAGAAGAAGCAGCGCGTCTACAGCCCTCGCCCATACACAGGAATCGCAGCCCCGGTAACGTCCTTGCCGCTATCTCCCGCCAGCCACAAGATTAAACTGGCCACCGAGGAAGGCTGCACCCACGTGGAAACATCCGCCCCCGGCATATCTTTTCGATTGGCGCGTGTGTCCATGGTTCCGGGCAGAATCACGTTCGCGGTGATACCCGCGTCTTTGTTCTCCAGCGCGACCGTCTTCATCAGCGACACCAGTGCAGCCTTCGACGCGCTGTAAGCGCCAACCTTGGGCCCAGGATCCTCCGCAGCACGGCTGCCAATCGCGACGATGCGCCCTCCCCCAGCTTTGCGCATTTGAGGAATGACGGCACGCAGAATGTGAAAAGTGCTGTTCAGGTTCGCGTCGAACATACGCTGCCAGGTGGCATCGTCCATCTCAGCCACGGTTTTTCCGCCAGCGAAGCCACCAACCAGATGAGCCAGCACATCCATTCTTCCGCAGCGCGCGATCACGGTGTCCACGGCCTTCCTGGCCGCCTCCAGGCTGCCGAGCACTGCGGGAAGGGCGACGAAGTTCGGATGGTCGAACTCCGACTGCTGGATTCGCGGAGAAAGTCCGACCACCGTGAAGCCTGCATCCAGCAGCGCTTTCGTAACATGAGTTCCGAGGCCACCGTCGGCCCCGGTCACCAGGGCAATCTCTCCTGTCATAAGTAACTCCGGGCCGGGCGGTCGCCGGCGGGATTCTGCCTCAAGATCTTAAGGATGCAGTGAACGGCAAGTAGCCGGGGCGTTGCCGCCTCATGCGCTCTTCGGGCTGAGCCGGGCCTCGATCTTTTCCAGCAACCCAGCGCCAGCTTCACCGGCATCGCTGGTGGAAAACTCGGTGCCCAGTTCGATCACTGGGAGCTTGGCGCTGGCGGACTGAAAAGCTTGCTGCGTGGCCGGAGACGCGGTTATGTCCGGGCCTACCAGCAGCAAATCGAAATGCGTGATGCGCATCAGGAGCAGAGCATCGCCCCGGTGGCTGCTGGTGTGGACGTCGTATCCGGCTCGGCGTAGCACTTCGCGCACATAGGCGAGCACGTCCGCATTGTGGTCGAGGCACAGAACGCTGCGGCCGGTCGGAGCAGTCGCCTCGGCGCGGGCTCGAGGCTGGTAAAAGGCGGCGACTGCCTTCTCCTCCGATTCATGCGCGTCGAATAACTGCGAGAGATGTGACAACTCCAGAACTTTGCGCACATGTTCCGGCACGTTGCAGAGTTTCAGGTCTCCATGCACCTGACGGGTACTGGTCAGAGTGCGGACCATCGTTCCCAAGCCGCTGCTGTCAATGAATCCAACTTCGCCCAGGTGCAGGACGATGGAGCGGCGATCGCGCAGCAACCAGGCTACATGCGTCCGCAAGGACTCACTTTCAACACCGGCAACGATCCGTCCGTTGCAGCGCACAATGGTGACGCGTCCGACATCACGAGTATCGAGCGATAGGCGCAGAAAACCTCCCGTGAGGCTGGGACTCAAGCCTTCAAAGTCGCCACATTATATGCCATGCGAAGTGCGAATCGTGGCCTCCTTGATGGGTTGCACCGAATCTGAGGCCAGGCTGACCCTGCGCCCGGATGAGAATAAGAAAAACGATTCGGATGCTAAAGGCCACATGAGCAGGGGACAGACCTGCGGTATAGTAGCTACCATCGCCAGTCTCCCCAAACTGGCCAGTGCGGGAGAAAAACCCTGTGTATAAACTTGTGCGCGCCTCTCGACTATTCGAGCAGATCGTCCAGCAGATTGAAGAATCAGTCGTCAACGGTTCATTAAAACCCGGCGATCAGCTTCCCGCCGAGCGTGATTTAGCGCAACGCCTCGGCGTCAGCCGCACCGCTGTGCGCGAAGCGGTCAAGACGCTCCGCGAAAAAGGCTTGGTCGAAGCCTACTCCGGCCGCGGCACCTTCATCACGGACGGAACGTCGCAGGCAGCGCGCCAATCATTCGACCTCATGGTGAAGGTCGGCCAGCGGGAAGGCTCTCCTAATCTGGTGGAGTTGCGCTTGATCCTGGAGCCGGGAATCGCCGCCCTCGCTGCGGCGCGCATCCAGGAGGATGATCTCGCAGCCATGCGCGAGGCGGTCGTGGTGATGGATCGTTCGCAGAAGGATCCTGAAGCCTACATCGAGGCCGATCTCGACTTCCACCTCGCCCTCGCCGAGGCGGCTGCCAATCCGCTGATTCTGTCCCTGATCGACTCCATCGTCGGACTCTTGCGCGAAGAACGCCTAAAGATCTTTAACACGACAGGCGGACCCCAGCGCGGGCAGGTTCATCACAAAAGCATTCTCGAGGCCGTGGAGCGACGCGATCCGGAGATGGCTCGCGCCGCCATGCTTGCCCACCTCGAGCAGGTACGCCAGGATTCGCTGGCTCCTGCCGGCCCTCGGTCTTCCGAAAGACATGCGCCCGCCGGTTTGAAGGTTTCATGAGCTGGTCCCTTGGAATGTCTTGAAAGGGCGCGGCGTTCAGCCGCACCGCCTCCACCTACCAGTCCAGACCAGCAAGGACCGCGGCGTAGATTTCCATGCCCCTCCAGAAGTGTCCCAGGCGCAGATTCTCATCGGAGCTGTGTTGATGGTTGTCGTAATTCACGATGGGAAGTCCAATCCAGGGCAGGTTCAGATCTTCAAAGATGTACATCGGCACGCTTCCTCCCAGCGTGGGTGTAACGACGGCCTCTCCGCCCGTCACATCCTGAACCACTCGAACCAGCGCCTTCGAGACCGGCAGATCCATTGAAGTTCGAGAGGCCGGATAATTCCAAGCGTCTTTTTGAACCCGAACCACATAGGGATGCGCCAGCCGTTCCTCTTTCGTCGGTACATCCGAGGTGACATAAAAACCCTGCTTGCGAATGTGCGCCAGGACCTGCTCGAACTTCTTGTCCGCGTCCTCGCCTTTCACCAGTCGCACATCGAGCGCGGCCTCTGCCTTTTCCGGAACCACATTCTGCGCCGCTTCACCCACATAGGCACTCTGCAATCCGCGGATGTTCAGCGAGGGAAGCTGGAGCAGGTCGACCAGCTTCTTGCCATTTCCTTCTGGCTGGGAAAACTGCAGCTCCCTCGACAGCTCTGCGTCGTTGTTCGGCAGCGCATCCAGCGCTCTCTTCTCTGTCTCGCCCAGCGGTGCAACATCGTCGTAGAAACCTTCAATCAGAGAACGCCCGTCCTTGGATTTCATCGAAGCCAGCAACCATGCCAGCTCAAACGCCGGATTGGGCGCCCAATTTCCATAGTGGCCGCTATGCAGCGCGCGGATTGGGCCGTAAGTCGTAATCTCGAATCCAAGTATGCCGCGGTTGCCAAAGAAGACCAGCGGCCGCCCGCTCTGATGCACGGGCCCGTCGCCCGTGATAAGCAAATTCGCGTTCAGTAGACTCTTATGCTCTTCGAGCGTGCGCTGTAAATTTGGTGACCCGTTCTCTTCCTCTCCCTCAAGAATCAGCTTGAGGTTTACGCGCAGTGGGATATGGTTTGCGCGCATGGCATCGAGCGCGGCGAGGAGCGCCACAATCGGAGATTTGTCGTCGGATGCCGAGCGTGCATAAATCCGCCAGTCATCGCCGTAGACAACCGCACCGTTTCCGGAGGGTGTGGGAAAGGGAATCCGTTTTCCTCCCGCTTCGATCGCGTTGTCTCGTAATGCCGGTTCAAAAGGTTTGCCGTCCGTCCAGGCTGCCGGATCCACTGGCTGGCCGTCGTAGTGCGCATAGAAGATCACAGTATGCCTGGCTGCCGGCGAACTCAGGCTTCCGAAGACCACCGGGCCCCGCCCCTTAATCGGGAGCAGTTGGGTCTCTATTCCCCTGGCCTGAAGCATGTTTGCAAGCAGCGCCGCGTTCTTCTGAATGTTGGGCGTGTCCGAGGCCAGATTGGGAATCGAAAGAAGGTCGGTCAATTCATGGATAATGCGGTCTTCATTCGCCAACCGGTAGTCGCGCACTTCCTGCGCAACTTTTGGGAGCATCGGGGGCGCTGATGTCTGTGCGATTAGCAGAAGCGGCAGGAATGCAAATACCACAGCGGCAGCCAGCGTTCTCATGGTCTCTCCAGGAATCACGATGACGTCACTGGGCTCCGATCATAATCTTTTCAGTACTCCGCCGATAGTCGACCCGTTGCTCCGGTGCGCTTGGAATGTCGAAACACCCGGTCGTCGTAATGGCTGAGCTGATCTGGCGGTATCCTGTGAGCGTCAGTTCAAATCGAATATCGCTTCTGCGTTCTCAAATTGAAAGCTGCCACACTCAAACCCGACAGAAATCCCGCGAAGCCTCTTCATATCGAAGAGACTCCCAAGCCTCAGCTTGCCTCCGGTCAGGTCCTGCTTCGGGTTCGAGCCTGCGGCGTCTGCCGCACGGATCTTCACATTATCGAGGGGGACCTGCCGCCGCGAAAAGAGGCGCTCATCCCCGGCCACCAAATCGTAGGAGATATTGTGGCCGGCGCCACGATTGAACTGCCGCTCGGCACGCGTGTCGGCGTGTCCTGGATTGGCGGAGTCGATGGGAGCTGCCCCTATTGCCGCCGCGGACGCGAAAATCTCTGCGATGCGCCGGTCTTCACCGGGTACACTGTCAACGGCGGCTACGCGGAGTATGCCGCGGCGCGCAGCGACTTTGTCTATGCGTTGCCCCCGGCGCTGAATGACCTGCACGCCGCGCCTCTGCTCTGCGCTGGCATCATCGGATTCCGCAGCTTGCGGGTGGCGGGCGTTGAACCCGGCGACCGGGTTGGACTCTTCGGTTTCGGAGCATCCGCGCATCTGGCGATCGCAGTCCTACGCTCCTGGAATTGCGAGGTATACGTTTCGACCCGTGGCGCTTCGCATCGCCAATTGGCGGCCTCTTTGGGAGCCACGTGGGTGGGCGGAGAAACGGACAAGCCTCCAGTCGAACTCGACCGCGCGGTGACTTTTGCGCCCAGCGGAGATGTGGTGATCGCCGCGCTCGCCAGCCTTCGAAAAGGAGGCATTGTTGCCATCAACGCCATCCATCTCGACCGAATTCCTGAGTTCGATTACGACCGGCTTCTTTGGGGTGAACGTCAAATCCGAAGTGTGACCAATATGACGCGTTCCGACGCCCGAGATTTTCTGAAGATCGCGGCCGACATTCGGTTGCAGCCGAAGGTTACGGTATTCTCTCTGGAACAGGCCAACGAAGCGCTGGCAGCCGTCAAGAATGATGCCATCGACGGAGCAGCAGTTATTGTTCCGCAGACTTCCTGAGAGAGTTTCACTGAACGGCGGTGGTCCACGCCATCCCGTCTATGCCGCGCGTGAGCACAATCGGCGCCTCCATTTTCCATGAGCGCAGATTGAGCACTGCGATTTTCCCGGCACCTATGCAACTGACGAACGCGAAGTCGCCGCTCGGTGGAACCAGCATTCCAAGCGGTATTTCCGGCAAGTCGAAGGACCGGGCGATCTTCAGGGACTTCAAGTCGATCACGTGCAGGCGGTGCTGATCCTTCGCATTATTGGTGGTGACCAGCAGCCAGCGCCCGTCTGGGGTTGGCGCTGAAGCGTATGGCATTTCCGGCATCTCGATCCAGTTGGAGATTTTGTTAGTAGCAGTATCGATCACGGCGACCCGGGGGGTCTCGCGGTCTTGCGTGAAAACGCGGGCGCCGTCGGGGGAAATCGAGATTCGTTGAATGGTCTTGGCCACCGGAATCACGGTGATCAGTTTGCGTTTCTTGAGATCAAGAACGCTCACGCTTCCCGCGCTCACGTTCGCTGTATAAGCTCGTTGCCCGTCGGGGGAGAGAACCAACATGTGGGTTTGCGGTTGTCCGGTCGGAATCTGGCCCACAAGTTTAAGAGTGCTCAAGTCGACCACATCAACGGCATTGTCAAGCTCAGCCGTCACATAGAGCAGCCCATCCGCCCCGAGCAGAGCGCGATACGGCCGCACCGGTTCGCCGAGATTTACGTTGCCCGTGAGCTGCCGCGTTTGCAGATCGACAATGTCAATGTGATCGCCATCCGTTCCCGGCTCTCCGAGAGCGACATTGCTGTAGATCGGAACGTAAGCCAGCCGGCCGTCTTTGGAAAGCGCGACCTCGTGTCCATTGACGCCAACTACAGTCCGGCCAATCTCGCGCTTGCTACGCGGATCAACCATCAGCAAACTGTGCTCCGCCTGGTTCACCACCACGAGGACGCCAGGATTGTCGGCGGTGCCCCGATCGCCAGGCACCGCGGTAGCCTTTGCTCCAGCCGCAATAGCCAGAAAAATCAATAATCCAGTCAGCATGCGTTCCCCCAGCCCACCTATCGTTCTGATCTTCGTCCGAACAAACTGCCAGTCGCCTGGAACGCGCCGCGCTTTTACAATATCGCATCATGCGCAAAGCCGTCCTCGGCCTGGGCATCAGCCTCGACGGTTATATCGCGCGCCTCAACGGAGCGGTCGACTTCTTGTTTATGCCGAAAGACTACTCGAGGGCTCCTTTTTTTGCCACCGTTGACACGGCGATCATGGGGCGCAAGACACTCGATGCCGCTCTCAAGATGGGTGGTGGATCATTTGCGGGCTCGCCGATGGCGACCTATGTCTTCTCCCAATTCGCTCCCGCCGGGTAAACGGGATAACCTCACGTTCGTCAACCAATCCCCAGCCACCCTTGTGCGCGAGCTCCGCCCGGCAGCAAGTCTTGTGATGTTCCTGGGATCGACTGACGAAGGGCGCGCGGGGTACGAGTGTTGGAAGGTCGAAAGACAGGGGCGGCGGCGCACGCCGTCCCTTGCTTGAAGAACAGTTAAGCCGGCTCGATCGCGGTGACGCGAATCATCCCAGTAGCATTATCCAGGACACCGGTTACTTTCACGTCCTTGTTGACGAACTCTTTTGCTTTCTGTTGATCGTCCAGGTTGTAAGTCGTCTTGCCTTCCGCATCCGAGAGGACGAGCAGGCTTCCGTGCTTCACGATCTTTCCGGCAAAAGTTTTTGTTTCAGGTGCGGGCTTCTGAGCGTCCGGCTGCTGCATGGCCTGTTCCTGAGCGGACGCAACGCTGTGAAGGTTTGCAATTTGTCCGATTGCTGTCTGCCCCACATAGCAGAATCCGGCAATCACTATGGCCGCGGGCAACGTCTTGCGCAGTACAACTCCTAGCTTCTTCATAGCAGTTCTCCTTGGGGAGGGAATTTTGTTATATCAAGGACAGTGCAACTTCTCTTCCAATACGGACGTGCATTCCTAAACCGCTGAAACGCCACTTACTTATCGCGAGACGCTAGAATCGGCACGGTGCAAAGATGGCGGGCAAAGAGAAAATAGTTCCGGTTGTTGCCGAGTTTCGTTTCTAGAGGCAGTCACGGGAAACAGAGACGATGGCTCCCAGAACGTACTTGTGCAGAAGAAGGGAATTGGTCGGGGCGATAGGATTTGAACCTACGACCCCCTGCGCCCAAGGATTGGCCGCACGGAGAATCAACGACTTGCAACGACTGGGCAGCGGAAGCTCAGAGTAGCATCGGGTAGTGAAACCAAGGGCTTTCTCTGGCTCGTGCTCGCGAGTGCAACTCTATCCGGGTTGGTACTGGGCACAGAATTAGGCACACCGCGTGCGCCGGAAATCTCGGTATAGTATAGACCGACCACCCCGCCGGTTTGGATTTCTTTGGGGCGCGCGGGACTCCGGCGGAATCCCCCCTCTGTTGTGGAAAGAAATCCGGACTCGGTAACCGCGACAATTGGCAGCCCACGGACAAGCGTGCGCGAGGGGTTTGAGTGTAATCGCCTGGTTTCGTAAACCATCGACAAACAGCAAGCGACGAGGCCAGGACTTTTGTCGAGCTATTGCAGCTTCGCGTACTCCGCCTTGGCTTCCTTCAGGATGGGGATGTCGGGGTCGGCGTCTTTCCCAAGAGGCCCAGAGTTGCCGGATCAAATTCACCACCAGAATATTTCCGCAAGGCATCAAGAAACACGCGATTCTCTACAGTGGCATGGGAGAATAGAGTCATACAGGACCGGAACTTCGGAACTTCAGATGATCAGGAGAACCAAAAATCTCCCGGATGGAACGCCCCTCAACGAGGTTTACTAGCTGAGTGCACTCTCTGAGCCTCTGACCCAGAACTGGGTGCTGCAAAATATGCCTTGGCTTCATCAAGTGAAGAAATCGCAAACCAGTCTGAAGTAGCACTCGTGCCCAAACCTTTGATCTGTGGAAAGATGAACCAAATCCAGTGCGAAATCTTGCGTCCCGCACGCAGTTCTGCGCATACGTCTTCATAGTCGTCGTGCTGTGCTTCCACAAAGCGCTGTAGATTGTAGGGATCAGTGGTCGAAGCGGGATGATCTGGGACCATATTCAACCTCGCGGCCCGCAAATTCCGTCGAAGGCTGTCGTCGGTCTGTTCCATACGGAAGAACCAATTTCATCGAACCATGAGCTTCCATACTACGATCACGACCACAACAGCGAGGCCGATGGTGTAAATGATTCCTCTAGCCTTGAGGAGCTTATCGTGCATGTACATAGATGCGCTCTTTTCACTGCTGAACAAGCATCCGTCTTCTATCCGGGTTTGTCAAAGCGACAATTCCAGTTTTCGATCCGCTGATCCGCCATACATTGACCGATTCGCTATCGGGCTAGTATAGGTCGGCATTTTGAGCGTAATCGCCTGATTTCAACAGTTACTTCCGGGTTGCCCGAGATTCCAGCCTGCCCCACCCAAGCTCCGTCTGAACTTGGGTGGGAATTTTCGTCACCACCTACATGCTCCCTGCTTCGGTTTCTTGGTGGAATGGCGACAACCATTTGCCGCCTTTCTTCTGCCAGATCGACGTGGCGAAAACCTTTCCCCCTTGCTTTTTGCCGTCGCAAGTCGCGTCCTGCGTCCCCGTGTAGGTCATGACGACCGTGTCTTTGTCGAGCCACATATAGGAAAAATCGGAGAGCGAGAAGCTGTTGACCACACATCTCGCGTCCGTAATACTTTTCACAAGCTGCTCCTTGCCCTTGAATACCCCGCCATCGGCGATGCTTATGGAGTCGTTCGTGAACCACGCTACCGCCTGCTTTGCATCATGGTCTTTCCACGCTTGCCAGCCAGCTTTTTCATTACTCTCGAGTGTCTTCTCTATGGTTGCATTCGTTTGCGAGAACAACGGAACTGCGGATAACAGCAGAGCGAAACCAAATGCCGTTAAAGCGATTCGACGCATACTCCTCCTCTAGTCTTAGTTGTGACGAGGAACTATAGATCGGGCAAGATTATCGTGTCAATCACGGCGAGGATTGCGATTGCTCCTGAACCTTAACGAATGGGTAACTGTTGAAATATCGCAATTACACTCAGAACCCCCTACCGTGAAAGCGAGTCATGTCGATCCACTAACTACTCAGAGCGCGGTGAACGCCTATGCAACCGAACATCTAGTCCAACCATCGGACCGTAGACATTAATGCCATAGTTCCTGGTGCCATAGTTCGGAGGGCCCTTGTGTTGGGATAGATCCATATTCGAAACATGCATGTAATTCATACCGGCCGAAATTGCGAAGCGAGGATTGAAGTTATATCGCGCTCCGGCTCCCATGTTGAGAGTAAAGGTGAAGGGCTGTCCTTGCGCATATTTCACCCCGTCCGGCCCCTTAGCGTCAATGATGCCGAGGCCAAGTCTCATATCCCAGTAGGGAGCGATCCTCCAATTACGCGGAACAATATTGCGTCGAATCGCCATGTCATACGAGAAATAATGTGTCTCCGGCCCTCTCGGAATTGCGGTAGCGGATCCGCTAATCGTAAGATCCCAATTGCCTCGCAGAATCCAAGGACCTCCTAAGTTACCCATCTGCCATCGCAGAGAAGCAATGATAGGTACAAGCGTGTATTTAAGGGGGTATGTGTTGTAGGCATCGCCCTCGAAAACATCGAAGACAAAAGGGATATTGATGGGCAGCCATCCGCCGTCCAAGGCGAATTCGAGCTTATTCCGATAGTAGATGTCTCGGTTGAAGTCAGCACGCTTGGCGCTCCGCGATGCAACGAGCGGTTGGGTCCTTGAATCTTCCGAAGGATTGCCGTCCGGAGTTTCCTTTGCAATCCCGGCGCGCAAATCAAACATCGAGAGCGCTTCTTGCTCCGAAGGGGGAGTTTGGTCGGCAAACGGTTCGAAGGGGATGAAGGTTGGTACGAAGATCTGCTTTTCAGGCATCGGCCAGTTGATCACTGTGCCTACCTTGTCAACCTGATTAAGAGAAGGAACCGCGACTTGGGGAAATGCAGAGAGGGCAGAGAGGGCAGTAACCACACTAAGAATAGACCTAAGACGCATCAAAGCCTCCCGTGCGTAGTGTTCGTGAGTGTAGGACAGCCCAACCGAGAAGGCCATGACTGGTCGGTAACTAACGCGATGCTACCAGCTTCCACGTGATTTCGGCGTTTGATTCTGGCGTGTTGACGTGGGTTCGTTCACATCTATTCAGGTCGGAGCAGTAAGACTTACCGCGCAGAGATCATCTACTCCTGCAAAGTAAGCGGTGAGTACTACTCTGGACGCTATGAAGGGGATTTGTGCTACTCAGAGGCTGAAGTCGAAGACCTCATTGAACGATATCCCCAGGGAGCGCGCCCTTGCAGGTTCATGTGCATCCCACAAGACCGGAGCTGTCAGTCCTAGAATTGTGAGAGTCGCCTCCCCCGCACCGTTAA
>OCZU010002337.1_pt1 | contig 12132 bp, 7 predicted proteins | sample 1539001 | NCBI WGS metagenome assembly OCZU01 (sample SAMEA3539306, study PRJEB22396) | soil metagenome | biome: tundra; feature: field; material: soil | place: USA | collected 2010-05 | depth 0.15 m
AGGCGGCGTGCTGTCACCGGCACGATGCTGTTCGTCCTCGGCTTCTCAGCGCTGTTCGCCACCTACGGGCTCGCGTTCGGCCAGATCGGCTACCTGCTCCGCGTGCATCTGCGCGGCCTGACCATCGTGCTCGGCGCGCTGCTGATCCTGCTCGGGCTGCTATTCGCCGGAGTATTCGACCGGTTCAGCTTCGCTGGCCGGATCGTCAGGCCGTCGATCAGGCCGCGGGTCGGGCTGGCCAGCGCGCCGCTGCTCGGCGTCCTGTTCGGCCTGGGCTGGACTCCCTGCATCGGCCCGACGCTGAGCGCGGTCCTGCTGCTGGGTGCGACCACGAGCACTGCGGTCCGCGGGGCCGCCCTTGCCTTCGTCTACGGCCTGGGTATCGGGATTCCGTTCCTGCTGGTCGCCTTCGCGGTCGAGCGCGGCGTCGCCATGTTCTCCTTCGCCAGGCGGCACGCCAGGGCGATCACCAGGATCGGCGGCCTGCTGCTGGTGGCCGTCGGGCTGCTTGAGGTGACCGGGGCGTGGGCCACCGCCATAACCTGGCTTCAGGTGCACTGGACCGGCAACTACGTCCCGCCACTGTAGGGACCCCGCCGGGCCGCCGGATTGGCCCTGTTCAATCCGCTGCGACGATGCCAGTGTGTCTGTAGGCATGGCCGGTGCCTTGCCGCGGTCCGTTTCTCCGGCGCCGGGCGATCGGCCAGCGAGGCTGGAGGCTGTGGCATGCGGTTCGGTATCTTCTACGAGCACCAGCTGCCCAGGCCGTGGGAGCCAGAGGATGAGCATCGGCTGCTGACCGACGCGCTGGACCAGGTTGAGCTGGCCGACAAGTCTGGCATCGACTACGTCTGGGAAGTCGAGCACCATTTCCTTGAGGAGTACTCGCACTCCTCAGCGCCTGAGGTCTTCCTGGCCGCCGCGAGCCAGCGCACCAGCCGGATCCGGCTCGGCCACGGTATCGTCCAGGCGCCCGCTTCAGTCAACCACCCGGCCAGGATCGCGGAGCGGGTGGCGACGCTTGACCTGGTCTCGAACGGACGGGTGGACTTCGGCACCGGCGAGGCAAGCTCGGCTGCCGAGCTCGGCGGGTTCGGCGTGCGCAGGGACGCTAAGCGCGCGATGTGGGAGGAGACGCTCGACGCCGTGACCCGGATGTTCGTCGAGGATCCGTTCGCTGGTTACCAGGGGCAGTTTCTCCGGATGCCGCCGCGGAACGTGGTTCCTAAGCCGCTGCAGCGGCCGCACCCGCCGCTCTGGGTGGCCTGCAGCCGTCGCGAGACGATCCACCTGGCTGCCAGGAGCGGGATCGGGGCGCTGTCGTTCTCGTTCGCCGAGCCTGAGGATGCCGCGCACTGGGTAAGCGAGTACTACGACCTGATCGCCTCACCGGAGTGCGTGCCGCGCGGCTTCGCGCTGAATCCGAATGTCGCCATCGTGCTGCCGATGATGCTGCACCACGATGAGCAGACGGCGATCGATCGCGGCATCGACGGCGCGCACTTCTTCGGCTACTCCCTCGGTCACTTCTACGGCGGTCAGCACCTGGTCGGCGGCACCGACCTGTGGCAGAGCTTCCACACCGACCGGGCCGACCGCGGATTCGCCAGGGAGATCGTCGAGGCGACGGCGGCGCCGCTGGCCGTCCGCCTGCTGCAGGCCGGGCTCGGCTCGCTGCGCGGCGCGATCGGCACGCCCGCCCAGGTGACAGACCTGATCGACAGGTACGCCAGGGCGGGCGTCGACCAGGTCATGTTCGTCATGCAGTCAGGAAAGAACCGGCACGAGGACATCTGCGAATCGATCGAGCTGTTCGCCAAGGAGGTGCTGCCAAGGTTCGCCGATGGCCGTGAGGAGCAGGAGGCGGCCAAGGCAGAGCGACTGGCCGGTGCGGCGGAGCGAGCCCTCGCCCGGCGGGCCGGGCCGCGCGAGCTGCCGGAGCCCTATCTGATCGACGAGGCCGCCGAGATCGCCGCTGCCACAGGCACCGGTCAGGTCCCGCTGCGCGAGCTGGCCGTCGCGGCCCGCGACACGGCCACCCGGTCGGTTCGCAGGCGAGCCAGGTCAGGCATCCAGCGCGCGCTGAACGCGGCCTCGGACCGGCAGCTGGAACGGGTATTCGGGACGGCCGGCGCGCAGCGCGCGGTATTCGCGATGATGGCCGCCAGGTTCGACCCTGACCACGCGGCGGGCTTCACCGGCGCGATCGTCTACGACCTGGGCCTGGCCGACGGCACGAGGCGGCCATGGACCATCGACATCAGGGGCGGCCGGGCTCGGGTCCGCCAGGGCCAGACCGCACGCCCGGCGCTGACCGTCGGAGTCGGGCTCGCGGACTTCATCAAGCTGATGACCCAGGCGCAGGACAGCTATCAGCTGATCGCGGCTGGCCGCCTGACCCTGGATGGCGACCTCGGGCTGGCAGGGCGGCTCGGAGCCATGTTCGGCGGCACGTCGGCCTACTAGCGTGCGTGCGTGCGCGCGCTAGAGATCGGGCAGCCGGCTAACCCGCGACCTGCCGGGGCGGCAGCGGCGGACGTCGCCGGGACGGCCGGTCGGCGGTGCTCGGCGCGGTGACCGGCGGCCGCTCTTCCAGCGCCTCCAGTGCGATCCTGGTAGCGGCCAGCAGTTGCTGGTCGGTTCCCGACGCCCAGTCGTCAGGCGAGATCACCACCTCGACGTCCGGCTCGACACCGTAGTTCTCAACCTCCCAGCCGAACTGGCTGAACCACACCGCGGACTTCGGTGCCGTCATCCGGGTACCGTCGACCAGGCGATGCGAGCCGTAGATTCCGATCACGCCGCCCCAGGTCCTGGTCCCGACCACGGGGCCAAGTCCCAGGATGCGGATCGCCGCGGTAACGATGTCACCATCTGAGCCGGCGAACTCGTCGGCGATCGCGACCACGGGTCCGCGCGGCGCGTCGACCGGATAGCTGAGCGGCAGCAGCCCGCGCGGCACGTCCCAGCCGACGATCCGCCGGGACAGCTTCTCGATCACCAGCTGCGAGGTATGCCCGCCGCGGTTAGCCCGGACGTCGATGATCAGCGCGTCACTGAGCATCTCGCCGCGCAGATCCCGGTGGAAGTCGGACCATCCCTCGGCCACCATGTCCGGCACATGCAGGTAACCGATCCGGCCGCCGCTCAGCTCGCGCACGATCCGGCGGCGCTCGGCGACCCAGTCCTGGTAGCGCAGCCGGCGCTCGTCGGCGAGCGGGATGACGACGGCGCGCCGCCGCTCGCCATCCGCCGTCGCGGCAATGGTCAGCTCCACTGGCTTACCTGCCGCGCCGACCAGCAGCGGACCTGGCCCAGCCGCCGGGTTCACCAGCTGGCCGTCGACGGCCAGCACGAGATCGCCGACCCGGACCGCCGTGCCCGGCGCGGCCAGCGGCGATCTGGCCCTGGGATCCGACGACTCGCCCGGCAGGATCCGGCTGACCTGCCAGCCGCGGGCCACCGGCTGCAGGTCAGCGCCGAGCAGCGCGGCTGTGTGCCCGGTGCCGTACGATCCGGCTGCCGGGAACACATAGGCGTGCGAGCTGCCGAGTTCGCCGAGCACTTCGAGCAGCAGGTCAGCGAAGTCCGAGGATGTGCCAATCCGGTCGAGCAGCGGCCGGTACGCCTCCAGCGCGCCGCTCCAGTCCACATCGGCCATGTCCGGTACCCAGAACTCGTGCCGCATCACCCGGCCCGCCTCGGCGAACGCGGCTCGCCACAGCGCGGCCGGATCAGCGAGGTATCTCGCCCGGCTCAGGTCAACTGACACATGGTCGTCGGAGCTGTCGGTGTCGGCCTTTCGATTCGCAGGTATAACGAAAAGCCCGGGGCGATCCATCACAACAAGCCTGGTCCCGTCGCCGCTGGCCTCAAACCAGTCGACCTCGTCCTCAAGCTCGATGCACCGGGCTCGCTTGATGTCGAAGTATTCAAGCGTCGGCCGGGGATGGTCGTCGTCGAGGCTTGCGCCACCTTCGCCCAGCTTCCCCGCGAGCGGCTCACGCAGCCAGGCAAGGCCGCCGTCGACCGCGCGCAGGCACTCGTACCTGGATTCGGGCACCGGCACCTGGACGATCCTGGTGGCCAGTCCGTCGAGATCGATCAGGACCGGCTCCGGCCGGTCCGCCTCGTCGTCGCTGCCCGCCAGCGGATCGCTGCCCTCCGCCGCGACAGTGTCACCGCTGCCCTCCGCCGTGACCGGGTCGCCGTCCTTCGTCGCGTGCTTGTCGCCGCCCTCGGCCTCCTTGTCCTCGGTCTCCTTGTCCTTGGCCCCGCCGAGCGGCCGGCCGTCCGGCAACGGCCCGAACGGTGACGGCGTCGCAGCCGCCAGCGGGATCAGATACGGACGGCTGCCGTAAGGGAACGCCAGGTCGAAGAAGTGCGCGTCATACACAGGATCGAAGTTGCGCCTGGACAAGAACGCCAGATACTGCCCGTCCGTCGTAAACACCGGATCGGAGTCGATGAACCGGTGATCGGTGACATCAACAACCTCCCGGTCGGCCAGTCGCGCCATCCGCAGCCGCCGGCGCGGGTCCGGGCCTGGCTGCGCCCACGCCAGCCAGGCCGAATCTGGCGCCCAGGCCAGCCCGGTTACTGGGCCGTTGTCGGACCTGGCCAGCTCAGCGACCTCAGCGGTGGCGATGTCGACCGCTAGCAGCCTGCCGTCCCGTGCGGCCACCGCCACTATCTTGCCGTTCGGAGCGGCGGCCAGATCAGCCACCCAGCCGATCGCGCCGGCCGCGATCCGCCGCGGGTGCTCGCCCGCCAGACCGCCTGGACCTTCCGCCGCGGCGATCTCCAGGGCGTCCGTCCCGTCCGCGTCGGTCACCCAGACGACCTGGCCGGTGCTGCCGAGCACTCGCGGCAGTCGGGCCTGCGCGCCTGGGATGACCGACAGCGCCCTGGCCGGCCCGTCCTTGTGGGTCAGCCAGTGCACGGTGCCGCGGACCTCGACGGCGCTCGCCTGCCCGGTCAGATCGCAGCTCAGATCGGCCAGGTGATCTTGCGCGGAGATGAGCCGCGGCGCCCGGCCCACGGCCGGAGACCCGAGCGTGACCTCAATCCGGACCGGCTCGCTGGCCGGGTCCAGGTCGGCGAGCAGCCAGATGTCACCCGCGCAGTGGTAGACCACCCGGGTGCCGTCGGTGCTCGCGTTCCGCGCGTAAAACCCGTCATGGTCGGTGTGCCGGCGCAGATCGCTGCCGTCCAGCGCGCACGAGTAGAGATTGCCCGTGCCCTCGTGATCGCCGAGGAAGGCCAGCCGGCCTGCTACCAGCATCGGGCTGAAGATCTGGCCGGCCAGATCGGCGAGCAGCCGGCGGAATCGCGGATTACCGCCGGCCGACTGCCCGTTGCGACCCTGCCGGTCGCCAGGCTGCCGGTCGCCAGGCTGCCGGTCGTCGGCCGCGGCCCACAATCCGCCGTCATCCTGATCGGTGCTGGCGAGCCAGAGGCGTCCGCTCATGCCGCCCCGGTACCGCTTCCAGTGCGCAGGCTCGCGGCCGGTCGTCCCGGTCAGCAGCGCTAGGGCAACCGAATCCGCGGCGAGGTCGACAACCGGTCCGAACGGCAACCGGCGGTGGCCGGAGAAGGCGGCGGTGCCGTCTGGCACTGGTATCGCGTATGCCCACGTGTGGTGCCCGAAGGGCTGTCCGGCGGCGGTGATCGCCATGATCTCGCCAGCCGGACTCCAGCCGCGGACCGCAGTGGACGAGTCGGACCAGTAGCTGACCCGGTCCGTGCCGCCACCTTCTGTGCTGGCCAGGTACACCTCGGGACAGCCGTCGCGCCAGCTTGTCCAGGTGACCAGCCGGCCGTCCGGGGAGATCCGCGGATCGGCAGCTCCGCTCTGATCGGCGGAGACCCGCCAGGCCCGGCCGCCGGAGACCGGAGCCAGCCAGACGTCTTCCTCGGCGACGAACGCCAGAAGGTCGCCATGCAGATTCGGGTAGCGAAGGTATCCGGTCGATGTCACTGGCACATCGTAGATCAATAAGGGTCGGCGTCGCTTGCCCGGAATAGGTAGAGGAGCACCGGCTGTAGCTGCGACACTTCATCGTGTGGCCACGGCGCTAGGTCGAAATGTCCCCGACGATACCCAGGGACGTGCTCCCTCCATCATCGGTGAGCAATATGCCAGGACCGAGAGCTCAGCCCCGCCTGCGGCGCAGCCGGCCCAGATCCGCAATACGTTCAGCGCCATCAATGCGCAGCTGATCAAGGACTCGTTCGCGCGGGTGACGGCCGATCCGGCGCGAACCATGGAGTATTTCTACGCTCGGCTGTTCGCGGCGAATCCGGAAATCCGTACGCTCTTCCCGCACGCCATGACCCACACTCGCGCGGCGGCATTCGAGGCGCTGACCCGGCTCGTCGCCTGTCTTGATAATCCGCCGGAATGTGAGGAGTTCGTCGGACAACTGGCTCGCGACCACCGCAAGTATGGTGTCAGGGACACGCACTACCAGCCATTTTTCGCCGCGCTGCTGGCGACGGCTGAGCATTTCTCCGGACCGGCCTGGACGGCTGAGACGGTCGCGGCCTGGCGTGCCACGTTCGACCATCTCACCGACCTCATGCGCACCGCGGCCGGGACCGATGCTGCCGCACGTCCCGCCTGGTGGGTCGGCGAGATCGTGCAGCATGACCAGCGCGGCGCGACGATCGCGGTGCTCACGATCCGCCCGGACCGGCCGATGAGCTACGTGCCTGGCCAGTACGTCGCCGTGCAGGTTCCTGGCCGGCCCAGGCTGTGGCGCAACTACTCGATCGCCAACGCGCCGCGGGACAACGGCCTGCTGGATATCCATGTCCGGGCCGTGCCCGGCGGCACGGTGAGCACGGCGCTTGTCGGCATCTGCGGCACAGGCGACACCCTGGTTCTCGGTCCGCCTCGAGGGGACATGGCGGTTCGGCCCGACGCGGAGCGTGACCTGGTCTGCGTGGCCGGCGGCACCGGCCTGGCCCCGATCAAAGCCATGATCGAATCAGTGGTCTGCCGGACCGGGCACGGCCGTCGGCGCGCGATCACCCTGTACTTCGGCGTGCGGCACTCCGAAGATCTCTATGACATGCGGGACCTGGAGACGCTGCAGCTTGGCTACCCGTCGCTGACCCTGATCCCTGTCGTCGATGCCGAACCAGATTCCGCCGGCCAGGGCAGCCGGGACGGCAGGGACAGCCGGGACAACGGTCCTGGCATGCTGCGCAACGCGATCAGGGCGCATCCGTCATACCGCAGCACCGACGTCTACATCAGCGGGCCAGCGGGCATGGTGCGCGAAACTCTGCACACTCTCGCCAGCCGGGTGCCCGCCAACTGCCTGCACCACGATCCGCTGGACGCACTGCGAGCCGCGAGCCGCTTCGCTCGGGGGGACGGTTTCAGGTGCTGAGGTGCTCGCCGAAGAAGGCGTAGATCCGCCGCCAGGCGTCCGCCGCGTCGTGCTCCTGATAGCTCATCCTGGTGATCTTCGCGGCCACCGCGCCGACGCCTGACGTCTTCGTCATGAAGCGATGCCCGGAACCTGGGTAGACCACCACGTCGTGCGCGATGTCGAGCACGGTCAGCGCCCGCTGCAGCCGCTCCGGGGGCTTGGTGCCCATCGCGTCGCGGGCGCCGAAGCTGCCGACCACCGGGCATGCGCCGGCTAGCGCGCTCTCGGCATCCTTCGGTACGTCGCCATAGTTGACCGCGGCCGCGTCGAATCCCTCGTGCGGAGCACAGAGCAAGGCGAAACCGCCGCCCATGCAGAATCCGATCACCCCGGTCCTGCCGGTGCAGTCAGCGCGCTGCGCCAGCACGGACCTGGCCGCGTCGAGCGCCTCGAATGCCGGACCCGATCCGGCCCTGAGCTGCCGGAACATGCTGAGTATGCAGGTCGCCCAGGCTTTGCCCGCATACAGGTCAGGCGCCAGCGCCAGGTAGCCATGGCTGGCCATCTCGCGGGCCTTGCTCCTGATGTCCGCGTTGAGACCGAATGCCTCGTGAATCACCACGACACCTGGCCAGCGATCTGGCCGGCCGGCCTCGGCCGCCGGTACCGCGAGGTAGCCGGACACGGTGCGGCCGTCCACCGGAATCGATATGTCTGTCACGCGGCTTACGATCTCACATCCGCACCCGATCGGCCGTGATCCTAGCGCCCGCGGTGCGGGGTCCGTACCATCATCGATGTGGCGTCCGAGGTAAAGCCGCAGGTCCGTCCCGTAGGGTCCGTCCCGTTGAGGAGTACATGATGATGCACCGAATCCGCGCGACGGCGACTGGGCTCGCGCTCGGCATCGCGATCGCAGGCTCCACCGTGAGCCTGGCAGGCGTCGCGCAGGCGGCTCCGGCCAAGCCGACCCCCGGCTCGGGCTCTTTCACGACCTGGGTAGGTGCGCAGCGAGCGGCCGGATTCAAGCTGCTCAAGCCGGGCCGGACCGACGGCCTCAAGCGCTTCGGCCGGATCGATGTCTCCAGTTGCGGTGGGCGCGCGCGCCAGGTCAACGCTGGCTATGGCAACCCAGCGAAGGCCTTCCTGGGCATCGAGCAGGACAACGCCTTCCACGGCCAGCCGTGCGGCAATATCGGCGTGGCCAAGAATCTTGGCCGGTACCGGGTAAAAGGTGTCTGGGCGTTCCTGGTCGGCGAGTGCGGCGTGCCACATGAGCTGCCGAAGTCCTGCAAGTCCCGCGACATCTTCTTGTTCCTGAGCTGGACCAAGCACAACGTGTTCTACCAGGCGTCATCAAATGACCAGTGGCGCGCCACGATCGTCAAGTTCGCCCGCAGCCTGGTCCCGGTCAGCTGACCGGAACGGGACGCAGCACCCAGACTCGCTCGCCGTCGACTTCGTCGTCAGTCTGGGTCAGGCCGGCTCGCTCGGCGACCCGTTCGGAGGCATGGTGCAGCGGGTGAATGCAGGCCGTGATGGTCCGCACTCCCCCGGCCCGCAGCCAGGCCACCAGGGCGATCGCCGACTCGGCGGCGAACCCGCGACCCTGCCACGCCGTGCCGACCACCCACGCGACCGACGCCGCCAATTCGGTGCCGGTGCCGCTCGACGCCGCCAGCACGGTATCGGTGCCGCTCGACGCCGCCTGGCCGGTGCTGGTCACGGTCATGGTCGCCTGGACGGTGCCGGCCGCTTCGCCTGTGGGCCGCAGCCGGATGATCCAGTTCAGCCAGAGCTCGTCGGCGCGACCTGAGCCCGCCGCCAACGCGCGGAACCGGTCACGCAGCTCATCCCTGCCTAGCGGGCGGCCGCCGATGAACTCGTGCAGCCGTTCGTCGCCGAGCACGACGGCCAGCTCCGTCGAGTCGGCCTCCCGCAGGGGCGTCAGCTCCAGGCGCGGCGTCCCGATCACGGCGGCAGCGTCGTGCGCTGTCAGCATGCGGGCTGTCATCTCCTTCGGATCGGCAGAATACGAAACTGCCCGGCGGCGCAGTGGCCGCCGGGCAGTCCCGCTGGGTTCAGGTTAGTTCGACCTGATCCAGGTGTTGCTGAAAGCCCCGCCGCTGCTGATCGAGCTGGTCGAGTCCTTGTCTGCCCCGCTGTTGTTGACCATGGTGATCTGGATCGGGCTCTGCCCGCCCAGCGACGAACCGTTGGCGCTGGACGTGGAGTAGCTGATCGTGCCGAAGTCGGCCAGCGGCAGGACGCCACTGCTCGACGACGGCGCCTCGGTGATTACCTCGGCCGAGGACCGGTCAAGCCCGGTCTGGTTCTTGGTGATGGTCTGGGTCCAGCCCTGGGTGCTGTCCTTCAGCACCAGCGTGAAGGTCTGCGTCCCGCTGAAGGTGACCGAGGCGCTCATCGAGTCGCCGGCCCTGACCGTGTTGGAGAAGTTAACCGGGAAGGCCGGGTACATCTCGTACCAGCCGTAGTACCGCGGAGTCGTGCCCGAGCAGTCGGAGTCGGTTCCGGTCTGCTCGACCGAGCCACTGTTGTAGCCATCGAGGCCTACCCAGAAGCTGGCGTACTGAGCCGATCTCCGGGACGTGCAGGTGGCGGTCGGCTCCTTCCAGCTTGCCGACACGCTCTTGTACGTGCCATTGGCGCCGGTCACCGCGTAGCCGGACCAGTTAGTGGACGTTGCCGTGGCGAACCGGCCATGATGTGACACCCGGTTGACCCCGCCTGGCCGGACCATTACTCCGCCTGGCTGGTAGCCGCTTCTTACAGCCATATGCGCGGCCGATCGCGACATATGGGGCGCCGCCGATGCTGCCGCCGAAGCGGCGAGCATCGAGCCGAACACCAGCGCGAGTGTTGCTAGGGGTATGAACAAGCGACGTGCCATAGGGGCTCCTCTGCCTCTATTTGCAGGCAGGCTTCACCAGCCAGCTGACCCGTTTGCAAGCTGACGCGTCCTGACCTGCGAAAATACCGTCATATCGACGCTATATTGATAACGGCGCTGGTGAGATAACGAAAAGATAACGATTGACCTTGGCCTAATTGCCGCCGATCATAATTACCGCCGATTCAGAATTCTCTCCCGGCACAACCGCAGCACGCCGGCGACCACCTGATGGCCAGCCTCGCCTGAAGCGGTCAGGATCGACTCCGGGTGGAACTGCACAGCCCACCATCCGCGCGCCGGATCCTCGATCGCCATCACGACCGCGTCCGTCACCGCGGTAACCGTGAACCCGCCGCCGACCTGGTCGGACGTCGCGTACAGCGAGTGGTACCGGCCCGCGGTGAACTCAGCCGGCAGCCCGCTCAGCAACTGGCCGCCGAGGACCCGGACCGTGCCTGGCTTACCGTGGGCCGGCCAGCCGAGCAGGCTCAGCGTCCCGCCGGAGTGCTCGACCATCGCCTGCAGGCCAAGGCACACGCCGAACACGGCCGTGCCGCGGTGCTCAAGTGCGTCCAGCAGCGCCGAGCACTTGAAGTCGGCTGGCCGTCCCGGACCTGGTGACAGCACGACTAGGTCCGGTGCGTAGGCGTCGAGCGCCGCCAGGTCGAAGCCGGCTCGCAGCGTGGTGACCGTCGCGCCCTGTTCCCTGAAGTAGCCGGCCAGCGTGTGCACGAAGGAGTCCTGGTGGTCGACCAGCAGCACGGACAGCCCGCTGCCGGGCAGCGAAACCGGATCGCGGACCGGCGGCGGCAAGGGCGAGCCGGCCCGGGCGTTACGTTGCGCCAAAGGGTTGTCATCGCCGGGCGCCGCCTGGCCGTCGGCCTCGGCGAGTACCTCAAGCAGCGCCCGTGCCTTCAGCCGGGTCTCGGATTCCTCGGCGGCCGGCTCGGAGTCGAACAGCAGCGTCGCGCCGGTCCGCACGCACGCGAGCCCGTCCCTGATGTGAGCGGTTCGCAGCGTCAGGCCGGTGTTCATGCTGCCGTCGAAGCCAAGCACCCCCACCGCGCCCCCGTACCAGCGCCGCGGGGCCGGCTCGTGGTCCTCGATGAACTGCATCGCCCAGCTCTTCGGCGCGCCGGTCACGGTGACCGCCCACATGTGGCTGAGGAACGCGTCGAGCGCGTCGAATTCGGGCCGCAGCCTGCCCTCGACGTGATCGACGGTGTGGATCACCCGGCTGTACAGCTCGATCTGCCGCCGGCCGATCACGGCGACGCTGCCCGGCACGCAGATCCGCGACTTGTCGTTGCGATCCACGTCAGTGCACATGGTCAGCTCGGACTCCTCCTTAGCTGAGGTCAGCAGCCCGCGGATGTTCTCCGCGTCCTGCAGCGCGCTGGCGCCGCGGGCGACCGTGCCAGCGATCGGGCAGGTCTCGACCCGATCGCCGGACACCCGGACGTACATCTCCGGGGACGCCCCGACCAGGTACTCGCCCTCCCCCAGATTCAGGAAGAACTCGTACGGCGCCGGGTTGCGCCGCCGCAGCCGCTCGTAGAACGCGGCCGGCGAGCCGCACCGGGCCCAGAACTCGTGGCTCGGAACCACCTCGAACAGGTCCCCGGCCGCGAACCGCTCCCTGGCCAGCTCGACCACCCGGGCGTATGATCCCGGCTCCGGATCATCGGGAACATCTTCCGGCGTGACCAACCGGCCGGTGCCGATCCCGTGCCGCATCGCCGGTGCCGGCGATCCGGTCTCGCGGTCCAGCCCCGCGGTGGATCGGCCGCCGACGGTGAACTCATAGCTATAGCGCAGCGCGGTTTCCCGTTTCCT
>OCZU010002340.1_pt1 | contig 12118 bp, 8 predicted proteins | sample 1539001 | NCBI WGS metagenome assembly OCZU01 (sample SAMEA3539306, study PRJEB22396) | soil metagenome | biome: tundra; feature: field; material: soil | place: USA | collected 2010-05 | depth 0.15 m
ACGAGATTACAAGGTGACTGGAGTTCAGACGTGTGCTCTTCCGATCTGTTTCGCCTTTCCGAACTCGAACATCAAATCGCCGCGATGCAGCAGCGCAGGTTGGAGTTGAAAGGCGAAACGGATCGCCATGAAAGCCGCATCGCTTTCAACGAAGAACGCCTGCGCGAACTCGCCGCGCAAAATTCCAGGGCGCTCGCCGACATCACGCAATTTGAAGAGCGCCGCCGCGCGGCGGCGGATGAACTCGCGGCCATCACTCAACGCCTTACCGCGTCCGAAGCTTCATTCGCAACTCATCGCGAGACATTGCAATCGAAACAAGCCGCGTTGCAGCAGATCGAAAAGGATTTGCGCGACCGGCAGGAATCCCTGCGCAAGGCGCAAGCTGACGCCTTTGCCGCGGCGCAGGATTTGAGCCGCGCTCGCAACGAAATCAACGCGCTTGATTTGCAGAAGCAGGGCAACGTCGTCCGCCTCGAAAAACTTTCCGCCGAGAAGATCCAGCTTGAGGAAGAACGTGCCGGACTGGAAGCGCGGCTGAATACTTTCGCGGCCAATGTCGAGAGCGACAGGTTGAGCGTGCAAACCAAGCGTGGTTCGGTGGCGCAGCGGCAGGCGCGATTGAAGGAATTACAGACCGAGTTGCAGCATTCCTCGACCGAGCAGGACCAGCTTTTGCAGCAGCAAGCCGAGAAGCGGTCCCGCCTGAGCGTGCTCGAGCAGTTGCAAGGTTCGCACGAAGGATTTAGCGCCGGGGCGGTGGCCGCGTTGCGGAAGTCGCGCTCCGTCATCGGTTCGCTCGCCGACCACATTCGCGTGCCGGATCAATACGTTGTCGCCATCGAGAACGCGCTCGGTCATCACCTGCAACTCGTGCTGACGGAGCAGCCGGAATCCGCGCAACAAATTCTCGCCGACCTCAGCGCCAGCAAAGTCGGGCGCGCAAGCGTGGCCGCGCTTTCCATCGGCCACACCGACGAGAAGCAACTCGCTTTCGATGGTGAATTGGCGCCCGGTTCAACGGGCTCGGAAACGAAGCCTTTGGCCAAAGGCGAAGTCGTTCACGCGTTGAGCGTGGTGCAAAGCGATCCGTCGGTGGAAAAGCTTTTGCGGTCGCTGCTGGGGCGCACGTTCATCGCGGCTGATCTCGGGACGGCCACGGCTCAAATTCAGAACGGCCACGCCGGTTGCGATTTCGTCACGACCAGCGGTGATTTGCTGGACCGCCACGGCATTTACACGGGCGGTTATCTCAATGGCAACGGCAATCCCAAGGCGCCCGGCTCGATTCTGGGCCGTAAAAATCAAATCTCCGACTTGCAAACCGACGTGGCGGAAATCCAAAATCGCGTCGCCGAGGCCAGCCGCAAGCGCGGTGCGCTGTTGAGCGAGCAGACGGAACTTCAGGCGAGCTTGCAGGAAGCGCAGACGGAATTGCGCGAGCAGGAGGTCGCCATCGCCACGCGCGAGGGCGAATTTAACGCGCTCAACAATTCCAGCCGCCTGCTGCATCAGAAAATTGACACGGTCGTCTATGAAGTCACCAGCCTCGCGGCGCAGGAACAGGAAGGTTTGAAAAAACGCTCGGCTCTGACTGACCGCGCGGCTGCACTCGAATCCACCGAGCAGTCGCGTCAGCAGGAGGTCGCCGCGTTCACGGCGGAACTGGAAAATCTACGGCAGCAGCGCGATGCCGCGAACACGGCATTGACGGAGAGCAAAGTTGCCTTTGCGACGGACGAACAGCTTTGCGCGTCGTTGCGCCAGCAGAAACAATCGCTGGATCAGCGCATCCGCGAACTGGCCCAGGCGCTGGAGCAGCGCCGCGCCGAAGTGCCGGCGTTCACCAGTCGCAAAGAGCAGGCGGAGTCCGAGATTCAGGATTCCCGCGCGCAGATCGAGCGCTTGCAGCACGACCGCGAACAGGTCGGCGCACAGGCGGCGGAGTTGTTGGGCCAGAAAAGCTCGCAGGACGGCGAGATTTCTTCGCGCGAGGAAAATTTGCGCGGGCAGCGCAGCCGCTTGGCGGATTTGCAACAGCAGCGCAGCGCGGTGGAAGTCGAGCTGGCGCAGAAAAACATGTCGGTTCAAAACCTGCGCGAACGGATTCAGCAAAAATATCATCTCAACATTGATGACATCCGCAGCGAATGCATCACGATCACCTACGCCGATGAAGGCCCGGCCAAGGTGCAGACGCTGACACCGGAAGAAATGGCCGCCGCCGGTGCGGCTACGGATTGGGTGGCGGTGACGCAGCAAGTCGAGGCGCTCCAAAAACGGATTGAGGAAATAGGGCCCGTGAATCTGGTCGCGATTGAGGAATACGAGGAGACCGAGCAGCGCCATCAGTTCCTGACGAAGCAACACGACGATCTGGTTTCCGCCAAGGCGCAGTTGCTCGAAGTCATCAACCGCATCAACACGCAGACGAAGGAAATGTTCACGACGACGTTCAATCAGATTCGCGACAACTTCCGGCTGATGTTCACCGAGGTTTTCGGCGGCGGCAAGGCCGACCTCATTCTCGTGGATGAAAACGACGTTTTGGAAAGCGGCATTGACATCGTCGCGCGCCCGCCGGGCAAGCAATTGCAGACGATTTCATTGCTCTCCGGCGGCGAGCAGACCATGACAGCGGTCGCGCTGCTGTTTTCGATTTACCAAGTCAAGCCGAGTCCGTTCTGCGTGCTGGATGAGCTGGACGCGCCGCTGGATGAATCGAACATCAACCGCTTCATCCGCGTGCTGCAGCGCTTTCTCAATCATTCGCAGTTCATCATCATCACGCACAACAAGCGCACCATCGGCATGGCTGACGTGCTTTACGGCGTGACGATGGAAGAGCACGGCATCAGCAAGGTCGTAAGCGTCAAGTTCCACAAGAACCATGACGGTGTTACCGCACCGCTGGAGACACCCACCACGGACTCCGTCGAGAGGGAAGAGGACGCGCCGCACAAACCCGAAGACACGATGGATGTCGCGATGGCGAAGTGATTTGATTCGCAAGGTTGAGTTATCCTGAATTCTTTAGGATCATTCGAACCGGGCAGGCTTAGAGTCTTTCAAACGGGAATTGTAAATTGAAAGAAAACCTTCAATATTTTCAGTGGATTGGAGTCGCGTTGCTGTTGCTCGGGTTGTGGCCCGCTGATTCGAAGGCCGACACTTGGGATCTGCCGCACGACAGCACGAATCATTCGGAGAACGGCCAATTCCAGTTCTTCGTGGCCATCGGGAGCGCGCAAAGTCACAACGAAGCTCGTGGCACCCTGAGCCGCAAGTCCAGCGATAATTGGGAAGGCGTCTGGACCAACCGCCTCGTAAACCAGGTCAGCCCCGCGAGCGTTTGTATGGCGGATTCCGGTCGCTACGTCGTCACCTTCGATGAGCATGGCGCCGTCGGCCAGAACCCGGTCGTGATTTATGGCGAGGATGGGCGGCTCATTGCGAATCTGACTCTCTCGGACCTCAAACTCCTGAATTATTCGAAGATCTCCCGTTCGGTGTCGAGCTACTGGTGGGACGAATATGCCGTAATTATTTTCGGACCAACGACCAAGTCCGACGGCGAGCCGTGGGAGCGGACGCTGGAAGACTCGCTGTTCATCCGGCTTCATTGGGGTGAAGTAATCCAAATTGACCTTGCCAGCGGAAAAGTGCGCGATACAGCTTGGTGGGAATCGCTCCCGCCAGCGAGCGCCACCGCGCTGAAAGGAGCGGTGAACACTTATCTGGATAGCACTTGGCAGCGTCTCGCGCGCGAGTACTTTCGCAAGGAGAATTTCTATCCGGACCCGACTTACCTTGGCATGACGGGCCTACTGCTGGTGAGGCAACTCCATTTGCACGATGCGCTGCCATTGCTCAAGGAAATCGCGGCCACGGAACGCTTCCAGAGTTGGCACGCTCCACCTTTGAAGGACAGACAGCCTAGCAACGTGCACGAACTGGCGCTGGCTGCGATTGCCGAAATCGAATGAACGCGAACCATGCCAGCCAGCTATTGCCGCATCGCCATGGGCGTCGGCAAATGCAATGAAGAGCCTGCAATCCGAGAGCTGATTTCGTATCATGTGTCAAAGGTATGCGGCTGAGGACCATGCCGCGAAATACGTCCCGCCTCAGACGAATACTTAGATCCTGCCTTTTTTGTTTCAATCTCACGACGGAATTCGCCGAAATACATTTGTTGATGAAACCTTTCAACAAAACTCATCGTCTCTGATGTTGTATGCTTAAGCCGTTGAACGCTGCAAAATGGAATTTCACCACTGCGGCGCATCTGCTGAACCGGGCTGGATTCGGCGGACCGCCGGCAGAGATTGAAAAGCTGGTCGAGCTGGGACCGCAACAGGCTGTGTCCTGGTTGGTGGATTACGCAAAAATTGCCGACCCCGCCACCGATCCCGCCTGGGCCAAACCCGATCCGGCGCGGCAGCAGCGAATTGCCGCCATCCGCAGCGCCACCGACGAGCAACGCAAAATGCTCCAGCAAGAGGAGCAACGGATGCAGCGCGAGCGCATGATGGAGTTGCGCGGCTGGTGGCTGCAGCGCATGGCCAAAGGCCCGCGACCGTTGCAGGAAAAACTGACCTTGTTCTGGCACGGCCATTTCGCCACGAGCGTCGAGAAGGTTCGCGAGGGGTATTTCATGTGGCGACAAAACGAACTCTTTCGCCGCCTGGCCACTGGCAACTGGCTGCAAATGTTGATCGAAGCCGGCAAAGATCCGGCAATGCTCATCTGGCTCGATCAGGCGCAAAGCCGCAAGGATCATCCCAACGAAAATTTCGCGCGCGAGGTCATGGAATTGTTCGCGCTCGGCGAGGGGCATTACACGGAACATGACATCACTGAAGCCGCGCGGGCGCTGACCGGCTGGTCGCTGGACCGCCCGTCGGAAAAATTTGTTTATCGTCCTGGCGCGCATGACGAGGGAATGAAGACGGTCCTCGGCCGCACCGGAAATCTCGACGCCGAGGAAGTGATTGAGCAGATCGTCATGCAACCGCAGGCGGCGCTCTACATCAACGCGAAGCTTTGGAACTTTTTCGCGGGTGAATATCCGGCGCCGGGATTGAACTACGCGCTGGCGGATGTTTTTCACCAATCGGGAAACACGTTCGAACCGGTGCTCCGCGCGATGTTTCTCAGCGAGGAATTTTACGAGCCGTCGCTCATTCGCAACCAGGTCAAAAGCCCCGTGCAATGGCTCGTCAATTCGGTGCGCGTGCTCGAATGCGAACTGCCGCCGCCGATCGTTTCCGCAAATCTGTTGCGCAGTCTGGGCCAGGATTTGTTCGCGCCGCCGAACGTCAAGGGTTGGGACGGCGGCCTCGCATGGATCACGACCAACAACCTGCTGGCCCGCTACAACGAAGCCGGTACGCTGGTGCAAGGCGACGTTTCCATCGCGGCCAGCATGGCGGACGCGAAAAAGCCAAATCAAGCCCGGCGGATTCAAAATCAGATGAGAAATTTGCGCATGGGCGGCGTGAAGGTGGAAAAAATTCTGACCGAACAGGAGCGCACGGACAAGGACGCGCTCGTCGCCGCGCTCGAAAATAGGTTGTTGCAGGGCAAGCTGAAGGGGAAACAGGAAAAGACGCTGCGCGAATTCCTCGATTCAAAGCAGAACCTGGAAGCAAGCGACATTCGCGATGCGATCCGCCTCGTGATGAGCACACCGGAATATCAATTGACATGAAAATGAAACGTGACGAGTGATGCGCGACCAGCGTTCTTCACGCATCACGGATCACGCCTCTCCAAAGTTATGAAAAACGAAATTACCCTCCAAACCCGGCGCGAGTTTTTGCGCTCGACGGTTCTTACCAGCGCGCTGTCGTGGACGGTGCCGACTTTTCTCGCGAACACTTTTTCCGTGTTGCAGGCCGAGGCGGCCGGTCAAACCACGCAGATCGCCACTGGCAAGGATGCGACGATTCTCGTCGTCCTGCAAATGGCCGGCGGCAATGACGGCATCAACACCGTGGTTCCACACTCGAACGATTTTTATTACAAGGCCCGCACCCGCATCAACGTTCCCGCCAGGGACGTTTTGAAATTGAACGGCAATGTCGGATTGCATCCGAGCCTGACCGGTTTCAAGGAACTTTACGACGCGGGCCAGCTTTCGGTCATTCAAGGCGTCGGCTATCCGAATCCGAACCGCTCCCATTTTCGCTCGACTGAGATCTGGCAGACCGCGAGCGATTCCGGGAAATTTGAGAAATACGGCTGGCTCGGAAAGTATTTCGACAACACCTGTTCCGGCTGCGATCCCACCGTGGCGGTGAATGTCGGCCGGCAGATGCCGCAGGCGTTCAGCGCGAAGAATCCCAAGGGCATCGCCGTGGACAATCCGCAAAATTATCGCTTCCTCGCTCCCGGTGGTGGCGAGGACGCGCAGATGGTCGAGCACTCGTATCGCGACATGAATGAGCAGGCGATGGAGGCGGGCGCGAGCGAGAATTCCGGCGGCAGCATCGCGGCGATCGATGGGCCGGCCATCCGCCCGAAAGGTTCGGCGCTCGATTTTCTCGAACGCACCGCGCTCGACGCGCAAATGAGTTCGGACCAGATCCGCGCCATCAGCGCGCGCGCGGAAAACAAGGCGGCCTATCCCGGTTCGCAACTCGGGAATTCGCTCAAACTTGTGGCGAAGTTGATCGGCGGCGGCCTGCCGACGCGGGTTTTCTACGTTTCACAAGGCGGCTACGACACGCACACCAATCAGGTTCCCACCCAGGCGCGATTGCTCAGGGATCTGGGCGACTCCGTGAAATCATTTTGCGACGACATGAAAGCGCAGGGCAACATGCAGCGCGTGATGGTGATGACCTTCAGCGAATTTGGCCGACGCGTTTCCGACAACGCAAACGGCGGCACGGATCACGGCGCCGCCGCGCCGATGTTCGTGATCGGTGAGAGGCTCAAGGCCGGCTTGCTGGGCCAGTATCCCAGCCTGGCCCCGGCCGATTTGTTTCAGGGCGACGTCAAATACAACGTGGACTTCCGCTGCGTCTATGCCGCCGTGCTGGAAAACTGGCTCAAGACCAAAAGCGAACCGGTTCTTGGCCGCAAATTCCCACCGCTGCCATTCGTCTGAGCGTTACAGGTTCGGAGCTCCGCCTTCAGGCGGTTTCGGCGCATAACCGCCTGAAGGCGGAACTGCCAACCTGCGGATCGCGCGGGAAGCACCTTTCCTCCGGGTTTTGAGAGTGTTTCAAAATCAGGCAGCCGCCGGAAAAGTTGTGTGGCTTGCACGGCAGCTTTTGCAATGCGCTGGCATAGCGCAGCGACGACAGCGCTTTTTGGCGCGGCAAACCCGAGCAACCAACCCATTCCAAAGCGGCATCGCGCCACGCTCGCCGCCGCAATCCATAACCTTCCCCGGCTAACTTTATTTTGAAAACACGCCAGGACGCTGGCTTGATCGTTCACTACCACTTTCGGTCCATTGTTGGTTCCTCTAGGCCCATTAAGGTTCGTCCTCGTAAAACGCATTTAAAACCTATTTAATGATTATGAACTACGAAATCACGGTTATGAAAAGGAATAAATTTATTGTTTGGTTTGGTGTGTTGTCACTTTGCAGCGTGCTGGCAGGTCCATTGGCTCAAGCGGCACCTGCGCCAATTACCCCCGGATATTTTACCGCTTTGCGCAACGGAGACTGGCAACGACTCCGCGACGCGCTGGATAATGGCGCTTCAGTCAATGCCCGCGACGGCAAGGGTAATACTCCTTTGATGCTCGCATCAGTCTATACGGACGTTTCGTGCGTGAAGCTGCTGCTCGAACGCGGTGCCGAGGTCAACGTCACGAATAACGCGGGCGCAACTCCCCTGATGCGCGCGACGTTTGATTACGGCAAACTCCGCCTGCTGCTGGACCACGGCGCGGACGTGAATTCGCGTTCCGCCCTCGGCAACTCCGCGTTGATGCTCGCCGCGCGTCCGGCCAATTCTCATCGCGCCGTCGAACTGCTTCTCTCGCACGGAGCGGATGCGAGAGCAACGAACAATTGGGGCGCAACCGCTTTGATGGCCGCAGCCGCTGGCGGCGACAACGCCTCGGTTCGCCTGCTTCTGAAACACGGCGCGGATGCGAACGCACAATCCGTCGCCGATCCGGACAGTTTTATTCTTGGCGGAGCGCGCAGTCCGCTCATGTGGGCCGCGTTTCGCGGTGACATCACTATCATGAAGCAACTGATCGCCGCCGGCGCGAATGTCAACGGCGAGGGAGTTTTCGGCACGCCGCTGGCGCAAGCCGCCTGGGCCGACCAAACCGCAGCCGCGCGCCTGCTCATCGAACACGGGGCGAATATAAAGCAAGTTCCGCATGGCCTTGATTACACCGCATTGCATTGGGCGGCTTCGTCGGAGCACGGCGACGCTTCCCTCGTGAAACTGCTCTTGAATCACGGTGCTGATCCAAATGCCGGTGGGGGCGAACATATCGAAGCGTTCATGGAAATTCCGCAAACTCCGCTCATGATGGCCCGGCGTCGCGGCGAAACTCCCATTCTCGCCGCGCTCACCAAAGCCGGCGCGACCAGCGAAACTCCGGACGAAGTCTCTGACAAAACGCCGCCCGCGCGGCAACTGCCGGAGAAGCTCGATGCCGCGACCCTGCGTTCGGCCATCAGTCGGGCTCTTTTGCCGCTTCAGGAGACGGCCATCATCTCCAAGCAAAACTTTGTGAAACACGAATCCCATCAGGATTGCACTTCGTGCCACCAGCAATATCTGCCGCTGGCTGCCATCGGTTGCGCGAAAAAGCAGCACGTTCCGGTGAACCCCGATGCCGAGCGGCACCTGGTGGAAATGGTGCATCAGGGTGAACTCAAAAATCCGGAAACCGACTGGCAGGCGCTCTTTCATCCCGACCCCGCCAACACCAAGGGCTACACTCTGTTCGGCTGGGCGGCGGACAACCAGCCCGCCGATGAATTCACCGATTCCGAAGTCCAGCATCTCACGGTGATTCAAGGCAAGGACGGTCGCTGGTTCAACAACATCCCGCGTCCGCCCATCCAAACCAGCGACATTGGCCCCACGGCGCTGGCCATTCATGCGCTGCAACGCTACCCGCTGCCCGGCCGCAAGACTGAATTCGCGGAACGCGCTGACCGCGCGCGCAAATGGTTGTGGACCGTGAAAGCGGAAAACACCGACGAACGCATTTATCAAATTCTCGGTCTTGCCTGGGCCGGTGAATTACCGAACCGCCTGCAATCCCTCGCGAAAACTTTGCTCGCGCAGCAACACCTTGACGGCGGCTGGTCGCAATTGCCCGCTGGCAAAAGTGACGCCTTCGCCACCGGCCAGGCCGTGTATGCGCTGAACGTCGGCGCGGGCATCGCATGTTCCGATCCGGCGATTGATCGCGCCCGGCGATACCTGCTCCAGACCCAGCTCGACGACGGCACCTGGTATGTGCGCCGTAGGACGTTTCCGTTCCAGCCCACGATGAAGAGTGGCTTTCCGCACGGCCGGGATGGCTGGATTTCCGCCGCTGCCAGCAGTTGGGCGGTGATGGCGTTGAGCTTGTCCGAAGAAAACAAAACCATCCTGACCGGAAAGCCGGCAACGGTGGCACGTGGCTACTGACGAGCAGCAATGGAGCGCGCCTGTCCCAAGCCGTCACAGCCCCGATTGCAAAGAGACTCGCCCGGTTCGCCAACTTCACGCGCAGCGATGTGCGAGTTGCGGCTGAAGCAGCCGGGCGAATCCTAACACTGCCCCCGTCTCCCTCTCCCTTTTCCTTCAACGGTGAGAGGGAGACAGTGTGAGAATCCCCCGAAGGGAAATTTCACGCGTTGAACCCCTGAACCGGAGTGCGCCCGTCCTCGGGCGCGGGGAGGTAAGAATGTCCGGCGGTTGGGGATTTTTCCATCGCCCACTCGCGTCCGGACGTTGCTGCGCCCGGGGACGGGCGCACTCTCCGGGAGGTTTATGGGGAAGGAGTTATTTCTGCCCGGGGCGTGCTTCAAGTTACGCGCAACAACCGGCGGATGGATGGAATGTTCTTTACAATCGTGGTCCGCGCGGAGATTTTTGCGGCCTGATTATGGATAAATTTTGGAGTATTTTTTCGATGCCCATCGGCGTGACGCTGTGCTTCGGCCCGGCAGTGCTGGTGTGGTGGCTGACGCGCGACAAAGAATCGTCCTCAGACGAGAACGAAGAGCAGCATTGAATTGCCTGAGCCGTCTTTGCGTCGAGACGGCAGGGGCCGGAGTCAATTATTTATTTGGAAGCCAGCACTTCCGCTGGAGCGAGGTTTAGGATTTCGCTGTTGTAGGGAATTCCCCGTGGCCGCGCAATGGAGAGCTTCATCATGCGTTTGATCACGGTCTGCAAAGCGGGGAAACGGGTGTTCAGGTGGCCTTGCGGCAGGGAGGAAACCAGTATCCTCACAAATGTTTCAACTGAAACCACGTTTCCGTAAATAGCCAGGTTCGACACGATCACATGCGGCCAGTAACCTGGAATGACGCATGAGCTGATGCTGCATTTGATTTCGCCGAGCGAGAAGCCGAGCACTGGAAAACTGCCGCAGCGCAGGACCGTCACCAATTCTTCCAGCTCGGAAGGCACCAGGCCGAACACGGCGCGTGTCAGTTCGGAAGCTCCGCTGGTTCCGGCGATGCCGTATTCGTAGGTCAACGGAGTTGGCAAAAACAAATCCAGCCCGGTCACTTCTTCGTCACCAGACAAGCGTTCCAATCGCAGACAGCCGTATTCGGCGGTCACCGCCCAACTGTGCGCGATGTCTTCGCGGCCGAACGGCGCAATGCCGGACGGCGTGGCCTTTCCAAGGAGAGCAAACACCCGCAGCCCCTTTCGCATCAGGCACCACTCGACCGGGGTGGTTGAACTGTTCAAACTCTGCATCATGTTTTTCGGAGAACACCAGCCGAAGGCTCTTTCCATTCTTCAGCCGCGCTCTCATCAATCCAGATACAGTAATCCAGGTAAGCATGAAAAATATATCCGTAGTTAACGCAAATTTTGGCCGGAGAAGCCCGACGGCTTTTTGATCAAATTCCCGCGGACGGCCCGGCAAACGGCAAAAGTCTGATTGAGATTGCTTGTTGGCCCGGGCTGTATTACTCCAACATCAAACCAACCCACTCAATCAAAATTGGTTTTTATGAAGCCTGACAAAATCCTCGTTCAAATCGGAGCGGCGTGTTTGCTCGCGCTGCCGTCGGCCATTCACGGACAAACCGGCAAGTCGCCCACGCCCGTCAAAGCCAGCGTCGGCGATGTGACGGACAACCGCACCACGGGCTCGTTTTTTTCCGAGTGCAAGGTGGAATTGAAGTTCACCGGCGATGCCGCCGCTGACGCCGGTACCGTGCGGCAGGTCCGCGTCACCGAAGCGCTCGATGAGCTGGGACGCGACTTGAAATTGAGCACGGACGACGACAATTCGCCGCGCTCGTTGAGTTCCAGCCGTTCCAGCGGCGCCCTCAAAACGGAGGTGAAGTTGAAAAATCCTTCCCGCAACGCCACGATCATCAAGTCGTTGAAAGGCGAGGTGGAATTGTTTAATCTCACCGAATCCAACGGCGCGATTCTCCGCCTCAAAGACGTGCTGAAGCATCCGGCGGAACCGATTCAAAATCCGGCGCTGGCCCGGTACGTCATTCAGTTGGTGTATCTCACCAAGGAAAGTTACGAGGCCAAAAAAAAGGAAATGGAAACGCAGGCAAAATCCGGTGCGGACGGGGCGGGGCAAAAACTCGGTGACGCGTTCGGCGAACTGTTCAAGGGCATGCTCGGAGGCTCGATGTCGAACTCGAAGGACGCGATCCAAATATACATCAAAGACCCGGAGAAAAGAATCGTCGGGCTGGAATTTCAGGACGCCCAAGGCAAACCGCTCAAGACCCGCGGCGGATGGACTTCAAATGATTTCAAGCAAACCGATCTAGCCGGGCCGCCGCCGCCTGACACCCAACTCGTCGTTCAGCTCGCCGTGCCCGAGGCGGTGAAGACGTTCCCGTTTGAAGTTCACGACATCCCGCTGCCTTAGCCAACACCATGCAGTTGAAAACTTCCGGCGAGCGTGGATGGGGCGGTGGGCGCGCAGG
>OCZU010002341.1_pt1 | contig 12115 bp, 12 predicted proteins | sample 1539001 | NCBI WGS metagenome assembly OCZU01 (sample SAMEA3539306, study PRJEB22396) | soil metagenome | biome: tundra; feature: field; material: soil | place: USA | collected 2010-05 | depth 0.15 m
GAACGCAAGGATTTCTTCGATGAGAGCCTTCACATTGGAGGAAATGCAACAATCCTGTAGGGCCCACTTCACAATTCGCACGAACGCCACCAACGCCGAAGGGGATCTGGAAACCGGCAACGCGAAAGTCGACCGTTATTTGGCACCAAAGTTGACAACTTATACATTTCGTGCCAAATTTCGTCTCGATTTATTTGGCACCCAAATGCAAAATTGTACGTTTGGTGCCAGCATTGCCCCTGCTACGTGTGGCACCCAAAGCTGATATGGCGCTATTTGTGGGACGAGAAAGCGAACGCGAAGACTTCCGGAATCTATTCCGTAAGAAAGTCGCATCGCTGGTGGTGTGCGAGGGTCGCCGCCGAATCGGAAAAAGCACATTTGTCCGGGAATGCGCCAAGGAAGCGGATCATTTTCTGTCCTTTGAAGGCCTGGCGCCGCGGGAAAACATCGGACGGAAGGAGCAATTGGCGGTGTTTGCTGAGCGGTTGGCCGATCAAACCAAGGCGCCCAAGGTCGCGCTGGAAAGCTGGCCGCAGGCTTTCCAACTTCTGGCCAGTCTCTTGTCGCCGACCGGGTGGACAGTGCTCCTCTTGGATGAAATCTCCTGGATGGCCCGGGGCGATCCTGACTTTGCCGGACATTTGAAGATAGCATGGGACAACCTTTTTTCCCGGCATGAGCGGCTGGTGCTGGTGCTTTGCGGCTCGGTGACTTCTTGGATTCAGGAAAACATCCTGAACCAAACCGGCTTTGCCGGAAGATGCTCATGGGAATTCAACCTGCCGCCTCTGCCACTGCCCGTCTGCAATCTTTTTTGGCGCGGCAAAGAAATCAGTGCCGCGGAAAAGCTGAAAGTCCTCTCGGTCACTGGAGGCGTGCCACGCTACCTGGAAGAAATTGACCCTTCTGAGAGCTCGGAACAAAACATCAAAAGGCTGTGCTTTAATCGTGGCGGGCTACTTTTCCGCGAGTTTGACCAGATATTTCAGGACATTTTCTCCGGCCGGGCCGACGCCTATAGAAAAGTGGTAACGACACTGGCCGGGGGCCCCAAAACGGTGTCGGAAATCAGCGCTGCCCTTGGCCAGGAGCGCGGAGGCACATTGAACGATATCGCAGAGGATCTGGCTGCGGCCGGATTCGTCAGCCGTGAGTCCTCGTTCGATCCCGTGACCGGACGAACGCTTCCGCGCGGAGTTCGTTATCGGCTTTGTGATAATTACCTCCGATTCTACCTGCGCTGCGTGGAACCTGTCCGGGAGTCTGTGGAGAAGGGGCTTTATAAGTGGACGCCATTGGAAATGCTTCCTGGCTGGGACGCCATCATGGGGCTGCAATTCGAGAACCTGGTGTTGGGCAGCCTCCCGAGTCTGTTCGGCAATATCCGTCTCGCAAATGTGCAGATACTCAACGCCGGCTCCTATTTCCGGCGCTCGGTGCCGTCCCGCAAAGGCTGCCAAATTGATCTCTTAATTCGCACCAGGCTGTCTCTCTATGTTTTCGAGGTGAAATTCCGTCGGCAGGTCGACAAAACAGTGATTTCAGATGTCCGCCGGAAAGTGGAAGCGCTCCAAGTCCCCCGCTCACTGTCCGTGCGGACCGGCTTGATCTACGAGGGGGAGCTGACCCCGGAAATACAGTCGTCGGACTACTTCGATTTCCTTGTTCCGTTCCGGGATTTGCTCAGGTGATTCAGTGTCCTGGGCGCGCCGAAAAGCTGACCAACAAATTGCATGGTGAAGTCAGCCATGCAGAACAATTACTGAGTTGCATGGCGATTTCCAACAACATCCACGACCACCCTGGTTGCCGACGGCTACAGCGAGCTCACGGCCGGCATATGGAACGCTCGATTCCCCGGGGATAGCCGCCAACGGCAAGAACGCCTACGATCTGCGATTTCACCGTATCAGGTTACATGAGCCGTCTGCCCGTGACAGTCCATGTCCCTTGCATCGTAGGCGAAAATGGTGAAATGACTGATGGATGTCGCCGCGCTCCGACGACCTTGGAATTATGAGCTCTGAATTCTCAACGCCATGAAGGCGCCTGGGCGGGAATACCGGCTTCCCGGTTCACTTGATTTGCCGTCTCGGCGCTGAGGTTGTTCTACGGTCCGGCTGCAGGCGCTACAAAACGGTTCAAGTTCATGGAACGCTAACTATGATCTTGCCGATCTGTTCGCTCGACTCCATGTAACGATGCGCCTCTACCATTTGGTTGAAGGGAAATACTCGCGCAATCGTCGGCTTTAACGCGCCACTTCTTAGATGCTCCAATATCCAGGTCTTCACACGTTCCAATCGTTCGGGATTTCCAGTGATGAGAGTCAGCTTGTAAGCGTAGAACGTGAGATCTTTTGTGAGCGCGGGGATTACCGGAAATGGAACCGGACGCGGATCCAGCAATCCGTAGACAAAAATCTGAGCGCAGGGCGCGGCCGCTTCGCATAATGCTTCCAATTGGGGTCCGGCAACCGGATCAAAAATGATGTTCGCTCCTTTGCCATCGGTCAATCGGTGCACTTCCTCGACCAGATTGCCTTCCTTTGTGTTGATCACGGAGTTGGCTCCTGCGTCAAGCAACGGTTGCACTTTGTCCGAGTTTCTGGTTGTGGCGATCGGTTTCGCGCCCACCGCATTCGCTATCTGTATTGCCGCATGTCCCACGCTGCTGGCCGCAGCGGTAATCAGGACGTTGTCCCCGCGCTTCATTTTGGCGAATTCAACGAGCATGTAAGCGGTGCAATACTGCATCCAGCAGGCAGCGGCTTCGATTGACGACAATCGGTCTGGTGTTTTGACCATGATGCCGGCCGGCAGTACGACCGAGTCGCCGTAAGAACCGTATCGAACCATGGAAAAACCAGGAATGCTCGCCGCGCGGTCGCCCGTTTTCAGCCCTTTTACATCGGTGCCAACTTCCTCGATCACACCGGAGGCTTCGTATCCAATCAGCGAAGGGAACTCCGGCGTTTCGACATATTGACCGTTGCGGAACATGATCTCGGCCCGGTTGAGACCAATTGCCTCGACCTTGAGCCGGATCTCCCCGGATTGTAGCGGGCGAGCCGGAACCTGGTCGTATTGGAGAACTTCCGGGCCGCCGGTTTTATGGAAGCGAATGAGCGTAGGCATAATTGTTTTTTGTTACGGTCACTTTATTTAGAAATTCAGCGAGTTTAAGTTAACCGTTGTTCTCGCGCTGTCCAAAAACAATTCATTTTTGAAGTGCGTTCTGTTTTGATCCGCCATCGCACAACGGATAATTGTTATAACGATAAAAGGCGTTTTGAATCTCTCTCTCGCTTCATCTCTCAAATCATCCGGAGAACGCCGGAGGCATCCAGACCGGAATTGAAGCCGTTTAGTCGTCACGGACATCACTTTGAAGTCGTAACAGGTTTCAGGATCTCAACGACTTGTTCGGATCCAAACGTATTGGATTTCTCCGCGATCTGAAGCGCGGTACGGCCCTTTTTATCCCGGACGTTCGGATCAGCTTCGGCCTTGAGCAATACTGTGACGGCTCCGGCAGAATCCACCGCTTCGGCTGCGCGCATCAAGGCTGTCATGCCTTCCTTGTCCATGGCATTCTTATCGGCACCGGCTTGAAGCAATGCAGTGAGGATCCTTGCGTTTCCGGAGCGCGCACCGGCCATCAAGGCCGTCTCCCCAGCATGGTCCGGTATTGAGACTTTTAAACCGAACCCGAGCAGGAACTCGACGGTTTCCAAGTCACCCCCTCCGGCCGCCGACATAAGAACATTGTAGCCGTCGTTACTTGTGCGCTTGGGATCGGCACCAGCTTTCAAGAGAGCACGCACTTTGTGCTTCGCCTCACGTCCGCTCCTCGCGGCCCACATCAAGACAGTTTGCCCGCCGCAATTTTTGTCGACGGCATTCAAGTCGGAACCCGCCTGGATCAGGATGTCGACCACCTGCGCCGTGCCATAAACGGCCGCGACCATGAGCGCAGTCCACCCGTCGGAGGACGAATACTTGGGATCAGCACCCATTTCCAGGAGGGCCTTCACATAGGCGGCATCAGTGCCATTTGCTGCGGTTTGGAGCGTTTCGTTGAGTGATCTCGGCTTGACAAGTTTCGCCCGTGCCCGTGCCGCAATCAGGGGATCTTCTGCCCTGCGGTTTGACGCGCCGGCCATCTTTGCCAGCACACCTCCGAGGTCAAATGTCAGGACAGATTTTTCGGCTTCAGTAGCCACCGTGATTTCAAGGTCATTGCCGTTGGCGGACAGTTGCGTGATCGCCAGAAGGTGAAAAGACAAACTTCGATTCCGCTCCGTTCCGTCACTAGAGGTTTCCCGGCTCATATTACTTGTCGGCAAAGGAAAAGTTCCTTTGAATGGCACATTTAATACGAAAACGGAGTCAAGGCCTGTCGACAGGTCCACCGCAGCGATGGGGAAGCGATAGATCATATCTTCTTTTCGCGAAATGTATCCACCGCCGGGAAGGCAATAAGCGTGGCTTTCACCAAAAGCAACCGGATCTGCGGCCTTCCCAGAAACAAACCACGCTTCTGGATCAAGATATTGTATGCGGCGGGTCCACGCCAAGTCGGAAAGGCCATCGGAACCACCGCCTCCCATCGAGATGGCAGGAGCGCGCCGGGAAGGGCGGATCTTGACGAAAGTGTCATTTTGACATTTCCAAATTATCCCGCCTTGGTGGAAGCAAGACTGCGAACCTGCCACAACCTGCGGAAGAGTGAGCATTGAGATGGGTTTGCCGTCATCCCCAAGTTCGTATAATACGCAATCAGAGAGATAGCCGGCCCAGTTGCCGGCCGGCCCCTTCACCGTCGCGAGGAAGACACTGTGAGAATCGCTGCCTCGAGTGAAATCGATAGGCACGGACACTGGGCCGCCCACCAAGGCACAGCGAAATTGCTGGTCGAATGCTTTCCGCTCAGCGTCGGCACTCTTCTCTCCACGCCGAAGCTCCTCAAGGCCGAACCTGGAAATGTAATGTGACCAGACACTTGGCCCGATAAAGCCGCGTTGATACTCCCACAAATGTTCCACCCGCCAGATTTCGACGCCTGTATCCGGATCCAAACAGTAAACCGGTTGCATCGCTTCGGGGCAAACAAGCAACCGCTCGCCCAGCCGCGACAGGCATTGCAAGTCAGAGCCGGCATAAAGCGGCGGCGGAATTCCCCAGAGATACCCGCCCGTATAGGGTCTCTGACTCGCGGCGGGAAACCTCGCCGTCCAAACTGGAGAAATCGCTCCACTCCTAAACAGGCAAAGGTTGTAAATCGCGGCATCGTCTTGCCCGGTTTTGGTCAGGGTCTTCTTGGCAAGACTGGTGAGGATTATGACACCGCCACCGTTGGTGAGAACGCCAAGAACACTCTTGCAATCATATCCCGCCGGCATGCCTGCATCCACCGGGAGATCCGGCAGCCACTTGCCCGCCTCGAGATCGAGCCGGCGAATCCGTGGCGGAGCATCGTATCCTTGGAACCGTCCGTTTTTGCCGGTTTTGTAGCCGACGAGATAAGCGGTGTGTTCGTCGGCCGCAAGCCAATTAAGAAACAGACCATCGTCGGAATGTGCGGTCCAGGAAGCCTTGCTACCGCCGGGAGCTGAATGCTCGACCGTGTTGTCAAAAACGTAATATTGATTCGTCCCGATTTTATGTTTCATCCTCCAACGGTTTGCGACTTCTGCGGGCTTCAGCACCTCGGTCCCAACTTGGATCGTGCAATCTCCGAGTTGGGGTTCGATCCCCTTTGTCTCCAAAAGTCCTCCCAAGATTGGCAAGCTCAGAAGCAACGCTGTGCGCATGCATCGCCAGGATGAGAATCCCAGAATCATGCTCGAAAAGGTAGGGATTTACTCACGGATTTTGAGGCAGACTCATCGTAGCGGCGGGGCAAGCACTTTCTGTTGGGCGGTAGTTTTCTCTGACCGGCAAGTTCGAAGGCTTGGCGCATGTGTGGGTCATGGGGCGCGAAGTCCAAAGGCACGTGGGGTTTCTTCCCTGGATTGGCGAGGATCATTCCGGTGAACATGAATTCGCCTTTGGTCTCTGAAATGACCGCACGAACGAAATCGCCTCGGTCCTTCCATGGACCTGGGATGCATAACAGTATTTCGCGTTGCACCGGATTCATCTGCCGTTCATCCGTTCTGAGCTTCCTCCCACCCTTCAACGACTTCATGGGGAATCTTCACTGTGACCGAAAATTTTTCGTTACAACCCTTCTCGCGGAGCTTTTGAAGCGCCTTCTTCGCCGACGTCGGCCAGGACACCTGCAGGAATTCGTCGTGCTCCCCCGATTCAGACACGTGCGAAATATAAAGCACCCTGCCGCCGTGATTTTCACAGCGACGAAATATTTCTGCAGTCTCTTCCGGTGAAAACAGCCAAGCTGGCTCGTCGTCATTTCGAGGGCTAAGGTTGTTTAATCCGTGATAAATCACTTTCTGGACAAACCGTTGGTGTCGTCGGGAGGCTTCGGTTTTTTGCGCCCCCTTGTTGCGGCGCGCGCGCTCCCCCTCTTCATGCTTCTGCACGATGCGCGCTGCTTCCATCTCGGACGCTCCTTGCGCTACCAAACAGCTGGCCGCAAACTTCTCAAACTCCGCCTGACCGAGCAAGTCACGCAATTGCTTCAGTTCCCAATTATCACGCTTCGCCGAATGAGTCTTTGCGGGTGAGTATTTGGCTCTGCAAATAGCGCACTCGATTTCTTCGTCACGGTATTTCCGCTTCCACCGCTCTACTGGAGCCGCTGCTTTACACTGGGGACAGTGCGAGAAAATCGTATACCATCCAAAATCCGTATGGCCCGGTGGCGTCAGACTAACGTGCAAGGGAATGTTCGAACTCACGGAACGCTCCAAGCTTTTCACGAAGGCATCCAAGACGGCTTGTTGTCCATAGTCGGAACGGCCGGAAGATTGGTATGATTGTCCGTCTTCCTCATAAACGGCTTCAAGCAGTTGTTGCAAGAGTGCAGCGCCTTCGACCGGTATTGGCGAATGAATCCAAAAACGAAACCACTGCAGGCGGGTTTGTGGGAAGATCGCATCGAGTTTTGATGCCAGCCCGAGCCGGTCGATCAAGCGATCGAGTTGCTCTTGCAGCTCTTTTGAGTATAGCGCCTGGTGAAATGAACCGACACAGCCGGCAATACCACCTTCGTCTCCGTTTGCCGGACAATCGCCGCACAGTCGATGCAACGATGGCAATCCACCGATGGAGGAAAACTGGGATGACAACACAAAGCCACTGGACGGATAGTCATACCGGGAGTTTTTGTCGCCGGGTAATGCGGACGTGACGGACGTGACGCAGACATCACCATAAACACCAAAACCGCGGCCCTCGCGCTTGCGCAATCGAGAATAGGTTCGGCAGTCGGCCAATGCCTTCGCGGCAGCCGCCGGGTCTTGCCAATCCGCCCCCTGCCTCAACGGGCACTGTTGTCCGAGAGCCCACAGCACAACTTGGATGGTGTCCGCCATGTGTTCAGTTATTCATTGAGGTTTCAATACGCCCTGGCGCGTATCGCCCTGCTCGTTTGCCTGCCAATGCTTCCCAGAATTCACGTCAAGGCAGGTTAACCAACCGCCCACAGCCGGACCAGTATCAATGCAAAGAGCGAAGCCGACGTTTTTGATCTCTCCTGAACGCTGAGGCGTGTGACCGCAGATGATTTTCTTTCCCGACTTGTGCGGCTCGAGTCGCTCGAAGAACTCCCAATACAACAGCCAATCAGGCTGATCGGCCATGTCCAACTCCGGGTCCAAGCACGCGTGAGCAAAGATGTGCGTTCCGGTTTCAAAATATCTCGCGGCGGCGTCGAAGAATTTCCAGTGCGAATTTGGTATCGTCGAAGTCCAATCCTGTCGGTAATTGGCGCCGTAGGAAAACAGCGTCTCTAAACCGCCGTAGCTCTGCCAAAGATTTCCCTTCAATGGGTCTTCGCGCGCCTCGAGAATCATGACCTCATGATTTCCGCGGAGGAAGACTGGGGAGCACGTCTTGCTCAGCCTCAGCAACGATTCGATCACGTCACGAGATGTCGGACCACGATCAATATACTCGCCGAGGAAGACAATTCGATCCTCGGACGCTGGCTGCACTGCATTGAGCAATGCGACTAAGGCCGTGTGGCAACTATGAATGTCTCCTATTGCCAAGGTCCGCATATCAATTTTTGCGCGGTGCTCCCGTATTTAGCGCGGCTGCGAACTGTTCAATGCATTTCCGTTGAATCGCCGACAGATTAATTCCAGGGCGAACCGCCCTGAGTTCTTCCGCTCCTTCACTGACCGTCTTCGCGACTCCGGATTTCAGCATTACCGCCAACGCAAACAAGCCGGTTCTGCCGTGGCCCTGCGCACAGTGGATGAATGTCTTGCCAGGACGGAGGTGATTGACGAATTCGTGGAGAGCCATTAAATCCGGCGCTGAACCATCGAGGATCGGAAAAGACAAGTAGCCAGTCGACTTGCGTATCGCCAGCGGCTCGGGAAATTCTGCCGTGAGATCAACATAGTCGTCGAATTGCCCGCCCAGTTCACCCGGCAACAACCGCCGACCGACGACCAAGTCAGCCGTGACCCTGTGGTGCGCCGGCTCGCGGCTGAACATGCGAAGACAATGCCACACCCCCATTGTGTAGAGCAGCAGCGGCAGAAATACCAACCAACTCCAGAATGGAAGCGACCCGTCCGGTCGCTTGCCGAAGACTCGATGATCGCCGCGAGCGTGGGCGATCGCCAAAATCAAAAAATCGCATCCCAACCAAACTGCGAGAAGCAACCAACCGCGTTCAACCAACCCGATTGCAATCAGCAGCAAGCCCAGCAGGAGAAGTAGATGTCGATGGCTCATGTGGGTCAAACCCGACGCAAAGTAATGTCCCCATCGCCGAAATCGCCGCCGTTTGTGTGCTCCAGGCCCTCGACCTTCCACGAACAGGTTTTCTTTGTAGCTGCTTCTTGAATCATCGTGTCCAACGCATATTCCCAAGCAGCGACGATTCGCGATGCCTGCCCGTCGCACCGCGACCTTTGGAGTTGGGCGATGAGGACATGCCGATTTTCTCGAAGGGCGCGCTGAAGCATTTTAGACTGTGCCATGACGGTCCGGGCGTCATCCACTCCCGAGGAATTGGTCAGCCGGGCGAACCAACTCCGCGTCCCTTCGTCCACCGGACACAACCGGGCTGCCGCATCGAGCAGTTGCGCCCAGTTCGGCAGCATCTCCCCTTCAAACCAGATGACTTTGAGATTCTCCTGCGGTTCGCTCATGCGACAAAGTCCTAAATCTTGAGACCGAGTTCCCGGAATTTCTTCAAAGCTTCGGCATTGCCACGGGCGTCGTCCACGGGATTGTGCGTGTGTTTGGTGACTCGATACTTTTTCCACTCGGTCGACTTGGACGCGTCTTTGACGAGACCGGCATAGAGATCGCCGATCCGCCGACCGGAAAATCCAAATGGGTTTCGCCCCAGAAAACGGTGGAGGTAGTAATTTATGAACTGCCAATCGAACGCGAGGTTGTCCGACACAAAGACCGGACGACTTTTCGCGTGTTGTTCCAACCACGATGCGAATGATTCCATCACCGCTTTTGGATCATCAAAACCAAGATGTTGTTCACGGGAGAATCCACTGATGGCCAGCGCCTCGGGAACGAACCGATCTGAGATGGGCCGGGTCCGCCCGTAAAAGGATTTGTCCAGCGTATTGTCAAAAAGAACCGCACCAAAACAGACCATGGAGAACTCGGCTGGAATCGGCCCGTCAGATTCGACATCCACGATAATAAAGCTCATAAATATTAATTGCGTCCGTCCAGCCATAGCAGCGCGCCATCGAGGTCCATGAATCCGCCTTCAAGTTGTGCTTCGAACGCCTCATCGAGCAGTTTGCCAAACTGCTTGCCCGGCTGCATGCCGCGATCAATCAAGTGGCGACCTTGCAACAATGGTTTTGGCGCTGAGTCGCGCAGTTGCAATTCTTCCGCCTTTACCCGTAGCTCAACGATACCTTGGTGCAGCACCCGTGGTTTGGGTGGCCGACCGAAATGATCCGCCGTCATCACAAGGCATAGCTCGGCAATGGTTGCGGGCTTCAAAAAGTTCGCCAGTCGGCGAACCGACCGGGCGCTCACCGTCTGCAAGTGCGCGAGATGATGCTTCACCAACGGCACGACCCGCTCCTTGATTTCGTTGGGGGCACCAATCCGCGTCAGAAATGCTTCCGCCAGCGGCCCGCCTTGCTCCTCGTGGCCCGGCGAGACAATCCGCATGCGGCCCTCCCGCTCGGCCTCGTGCGTGGTCTGCGGCTTGGCGAAGTCATGCGTCAACACGGCGAACATGAGCACCTGCCGGGTGGTTGCGTCTGCACTACGCCACTCGGACAATTCCGCCAGAGCATCGCAACAGTGGCAGGTGTGCGTGAAAACATCGCCTTCCGGATGCCATTCGGGATCCTGCGGTGTTCCACTCAATGCGGCGATTTCCGGGAAGTGCTGCAACCAGCTGGTGTCCTTCAAAAACCGCAGTCCCGCAGACGGTCGCTGACTCATCATGGCCCACTTGAACCACTCCATCCCCACGCGCTCGACTGCCAGCTCTGGAAACGTCTGCACGATGGCGCGGCATAAATCGACCGTCTCCGGGGCCGGGTTCAGGTTAAAGCGGGAGGCGAACTGCATCCCCCTCAGCACGCGCAACGGATCTTCCACGAAAGCAGCGCTCGTGTGACGCAACACACGCTTCTCCAAATCTTCCCGCCCACCGAAAAAGTCGAGGTAATCTCCCGTGCGTGGATCGAATGCCAGCGCATTCATGGTAAAATCCCGACGGCTGGCCGCTACTTTTGGATCAATGTCTGGATCAACTTCGATTTGAAATCCTTTGTGTCCGGCCGACATCTTGGAATCCCGGCGGGGCAGGCTGAAGTCCCATTGCCCGCCACTCTGACCGGAGAATTTGATGACGCCGAACGACTTTCCGACCAGATCCACGCGGCCGTGCGCACTCAACTGACGCGCCAGCGTTTCGTAATCCACCCCGTAAACTTCCAGATCGAAATCCTTGTGGGCGATGCCCAGCAACGAATCGCGTACGCAACCGCCTACGAGGTAAGCCCTGGAAAGGGCCGGCACCTCGCGCAACAGGCACAGCAGCTCGTCGGGTAAATTCATGGCGCTGGATTTCGGGCTGATTGCAACCGGACGCGAATCAACAAATCATTGACTGCCGAGCGAGTCGCGTCGCTGGGCAAATCTGGCAACTGACTGGCGTCGTGCGCGGTTTGCAACTCGATCCGCAACCGCTGGTATTCTGATTCGTGTAAGGTGATGTCAGCGGCCTCCAGTTTGGATTTTTCCGGGCCGGCCAGTTTTCGGGCTACCAAGTCAGCAATGTAGGGCAGTCGGAACTCCTCGTTCAAGGTGACGAGATTCGCTTCGAGCTTGCCGGTGCGCATCAGGTGAATGCCGGTAAGCAGCACGCGATAGACGTAAAGCAACGGCTTCACGCGACGAGGTGACTCCTTCAAGAACAACTTCCACTGCGTCTCGGCGAATCCAAAATAGTGATGGGAGTGATGTTTGGTGATGACGCCACCGGCTTCCGGAAAAGGGACGTCGTCATCTGTCCCTTGTTTGTTGGAGCAGATTGCTTTCAATTCTTCGTGCTCCGGCGTGGTGTGGACGATGAGTGGCGAGAAAAGCTGTTCCAGCACGTAACCGTTCTTCTTGAGCAACAGACCGAAGAACTTCCGCACGTCATGGCTCACGATATCCATCTCCAGCCCTTCGATGACGCGCGAGTTCTGGACCGTTTCATCGCGGACATCCAGGCCGACGATCTCTTCAATTGGCAACACATGCGCGCCGCGCAGATCAAAATCCGAGTCCGGCGACGGAAAACCGTACAGGTGCGCGCCGCTGATGGTGGCGAACAACAGCGGGAAAGGCTGGGCTGCGACGATGCGATGGAGGCGAGGATCAATGCTCATGATCTCTTACATGAATTGGGAAGTGATGCGATTAACGTCGAACGGAGTGATGCCGTCGCGGACCGAGAACACATGATCAGCGCCGATCTTGTCAGT
>OCZU010002342.1_pt1 | contig 12112 bp, 10 predicted proteins | sample 1539001 | NCBI WGS metagenome assembly OCZU01 (sample SAMEA3539306, study PRJEB22396) | soil metagenome | biome: tundra; feature: field; material: soil | place: USA | collected 2010-05 | depth 0.15 m
AAATCCGGTCGACGTAATGGTGCCTACATTTGCATTACCACCCGTTAAGTTGTCTACGGCCCAAGTTACCGCTGTATTGCTCTCACCCGTGACGGTTGCGCCGAATTGCATTGTGCCCGAAGACTGCACACAAGGCCCAGGCGGCGTAACGTTGACTCCGGGCCCGGGAGTGCCTGAAATGCCGGTGCCTTGCAGCGGAATCGAAATAGGGCTTCCCGGGGCGCTCTCGGCTATAACCAGGTTCACAGCGCGACGGCCAAGTGCCTGCGGAAGGAAAGATACCTGGACTGTGCAGCTCCCGCCCGGCGCCAGCGTGCCCCCGCCGTGGCCGTTTCCGCAATTAGTCGTAAATGGGAAATCAGCCGACGAAGTAATTGAACTGAACGTCAAAGCGACGGACTGATTATTGGTGAGCGTCACCGGTTGCGGCGTGCTCAAAGTCGAAATGATCTGGTTGTAAAAATAGTATCCGCCCATCTTCGGCGTGTATGTTACCCCTACGACTCCACTGCCATTTACCGCAACTGTCTGTGGCGAGCCAGGAGAAGAGTCCGTAATCGTGACAGTCGATGTGTAATATTTCACCACGGTGGGGCTGAACGTGATGTTTATGGCGCAACTGCTTCCCGCCGCAAGGGACGACCCGCAATTGTTTGTTTGCGAAAACGGGGCCGATGTTTGAATGCTTGCAATGCTCATGGTTACGGTTTGGCCGTTCGTGAGCGTAACCCGGACAGGCGAGCTGGAAGCTCCGATGGCCTGGTTGGGGAATGGAATGAGCTTGGGAGTGATTGAAGCCTGTTGTGCTTCAAGGACTGTACCAAACAGTGCTGCCACGAGCAGATATTGGCCAATGTAGGGGAATTGAAGTCTTCGCACTTGACACTCCAAGGACGAGAATGGTAAAATCGTCCAACGCAATACGGCTTATCAGAATCGCATGCGGCAGATGTGTACCTCGATGAAAGTTGCCGTTACATCAGTTGAAGGTGCAATTCCTCGATTTGTACGCGTTCTGCCGCAATTTCAGATTGACGATGAACAAGTTGATGAACGTGAATCGCTCCGTGCCTTCTTCGAGATATTTTCGAACCCGGCAGAGCGGATTTGTGATCAGGACCCGGTTTGCGGCGCAACTCCACGTTGACTTGGTCCATTTTATAGAACATGCGCCGATACCTGTCAGATGCCGGTCGGGTTCCCTGGGTTGCATTCGCTTCCGTCCGGAATTCATTCAGCATGGAGCGACAGGGACTTGTGGTTTCAACGCGTCTTCACTTCTGCGTTCGGTTTTCAGCGCCGTCTCGGGCGAGAATCACAACACCGGATTCGAAACCATGAAACCCAGCTCGGACCGCTGGCCTACCTTTCCGCAAAAAGCCGCATCAAATTTTGTTACACTGGCCTGTGTCCACACGGTTAATCCACAGTTCCCAGAAAGGTCAGTCTCAGATGAGTGTGTCCCAGCGTCATGCCTTGATCATGCTACCTATCCTTGCCGCATTTCTCTCCGGATGTGGCGGTTTCAAAGGCGTGGTCACACCGACCCTGTCCTCAATTAGCCCGGCAACAGTGGCTGCGGGGTCTGGCGGATTCACTTTAACGGCGACCGGCACGAACTACATAAGCGGGACACAGATTTTATGGGATGGAGTAGCCCAAACGACCACGGTCGTTTCAAATACTCAATTGACAGCATCGATATCTGCCGCGCAGATTGCGGTTGCGGGCACGGTCAGCATCCGAGTGATGAAAGCGGACACTACCACATCGAGTGCGATGAACTTGACGATTACTGGGGGGAGCGGCGGTGGGTCAGGAACGCCGCCCACGCTTACTTCGATCTCTCCAAATAGCGCGGCCACCGCTAGTCCTGCGTTCACCCTCACCGCGACAGGCACGGGCTTTGTGAGCGGCAGTCAGATCATCTGGAATGGGACCGCGCTCCTGCCGACAGCATTTGTATCGAGCACGGTGTTGACAGCAACCGTGCCGGCCGCCAATCTCGTTGATGCAATACCGGTGAATGTGTTCGTTCTCAACCCGGACAGCACTGCATCCAACTTCCTGCCATTTACCATCAACGTCTCGTCGAACACACTTCCAACTTTGACTAAGATCAGCCCCAACTTTTCCCTGGTTGGGGGCCCAGACGTAACCATGACCCTGACAGGGACCAATTTCGCCACAAGCTCAACCGCGCTCTTTGGCCCTCTTGCGTTGGCCACCACCTTTGTAAGTAATACGCAATTGACTGCGGTAGTTCCGGCGTCCGCCCTGACAAAGATTGCCCAGGTGAATGTCACTGTAAGTAATTCGCCCACCGCTGTCTCCAACCCTCTTCCCTTCAGGGTGGGAATTACTCTCTACTTCGGACTTGTAAACGACCTCGTCTGGGACGCAACACACGGCGTCATGTACATTTCAGAATCAAGCGCTTCCCCAGCCCAGGATCATCCCAATACAGTGCGGGCAATCGATCCACTCAATCCAACGGTGAATCATGGCATCTACAGGCCGGCTGCTGGAGCCGAGCCCAACCGTCTGGCCATTTCCGACGACGGGAAGTATTTGTATGTCGGCTTGGATGGCCAAAACACTGTCGAGCGACTGCTCTTGCCGAGTTTAACCCCCGATATCACCATTCCGCTGGGTGGGGCAACGACCTTTGGGTCGTTCTCTGCCTTGGATATTCAGGTAGCGCCAGGCCAAGACAGAGTGATTGCAGTTGCGCGCGGAAAGAATGCCTCGTCGGGAACCATTCAGGCAGTGGGCGGCCTCGCCGTTTACGACGACGCGGTTCAACGTCTTTCGGTCGTCGCGGGGACAGCGCAAGTTCGTATCGGCACCATCCAATGGGGTGCGGATGCAACCATTCTTTACGGGGCGAACATAGAAGACAACTCAGGCGATTTCTATCAGATCGCCGTCTCCAACAACGGGGCAACCCTGCTCAGTAACATTCAGAATATCTTCCCCACTCCCAATCAGCGTATCCATTACGACCGCGGAATCAAGCTGCTTTATGGTGACGATGGCGCGGTATACAGCCCCGCTTTGGCTACGCCATTGAGCGGTTTCCCCGCAGTGGGCATCATGGTTCCGGACTCGACAATTAAAGATGCGTATTTCGTTGGCCAGGCAGCCGCCAACGCAGGAACGCTGAACTACCTGCTCCAATCGTTCAACGTGAACCCGGTTCCATTATTGAGCGGGCCAACGAGGATCACGCTCAACCCTGTTCAGGGTGTACCTCAACACCTCATTCGCTGGGGCTCGGATGGTCTTGCATTCAACACAAAAACGCTTGTGGGCTGTACTGTTAAACCATGTCCGGGAGCCGGGCAGCTGTACATCTTGAGTGGACAGTTTGTGACAACAGTGCCGTAGCGAATTTGGAACGGGCCGGGGAAGTACATCCGTTCAATCAGAGAGACATCCTGTTCTCTGATCGGTGCCTGAGCTTCGCGGATCAAGGACAGGAGCATCTTGCTTGAAAACAGGATTCGTTTGGCCAAAGAAAGAAAGGGATCTAAGTAAGTCATGATTCAACGAGTTCTCATCCTTTGCGTTCTTTCTCTATCCTCAGCGATGGCGCTCGCCCAGGCAGCGCCGTCAGCCACAGGCAATTCAGCCCCTCTAGTCGTCGGAGGGTACTTCAGCTACTTCGACGCAGGCTACGCAGGAAATCGGGTGATGGGTCCAGGGGCATATGTAGATTGGTCACCCGCGATCGGGGGTAACCTCGGAGTGGAAGCGGAAGGTCGCTGGCTCAAGTTCGGCGCTGACCATGACTTCAGCGAGTATAACTATCTCGCCGGGCTCCGTTACCGTATGCGCGCGGCGAGCCGGTTTCAACCCTATGCGAAGTTCCTGGTGGGCGCCGGTGAGCTCAACTTTCCATTTCAACTCGCCCATGGAAGCTATTTTGCCTTGGCGCCTGGCGGCGGCGTCGATTTTGTAGTTCGCCCGCGTTGGAGCGTGCGAGCCGACTACGAATATCAAATCTGGCTGAACTCACCCGGAATTCCCGGCGTACAAACCAGCACGGTGAAACCAAACGGCGTCAGCGCCGGATTGAGCTATCGAATATTCTAAATAACGCGTAAACCGATCATGAACATTTGCAAAAGCACATCCAAGTTGCGATCCATCAAATGTTCGCAGAGGACCAAATAATTGACATCGAACGGCCTCATCGACGTTGACAATCAAAGCCTCAGCACGGCTCAGGTCAAAGGTCGCGTCGCTCGCGCCCTGATTTCTGTGCTCTCTGAAAAATGCAAGGCATACTGCATGCTGTCCGGCTACGAACGGCTTCCCGATTTATACGATAGCGACATTGACTTCATGGTTGGTCAGGAAGATTTCGAACGCATGCCTGCGTTGATCGAGGAGGTGGCGCGGCAATCGAATACGCGGCTGTTTCTTTCCGTTGAGCATGAAATCAACGCACGCGCCTACTACCTGGCTTCGCTGTCTGGGCCTGAACTGACCTTCATTCAACCGGATTCGACTTCCAACTATCGACACTTCGGATCTCTGTGGTTGCGTGCCGACGAAGTGCTCTCGGCGAGACGTTGGCATTCGAGCGGATTCTGGATTCCATCCCCTGCGCATGAATTCGCCTATTACCTGATCAAGCGGTTCAACAAGCGAGACCTTGGACCGGAACATAGCTCCCGCCTCCACCGTCTCTATGCAGAGGACAGTGTCGGATGCGATCGAATGATCGCACGCTTCTGGAGCGGATACCAGGGAAGCGCGCTTCGTCGCATGGCGAAGTCCGATGATTGGGCAGAACTACAAACGTCCTTCGAATCATTCCGCAGGAAGATGAAGCGCACTACCGCCGAATCGCTTGTGCAGAAAATCATCTCGAGCCCGAAACACGCAATTCACTGGCTCGGTCGCATGTTTCGGCCGACCGGCGGATGGATTGCTTTCATCGGTCCGGACGGTTCCGGAAAGTCTCTTATGATCGACGTCATTCGCCAACAGTATTTCTTCGCCTTCCGAAGAGCGCGATGCTTCCACATGAGGCCCAAGTTCCTACCAGGCAAAGCGACAAACGGAAGCGCCGTAACAAATCCTCATGGACAGCCGCCGCGCGGGTATCTGGCTTCCATCGCGAAGGTTTTCTTTCTCGTCGCCGACTACTTCCTCGGCTATGTATTCAAGTTGCTTCCTGCGCTTGGCAGTACGCGGCTTATCATCTTCGATCGCTATATCTATGATTTGCTGGTCGACAGCAAGCGGGTACGCTACAGCGGCCCGGCGTGGCTCCTCCGGATGGCTGCCGCTCTCGTTCCCTCACCTGACCTTGTTATCCTTCTTGACGCGCCTGCCGAAGTTCTCTGGTCGCGAAAGCAGGAAGTGCCATTCGAGGAAGTAGCACGCCAGCGAGTAGCTTATCTGAACCTGGCGCGCAACCTGTCATCGGCGGTGGTTGTAAATTCGGCGCAGCCGGTCCCTGATGTAATCCACGACGTAAACCGCGCCATCGTCGATCACTATTCCCGCCGCACGGCTCATCGCCTTGGGCTCCCGGTTCCTCCACCTTTTATGAACCGGAGCGGGTCGGATGGCTCGGGCCAATGACGCTGACCATGACCGATATTGCAGCGCCGCTAACCACGACTGACATTCTTCAGGTGGCATTTCCGGCGCTAAACGCAACATCTGTCCCTGCTGCTTCCGGAGCACATCCAGTCCATGTCATCCAACAGGGCACGGAGCCGCGGTGGATCATTATCGGCGATCCTCATAAAGCCGTTGCTATATTGCGGAGTTGGCGGCCCTGGGATCCCGGATCGCGTTTGCGGTGGCGCGCGGTTGTAGTGGCCGCGGCAATCAAGTTGCTTCCGCGACTCCCGGGTGTGCAAACCAGTACTGCCTCAATTGACGAATCGTATTGGCGCGGCAGCCTGCCAGGGTTTCCTGAGAACTGGAATGCCGTGATTCATGTGGGGCACCGATCACGCACGCGCAAGGCGATTGCGTTTTTTTATGCGGAAGGTCAGCCAGTCAAGTTTGTTGCCAAGGTCCCGCTTGCACAAGGAGCAGCCGGTGCGATCTCCAATGAGGCCGCTATTCTTCTGCGCATGAAGGAGTTCAATTATTTGCCTCGGGTTCTCTTTCAGGATTCGGCCCGCGGAATCGCCGTGCATACGTGGCTCGATGGAGAACCGGTGTCAAGAGGGTTCAGAAAAGCCCACGTTGACCTACTTACCACTCTCGCCAACCAGGGCAGCAGCATACGAGTCTCCGATTTTCAGGCGGAGGTTGCGGAACAACTGGACAGGCTGGATCTGCCCTTCGACCGTTCGCTGCTGACACATTGCCTTGAGTTACTCAACTACGATGAGCCGTTGCAACAGTTCGTGGAGCACCGCGACTTCGCGCCGTGGAATCTCAAGTGGCTTGCTGATGGCAAACTCGGTCTCATTGACTGGGAATGGTCTGTGTCCAACAGTCTTCCGTGGCAGGATGCATGTCGGTTCTTCTATCTCGACGATGTCTTTTTCAACGGACGCGGCAAAGTTTGGGAGACAATCACCAGCAATCCGCTATTGCTAAATTATCGAAGGAAGTTTGCCATTCCATCGGCTGCCCTGCCGGCTCTCACCATGCACTATCTGCTTCGCGTGCTGTGCATGGACTGGCAAAGCGGAAATGAGCGTCTGGCTCTATATACGTTCGGGCAGATAAAATCGCTCTTCTCTTCCCTGCCTGCGCCACGTTAGATTCACTTACACGTCTATTTTCACGCTGCGAGTCTTCATCGAAGCTATCAGCCCCGCATTTAGAATAGTAAGTCCAGCCAGGCAATATAAACCCGCCCGCTGCGAGTGAAAGCACTCGTCGGCCCAAACCTTCACGTTGGGTGCAAGGAATCCGCCCAGGTTGCCCATGCCAATCAATGCAATGCCGCCAGCCGCCGCGCGGTCTGCCAGATAACTCGTGGGGAACGTCCAGAATAGCGGTTGCACAGCAATGAAACCTGAAACGGCAATGGAAAGCGCGACAAGTCCCATGCGGGGTCCTGCCGTGGGAAATGCGAAACTGGCGCAACCCGAAATCAACAGCGTGAGAGCAGCAAATTGTCGGTGCTTATTCCACTTGTCCGCGGCGCGGGGCAACAAATAAACAGCTGCCAATGCGCACACCCACGGTATCGCCGACACCAGTCCAACTTGAAGCCCCGCGGGTTTGTGCAGCAGCGCCGATATTTCGGCCGGCAAATAAAACACTGCTCCATATGTGCTCATCTGAATCAACGCATAGATAAGCAGGAATCGCATAACTCGCAAGTCGCGAAGCATGGGGATGAGCTTCGTGGGCCCGATGGAACGTCGAGCCGCCTCCTCGCCCGCCAGCGCGTCTGCCAGCGCATGTTTCTCCTTACCTGGGAGCCAAGTGGCATTTGAGGGCCTGTTATCCAGATACCAAAAGGCAGTAAACCCAAGAGCGACAGCCATGAATCCCTCTACGAGAAACATCCACTGCCAATTCTGGAGCCCAAACTTAGGTTGCATTTCGAGGAGCAAACCGGAAAGCGGGCCTCCAACAATGAGCGCAAGAGGAACGCCAAGATAGAACAGGCCTAGGATCCGACCCCGATCGCGATTCGGAAACCAGTATGTCAAATAGAGAATCGAGCCCGGGAAAAAGCCCGCTTCCGTTACGCCCAGAAATAGCCGAAGCAGATAGAAAGAAATGCTGCCACTTACAAACATCATGGCCATCGACACAAGTCCCCAACTTAACATCAGGATGGCAATCCACAACTTGGCGCCAATCTTGTGAAGGATAAGGTTGCTGGGGAAACCACAGAGCGAATAACCAATAAAGAAGAGGCCTGCACCAAGTGCATAGTTTCTTTCTGAAATGCCGACTGAGGCTTCCAGTATCTGCTTGGCAAAGCCTATGTTTGCACGATCGAGAAAAGAAACGACATACAGCAGCATCAAGTAAGGTGCGAGCCGCCGGATAGCTCGCGAGACCGCCAGGTTCCGTGCTCTTTCAGAATCACTGTTATCCATGGAGCCCCTAAGACATACCCTGGCTCTTTGCAAGTTCTCTTTCAATGGCGGACACCAGTGCGGGCGAGTCCGGCGCTGTGTCCGGAGCAAACCGCCCCACAACCTCGCCCGGGCGGCTGACGAGGAACTTCTCGAAATTCCACAGCACTTCGGGCTCTGGGTTGGGCGCAATGCCGTAGCCTTTCAGCTTCTCGCTGAATGGGACCTCGGCCTCACTTACTGCCTTTGGCTGCGCTTCAATTAGAGCAGCATAGAGCGGATGCTTCTTGTCGCCCACGACAGTGATCTTGTCGAACATGGGAAAGTCAACGCCGAAATTCAACGTGCAAAAGGACTGAATCTCCTCGTTTGTACCCGGCTCCTGCCCCGCAAAGTCATTGGCGGGAAAGCCCACTACCACAAAGCCCTTGTCAGCGTATTTCTTGTAGAGCTTCTCCAGGCCCTCGTATTGCGGGGTCAGCCCGCACTTTGATGCCACGTTGACCACCAGGAGAACTTTTCCTTTGAACTCCGCAAGCGATGCGTCCGCGCCCGTGATCTTGCGAACCGGGATGTCATAGACCGATGTGCTCATTGTGATTTCTCCTTCGCGATTTTAGTGACGGCGACGGCCGTCGAATGACGAATCCGTTTACTTACCCTAACAGTTGTTTTGCCACTTTCACGTATAATTCAACGGCTTCCTTTAGTTCCTTCTTGGAAAGCCTCTCTGCCGGTGTATGGGCCACGTGGATGGAACCGGGACCCAGCAGCAGCGGCTCGCCCCAGTTCGTAAGCATTGGGATATCGGTAGCAAACTTCGCGACCATCGTCGGCAAGCCTGCGATTGCGCGCAGGCGCACGAACGCCAAATCGAGGGTGAAGCTCACTTCGGCCAGGCCGGAAGCAGCTTCCAGAATCGCGGCGCGAACCGGCGCCGACGGACCCACAAGTCGGACCAGCACCTGCGCCTCAGCAGTGTCGGCGATGACATTGGGGGCATGCCCACCTTGGATCTGCCCAATATTCAAAGTACTCTGGCCGGCATCTTTGTCGACCGGCAGCGAAAGCGTTAGCAATCGACCCAACACCTCGACCATCTTGTGAACGGCGCTTTCTCCTAGCTCGGGATATGCCGAATGCGCCATTTTGCCCGTACATTTCAGCGACGCGCGCAGGGCGCCCTTTGACGCCAGGGCCAGGCAGTTGCCGGTGGGCTCGCCGTTGATGAGGTAACGGTTGCCCTTGGGGGCCAGGTTGGCCGCCTTGGCGCCCGCCGAGTCGCGCTCTTCCCCTGAAACAAACAATAGCCCAATCCGAAATCCCGCCGCGCGCAGCGTCTCGCCGGCAGCCACCTGGGCGGCGATGATGCCCTTTGCGTCGGAAACGCCGCGGCCATACATGAAGTCCTCGTCCTCGCTGAAAGGGATGTAGGGCGGCACGGTATCCATGTGCGTGGAGAACACCACGTCCGGCGTTTCACCGGCATTACCGGCGTATACGTTCCAACGCGCACCATCCGTGCCGCTATCGGGCGGCTGAGGGACGGGCGTCTTTTCCACCGCCCACCCGCGACGGGCGAGCGAGCCGGCCAGAAAATCGCCCACCGCGCCTTCCTGATAGGTCGTTGATTCGATTTCACACAACTGGCGGGTAAATTGAATCGGGTCAAATTCCAAAAGATCGTTCATGATGCTGCCAGAATACCTTACCGGGAGTTCTATACCTTCGCTAGCCCACCGGCCGGCGGTGACTTGTCGCCCAATTGGACTGACCTTCGGCCGCATGAAGAAACCAACTTGCCGCCCGTCGGGGGTAGAATATAGCGTGGAATGACTTCCACAATTGCACACGCTCAACCTGATCCGACCCCAAGGGCCGCGATGTTGCGCAGCCTGGATCTGACTGGCCCCGCAGGCCGGCTTGAAGCGCTTGTGAACGAAGGCGCACCCGACGCAGCTTACGCGGCTCTAGTCTGTCATCCTCACCCGCTGGGCGGCGGCACCATGCACAACAAGGTTGTTTACCACGCCATGAAGGTCATGAGTGACCCGGAGTGGGGGCTCCGCTGGCCCGTGTTGCGCTTCAACTTTCGCGGTACGGAGCGGAGCCAGGGCATGCACGACGGCCGAGCCGAGTCTGAAGATGTTCTGGCTGCGCTCGATTGGCTTGAAAACGAATACAAGCGCCCGATTGTAGTCGCGGGGTTCAGCTTTGGCGCGGCAATGGCCCTGAAGGCATGTTGCGGTTTGTCCAAGAATCGGGATGTCCGCGCCGTTGCCGCGCTCGGCCTGCCCACTGAAGCTGACGGCCACCACTACCGCTATCCCTTCCTGGCAACCTGCACCGTCCCCAAGCTTTTCCTCAGTGGAGATCTCGATGAATTTGCGCCGGCCCCCCAATTGGCGCAGGTGGCCGCCTCCGCGTCAGAACCGAAGCGGCTGCTCACTATACAGGGCGCCGATCACTTTTTTAACGGTCATTTGGAGCCGATGCAGCAGGCGCTCTCCTTTTGGCTCAGGGAGCAAGTCCAATGACACCGGCCACCGATTCCGCACTTGAAGAAGTCCACGCTACATCCACCGGGATATTTACCGGCTCGGTCGATGCCTGCAGTATCGAATCGGCCTTCGACCGCCGCATTCGCTTTGTGGGCAACACGCTGCATCGATTGCTGCCCGACGGGAGCGGTCCGGATACCATCAATTTATCCAGCTACAAGCGCATCTTTGTGATTGCTCTGGGCAAGGCCGCCGGCGGCATGCTCGATACCCTGCTCAGCCGCATGAAGCGCCGCAAGGGTATGAGCGGCATTTGCTGCTCGAGCCAATTGCCCAAATCCCGCAACTGGAGGTTGCGCTACTTTGAGGGCGGACACCCGCTCCCGAATGAAGACTCCTTCGCCGCCGCCCAAGCCACGTTGACGTTGCTTAAAAAGGCAAAAAAGGACACCCTGATCTTCTTCCTCATTTCCGGCGGCGGTTCGGCCATGTTCGACCTTCCCCTGGATCCTAAAATATCGCTGGACGATACGGTGGCCTTCCACAGGTTGCTGCTGGCCTCAGGCGCGCCTATCGGCGAAATGAATACGCTGCGCAAGCACTTTTCAGCCGTAAAAGGCGGCCGGTTGGCCATTGCCGCGCCCGAAGCCGCAAAGGTAAGTCTGCTGGTGCCCGACGTGCCCCTCCGTTCGCTGGACGCACTTTCGTCAGGCCCCAGTTCACCCGATCATTCCACCGTAGCCGACGTGCGCGAATTGCTCGCGAAGTACGACCTGGGACCAAAGCTGCCGCCTTCGATCCGCAGCTTCTTTGAGCGCGAAGACCTGCCGGAATCGCCTGGGAACAAAAGCTGGCGCCCGCCCTTCTTTCCCAAGCTGCAATGGCCTGGGAGTGTTCTTACTCGCCGCGTTACCGCGGCCGCCTCAATGGCGGGAGAGGACGAGGCCTTCCGCGATTCGGTTTTTGAGATTTTGCTTTCAAGCCACGATCTGGTTGAGAATGCCAAGGCGCTCGCCGAGAAGGCCGGCTACCACGCTGTGGTCGACAACAGTTGCGACGACTGGGACTACGCCGAGGCCGCCCGCTACCTCCTGGAACGCTTCCACGAGCTGCGCGCCATCCACCCCAGACTTTGCCTTATCTCTGCCGGCGAGGTCACTGTCACTCTCAGCGCAACGCCCGGCGCCGGCGGCCGCAACCAGCAGTTTGCCTTGGCTTGCGCCTTGAGCCTCGCGAAATTCCCCGGCCAACGCCTCACCGTGCTCAGCGCCGGAACGGACGGCATTGACGGCAATACTCAAACCGCCGGAGCCATCGCCGACCCTACAACCGTTGCCCGCGCTCGCGCCTTCGGGTTCGATCCCGTGCAATCGCTGGCGGCATTCAACGCCTGCCCGCTGTTCACAGCCCTGGGCGACGCCGTGGTTACCGGCCCCACCGGACACAATTTACGCGACCTGCGGCTTTTGCTCGCCGACAACGGATAAGTGGGCACTGGTGCGAAGGTCGGGGTCTATGCCCGGGGAATCGCAGGAACGCTTTTGTTGCCGAAGGTCGTTCCTTTATCCATCTAAACCAACCATCAAT
>OCZU010002344.1_pt1 | contig 12107 bp, 5 predicted proteins | sample 1539001 | NCBI WGS metagenome assembly OCZU01 (sample SAMEA3539306, study PRJEB22396) | soil metagenome | biome: tundra; feature: field; material: soil | place: USA | collected 2010-05 | depth 0.15 m
TGAAGCTCTTCTCCGGAGAGCGTTACGACCTTTACCAATACCGGAAGTACACGGACCTCCGCCTGGTATTCGCCCCCGAGTTCGGCATTGCCTTCTTTGGAGGCGACGCCGAGCACTCTACCTATCAACGCTACGACCTCGACATCGCTTTCCTGCGCGCCTACGACAACGCCAAACCGGCGGACACACCCCACTACCTGAAATGGAGCGGCGAGGGCGTCAAGGACACCGATTTGGTAGTTGCGGCCGGCAATCCCGGCGCCACATCGCGGCTGGCCACCGCCGCCCAACTCGCCTTCTACCGCGACACTTCCCTGCCCCTCACGCTCGTGCGCCTGCAAACCCGTATCGAAGCGCTGCGGATCTTCGCCGGCAAGAGCCCGGAAAGCCTGCGAGCGGCCGGGCGGCTCCTCTCCGACTTCGGCAACGCCTACAAGTCGAACGCCGGAAGGCTCATCGGTCTGAAGGAAGACCGCCTGATGGCGCGCAAGCAGAACTTCGAACGCAAGCTGCGCACGTCCGTGGAACACGATCCGAAACTGGGAACCGAAGCCGGCAAGGTGTGGGACGAGGTCGCCACGGCCTACAAGAATTGGACCCCGTTCGAAAAGCCATTTGAGGTCCTGGAGCGTCCCGCCGCCCAAGGGTCCACGCTATTCCAAATCGCACGCCAGGTCATACGACTCTCCGAGGAACGCGCCAAGCCCAACGAGCAGCGATTGCCGGAGTACCGCGATAGTGCGTTGCCGTCCCTGGAACTCTCGCTCTACTCGCCCGCCCCAATCGAGGAATCGGTGGAGGTGGCGATCGTCACGCACTACCTGGAGGAATTGAAAGCCCTCGGAGACAAGGAGGCGCCGGTCAAGGCCGTTCTGGGCGCGAAGACTCCGCAGGCGGCCGCCGAAGAGTTCGTGCATACGTCGAAGTTGAAGGATGTCGCCGAGCGGAAGCGCCTCGCGGCCGACCATAACCTGGTACTCAAATCCGACGATGGCATGATCCGCCTGGCGCGGCTGCTGGAGGACCCCGCCCGCAAGCTGCTGAAGCGGCACGAGGAGACCATCGAAGCGCTGGAGGCCTCCAGCAGCGAGCGGATCGCGCAGTATCGTTTCAAAGTCTTCGGCGTTAACGACTATCCCGATGCCACCTTCACGCCGCGCGTGACGTTCGGTTCCGTGAAAGCGTACCGGGACAAGACCGAAGCTCCCGTGCCTTTCGCCACCACGTTCGGCGGCCTCTACCACCTGGCGGACATTCTGGAGCCCTACAAGCTGCCGCAGCGATGGATCGACGGAAAGCCATCCCTCGACCTGGTGATGCCATTCAACTTCGTAAGTACCTGCGATAGCGCTGGTGGAAACTCCGGTAACCCGGCGGTAAACCAGAAGGGCGAGATCATCGGCATCAGCTTCGACGGCAATATCGAAAGCCTGGCTCTCACCTATTTGTTCAGCGATGAGCAAGCTCGTGCCGTCCACGCAGCAACGCAAGGAATTGTGGAAGTCCTGCGGAAACTCTACAAGACTCCGCAGCTTCTGCGGGAACTCGGCGTTGTGGGGCAGGCGCTTCCGCCTGCCAACTTCTGATTTCCATCTTCTCTTCCATGAGGCCTTGACATTCTACATATCGTGGCGTATATGTAGATTAGCTAGGCTTTCACATGGATCCACAAAAGTCGGACCTGCTGCAGGGCACGCTGGACGTCCTGATTCTCAAGATCGTGGCGCTTGAGCCGATTCATGGATATGGCATCGCCCGGCGCATCCGGCAGATTTCCAAAGCTGTCTTGCAGGTGCAACAAGGCTCTCTCTATCCCGCGCTCCACCGGCTCGAGAAGCGGGGCTGGCTTCGCGCGGAATGGGGCGAGGCGGAAACCGGGCGCGAGGCGAAGTTCTATTCGCTCACGAAGGTGGGCCGTAAACAACTCGAATCCGAAACGGCGAACTGGGATCGTCTGTCGGAGGCGGTCACCATGATCTTACGTACGGCCGAATAAGAGGAACGCGATGTGGTTTCGAGGGAAGAACGCAGACAGGCCAGGAGGCCTGTCACACTTGGACGCCGAACTGCGCTACCACTTCGAGAGGCTGGTGCGCGAATCCATCGCGGCAGGCATCGATCCGGCGGAAGCGCGCCGCCGCGCACAGTTGGAGTTCGGGGGCATCGAGCAGATCAAGGAGGAGTGCCGCGACGTTCGCGGCCGTTGGCTCGAAGATCTTGGGAAGGATCTCCGTTACGCTGTGCGGACGATGCGCCGGAGCCCCGGTTTCCTGGCCGTATCGGTCCTGTCGCTCGCGCTCGGCATCGGCGCAAACACCGCCATTTTCAGCTTGATTAATGCGGTGATGCTGCGCCCGTTGCCGGTCAGGGAACCGGACCGCCTGGTCCAGATCGCCAGGCTCAGGCCAAACCACAAACCTGGACAGATTTCGTATCCGCTGTTTGAATACTTCCGCGACAATCTGAAATCCATTTCGATCTCGGCGGCTGAGGTATCCAGCAACCCTACCATCACGATGGACGGTGCGGAGGAAGCGATCGGCGCTGAGTTGGTCTCCGGCAATCACTATTCACTCCTGGGGATGGAAGCGGCGGCCGGAAGACTGATTGAACCGGCGGACGACGTGAGTGCGCCCGCCTCGCCGGCTGCGGTGATCGGGTACCGGTATTGGCAAGGACGCTTCGGCCTCAGTCCCACGGCCATCGGGAAAACCTTCACCATTCAGAACAAGGTGTTCACCATCGTCGGTGTCACGCCTTCGCGGTATCACGGAACCCGGCCCGAGCGCGATCCGGACATCACCTTGCCCCTCTCGGTGATGCTGAATGACACGCAGAGGCGTGAGCCCACCAACAACATGCTCAGCATGCTGGGGCGACTCAAGGCCGGAGTGACCATCCCGCAGGCGAATGCGGAACTGCAGGTGGTTTGGCCGATCTTCGCGCAGAGACTGGCCGCTGCGTCGCCGGAAAAGGGGCGCCCGGAGATTCTGCGCCAGCGCGCGGCCGTCCTGAGCGGAGCCAACGGATTCAGCGGGTTTGGTAACTACTATTCGGAAGCGCTGCTGGTGCTGATGGGCATTGTCGCTCTAGTCTTGCTGCTGGCCTGCGCGAATCTGTCGGGCCTGCTGTTAGCGAGGGCCGCATCGCGCCAGCGTGAGATCTCCATTCGCCTCGCCATGGGCGCCGGTGGCGGCCGTCTGCTTCGACAATTCATGGCAGAGAGCCTGCTGCTGGCCGCCCTCGGCGGAAGTGTGGGCTTGTTACTGGCCCAGTGGTTCAGCGGCGCTCTGGTGGCCATGATGGTGGGTGGTGGAACGCAGCGGCTCTCGACTGCGGCGGACTGGCGGGTGCTCACGTTCACCGGATCCATTTCACTCGCGGCCTGCCTGCTAGCCGGCCTCGTACCGGGGATGCACGCGCTGCGGGCCAATCTGAATCCGGGGCTCAAGGAAGTGCGGGCCGCCGGCCGGGGTGCCCCCTGGGCCCGGCTCGGCAAGGCGCTGGTGATCGCCCAACTTTCGATTTCAATGGTGCTGCTGGTGGGCGCGACCCTCTTCGTCGGCACTTTGATGAAGTTGTACAGTGTGGACCGCGGCTTGCGCACGGACGGTATCCTGACGTTCGACGTTCGATCCACCGGGCGGTATCCGCAGGCCCGGAGCTGGGCGGTCGAGGCCGCACTACTGGACCGGTTGCGGGGCATGCCGGGTGTGGCGTCGGCCAGTGCAGCGCAGGTTCTGCCGATCGGTGGCGCTATTTGGACCCGGAGCGTCCAGGTGGAAGGCTACACGTTCCGCTCGGATGAAAGCGAGGACGTGGCCTTCAACGTAATTGCACCGAAGTATTTTGCGACCTTCGACACGCCGCTGGTGAGCGGACGGGACTTCGACGAGCGGGACACGAACACCGCCACCAAAGTCGCCATCGTCAACGAGAGTTTCGCGCGCTACTTCTTCGGCGTCCAATCGCCGCTGGGGCGGCGGGTGACGTCGCTAAATGTTGCGTATGAAATCGTCGGCGTGGTGAAAGACGCGAAATACCAGGACCTGCGGCAAGACGTACTGAAGACGATGTACATCCCTTGGTTACAACGGGAAGGGGACCAGCCGACGAGCTACAGCTTCCTGGCGAGGGTGGTGGCAGGCAACCCTATGCGCCTGGCCCCAGCGCTTGAGAGGTTGGTGCGCGGGGCCGACCCCGGGCTTCGGCTGCGCGACACGGAGACGTACGCCGCGGTGATCGATCGCACCACCGTGAGAGAGCGGATCATGGCGACTCTGGGAGGTTTCTTCGGCCTCCTGGCGCTCCTCGTGGCGTGTCTGGGAATCTTCGGCGTCATGGCGTTTCAAGTCTCGCGGCGCATCAACGAAATTGGTCTGCGGATGGCGCTGGGAGCAAGCCGGAGCGGTATTGTTGCGTTGGTGCTGCGTGAGGTCGCCCTGATGCTGGTGGTGGGATCGCCGATTGGCGCAGCCGCCGCGCTCACTCTGACCGGCCTGGCGGGAAAAATGCTGTTCGGAATCGCACCGGCCGAGCCCGCCGTGTTCGGCCTCTCGGCAGCGGTGCTCGCCGTGGCCGCTCTCGTGGCGGGATGGCTGCCCGCGCGGCGTGCCTCCCGGGTCGACCCCATGGTAGCGCTGCGCCACGAGTAGCACAGGTCGAAAAGGCGCCAAGCGTCGGCACGCTTGAAAACACCCATGTGGCACAGGCAAGAATGACCGTGCCACACCACCTCGAACGGTGCGTGCGACCCGTTTTTCATGCCGATCCTTGCCTGGGCCAGGAACACGAGTGCCCGCGCCACAATGCTCTCAGAACATCACCCTCAGCGCCACTTGCACGGTGCGTGCCGCCTCCGCCGAGGTGATCGTGCCGAAACCGGCGTTCCCCAGCGTATGTCCCGGAGTGTCGAAGTTGGGGTGATTGATCACGTTGAAGAATTCGCCCCGGAATTCCGTTCCGATCCGCTCCGTCAACTTGAACTTCTTCGACAACGTCAGGTCCACGTTTCTCCACGCCGGCCCGCGCAGTACCGACCGCGGCGAGTCGCCGAAGGTATAGGGCGCCGCGCTCTGGAACGCCGCCGTGTTGAACCAGCGCGCCAGCGTGGGTGAGGCCGCGTTAGGATCGCCTGTCAGATTTGGACGCATCGTTCCGGCGGAAAAGGAGTTCGATTGGTCCACCGAATCGTAGACCGTGAAGACCTGCCCCGACTCCAGAATGCTGAGCAGTCCTAGTTGCCACCCGCCCGCCACGCGGTCTAATAGGTGGCTCTTCGCCAACCCTGGCACGGTGTACTGCAGGGTCACTACCCCGCGATGTGGAATGTCGCTGCCGCTCCGGCCCTTATCCAACCGCCGGTTGTAGGCGTTCATGTAGCTGCCCGGATCGCCGAACTCGTTGGCCGCGGCGGCATCGTCCAGGAATTTCGAGAATGTGTAGTGCGCCAGCAGCGAGAACCCGTGGCTGAAGCGCCGCTCCACCTTCACGAAGCCCGCCTGGTAATTCGAGTTGCCCACCGGCGGGTTGATGATCGACACATTGCTGAACTGCGGGAACGGCCGGACCAGTTGCGCATTCCCGGGACCCAAAAGTTGCGGGGCGACCTGGTCGATGGAGAGGTCGTTGGCCGTCAGGTGATGGCTCACATTACCCAGGTACCCAACCTCCAGCACCAGGTTGCTCGATATCTCGTCCTGCACGTCCAGGTTGACCTGGTAAGACGCGGGCGTGGGACGGTCGCGGTCGAAGTAAGTGACTGCGGTGTTGGGCTTGGCTCCCACCGCTACCGCTCCGAAGCCCGGCGTACCAAGGGCCGGCCGCGTGTACACGGGAAAGCCGTTACGCAGCACCAGCGCCGCGGTGGTGTCCGCGTTCGACGCCACCATGCTTAAGCTGTCCCCGAACCCCAGCGACGCCGAGGGCCCAACGCTGTTACTCACCATCGGGCCGTAGAAAACACCCGCTCCGCCTCGCACCACCAGGTTTCGGACGAACGGTACCTTGTAGGCGAAGCCGAAGCGCGGGCCGAAGTTGTGGAAGTTGGCGTCGAATGCGGTGCTCGGGACGCCGTTCAGACCGGCGAAGGTCACCACGCCGGGCGTGCCGGACACCGGGTTAATGGCCACCGGATCGAATGCATTCATCCGGTTGCCTTCCACGTAGCGCGGCAGTTCCACTTCCCAGCGCAAGCCGAGGTTCAGAGTCAGGCGGTCGGTGACGCGGTAGTCGTCCTGCACGTACGCCCCCCAGTAGGAGGCGTGCGATGGGATGCTGTCCAGTTTCTGCCGCGATGCCTGGTTGGCCTGCCCAATCAAGAAGCTGGCAAACCCGTCCCCAGTGCCCGAAACTCCTGGCTGATCCGTGATCTGCCGGGTGAACGTCAGGGCGCCCGAGGACGTGATATCGTCCGCCTCGCGGTTGTACCCGCGCCGGTATTCGATCCCGGCCTTAATGGCATGTTTGCCCTGGAATTTCGAAACCGATTCCAGCACCTGGGTGTCCGCAATGGGCGTCTGGATGCGCGCCACCGCGGCATTCGTGGTGCCCAGTGCGCCGAGTGACGCATAGCCGGCGATGGCAATCGTGGGAAAGGCCGCGTTACTCACGTTCGTCAGGCCGATCTCCTGCGCCAGTCCTTGTCCCGCTCCGAAGCGCTGCTGGATGTACTTTCGCTGGTCGTAGCTGATCGAGAGATTGTTCGTGACGGTGGGGCTGAAGACGTGTACGTAGCTGCCCATCACGCTCTGCACGCGCCCGTCCGTGGTGCCGGCGTTGGGGTCCGCAACCGGAATCCCATAGGAGCCGCCGTCCGCCTGGTGATAGTCGTTGATGTAATAACGCGCCGTAAGCAGGTCATTGCTGGTGAGGTTGTGGTCCAGTTTGCCGACCAGAATATCGCGGCGCAGCGTGGAGTGACTGTTCGCTCCGAAGTTGTTGGAGGTGGCGCTGGCGAGTCCGCGGTTGGGCAGGGGGATGTAAAGGACGGCGGCCAGCGCCACAGGGTCGAGAGACCCGCGCGGAATCTGGTTCCCCGGAAACGGCTGCTTCTTCCCGTTCGCCAGGGTGGCGGGGTCGTAGATCGCAGCCGCCAGCGCCGAGAAATCACCCTGTCGTTCGGCGAGCGTCGGAACGGTGAAAATCGTGGCGCTGCCGAAGGTCTCCCGAGTCTCCTCCCAACTGGCGAAGAAGTGGGTCTTATCCTTGACGATGGGGCCGCCCAGCGAGCCGCCGAACTGATGCAGGTTCAGGGGCGGGGCGGCCGCCGCGAAGAAGTTTCGCGCATCCAGAGAATTGTTGCGCGCGAACTCAAAGACGCTGCCGTGGAACTGGTTGGTGCCCGAGCGCGTGGAAAGCGCGATGATGCCGCCGGTGGAGTGTCCGTATTCGGCGGAGTAGTTGTTGGAGATCACACGGAACTCCTGCATGGCGTCGAGCGGCAGGCTGGTCTGTTGTTGCGGGCGCGTCACGCCCACCGCGTTGGTCACGTTGCCGCCGTCGAGCGTGTAGTCCTGATTGCGCGCGCGGCCGCCCGCGACGGAAAAGACGGGGTAGTTCTCGGCCCCTTCGCCGCTCGTGATCATCACCACTCCGGGCGAGAGGTTGACCAGCGAGGTGGCCGCGCGGTTGGGCATTGGCAGCTCGTCGATCATCCTGCGGTTCACCAGTTGGCCCAGGCTGGACGTCTGGGTATCGATCGACGCGAGGTCGCCCGTCACTTCGATGGTCTGGTTCTGCTGGCCCACTTCGAGCGTGAAATCGGCCGCCAGCGTTTGGGCCACCTCCAGGACCACGTTCTTGCGCACCACGGGATCGAAACCCGGCACGCGGGCTTCGATCCGATAGGTTCCGGGAAGCAGGGAAGTCGCCCGGTAGATGCCCTCATGGTTGGTGAGAACCGCGGCTGTCGATCCCGATTCTTCATTCACCACCTTGATCTGTACGCCCGGAACGGCGGCCGTGGTGGCGTCGGTGATCCGGCCGGTCAAAGTGCCGGTGCCCACCTGGGCTTGGGCCAATGCAAGGGAAAAAAGTGCAACTCCAAGTAATCGCCTCATACTCTATCGAGATTAGGATGTATTGAACCGGGTGTCAAGCGGATCTTCAGGAACGTGAGGAAGAATAGCCCGCAAGCTGGGGCGAGGCAGGCGGCACCGCCCAATGTCGACCGCGGTCACCTTTGAATCTGCGATACAGTAGCAGCTATGCGTCGCCGTACTTTCCTGCAAACGCTCCCGCTCGCGGCTGCGGCCGCGGCCGCCCCACCCGCCGGCGAGGTTCCCGTCAAGCTGGGTTTCGACAGCTATTCGGTTCGCGCGTTCAAATGGAAAGCTCCCCAGTTGCTGGAGTATGCCGCGGGCTTGAAGCTGGACACCATCCAGTTTTCGGACCTCGCCGACTACGAAAGCCACGACCCCGCATACCTCGAAAAGGTAAAGGATCAGGCCGCCCGCCTGAACATCGCGATCGACTCGGGAATGGGCTGCATCTGCCCCTCGAGCAAGGCGTTTTCGAAGAACGGACCGCCCGCTCGAGACCGCCTGCTGGAAGGGCTGCGTATCGCCAAAGGCGTGGGCGCCACCGCCATGCGGTGCTACATGGGCACCACTGCCGACCGTTTGGGCGAACCTGGAATCGAAGCGCACATGGCCAACACCATCAGTCTGTTTACTTCGGTGCGCCCGGAAGCGCTCGATATGGGGGTGAAGATCGCCATCGAGAACCACGCGGGAGACATGCAGGCGCGGGAGGTGAAGACCATCATCGAGGAGTCGGGCAAGGATTTCGTGGCCTCCTGCCTCGATACCGGCAACCCGGTCTGGTCGATCGAGGACCCGTTCGTCTCACTGGAAACCCTGGCGCCTTACGTGGTGACGACGCACGTCCGCGATTCGGCGGTGTTCGAGACGCCGCGAGGGGCCGCCTGGCAATGGGTGGCCCTGGGCGACGGCAGCGTGGACTTAGTGCGGTTCGTGGAGCAGTTCCGAAAACTCTGCCCCAAGTCCTCCATGCAACTGGAAATCATTACCGGCCGGCCGCCCTCTGTGCACCCTTATTTCGAGGCCGATTTCTGGAAGGCGTTCCCCAAGATGCCGGCGTGGGAATTCGCGCGGTTCGTGGCGCTGGCCCGGAGCGGCCACCCGTTCATGGGCGCCATGGTGGTGGAGGACGTGAGCGGGCCGAAGCCGCCGGTCATGGCGGAAGCGCTGAAAGAGCAGCAGCGCTTCGATCTGGAACGCAGCTTTGAGTATGCCCGGAAGAAGCTGAACGTCGGCATCAACTGGCGGGCGTAGCGCGGTTCGCCGCACCGGCACCACGCGGTAACACGGGCATTCTTGCCTGTGTCGGTTCGCGCTTCTGGCAGAGTTTCGAAAAACCCCACACCGGCAAGAATGCCCGTGTTACACCAACGCGGCAAGCCGCTCCACGATGTTCTTCAGGATCTGGGACTGTGCTCTCAGCCCTTCGGCAGCAGCGGCGCTTTCTTCGGCATTTGCCGCGGTCGTCTGCGTCAGAGCCTCCATCTGCGCGATCGCCTGAGCGACCCGCCCTACGTCGCGCATCTGTTCCTGGCTGCTCATACTTACGCCATCGACCAGGGCTTTCGCCTGTGCGGAACTCGCCGTTATCGCCTGGATCGCCTGCGCCACTTCATCGAACTTGCCCTTTCCGCCATGCGACATGGCGATGGATTCCTCGATCAGGCCAGCGGTGTCCCCGGCGGCCTGGGCGCACCGGTGCGCCAGGTTGCGGACTTCATCCGCGACCACCGCGAATCCCAACCCGGCCTCGCCGGCGCGAGCGGCTTCTACGGCCGCGTTCAGCGCCAGGATATTGGTCTGGAAAGCAACTTCATCGATGACCTTGATGATCTTGGAGATCTTGCCGCTGGACGCATTGATGGCGTTCATAGAGGTCATCAACTGCTGCAAAGTCCGGTTTGCCTGGTCTACTCTTTGAGCCGTCTCATCCATCTTCCCGGCAGCGTCTCCGGATTTCTCCGCGCTGTTTCGGGCCATCGAGTTGATCGCTTCGCTGGACGACAAAGTGTCCCCGAGGGAGGCAGCCTGCTGGGAGGCGCCTTGCGCCAGCGCCAGCGCGGATGCGGACACCTGGGATGCGCCGGCGGCGACTTGCACGGTGACTTCCGTCATTTCGCCGGCGAATCGACGGAGCAGACCATTGACGCCTTGCACAGTCCAATAGACGCCGCCCCCCACCACGAAGCACAAACCGATAAGAATGAAGGCCACGGTGCGGCTTTCGGCCACCCTTGTTTGCGCCGCCAGGCTGGCGCTCTTCAGTAGCCCTTGTTGTTGCTCTAAGAGTTGATCGGCGACCTTGTCCAGACTTTCCATCAGGGGGTAAATCTTCTGCAACATGATCTCATGCGCATCGACAAAGCGATGCTCCCAGGTTAGCGCCAGGTAATCCTCATAGAAAGTACGCCACTGGGTGACACCGCTCTCGACTGTATCCAGGTCCCGCCTCTCGCCCTCTGAGGCAATCAGTGGGCGCAACTCGGCGATTTTTCCTTTGAGCCGGTCTCCCGTCGCATCAAACCCCTGTTTCTGCTTAGTCACATCGTCTTTGGTGTGGCAGCTCGAACAGCCAACTCCAGCGGCCGTCTCGTGCGTCTCAAGCTGTCCGACCAGCATATTCACCGAGGACATCTCCACCTTACCCGCGTCGGCACGCAGTTCCTCAAAGCCCGCGTGTATCTCGCCCACGAGTTGCACCTTCCTTGCTCCGGCGTTGACCGCGCTATCCAGGGAAGCGCCCAGCCGGCCGATAGCGGTAAGAGAGGCGTAGCTCAGCCCCAGAACCAGGAGCAGCATCGCGGCGAAGCCGAGCAGTAACCTGGCCGTAATCTTCGTTCCAAGCTTCATAGCAAATAGTTGTCCACTACCAATACACATCGGCTGTAACTCCGATTCTCGGGAGGGCAAGAAAAAGGCCGGGGCGAGACTCACAAGACCGGGCATCCCCGATCAAGGCCCGAGGACCGGGGAACGGTGGTTCCTCGCGCGCGAGAGTCGCCCGTCACCGTGTTTTCAAACCTCAATCGCCCAGCGCCCTTTCCAGATCTTTCCAGGGCGCCGTGGGAGCGGACGCCAGCGCCTGCCACTTGCCGTCCGGCGCTTTGCCCGTCGCGACTGTTTCGAGCGCCCGGTCGATCAACCGCTTCTCGCGGGCGGAGACATCGGCGGCCAATTTGAGAAACTCCACCAGCCGCGCGACATGCGAGCGGAACGCCCCCACCGTCGGCGTATGGCCCGCGGCCAAGAACGCCAGCACGGCGGCAATCGTCCGCCCCGCCCGCACGGAGGCCGTCTTCCCCGGCATACCGCCGTCCGGTTCCAGTTGTGCGGCCAGATCCATAAGGGCGTCCTCTCCCGATCCGATTTCCTCGGTAGGCTTGTCCAACCCGGAGGTCGCTGGGGGTCGCACCCGTCCCGCCAGGCGCTGCAAGAACGAGGTACGAGTGTCCTGTGGCGCCGTCGCGAGCGGCGTCGAAGAGACAATCGAAGGCCGTGGAATCGGTGAGGGTGCCGGTAATTGTGCCGGCGGTGGCGGAAGCGCCATGGCGCATTGCGTAACCGCACCTGCGGGCGCCGCAAAGTAAGCGCTCCTCTCAACGTCCTGCGCCATGCCAACCGGAACCACCCGAGTCTCCGGCAGTTCCCCGGGGCGGTCGCCCAAGCGCTTCACCACCGCCACCAGCGACATCTCGCGGCTTGCCAATCCATACGCCGTGCTCAGATCCTGCAGACGGGCCGCCACGCGGCTCTGCTTGCGTTTCTCGAGCGGCGCCACCGCCTCGTCGCTGGGATACCGGATCTCCCAGTCCGTGATCAGACGCGAACCCTGGAGCAACCGGACAGTCTCGCCCGTTGCGGCGTCGCCTCCCGGAACCGCGAAATTCAACCGTCCACTATCCCACGTCAACTCCATACCGTTGTCCGGGTTGTCCTCGATTTCGCCGAACAGAAGAACCGGAGTGCCGGCGAACACCTGCTGCGGGGCCTCGGGTTGGATGTTGACACTGGCCTTCAGTTGGGTGGCGACCGGCCGTCCCATGGACGCGAACAGGTCGACGGCCG
>OCZU010002346.1_pt1 | contig 12101 bp, 11 predicted proteins | sample 1539001 | NCBI WGS metagenome assembly OCZU01 (sample SAMEA3539306, study PRJEB22396) | soil metagenome | biome: tundra; feature: field; material: soil | place: USA | collected 2010-05 | depth 0.15 m
CCTCGCCCTGGTCCCACACGGCTGCGCCGCAGTTGTCGCGCTTGGCTGCGTACATCGCGATGTCCGCGCGTCGAAGGAGCGTTGGCCCCTCGCCACCGTGCTCGGGAAACACCGCGATCCCGATGCTGGCACGAACATCGACCACATGGCCCTGAAGGGTCATGGGCAGCTCAAGCGCATGCTGGATCGCACCGCCGAAGCGCCTCGCATCCGCGACATCTCTTGCGGGAAGCAAAAGGGCGAACTCGTCGCCTCCCAGCCGGGCCACGATGTCGACTTCGTCCGCGACGATCGCCAGGAGGCGCGCCGCAGTTTCACGCAGCAACAGATCACCGATCGGATGGCCGAGCGTATCGTTGACGTATTTGAAATGGTCCAGGTCCATGAGCAGGACGGCGACATGCGCGGCGGGCATCGCAGCGGTGGCGGCCTCCGCGATCGCCTTGTCGAGCAGGTCGGAGAAAAGCGCGCGATTGGGCAGGCCGGTCAGAGTGTCGCGGTACGCGAGATCCATGATGCGCGATTCGCGGCTGGCGATATCCTGCTGCATGTTCTGAAATGCCGTCGCAAGATCGCCGATCTCGTCGCGGCGCGAGGCCGCAGGCACTTCGCTGTAGTTGCCCGCCGCGATGCGGCGCGCGACGCGCGCAAGATCACGCACCGGACGCGCGATGCCGCGCGCGATCGCGACGCTGAAGAAGAAAAGCACGACGACCGCCAGCAACGAGATCCACGCGAGCTGCCAACGCAACCGGTGAAATGGCTCCAGCGCCGACGACAGCGGTTCCTGGAGGACGGCGATCACCGTCTCTCCCGAACGCGTCGGCAAATCGAGGACGCGCGTCACCGAGGCATCGCTGAAGATCGCGTTACCTTCTTCGTCGCTGCCGGCGTAGCGGTTGGCCGCGACGTCCTCCAGAAGGGTACGCCGCTCCGTGTCCGTCAAGGTCGTCCCCTGGATGCGCCAGGTTTCGTCGCTTTGGCGGCTCAGGAACGATACCTGCAGTTCCGTCAGACGCTTGAAGTCCTGGGCCCGCGCATCGTTGACTGCGAACCCGATGGCCACCCATGCGATCGGCAGCGGCGCCATCACCGGCACGACCACGAGTTGATAGAGCTGCCCGCGAATGAGCACTGTCGCAGAAGATTGCTGGTTCTGCTCCGCTTGCGCGATGAGATTCGGAAACGGGAACGGCTGGTCGACGGAGGCGCCGAGCGTATCGCCCAGTACCCGCTGATCCAGCCCGATCAGCATCATCACCGAGGCATCGATTCTTTTGCCGTAGTTGACGAGCACCGAGCCGATCGTTTGCCGATCGCCGGTCGATATCACCTCGCGAAACGCGTAATCCGCTGACATCAGGCGAGCGCCTTGAACGGTACGCCGGGTATCCTGTTCCAGCAGCCGGTCGAACACGCGTGCCCCCGAAACCAGGGTTTCACCGACAGTCTTGCGCGCCGCGGAGACTCCGACCGTATTGAGGAGAAAAAAACTGCCCATCTGCACGACGACCATCAGCAAAAGGAAGAGCGCCAGAATCCTGCTCTGCAGGCTGCGCATCGGGATGGCGCGAAGCACCTTCATTGGCGACCGAAGCGAAATGGAAGATTCAAGTGCACGCCCGCGCGAGCGGCGGCAAGGAACCGCTCGCCCACATGCATCTGGCAAGAAGTCGGCTCGCCGGCGCGGCGCCGCCTTCGGACGCAACCGTCGACCGCGAAACCATCGGAAATTCCTTGCGATAAAGCATGGAGCTCCACGGGAACCGCCTTACCTCTCTGCCGTAAATCGGCACCTGCACCGCAAAATTGCGCAACAGCGAACACCTCGAGCGCGACCCATGACCATTGCAAACCTCACTCGCTTGCTTCAAAATTGCCATGAACACGTTTGTAAAACAGCAACTTGCGTGTCGTCGGCCGTTGTCTGCGTCCGCCGTCCCCAGTTCGCATGAAAAGTGCTTAATTGAGTCGAGCTTTCGGGTCAGACTAAGCAAGTTCCCTGCCTCCCTCCTATGGATATCCGACTCCCGGTTGCGGATTGCCGCGAAGCGGACGCCGAGTCTCATCGCCTTGCGAGACGCAGGACGGGTCATCGGGCAACGCGGCTGGCTTTGCGTCTGGCCTTGGGCGGCGCGCTGGCATCGAGCTGGAGCACCGTGACGCACGCCGAGTGGCTGTTCGACGTCGACGCGGGCGCGCGATACGATTCCAACCTGACGCAGGCGCAGCAGGATGCCGACGTTCGCGCCGATGCGGCGGCAACGCTGTTCGCGTCGGGCGGATACTTTTTTGCGCTGAGCGGCGCGGACGGACTGACGCTCGCCGTCAACGCCGCCAGCGAAACGTGGCACCGCTTCCACGGCATCAATCAGGTGCTGATCGGCGGCTCCGCTTCGTACAAGCACAAATTCGGCGTCGGCTATGCCATGCCGTGGCTCTCTCTGGCTCTTTCCGGCTCACACGTTGACTCCCGAAGTGCCATTCGCGACTCGGACCTTTTCCGGGCGCGGGCCGAATTGGGTCAGCGATTCATCGAAACCTTCGACGCGTCGATCGGCGTCGTCTACGACCGGCGCCGAGCGGATGACGATTTGCCTGTCGTCCCCGGGATCTCCGGCAAAGTCTTCGACGTGCGTGGCCACAGCGCGTTCGTGCACGGGGGGTACGCGGTCAGCGAGCAGCTTTTGCTCGGCGCGAATTTCGCGGTGCGCCGTGGCGACGTGGTATCGAGCACGCGACAGAATCTGGACATTTTTCTGGCGTCGAGTGCCATCGCCGCCGATCCGGCATTCGGTGACGACTTTTTCGCCTACCGGTTGAAAGGTACGACCCGCACCGCGACACTGTCGTCGAGCTGGGCGCTTTCGGATCGTTCGTCGCTGAATTTTGGCTACACCGACGATCGGACGCGCGCGTACGACGGACTGGATTATCGCGGCCGCGTTGCTGAACTATCGTTCACCTACAGTTATTAAAGGAGCAGCACGTTATGCGGATACGCAAACTGCTGTCGGCGCCGATCCTGGGACTTCTCGTCGCCGCCAGTCTGGCCCAGGCACAAACAGCGGAGATCGGAGCGACGGTGACCGACCAGCAAGGCCGTCCTGTCGCCGACGCAGTGCTGGTCGCCGTCCCCGTCGACGGCAACATGCGATCGGTGCCGCGTGCGCGCGAAGGATCGGTCGACCAAGTCGATAAGGAGTTCTCCCCCCGCGTAACCGTCGTGCAACTTGGCGCATCGGTAAGTTTTCCGAATCACGATGACGTGCGGCATCAGGTCTACTCATTTTCTCCGGCCAAGCGCTTCGAGCTCCCTTTGTATGCAGGCGTACCCGCACAGCCGATCGTGTTCGATAAACCGGGGGTGGTGGTCCTCGGGTGCAATATCCACGACTGGATGGTGGGATATATCTACGTCTCCGAATCACCTTTTTTTGCGAAGACCGGCAAGGACGGCAAAGCCGTGCTGGCCGAGCTGCCGCCCCACGCGTACGTGGTTCGTGTCTGGCATCCACAGCTCGAGACGAGCGAGGACGCGACGCACAAGACCATCGACGTCTCGCGCGATCGGCGGATCGACGCTGCCTGGACAGTGAAGCTCAAGCAGGAAGTGCGCGTGCGCCGGGCTCCGACTTCCGAGCATGGAGGATCAAGATACTAAAGGCGCGCGTGCATCGTCGCGCGCGTGAAACTTTGATCCGCGCCGGCCGCTCAGTGCGATTTGCGACGGATCTTGCCTGAACTGCGCTTGTCCGCTCGCGATTGCCGGCGCAGAAAGCCGAGCGCGAGCCGCTCCGCCCTGCGCGGCGCAGTGGCGATATCGTCGTCAATCGCCTTGTGCAAGCTCCCGCTTCGCCACGCGGCGAACACGACCGGATTGATGTATGACTTGCGACAGACCGCGGCGGTGTTGCGCAGCTCCGCGGCGACCTTCTTCACCGCTGCCACAATGCACTCGTTCAGCGCACGCTCGCTGGGAGACTCGGGCAGCGGCGTCGCTGCCATCAGCGCAATCGCGCGCAAGGTGGCGCCCCAAGTGCGAAAATCCTTGGCCGTAAAGTCCGCGCCCATGATCTCGCCGAGGTACGCGTTGACCTGATCGGAATCGACCGGGTGGCGCCCGCCGTCTTCGTCCACGTACTGAAACAGTCGCTGTCCGGGCAGCTCGTGGCAGCGCCGAACCAGTTTGGCAAGACGCTTGTCGTCCACCGGGACTTCGTGATCGGCGCCTCCCTTTCCGCGGAACCTGAATAGCAATCGGCCGTCGCGTATGAATTGCACGTGGCGGTTGCGCAAGGTCGTAAGTCCATAGCTGTTGTTGTCGCGCGCGTACTCGGCGTTGCCGATGCGAACCCGGGTCGCGTCGAGCAGGCTTACGACGACGGCGAGCACTTTTTCTCTCGGCAGGCCCGGCAGCGCAAGATCACGGCGGAGTCGCTTCCGCAATCGCGGAAGTGCGTCGCCGAATTCGATCATGCGCTCGAACTTGGCGCCGTCGCGCACCAACCGCCACTCCGGGTGATAGCGGTATTGCTTGCGCCGGCGTGCATCGCGACCGGTGGCCTGAAGATGTCCGCGAGGGTTGGTGCAAATCCACACCTCTTCGTACGCGGGCGGAATGGCGAGGCGCGCGATGCGGCCGAGCTCCGAAGTTGCGGCCAACGGCCGATCATCGGGCTTGATGTAGGCGAAGGTGCTACCTTTCCGCAGTCTGCGAATGCCCGGGTCGGAGTCCGATACGTAGACGAGGCCTGCGGCGACAGCCATCTCCATCGCGTCGGCCGCCGCGCTGGCTACTGGTACTGGTTCCTTGATCGCCGAAGGTACGCGTGCGCTCGCACGTGGCCTGTCTTCTTTCCCAATCCGCATTCCGTCCATGGGTTGCCTTGATTGCTCGAACGTGTCGGCGTTCAGACCGCGGCCATGCCGCCGCGTTCACTTCGGCTACCGGCCACGGTGGCGAAGACGGCGATGCCGGGAGCGAAATCCCCGGCAACCAATGCAGGTTCGGATGCGCTCGTCACTGCTCGAACCCGCCGCCGAGGCGAAGCTCGAACGCGGTCGCTCCGCTCAGCAGCTTGGTAAAGCGGCGCGCGAGCTCCGGTTGGCGTGCCTTGAAAAAGACGCCGACCGAGTAAGCGGTCGCAAGCTCGAACTCGGCAGGCAGCGGTCCAACCAGCGCGACGCCCGGGGTGTACTTGATCTCGGTCACCTGGGTGCAACCGATGGCAGGCAACTCGCTGCTCAGCGCGAGCTCGCGCATGGCTATCGCGCCGCTCGGGAAGGAGCGCAACCGCGGTTCGACGGTTTCGTAGATACCGAGGGCATGCAGCACCTTCACGAAATGGATTCCTGCGGTAGAGCGCTCGGCATCCGGCACGTACACCGTTGCCGCGGCGAGCACGACCTTGCGCAGAGCGTCGCCGCTGGAGATATCCGGGATCGCATCGCGCTCGCGCACCGCGATCGCGGTGCGCACTCGTCCGAGGGGCGCAACGGTCTCCGGAAATACGCGCCCAAATCGCGCCAGCTCGTCGATCATCGCTGCAGTGAGGATTATGACGTCGCAAGGTTCTCCGGCGAGCGCACGTTCCTTGATCGCGCCAACCGAGCCAAAGATTCCGTGGAGGTCGACTCCGGTCTCGGCGCTGAATTTTGCCCGCAGCGATTCGACCAGGCCCTTCGAAGCCCCTGCGCTGAGAACGTTGAGATCCATGCCGTCCCGTCGGGTTCATGTCGGCGCCGAATTCAATTCGGCGAACCATTCTGGCGGATTGTTTCGCTTCACTCGTGGGGCGAAGTCGCATTGTTGAAATCCCGAAAACGCGTGAAGCCGCATGCAAGGATATCGCGGGCGTCGCCTTGCCGGTCCCCGCGCCGGCGATTGCCGGCGAATCACCGCCGCTACTGATCCGCCTTGGCGCCGGAAATCCTGACGATGCGCTCCCACTTCGCTATATCGTCGACGATATAGCGACCGAACTCTTCCGGAGTCATTTTCATTGCGACCGCACCCTGGCGCGACCACTCATCGAGCACGTCCGGCCGCCCGACGATTGTCGTGATCTCGGCGTTGAGGCGCCGCACAATGTCCGGGGGCGTGCCCTTGGGGGCCATCACGCCAAGCCAGATCACCGCTTCGTATCCCGGGACGCCCGCCTCGGCCATCGTCGGCACGTTGGGCAGCACCGACGAGCGGACCTTGCCCGTGGTCGCGAGCGCCCTGACCTTGCCGAGCTTCGCGAACTCGCTCATGGTCGTGACCGCGTCGAACATCATGTCGACCTGCCCTCCCAGCGTGTCGGTGCGCGCCTGCGAGCTTCCCTTGTATGGAATGTGCACGATGTCCAGTCCCGCCATCGCCTTGAACAGCTCGCCGGCCATGTGATACGGAGTGCCAGGTCCTGACGACGCGTAATTGAGCTTGCCCGGCTTCGACTTTGCAAGCGCGATCAGCTCCGCCAGCGTATTTGCCGGCACCGCGGGATGCACCACCAGCACGAGGTCGGAATAATTCACCGGTGCGACGGGCACGAAGTCGCGCACCAGCGCGTAGGGCTTGTTGGGGACGAGCGACTCGTTGACCGTCTGCGCGTTGGACATCAGCAGCAGCGTGTAGCCATCCGGCGCGCTCTTGGCCGCGGCGTCTGTTCCCAGCACCGATCCGGCGCCGGGACGATCGTCGACGATGAAGGGTTGCGCGAGCGCGACCTCGAGCCTATGCGCCAGGAACCGTGCGTAAATATCGGCCGGGCCGCCCGCAGCAAACGGCACGATGATCTTGACCGGTCGCGCAGGGTACTCCTGCGCCATCGCCGGAACGCCGGAAACAACCGCCAGCCCGGCAACGAACATCCACACTGCGCGCAACATAAATCCTCCTCGCCGCGGCTGCTGGATTCAGCTACGTCCAAGCCGGACAGCGCGTAATCTACTACGGTCCGGTCGCGTCGGGGACGTATTCGCGAGCCGGGGCTAGCCGAACAGGGAAGTACCCGGGTCCTGGCCTACGGGCTGCGAACCATCGGCCCCTTCCACGATCGAAAGCCCGCCGACTCTGATGCCCAGCAGCCGGATCCGGCGGTCAAGCGGCACGCGCTTCAGACATTCGCCGGCGGCGCGCCGAATCGTACGCGCGTCCTGCGTCGGTGCCGCGATGGTCTGGTCGCGCGTCACGGTCTTGAAGTCGTCGTAGCGAAGCTTGAGCCCGATCGTCCTCCCGACGTATCCCTTACGCTGAAGATCGTCGGCGACGCCGGCGCAGAGCCCGGTGAATATCTCCGACAGCACTTCGCGGTCGCGCGTCGCGTGGAGATCGCGTTCGAATGTCGTCTCTCGGCTGATCGATTTGGGCTCGCTGAACGTCTCCACCGGCCGATCGTCGCGTCCGTTGGCCGCCTCGTGCAGCCACGCGCCGTAGCTTTTGCCGAAGTGTTCGACCAGCCAGAGCGGATCGGCGTGAGCGAGCTCGCCGATGGTTCGTACGCTCAGCGCCTCGAGCCTGGCGCTCGCCTTCGGACCGATGCCGTTGATCTTGCGCGCGGGCAGCGGCCAGATCCGCCGCGCGATATCGTCGACTGCCAGCATGGTCAGGCCATCGGGCTTGTCGAGCTCCGAGGAAATCTTGGCAAGCAGCTTGTTTGGCGCCACCGCGATGGAGCACGACAGCCCGGTCTCCGCGCGCACGCTTTCCTTGATGGCTTTGGCGACATCGCGCGCACGCCACCACGCCTCTCCCGGCGTGTCGACGCCGGTGTCGTGGTCCGGCAGCCGCACGCCCGTGAGGTCGATATAGATCTCGTCGATGCCGCGGTCCTCGATTTGCGGCGCGATCGCCTGCACTGCATCCTTGAATCGGCGGGAGTAATCGCGATAGCGGTCGAAATCCGTCGGCAACAAAATGGCGTCGGGAGCGAGCTGTGCCGCTTTCATCAGCCCCTGCGCCGAATGCAGACCGAGCGCGCGCGCCTCGTACGTGGCAGTCGTGATCACGCCGCGGCCGACGTAGCCGCGCAGCGTGGCGAACGCGCGCGTGACGTGACCGCTGACCGGATCGGTCGTTTCCTCCGGCTGATGCCGGCGGCCGCCGCCGATCACCACGGGCTTGCCGCGCAGCTCGGGATAGCGCAGCAGCTCGACCGATGCGTAAAACGCATCCATGTCAAGGTGCGCGATATGTCGTAGCGGTTCGGTGGACACGGCTTATGCGATTGCGCGACTGCAGTCCTATCGGTGCGACGGTAGAGCCTTGCGGTAAACTTTGATCGATGACGATCGCCGACATCGACGGGCGGGACGATGCACGAAATCTCGCGGCGAGCTTCGATCTGGCCGGGCTCCCGCCGGACTTCTACAAGAACCCTTACCCGTATTATCGCGCACTGCGCGACCACGAGCCGGTCAAGCGCATGCCGGACGGCTCCTGGTTTCTCAGCCGCTACGACGACATCGTGCCGGTGTACAGAGACTTCAGACGCTTCAGCTCCGACAAGAAAAAGGAGTTCGGCCCGAAATTCGGCGTAACACCGCTCTTCGAGCACCACACCAACAGCCTTGTCTTCAGCGACCCGCCCGCGCACACGCGCGTGCGGCGATCGTCGGCGCGATAAGCCAGCGCCATATCGCCGCCATGGAGCCCGGCCTGGTCACGCTGGTCGATGGCTTGCTCGCGGCGATGAGCGACGCGCGGGAGGTCGATCTGATCGAGGCGTTTGCGGCAGCGATTCCGATCGGAATTATCGGAAATCTCCTCGGCGTTCCGCACGACGAGCGCGCGCCGCTGCGCGGCTGGTCGCTGGAGATTCTGGGCGCGCTGGAGCCCGTGCTCACGACGGAGCGCGCGGCCAGGGGTAATCGGGCAGTCACCGACATGCTCGCGTATCTGAAAGTCCTGGTCGATGATCGCCGCGCGCACCTGCGCAACCCGGACACCGACGTTTTGACGCGCCTCATCGTGGGCGAGACCGACGGCGCGGTCCTCACCGAAAACCAGCTGTTGCATCAATGCATCTTCCTGCTCAATGCGGGTCATGAGACGACGACCAACCTCATCGGCAGTGCGCTGCATGCGCTATCGATGTGCCCGGATCAGAAGGCGCAGTTGCTCGCGCGGGTCGGGGACGTGGAAGCGATGAAGACCGCGGTCGAGGAGTTCCTACGCTACGAAAGCTCAGTCCAGCTCGGCAACCGCATCACCACCGAGAACGTTGAGGTCGGGGGTTTCGATCTCCCTCCGGATTCGCGCATCACATTGGGTATCGGCGCCGCCAACCGTGACCCGGCCCAGTTCCCGGAACCGGACCGGCTGGATATCGCGCGCGAACCCAATCGTCACCTGGCGTTCGCGTCGGGCATCCACACCTGCGCCGGAATCAACCTCGCGCGGCTGGAGGCACGCGTGGCACTGTCGCGGTTCCTGGCGCGATTCCCCCGCTACGCGCTGACCGCCGATCCCGTTCGCGACAGTCGCGCCCGCTTTCGCGGATTCCTCCATCTGCCAGCCACGCTGTCGCCATGATCCATTTCCGCCGTCGCGATCGTGTCGATACAAACTCAGCGCATCGCAGGCTCGGCAGCAGCAAGGCTCCCGCAATCGTCCGGCGATAGCCGATCGTCCACGTCGCCGCTGCGTTCCGTTATGATGGGACGCTGCGGCGATAGGAAAAACAGGGAGGAGAGTCGATGAACAAATCCATGGCTTGCGTCGTCGCGGCGGCAATGTTGCTGTCGTCGGAAATCGCGCAGGCGCAGATCAAGATCGGCGTAACGGTGTCGGCGACGGGTCCCGCGGCATCGCTCGGCATTCCGGAGAAGAACACCGTTGCGATGTGTCCGAAAACAATCGCCGGAAAGAGCGTCGACTACATCGTTCTCGACGATGCCACCGACACGACGCTCGCCGTGCAGAACACCAAGAAGCTGATCTCCGAAAGCGGCGTCGATGCGATCATTGGCTCGACCACGACGCCGAACTCGCTGGCGATGATCGACATCGTGGCGGAAGGCGAAACGCCGACTATTTCACTCGCGTCATCTGCGCGCATCATCGAGCCCGTCGATGCAAAAAAAGCGTGGGTGTTCAAGACGCCGCAAACCGACGTGATGATGGCCGGCGCGATCCTGGAGCACATGGAGAGAAGCAACGTCAGGACGATTGGCTATGTCGGCTTCAACGACGCGCTGGGCGAGGCGTTTTTTGCCGAGATAGACAAGGCTGCCGCGGCGCGCAAGATTTCGCTGAGCGGCAACGAGAGATTCTCGCCCAAGGACACCAGCGTCACCGGGCAGGCGTTGAAGCTCATCGCCGCCAAGCCAGACGCGATCGTCATCGGCGCCTCGGGAACGCCGGCCGCGCTGCCCGCGCGCACTCTCATCGAGCAGGGCTACAAGGGCAAGCTCTATTTCAATCATGGGGTCGCCAATAACGACTTCCTGCGCGTCGGCGGCAAGGATATCGAAGGAGCGTTTGTGCCGGCCAGCCCCGTCATCGTTGCGAGCCAGCTGCCGGACGATCATCCGGCAAAGAAACGGGCGCAGGAATACGTCAAGCTCTATGAAGCTGCCCAGGGCGCAGGAACCGTTTCCGCATTCGGTTCCTACACATGGGACGCGTGTCTCGAGCTTGCCAACGCGATTCCTCAGGCGCTCAGGACAGCGCAGCCCGGGAGCAAGGAGTTCCGGCGCGCGCTACGCGACGCACTCGAGCAAACCAGGAATCTGGATGTAACCAACGGTGCAGTCAAGATGAGCAAGACCGATCACCTCGGTCTCGACGCCAGAGCGCGCGTGATGGTGAAAATACAGAGCGGCGCATGGGTTCTACAGAACTAGAACGCGTATCGCCAATCCGACTTACCAAAAAACTACGCCGCACAGTTGTGCGGCGTAGTTTCTGACCAATCAGTAGAGCGGATCAGCCTGCGGGTGGTGGGTAGTACCCGGGCGGGTAATATCCCGGCGGCCCCATGCGCGGGCGATACGCGCCACCCGTCGGCACCTGATTGCCCTTGGCGTACATGCATTGCACGTACGCCTGATCGTATTGGCGCTGCATCTGGTAATTCGAATAGTTAGCGGAATTGGCGCCGGCGGTACCGCCGAATAAGAGACCGGTTCCTGCGCCGATTGCGGCTCCCGCGCCCGCGTTGCCACCCACCGCGCCAATCGCTGCGCCGGCCGCGGCACCGATCAGCGTGCCGGCCACTGCATTGCCTGCGGCATTGTTAGCCGCTGCCTGTGCCGCCCCTCCGGTGAACTGCTGCGCGTATTGATTGCAGGCAAAACCGTCGGCCTGGAATTGGTCGAAGTTCTTGTTCGTTCCCGGCAGCACCATGACGCTCGGGCCGGTAGGCACCGTGACACATGCGCTGAGCAGCGCGACGCTGCAGAGCGCTCCGGCCAGCGCAAGACGTGATGTCGAAGTTTTCATGGGACAGTATCCGTTCGGTTCCGTTATAGGTTATCGGGGCGGTGGCGGCGAATTCTCCGGAACGACCTTGAGCCAGCCCTTGGCACAAGTCTGCACCTGCGGGTAGTAGCCCGCCGGGCTGGGACAATAATAGGAGTACTGACCCTGACCACCTGGTGCAGCTTGCGAGCCTTGAGGTGCGCTGTTCATATCGCGCTGGATATAAGCGCCCGGCGCCGGATCGTCATAGACCGGCCCGTCGGTGTACGCGGGGTCGCCGGAGTAATAACTGCCGGAATAGTAGGGGTAGGAGTAGTACGGGTACCCTGCATAGTAGGGATACCCGAATCCGAGGCCCCAAAATCCCGGAAGCCCTACTGCAAATGTGAAGTGGGATCCATGGTAGTAACCACCACCGTGATAGCCACCACCATGATAGCCACCACCATGATATGACCCACCCATGTGCCCGCCACCGGTGTGCTGTGCAAGCGCGGCTCCGCTGCCGACGGTGAGTCCGAGCGCCGCCGCTACTGCCAAAGCGATTCGTTTCATGACAACCTCCTGGGTAACGCCATATTAGACTTAACGCATAGACCGAAGTTCGGGCTGACAATACGTTTGCACAATAGCGCCGAATCGATTGAGATGTAACGAAGTATTGCGCTGGAAGACGCTGTCCTACATTGAT
>OCZU010002347.1_pt1 | contig 12101 bp, 8 predicted proteins | sample 1539001 | NCBI WGS metagenome assembly OCZU01 (sample SAMEA3539306, study PRJEB22396) | soil metagenome | biome: tundra; feature: field; material: soil | place: USA | collected 2010-05 | depth 0.15 m
CGGCGGGGCAAAGCCACGTCGGGCCAGTCACCACGGAATTCGAGGTTGGTCAGAACCGAACCGGCTTCGTGGCCGGACTTCTGCCACGACGATAGATCGCCAGTGGGAAAAAGCGGACCAGGCGTCCCGATGCAGACGAAGCAGTTGCTGCGGCTCTCGAATTGAATCTTGTCCCACGGGCCGGTGAAAAACGCCGTGTTGGAGCTGACGATAAGATTGCGCTCGAGGTTGAACGAAAGATGGTCTTCAACCCGCGTGGCCTGCATCGGCGGGCCGGAGCTGAAGGCGAAGATGTTGTTCGCGATGTGATTGGTCGCACCGTAATGCTGGTGGAATGCACCGCCGCTGTGGGGGCTGACACAGGTGCAGTTCCAAACCAGGTTGCTCTCAATCTGCCAGCCAGTGCTGCCTTCATCGGGATAAATTCCCCAACCGCCATAGTCGTGGGCACGCACATCGTAGATCACGTTGACTACTTGAGCGCTGCCGGGACTGACGCCGAGCGTGTAGATGCCGCCCAGGTCGCTCAACACCCCCTGCCCTATTTTGTGAATGCGGTTGAACCCGATGAAATTGTTCGTCGCGAGGCTGCGGCCATAGCCCCAAGTCCAGCCCACGGAAACCCCGGTGTAAAACGTGTCAGTGATGTCGTTGTGCGTGATGCGATTGTTCGCGCTCTGACCGATCCAGACGCCGACCGCGCTGGGATGCACCCGCCCGCAGCCGCGAATGATGTTGTCGTCAGCGATGATTCCGCCCGTCTGTCTGGCGGCATCATTGCGAATTTCCATCTCGCCGATGCGAATGCCACCGCCGCCGAGGTCTTCGAGCAGACAATGCTGGATGCGGCAGTCGCGGCAGCCTTGCCGGAACCAAATCCCGTAATTTCCGGTGTCCGCGATCTCGCCATTCTCAAAGGTCACGTTACGCGCGCCGTCCATTTCAATCGCCGCGCCGATTGTTGCCGCCGCCTGCGCCGGCGGACAGCCTCCCCGCGGCAACTGGTAGCCAGCATGGCGAAAACGCAGCCCTTTGAGATGGATGTCTGCCGCGCCGTGAATCTGGACGAATTGTTCGATGATGGGCGCAACAAACTCCATCTTGGTTGTTCGTTCGTCCGGAAGTGGAAGATAACTTAGATCACCTGAGGGATCGAGAAACCAACTGCCGGGCTGGGTCAGCATGAGCCGGGAGTTTTCGAGGATGAACCGGCTTTGATCGTTCCAAGGATTCCAGGTTGTCATGCGTTCGCCTTCGACGGTAATGGTGCCAGCCGCCGCGTCGAACGAGGAAACCGCATATCGGCTGGTGTCCCATTTGTGAAAGACAAGAATTTGGACCCGGTGCAACGCCGCCACGTCCACGGGCAAGGTTGCGATGGCGACTTCGGAGACTTTGATGACGATGCGCGCGTTGCCGTCCGGCAGTTCCTCCTGCTTTACGCTGACGATATTGAAAAATCCCGCAGCCGGCGACCGGGCGCGAATGGCGCGGCGTCCGTTGACATAAAGCTGCTCAAACTGAAGCCCGGTTTTTGCGTGCCAGATGCCCGCCAGATCAGGCGCGAAGTTGGTGATACGTCGTCCGCCGCTCATGACCGTGCGGTCGGGATCGCGCGCCTCCCACGTCACGTTTCCATCCTGCGCGTCAAGGACGAGAGGTTTGGTGAGCAAATAGTCGCCGCGCGAAAGCAGGATGGTTGCCATCCCGTTCGCGTTCCCCGTTGCGCGCCATGCCCGGACGGCATCACGGGCGGTCATGAGCGTGTTGGTTCCGGGCAGCGCCATGAAGGTGATCGTGGAAGGCGCGGATTTGGCGGGCGGCTGTGCGCCGACGGATAGCCCGGTCAACACCGCCGCCAGTGTTACCAACCGCGCCAATTTCAGTGATGGTTTCATGTGATCACCTTCAGGTGATTACCCGTAGTCTGGTCGTTGGCATTTCCGGATTCAATGGCATTTCGCGCAATCCCATAAAAACTCATTCCCGAGCCAAGTCCCATTGCACTGTCCGGAATGACAGCGGGATTGTTTCTCCTCTTTCAGCGGCGAGTTCGGAGGATCAGAGTTGCCCAGTTTGAATTGGGTAGGGTAACACCCCATTGAAGGAGGGCGCGTCACAACTATGTTTTACGGCGTGACAGTAAACCAAAATGCAAGTCGTGTATTGCAAGGATAGTTCAAATCACGAGAAACAAAACGTATTATGAAACATGACGCTGATAATAGTGGTTCCGCAGTTCTCGAGCGGCCCGAGGACAAATCCGGTGCCGGGAAATTGGACACCGATAAAGCGGAAATGATGAAGAAAATGGAAGCCGCGGGCACGCCGGGTCCGGCGCACAAGGCACTCGAAGCTTTCGTGGGAAATTGGAAGGCCGAGGTGAAGTGTTGGTGTGAGCCGGGCGCTGCGCCTAACGTGAGCCAGGCGACGGCAAAGGCAAGCTGGACGTTGAATGGGCATTTTCTGGAAGAGGAGTTTCACGGCGAAATGATGGGCAAGCCGTTCACCGGACGGAGCCTGATGGGCTACGACAATATCAAACAGACGTTCAACACCGTCTGGGTGAGTGACATGCAGACCTCGATACTCACGAGTGAGGGCAAGGGCGAGAACGGCAACAAAGTCATCACGCTGGCAGGCAAATCCAATTGCCCTGCGACAGGCCGGAAGGACATTCCGATAAAAACGGTGTTCCGCGTGCTCAGTCCGGACAAGCATGTTTTTGAAATGTTCAACGACAGCGCCAAGACGATGGAGATTACATACACCCGGAAGTAAGAAGCCTTTGAAAGTGCAAGCACAGCGGCCCAAGTGGTCGCTGTGCTTTTTTGTTTCACCCGGTTGGGCGAGTCATCTCATCTCTTCACGGCGCCGGTGTAAAACTCCAACTCACGCTCGCGGTGCCAGCGGTGGCGTCGGTGATGACGCCGTTGATCCACATGTCGTTAGCGATGACATCATTGGGCGTGTAATAATCAGTGGCGGGGATCGTGAACGGCCCCAGCACAGGCAGCACCGCCGATCCGGAAATCGTGCTGCTCGCGACCGGTAGCGGGCGCGGAAGCACCGCGACTTGTCCCGCAATGGCCGTTCGGGGAGACGAGGACGACCCGCCTTCACTAGTCTCGGTATCAATGGCGTCGACCGCTACAATTGCGGCGAAGTTATAGAGGTTGCTCGTGCAATTAATGCCCAGAACAAGAGTGGATAGCAACGGGTTGGGTGGGCCGAGGCCAACGGTCGTAGTGGTGATCAGCGTCCCGGAACTCGAATCGTCCTCTCGATCATTGATCGAGACGAGGCCGGACGCGGAACCGTTAAAGGCGAATACCCCGTTGCCAAACGGCGTCAAGCGAAACGTGGCTTGCGCCTGCCGGTTGATGCTGAAACTGAAGCCCGACGCTGACGGTGCCAGCGTGTAGGAAAAACTCACCGTGGCGTCCCAGTTGCTCACGCTCGCGAAGCCGCACGGGTTTATAATGACCGTTGCGAAATTCGTTACCACGCCCAGTGCGTTGCTGGCGGTGAGCGTGTAAACGGTCGTGACGGTCGGCGATACGATCAAGCTGCCGCCCGCTACTACTCCCGGCCCGGGTGAAACTCGGTAGGTCAAGCCAGCCACGGGACACCAGCTCAAGGTGCTGGATGCGCCGGACATGATCACCGGCGGCGCTGCCTGGAACACGCAACCTCCGCCAATTTGTTCGAGTCGGAAGTAACCGCTTTTATTTGCTAATGGGAATAAAACGACGAGCGCATTGTTTGAAGAGACTGGAGACTGCGCCACCGCCTGCCAATTGGCCGATGAAAGATTCGTCGTGGCCTTCAATTGCCAGTCCGTAAAATTGCTGGGCCATGAAACCCGCACGGTGGCCGGCGGGACGAGAGATATCGAAAGCGTCGGCGACGTCGCTTCGGCGGTGCACGCCATCGCCAACACGCACAATGAAATGTAAAAGGGCTTCAAGCTGGACACACGGGTTTAGGACAACTTGGTGCCGATTAGTGTGACACCTGCAATTGATGCTCACAAGTAATTTATGCAACAATGATTGGGGACAGCCGAACTTGCTGTTTCTGATATTCAACGCAGTCTCGTGCACACGGGCCGCAAGCGTGCATCCAAATTCATTCTTTCCAGTTTGCGTCCGCAACGGTTTGCAATACTCTCCCCCGGCAGCACTCATGCACTGGATCGCCCCATCCGAAAAAAACACCGACAACGCCGCGCTCGAAAAACGCCCGTGTGACGCCGCCGACCAGTTCCGCGCCAATTCCGGGGTCAAATCCCGGAAATATTCCTCGTTCGTCCCCGGCCTGATCTTGCCGTGCCTCGCCGCGCTATTGACCGTAAGCAACACCCTCGCTGCCGACGCGCCCACTCACCGAACCTGGACGGTGGACGGAACCACCCGCGAGGCGCTCGTTTATGTGCCGACCCAGGCCAGGACAAATGCTGCGCCACTCGTGTTCGCCTTCCACGGTCATGGCGGCTCGATGCAGAACGCCGCTCGCAGCTTCAGCTATCACACACGCTGGCCGGAGGCGATTGTCGTTTACATGCAAGGACTCAATACGCCCGGTCGCCTCACAGATCCTGAGGGCGAGAAACCCGGGTGGCAGGCCGCCGTAGGCGACCAGAGCGACCGCGACTTGAAATTCTTCGACGCTGTCCTTGCCAGCCTTAAAGCTGACTACGACGTGGATGATAAACGAATCTACGCCACCGGCCATTCCAACGGTGGCAGCTTCACCTACCTGCTTTGGGCGCAGCGCGGCGACGTGTTCGCTGCCGTCGCTCCCTCAGCAGCCGTTGGCGCCCGAAGCGTTCCCAAACTCAGACCCAAGCCGGTGCTGCACGTTGCCGGTGAGAAGGATCCGCTCGTCAAGTTTGCCTGGCAGCAGCAGATGATCGAGGCGCTACGAAAACTCAACCAATGCGGCGAAGGCCAGTCTTGGGAGGGAGAAAAAGGTTGCACGCTTTACCCGTCGAAACTCGGCGACCCAGTGGTAACATTCATTCATCCTGGTACGCACCAATTCCCGGCCACCGCACCGGACATCATCGTCAAGTTTTTCAAACAGCATCCCCTGCCCTGACCCCAATTGTTCATGATCTGGATCGCCCCATCCGAAAAAGACACCGACAACGCCGCGCTCGAAAAACGTCTCTGGAACGCCGCCGACCAGGTCCGCGCCAATTCCCAGGAATATTCCGCACCCAAGCTGGGACTCATCCCAAAAATCAGCCGGTTGTCGTTGGCTCGTGTTGCGATATGACCCCAGCCGAGAAAAAAGCCCTGAGCGAGCGCGACATCTGCACGAAGTTTATCACGCCCGCCCTGGTCGCCGGCAATAAGTGGGATTCCCTGAGCCAGATTCGCGAGGAAGTTTCTTTCACCAAAGGGCGTGTCATTGTTCGCGGTCAACTCTCAACGCGCGGCGAACCCAAGCGGGCCGACTTTCTGCTTTCATACAAACCCGGAATTCGCCTGGCCATCGTCGAAGCCAAGGTCAACAACCACAGCGTCGGCGCCGGCATGCAGCAGGCCCTGGAGTACGGAGAAATCCTCGACGTTCCGTACGTGTTCAGTTCCAACGGCGACAGTTTCCTTTTCCATGACCGGACCGGCCAATCTCAGCAGGTTGAACGCGAAATTGGCCTCGATGAATTCCCCTCCGCCGAAGAACTTTGGCAAGGCTATTGCACCTGGAAGGGACTGACACCGAAACAGACGGCAGTCGTCGCCCAGGATTATTGTCTGCAAGGCCCGGACAAAGAGCCGCGCTATTACCAGGAGATTGCCATCAACCGCACCATCGAGGCAATCGTCAAAGGCCAGCTTCGCGTGTTGCTTACGATGGCCACCGGCACCGGCAAAACCTTCGTCGCCTTCCAGATCATCTGGCGACTGTGGAAGGCCGGCGTGAAAAAACGCATCCTGTTCCTAGCCGACCGCAACATCCTCGTGGACCAGACTCGCGTGAACGACTTCAAACCGTTTGGCGGCAAGATGACCAAGATCGGAGGTCGCAAGGTGGACAAGTCCTACGAAATTTACCTCGCGCTTTACCAGGGCGTGTCCGGCACGGAAGAGTGGGCGAACATTTACAAGGAATTTTCGCCGGATTTCTTTGATCTCATTATTGTTGACGAGTGCCACCGGGGCAGCGCCGACGAAGATTCAAACTGGCGCAAAATTCTCGAATATTCAAACTGGCGCAAAATTCTCGAATACTTCAAGAGCGCCACGCAAATCGGACTCACCGCCACGCCCAAGGAAACCAAGGAAATCTCCAACATTGATTACTTCGGCGATCCGATTTTTACTTACTCGCTCAACCAAGGCATCGCCGACGGCTTTCTCGCGCCCTACAAAGTCATTCGCATTGATCTCGACAAGGACATCCTTGGCTGGCAGCCGAAGCCCGGCCAGCGCGACAAATACGGCCAGCTCATTGACGACCGGATTTACAACCAGCTCGACATGGACCGCACGCTCGTGCTGGACGAGCGCACCAAATTGGTCGCGTGGAAGATCACCGAATACCTGAAGCGCATTGGACGTTATTCCAAGACCATTGTCTTTTGCGAAGACATTGACCATGCCGAACGGATGCGCCAGGCGCTAATCATGTGGAACGGCGACGAAGTGGTGAAGAACCACAAATACGTCATGCGCATTACCGGCGACGACGCACAGGGCAAAGCCGAACTCGACAACTTCATCCTGCCGGAAAGCATCTATCCCGTCATCGCCACCACTTCACGATTGATGAATACCGGCGTGGATGCTCGCACTTGCAAATTGATTGTGCTCGACCAGAACATTCAGTCCATGACCACGTTCAAGCAGATCATCGGACGCGGCACCCGCATTCTGGAAGAATACGGCAAAACGTGGTTCACCATCATGGATTTCAAGCGGGCCACACTGTTGTTTGCCGACCCGAACTTCGACGGCGACCCCGTTCAGATCTACGAACCTGACCCGGTAGATCCGCCCGAGCCGCCCGAACCACCGACCGGACCCGGACCAGAAGGACCTCCGCCCGGTACGTCGCGTGACAAGTTCCGAGTGGACAACGTGCCGGTAAAAGTTTTGCGTGAGACGGTTCAGTATGTCGGCGGCGATGGCACCATCGTCACCGAATCCGTCAAGGATTACACCCGCAAGACCGTCCGCAAGAAATTCGCGCTGTTCGATGACTTTCTGAATACGTGGTCAAAGGCCGAACAGAAGCGCGTCATAATAAGCGAACTGGAACAGCAAGGTTTGCCCCTCGACATGCTGGAGGAAATTGTGGGCCGCGACTACGACGCGTTTGATTTGATCTGCCACGTTGCCTACGACCAACCGCCGCTCACGCGCAAGGAACGCGCGCAACAGGTGCGCAAACGTAATTACTTCGGACGCTTCGGTGACAAAGCCCGCGCCGTCATGGAAGCTTTGCTGGACAAGTATGCCGATCAGGGGATTGAAGCCATCGAATCACCCGATGCGCTCAAGATTGTTCCGTTCCCACAAATCGGCACGACGGTCGAAATTGTCATGGCTTTTGGCGGTCGCAACCAGTTTCAATCCGCCATGCGTGATTTGAAAACGCAACTTTACGCCACCGCCTAAACTCTCAACTCTCAACTCAACAACTCTCAACTTTTCCGAATGTCCCTCTCCGCCTCCATCAAATCCATCCAGGACATCATGCGCAAGGACGTGGGCGTGGACGGCGACGCCCAGCGCCTCTCCCAGCTTGCCTGGATGCTGTTCCTCAAAATCTTCGACGCGCAGGAAACCGAACTGGAGATGACCCGCGACGATTACCGCTCGCCGCTCCCGCAAAAACTACGCTGGCGCAACTGGGCCGCCGACGCCGAAGGCATCACCGGCGACGAGTTGATGAAGTTCATCAACGACGACCTCTTCCCCGGCCTCAAGGAACTCAAAGGCAGCACCCCGCGCCATCAACTCATCCGCAGCACGTTCGAGGATGCTTACAACTATATGAAGTCCGGCACGCTCCTGCGGCAGGTTATCAACAAACTCAACGAAGGCATTGATTTCAACAAATCGCAGGACCGCCACCTGTTCGGCGACATTTACGAGCAGCTCCTGCGCGACCTCCAGAACGCTGGCAACGCGGGCGAGTATTACACCCCACGCGCCGTCACTCAGTTCATGGTAGAGCGCACCAACCCGCGCCTCGGCGAACTCATCTTCGATCCCGCCTGCGGCACTGGCGGCTTCCTCACCTGCGCCCTCGAACACATCCGCCAGCGCGAGGTCAAATCGCCCGCCGACGAGCAACGCCTGCAAGACTCCATTCGCGGCGTGGAAAAGAAACCGCTCCCGCACCTGCTCTGCGTCACCAATATGCTGCTGCACGGCATAGAAGTCCCGGTCAACGTCCGCCACGACAACACGCTCGCCAAACCCTACGCCAGTTACACCTCCAGCGACCGCGTGGATGTCATCATGACCAACCCGCCCTTCGGCGGCATGGAAGAGGACGGCACAGAGAAGAATTTCCCCGCCACCTATCGCACCAAGGAAACCGCCGACCTTTTCCTCGTGCTCATCGTGCATCTGCTGCGCGACGGCGGACACGGCGCGATTGTATTGCCCGACGGCACGCTCTTTGGCGAAGGTATCAAGACCCGCATCAAGCAGGAGCTCTTGGAGAAATGCAACCTGCACACCATCGTCCGCCTGCCCAATGGCGTGTTCGCTCCCTATACCGGCATCAAGACCAACCTCCTGTTCTTCACCAAAGGCGAGCCGACGAAGGAAATCTGGTATTACGAGCACCCTTATCCACCGGGCGTCAAGAACTACAACAAAACCAAACCCATCCGCATCGAGGAATTCGACGCGGAGAAAAAGTGGTGGGGCAAACCGGGGCAGGAGAGCAAGCGCAAGGAAACCGAATTTGCCTGGCGCGTGAGCATCGCGGACATCGCCGCGCGCGGCTACAACCTCGACGTGAAGAATCCGCACACCGTGGACGACGCCCATCGTGACCCCGCCGAACTGCTGGTCGAATACCAGATAGCCCAGGCTGCCGTCGCCGAGGTGCGTGAGAAATTGCGCAGTGAACTTGAAACCGCGCTTACCACCAAAACCCAACCATGATGACCTTCCGCAACCACCGCCTCCGCGATTTCTCTGTGCCGATGAGCACCAACTGGCTGCTCAACGACCTTGCCGAAGCCAAGGGCAAGCAGGAACTTTACACCCGCCAGTCGCCGCAAATCCTCAAAGCCCTGCGCGAAATTGCCCTCGTGCAAAGTGTCGAATCCTCCAATCGCATCGAAGGTGTCACCGTCGCCGCCGACCGTCTGCGCCCGCTCGTTCTCGGCAAGGCCCGCCCCAAAGACCGTTCCGAACAGGAAATCGCCGGCTACCGCAGCGCATTGAATCTCATCCACACCGGATCTGAAAAATTGCAAATCACTCCCGACCTGTTGCGCCGTCTCCACCGGCTTTGTCAGGAAGGCAGCGGCGACGCCGGGGAATTCAAGCGTATTGATAACGAAGTCATCGAACTTCGTCCCGGCGAAGCGCCCATCATTCGTTTCAAGTGCGTTTCCGCCAAAGCCACGCCCGCCGCCGTGGATGAACTTTGCCTCGTCTATCGCCACGCCATTGATCAGGATCACATCCCGCCGCTCATCGCCATCGGCGCGCTGGTTCTGGATTTTCTTTGCATCCATCCGTTCCGCGATGGCAATGGTCGCGTCTCCCGCCTGCTCACGCTGCTCGCGCTTTACCAGCAGGGTTATGAAGTCGGACATTACATCAGCTTGGAACGTCTCATTGAGGAGTCGAAGGAAGATTACTACCACGTCCTGCAACAAAGTTCCCAACGTTGGCACGACGGCAAACACGAATTTCTTCCGTGGCTCAATCATTTCCTCGCCATAGCCCGCCGTGGCTATGGCGAATTCGAGCGGCGCGCGGGCGACATGAAATCCAAACGCGGCGCGAAAACTGAACTGCTGCAACAAACCATCGAGAATATTTCCAGCGATTTCACCGTCACCGAACTGGAACGTCTCTGCCCCGGCATCAGCCGCGATCACCTGCGGCGGCGGCTGAAAGAAATGAGAACTGCCGGATTAATAACCTGTCTCGGCCTCGGGCCGGGTGCAAAGTGGCGAAAGCTGAAAGAGGGTCATAACCTCAAATGAGGGTCATAAAGAGGGTCACAACCCAGATGAGACAACCATGAGCTTATTAACTCAAAAGCGTGTAAAAATGCGTGTGACAAGCCAATTGGGTAATTACCTATTTAATCAGGTAATGAATTGGGTAATAACTCAAAGCCGGCATTGAACTGACACATGATCCGCGCCCAATTGCTCCAACACTTCGACACGCTGGCGGAAACGCCGGAGGCGGTTGAAAAGTTTCGAAAGTTAGTTTTGGATTTCGCAATTCGTGGACGGCTTGTGCCGCAGAATCCAAAAGACGAACCGGCGATTCAACTTGTTGAACGGGCCAAGGCAGGCTTGACCAAGAAGCGGGAAAAATCTACCGATCAACAAAATGGTGAGCATGAAGTCATGCCATTCAGCCTCCCAAAAAACTGGTGTTGGACATGTCTCGAAGAACTTGGCGAAACGTCACCACGCAATGAGCTTGATGATAAAACCGAAGTAGGATTTTCCCCGATGCGCTTGGTCAACGCGAAGTTCGGCGTGCCGATCTTGTTCGAGCGCAAGATATGGAGCGAGGTTCGCAAGGGATTCACTCACTTTGCCGAAGGCGATGTAGTCGTGGCGAAAATTACGCCCTGCTTTGAGAACGGAAAGTCAGGTGTGATTCGTGGTGCGCCGAATGGTTTTGGCGCAGGCACCACGGAGTTTCATGTTCTTCGACCAGTCGCCAACTGCGTATTGCCGGAATATGTGCTGGCCTTTTTAAAGTCACCGCACTTTCTGATCAACGGTGAAAAGCACATGACTGGTTCAGCCGGCCAGAAACGTGTGCCATCAAATTATTTTGCCAAGACTCCGTTTCCACTACCCCCGCTGTCCGAACAACGGCGGATTGTGGCGAAGGCGGAGGAGTTGCTGGCGTTGTGCGACGAACTGGAGGCGCGGCAGACCGCCGCGCGCGAACACCGCGCCCGCCTCGTTCGCTCCGCCCTCGACCACCTCACCACCGCCCAGGACGAATCCGATTTCAAAAAGCATTCTGCATTCTGCCTTCAACATTCCGAATTGCTCTTCGATTCCCTCCCCGCCCTACGCCAAGCAATAATTCAACTTGCTGTCTTGGGCCGACTTTCCGAGCCAGTGATTTCTGAGCGGGTTGACTCAACTGCGGAGGAAAATGTTACTGCCGCGAGTTTGGCCGAAGAAGCGACGAACGGCCAAACACTGCCATCGAACTGGCTGTGGCTGCGGTTCAGGGATGTCCTCTCGCTCAGGCACGGTCACCAGTTTCGAGAGTATGATTTTGTTCCTTCCGGTATTCCGGTAATCAAGATTGGGCAATGCAAGAGGGATGGCACTCTTGATCTTTTGGGATGCGACTACATTGCAGCGAACCGCCTCGATGAATTCAAAGACTTTAGAATTGAGAAGGATGATATTCTGATGGCTTTGACCGGAGGGACTCTCGGAAAGGTTACTGTGGTGAACCGTGACTACGGTCCAGCCGTTCAGAATTATCGCGTGGGGAAATTCCTACCTAAAGAGAGCCTCTACACGAAGGGGTTCACACAGGTGGTGCTGTTGTCTGGATTCTTTCAAACTCTGGTGTTTGAAGCTGTGAATCAAAATGCTCAACCCAATATTGGAAAAGAAAAGATGGAAGAGCTGGTTGTGCCCGTTCCACCGCTGGCCGAACAACAGCGGATCGTGGCGAAGGTGGACGAGTTGCTGCGCTGGTGCGACGCGTTGGAAGCCCGGCTCACCGCCGCCCAAACCACCGCCACCCATCTCCTCGACGCCACCCTCCACCAAATCCTCACCGCCTGATTTATGATTAAAACTAAATCTTCAAAAATTGGCCAACTGCCCGTTAAAAAACCGTGGATGTCGCTTTCAGCCGCAATGTCCGTACTTTTTGGCGGTCTGCCGGAGAAAG
>OCZU010002348.1_pt1 | contig 12100 bp, 9 predicted proteins | sample 1539001 | NCBI WGS metagenome assembly OCZU01 (sample SAMEA3539306, study PRJEB22396) | soil metagenome | biome: tundra; feature: field; material: soil | place: USA | collected 2010-05 | depth 0.15 m
ATCCGCGCTGGCGTGGCGGGTGCCACGCACCGCTTTGCCGTCGACCGCCAGCGCCCGCCGCCAGCGGGAGCCGCGTCTTCGTTTCCTGCCAGCGGCTGCCAGCCGGGCCGTGAGCCATGACCCCACCGCCGCGTCGGGTGCGGCGGCGTCCACGGTTTCCAGCACGCGGCGGATGGTGGCCTCACCCGGCGGCTGGAACACCCCGGCCAGTGGGTCATAGCGGACCCCGAGACTGGCCAGGACCTGCGGCGGAGCGTCCGCGACCCACTCACTGACGGCGGTGAACGACCGCGCTCCCGCGAGCACAGCGGCCACCGCCGTCAGTAACAGCGACACCAGGCTGTGGCGCAGGCCACGCGGATCACGCGGATCCGGCACCCGCGCCAGGCACTCCGCCAGGCTGGGGCACTGGCCAGCCAGCCACGCGCCCTCACCAGCGGGAAGCTGCTGAAGCTGCTCCAGGGCAGGACTGATCAAGGATGATGGCAAGGCAGGCACGGCCTTCCAGAGCGATCATGGGATTCGACACCCACATGATCTTGGAAGCCGTGCCTGTTCCATACTCAACACGCCGTGACATGCACCAACACCATTAACAGGACATCACACGACTATGCCGGGGCCCTGCGCGCGCACCCACGCGCGACAATGCCACTGCGGGCATGCCACACCTCGATCACGTAGACCTCAGAGACCTACATGATCACGTGGCGTGCCCGTGTCTACAAACTCCCCGATAACCTCCCACTACCGCTTACCGGACTAATCGGGTAAGTCCGGAATGGGCCGGAGCCCTGGGCTCTGGAACCCGTAAGCCCGCTTCGTCAGCGCGCGCAGGTGCGTATTCGTGGCCTCGGTCCGGGCGTTGGTGGTGCCGGTTTCCAGGGGGTTCCAGATGAGGTCCCGGAGGCGGCGCAGGGTACGGCCGAGCCTGACGAACTCGGGGATCCGGCAGCGGGCGCTACGCGCCAGCCAGCTGGATCAATTCCGACACAGCCCCCGTACCCCCGTGCAATGCGCACTGACTCTGGACAAGCCAGCACGCTAGCCGGGGTACGGCGTGTCTCGTTTACACCGACACGCCGGGAATCCTCGACATCAACCCATCACGGAAACAGCAGTAGAGCCAGCAAATAGCTGATCCGCTACCGCGCCAGCGATTAGAGGATTGTTGATGGCCGCCCGAGATATCGGATATGTGGAACTCTACGCAAGCGATGAGCGGTCGGCTGTCGAAGACTTTGTATCGTCCGTCACACGCTTTTCATCCGCTCCGCCGAAACTCTCCTGCCCGCTGGCCGTACCTGGGTCCCTGTCCCGGAGGTGCCGACGGCGCCCCCGGGACGGATCCGGGCGCTAGGTCATGTCGCGGTCTGCGCTGCGAGCGGACCCTCGCGGATTCCGCTGTCGTATTTCACCAGTGCCATTCATGCTGGCCGAATAGATGATCCGACTTGATGCCGTGATCGGCACACCAGGTCATGAATTCATTGATCTGCTTAAGCTGGTAGGAATCGTCGTTGTAGGAGGTAGCCATGACGTGCCCAACCAGCCAGGTCTCCTCGCCCATGGCATAGACGTATGCCTCGCTCGCGCCCAGCTCGGTAATGATCGCGGCTGCCTGCGCCGCGTTCGACCCTGAAAGGGTGCGTGAATCGCTCACCTTTTTGGTCACAGGCCGGGTGAACAGCGCCTGGTACAGCCAGGTCAGCGGCGCGCCGGCGCATTCCATACCCAGGAACGCCATGTCGATATCCCCAACGTGGCGGCGAATGTATCTGTATAGTCCTGGGTCTATTCCCGAGGAGTCCGCGCCCACGAATACTGTGCGGCCCGCGAACTGCACGCAGTAGGTTGTCTTGGCGCGGATGTCCAGGTCAGCATGCTCCCCGAGGAAGGGTGTAGCGGTCACCTTTCCGCCGGGAAACTCCACTTCGGCGAAGTCATCAACCTCAACCACGGGCAGACCCAGGTGTGAGAGGTACAGAGCCAGCGATGGGTCGGCCAGATTACCGCGCGATGAGCGGGGCACCACCACCTTGCCGACGCGGCCGCGCAGCGCCAGCAGGGTCTCCAGGACGATATGATCCTGATGCCCGTGGGAAATAAGGACAAGATCGATATGATCGGGCAGGTCCCGATAGGTGAACCGGTCGCTCGCTGAAACATCTGTGCTGACCCAGGGGTCCGTGATGATCGCGACCTCCGACGTCTGCATGACCAGACATGCATGCCCGAAATAGCGAATCCGTCCACCGGCGTCGATATGACGGTCAGCTGCCAGATCTGGCTGTTCGGCCAGCAGTCGGCCTAGCGAGGCGGCTTCATCATCGCCGAGTTCGAGCATCTCCCGGAGTCGGCTCAGGGTCGTACCATGCACCCTCGAGCGGAACAGCTCTTCCAGCCAGGGATGCCGGAACGGGATCCGTATGTCGAGAACATCCGGGGAACTCAGCCGTGGAGTGCTCAAGATGAACGGCCGCTCGGTCCCCGTTTCCAGCGATAGCTGGACCGACTGCCGGTCTTCCGTGTAGACGCTGCCCTCATAGGCAAGTGGCTCGATGAACCGTATGGCGGCCTGGTTGCTGGTGTCGTATGCAATCTCCACCAGCCCGGATAGCACTTCCGGGAGCTTCAGGTACAGCGGCGAGAGGTCGAACCCAGTCGCACTCTGGCGCACGAGATCCTCGGCCTCAGCGACGGCCCCGGCGAAACCCAGCATCTCGGCCCGTTCGCGCTTGATCGAGGCCAGGAGATCACGTATCTCTCCGCTCCGGGCTTCCTCGACGTTGACGAAAAATCCGCCTCTCAGCTCCGGATTGCGGCTCGCATTAATGTGGACCTGCGGGGACTGCAGATACGATTCGAGCAGAGGGACCTGAACGAATGCCAAATTCATTGCGGCCTGTACTGGTGCCACCGTATGCACCCATGCATAAAATCTGTCAACCAGTGGTTCTATGATAACGTCCGGCCGGAGAAACTTCGGCTCATCGCTCATATCGACTCCTCGCTCCAGCGAATTTACGTAGCTTTTGATCTGGAAACTTCTCCCCGGGAAACGTCCTAGGCGCAGAACTCCGGTCCACAGATCTTGATCTTGCCAAGCCCGCTAATCCACAGCACTATGACATACGGGTAGATCGTAATCAACACTGCACCGGTTCACCGCGCGGTTGCTGCTGTTATCTGTCATCCTGGCGCAGCGAGAAGAGGCGTCTGGCGAAGCCCCTGTGGCTGCGAAAGCCGAGGAATTGCTTGACCTGAGGCTGACCGACCGTGTGTCATGCCGCAGGACACACGGTGAACGGTGTCATTCAGCAGTCGCTGCGGCCTTTTCCCCGAGCACCAGTCGGCCGGTGCCCTTGAGCGTCGTCAGATCGATATCCGCAATGCAGCGGACGGGATCGTCGTTCAGGGTTAGGTTGCCCTCGACGTGCACCGTTCCAGTGCTATTGTCGAAGTCTGCCCCGCTGAGATCGGTGGCGTTTCGGTCCAAGGGAAAGCTAAGCTCGGTGCCGCCTCGCGTTTCAGTGAACCTGACCAGCACATGCCCTATTTCTCCTGTCCGGTTACGGAGTTCTTCCACATTCGGGTCCGCCCCGCCCAGAGCAACCGGCTGGTCGATGGTCAGACGCTCGGTCAGTTCATTCATGAGTAACCTCCGGGGGAAAATGATCGTACCTGAATTCAGCGAGTGCCGCGTCAATCTTCTTAGCTTTTTTGCTGATCCGCAATGGCTGCGGCACGTCGTGCCGCAGCGCTCGCTTACCGACGAACTTGATCATGAGCTGGCCGGATGGCGCCGACCAGGACTGCGGGTGGAGCGGCTGTCCGGAGAGCACGCCGTCGACATCGAGCGCATCCGGGACGTCGACCTATGGGTGGCGACCACAGAAAGGGTCCGAGACCGCCTGCCGATCACGAAGAGGCATTGACGTCTGACCCTAAGCGATCTACTTTTCTAGCGGTAACAAATCTGTTATCCAGCCAGTGCCCGCTTACAACCGCAGAGGTGGCCATGTTCCGTCGCGCCCGGATCATCCCTATCGCCGCAGCCTGCGTGGCGGTTCTCGCGCTGCCCGCGTTCGCCAGGCCGACCGCCGCGGGTTCCGTCCCGCTGCCGAATTCGATGGCGTCGGCCGGTGACTCCATCACCCAGGCGTACGACGTCGACTGGAGCTGTCTTCTAAGCGATTGCCCGCAGGACTCCTGGTCCACCGGCACCGACACCTCGGTGGACGGCGAGTACCAGCGGATACTCGCCGCCAACTCCGCCATTTCGGATCATGAATATAACGACGCCGCAGCCGGCGCGAAGATGGCGGCGCTGGACGGCCAGGTCAAGACCGCGGCTTCGCATGGCGTCCAGTACCTGACGGTCGAGATGGGCGCCAATGACCTGTGCGTGTCGAACGTCAGCGATATGACGCCCACCAGCACATTCCAGTCCGAGTTCCACACGGCGCTGACCGACTTCACGGCCGCCGATACAGGAGCGAGAATCTTCGTCGCGTCGATCCCGAACATCTACCAGCTATGGCAGGACGAAGAATCTATTCCGATCGCTGAGCTGGAGTGGAATGTCTTTGGCATCTGCCCGGACATGCTGAGAGTGAGCGCCACCACCGCGCAGCGGCAACAGATCGTCACGCAGGAGCAGGCGGACAACCAGGCCCTGGCGGCCGTGTGCACCGAGTTCCCGCAGTGCAAGTTCGACAACGACGCGGTGTATGACTTGCGGTTTACTTCAAGCGATGTGAGCGACGTGGATTATTTCCACCCGAGCATCGCCGGGCAGAACGCGCTAGCCGCCCAGGCGTGGTCCGCCGGGTACTGGCCAGGCACGAAGTGACGCTGCCGCTGCCGCCTGTCCTGCTGCGGCGTTAAACGGGCAGTCGCCGACGGGTCGATGATCTGCGCTCGCCGGTCTAGTTCACTGGCGAAGTCCTGCCACATCTTGGCGTGCTGGTGGGCGAGTTGCACGATGATGGTCGTGCAATGCGGGGGCACCTCCGCTACCACGTCCGATAGCTGCTCAGCGTCGGCCGCATTGACGTAAAGCAGCCGACGCATCTCCTTGCCTCTCTCGTTGTTACGCAGCGACGGGTCACGCAGCAGCTTCTCAACCGTGACCGCCGGGTCCTGGGACGCCGACCGGGAGGCTGTCCGCGCGGAGTCGTTCGTGCCTTCCCTGGAGGCTGCGGCGTCACGGACTGCATCTGTTTTATCGGATACGGGCGGCTCTCCGCGCTCGAGACGTTTGCGGACATCGAGCACTGTCGCCGGAGATATGCCCGCAGCACGCGCCACAATGCGCAGCGATGCCTGCGGTTGCCGGGTCAGCAGGCCCACTGCCAGTCTTCGGCCCTCCGCATTGTCCAGCGGGCGGACTTTTCCATCCCTTCCCACCCTTGCGTTCGACTGCGGTACATCGTCAGTTGAACGTTTCCTGATGGCCGCTACGGTTGTCGCGGCCAGGCCCGCTACCTGACCGATCGCCCGGTCGGACATGTGCGGATGCGACGCGATGATCCGCTCTGCGGCGGTACGGCGATCCGCCTGGTACTACAGTCCGGGTTTGCGATCTGGCGTCTGGATGATCATGATGTGCCGGGCGTGTCGCGCCGTGGACGGGACGGCCACCTCAAGATCATGTAATTGTGAGAAAACAAGATCAATATGAGGTGGCCGCCGGGGTCATGTTAGCGCCGATTTTCGCGGCCGGTGGTCAGCCCCTTGTTGGCTGAACGACGTCTCCCTCAGGATTGCTGTCTTGGTCGCTGTGCAGGCGTTTCATATGGATGGTTTGCCTCTGGCGGCTCTACTCTGGGGTAGGTGGCGCTGACTGCTCGTTATGGTTCTGGCTGCTGATGTCTCCCGCAGCCCTGCCCGCGAGCAGCGCAACAAGGCGGCTTATATCCATGTAATTCATGGTGAGGTGGCCCGGTACCGGCGTGGCAGCGGCCAGCAGGACCGCAGACGTGGTGGACTAGGAGCATCGACCAGTCAGCGAAAATCCCTCAGCAGCCCGCGCGGCCCGGCGGGGAGTTCTTCCTGCACCCGGACAGCCCGGTGCACCGCCGGTATGAGGCGCTCCGCGCCTACCTCGCCGAGGGGCTGCCGGCCACTGAGGCCGCCGCCCGGTCCGGCTATACGCCCGCTTCCCTCCTGTCAGCGGTCCGGGACTTCCGCGCCGGCGCAGGGGAGTTCTTCGTCAACGCCCGGCCCGGGCCGAAGACCGCGCCGGGCAAGGACGCCGCCCGGCCCCGGATCCTTGAGCTACGCGCCGCCAGGCATTCCATCGACGAGATCGCCACCGCGCTGGCGGCGGCGGGCACCCCGCTGAACCGGACCGGGATCGCCGAGGTGATCGCTGATGAGGGCCTGCCCCGGCTGTGGCGCCGCCCCGACGCCGAACGGGGCGGCGTGCAGCGGGAAATCCAGCCCCGCGCCGAGGCACTGGACTTCACCACCCTGCCCGAACGTGCCGAGACCCGCCTGGCAGGGCTGCTGCTGGTCATCCCCGACCTGATCGCCCTCGGCATCCCGGACATGGTTGCCGCCGCGGGCTACCCGTCCACCCCAGCAATCCCCGCCCTGTCGTATGTCCTGTCGCTGCTGGCACTCAAGCTCACCAGCACCCGGCGGGTCTCCCACGTCTACGACATCGCCGCCGACCCCGGCGCCGCCCTGTTCGCCGCCCTCACCGCCCTGCCCAAGGCCACCGCGCTGACCACCTACTCCTACCGGCTCGAACACCGCAAGCAGGCCGCGTTCCTGGCCGCCCTCGGCAAGGCCTCACTGGCCGCCGGGCTGGCTGACGGTGAGGCGCTGAACCTGGACTTGCACGCCGTCATGCACTGGGGCGAGGACGCGGCGCTGGAAAAGCACTACGTGCCCAGCCGCTCCCAGCGCACCCGCTCCGTGCTCACCTTCTTCGCCGAAGACGCCGCCACCCACACCCTGCTCTACGCCAACGCCGACCTCGCCAAAGCCACCCAGAACCGCGAAGCCATCGCCTTCGCCGACCACTGGAAAGCCGTCACCGGGAACGACCCGGCCCTGCTCATCTTCGACTCCAAGCTCACCACCCAGGCCGTTCTCGCCGAACTCGACGACCGCCACATCGGCTTCATCGCCCTGCGCGCCCGCCACCCCGCCATCACCGCGCAATTGGCCGCCCTGCCCGCCAGCGCCTGTACATCCATGACCCTGGCCCGCGCCGGCGGGCGTACCCGCCGCGTCAAAGTCCACGACGACCCCGCCGCCACGCTGTCGGCCTACCCCCGCCCACTCCGCCAGATCGCAGTCACCGGGCTGGGCCATGACCAGCCCACTCTCCTGATCACCAACGACAGCGCCACCACGGCGCGGAAGATCATCGAGTCTTACTCCCGGCGGATGAACATCGAGCAGCGCCTCGCCGAGGCCATCCAGTCCTTCAGCCTGGACGCGCTCGCCGGCGCGGTCCCGCTCAACGTCGACCTTGACGTCGTGCTCTCCGTCCTCGCCCACACCACCTGCGCAGCGCTGCGCCACCGGCTGCCCGGCTACCACACCGCCACCCCCGACACTCTCCAGCGCCGGTTCCTGTCCACCGGCGGGACCATCATCAGCCACGGCGACCAGATCACTGTCCGGCTGAACCGGCGCACCTACTCACCCGTCCTCCGCCAGGCCACCCTGCCCGAAACGATCACCGTGCCCTGGTGGGGCGGCCGGACCCTCCGTTACGAGTACGCCTGACCCCCCCAAACCTAGGGGAGAGCTTGTAACCTCAGGTGTGGTTGCGCGGGACTGTAATTTCAACGGTGTAACTCCTGACAAACGAGGAGACACCAGTGACTGACGTGATGACGGGTCAGGGCCAGGATGGAGCTGAGTTCTCGGCTGCTGATGAGCAGGTGCTGCGGGAGCTGACCGAGCGGGCCCGCGTGGGCGGGCTGCGGCTGACCGGTGAGGGTGGCCTGCTGGGGAAGCTGACGAAGGCGGTGGTCGAGGGCGCCTTGGAGGGTGAGCTGGATGACCATCTGGGTTACGCCCGGCACGACGCGGCGGGCCGTGATGGCGGGAATTCCCGCCATGGCCACCGGGCCAAGACGGTGATCACCGAGGCCGGGCCGGTGGAACTGTCGGTGCCACGGGACCGGGATTCCAGTTTCGAGCCGAAAATCGTCGCCAAGAGGCAGCGGCGGCTGACCGGGGTCGATGAGATGGCGATTTCCCTGTCGGCGAAAGGGCTGACGCATGGGGAGATCTGCGCGCACCTGGCCGGGGTGTATGGCGCGGAAGTGTCCAAGAGACGATCACGGCGATTACCGGCCGGGTGATGATGGAGGGACTCGCGGAATGGCAGTCCCGCCCGCTCGATCTGGCTTCCCGAAGAGCACGTCGTCATCGCACGGGCGGTAGAAAGCAGACGGAGGGAATTCGCCACCGCACGCGTGTGTGCCCAGGCAGCTCTGGCCCGGCTCGGCCAGCCAGCGGTCGCTGTGCTTCCGGGGTTGCGTGGCGCTCCGCAATGGCCGGAGGCCGTGACCGGCAGCATCACGCACTGCGTCGGGTACCGCGCCGCCGCGGTGGCTTTGACGAGGGATGTCGTGTCTCTAGGGGTGGACGCGGAACCCAACGAGCCACTGCCTGGCCACGGCATGCTTGACCTTATCGCGCTAGAAGGGGAGCGCGCCCGTCTCGCTGAGCTTGCTGCCATGATGCCCGGCATATGCTGGGACCGGTTGCTGTTCAGCGCCAAGGAGTCCGTCTGCAAAACGTGGTTTCCGCTGGCCCGGTGCTGGCTGGACTTCGAGTCGGCGGACATCGTCATCGACGCGTCTGCGGGCGTGTTCGCGGCACGCCTGCTCGTGCCGGGTCCGCTCGTTGGCGGTTCGTCGCTGGACCTGCTACGCGGACGGTGGATCACCGATCACGGATTGCTGGTGACCGCGATCGTCGTTCCCGCCGGAGGGGGCGTGGGTTCGGCCGGGAGTATCTGCCGCAGGGTGCGCGGCCGGTCCGGCCTTATTTCAAGCTCCTCCGGGTAGCCGAAGGACACTTCCTCGAATCGCACGCCGTCCTGCCAGGTGGTGCCGGGGATGTGCAGGTGCCCGTAGACGACGGCCTGCGCGCCGAATCGCAGGTGCCAGCCGGCTGTGCGCTCGGTGCCGCACCACTGGGCGAACTCCGGGTAGCGCAGGACCCGGGTGGGCTCCCGGGTCAGCGGAAAGTGGCTGACCAGCACGGTCCGGGTTCCCGGCCGGAGGCCTGCCAGCCGGCGCTCGGTCGCCGCGATACGCGCGTGGCACCAGGCTTCCCGGCTCGGATAGGGATCGGGGTGCAGCACGGCCTCGTCGGAGCAGACGATGCCGGTCTCGTACGCCAGGGCAAGAGCCTCCGCCTTGGTGGTTGTGCCGTCCGGGCGGAACGTGTAGTCGTACAGCACGAACAGCGGCACGATCACCAGCGGCCCGTCAGCACCATGCCATACCGGGAACTGGTCCTCCGGCGTGATCACGCCCAGCCGACGGCACATCGACACCAGGTACCGGTAGCGGGCTTCGCCGCGGAGCCGGACCGGGTCGGTGCTGAGCGTCCACAGTTCATGGTTGCCGGGAGCCCAGACCACGGTGGCGAACCGGGATCTGAGCGTGCGCAGCGCCCACTCGATGTCTACGGCCTTCTCCGCCACGTCCCCGGCGACCAGCAGCCAGTCGCGCGGGGACGCGGGCCAGAGGTTCTCCACGAATTCGCGGTTTTCCGGGAAGGTGACATGCAGGTCGCTGACTGCGAGCAGCCGCCCTGGCTCGGTGCTGATCAGCCTGCCTCCTCTTGGTCCTCTTGGCCCTCTGGGGCTTCCGGGGCCGCACGGTCCTCTGAGGCCGCGGCGCTTTCCGGTTCGTCCGCGTGGCCGTCTTCTTCCCCGGTCTCCGCGGACCCCTCATCGGTAAGGGCCGTGAGCAGGCCGTTCAGCCGGCTGACGAACGTCGCCGGGTCCTCGATCCGCGCGCCGAGGGTGAGCACCGCCTGGCTGAACAAGACGTGCGCCCAATCGGCCAGCCGAGGGTCATTCTGCTGCCGGTTGAGCCGAGTGATCAGCGGGTGCCTGGGGTTGAGTTCCAGCACCGACTGGCGCGGCAGCCCGGATCCTCGTAGCCGCTGCATGAGGTTGACGTCGCTCTCGGGCTCGTTGCTCACGATGCAGGCCGGCGACGTGGTCAGGCGGGTGCTGAGCCGGACATCCCACGCCTGCCCGGCCAGGTAGGCCTTCAGCTTGCCCAGCAGCGCCGCGTAGTCGGCGTCGGCCTGCTTCTTGGCCTGCTTTTCTTCCTCGTCATCCAGGGCCCCCAGGTCACCGGCGCCCTGGGCCACCGACTGCAGCTTCTTGCCGTCGAATTCCCGCAGGCTGGAGACCACCCAGTTGTCCACGCCCTCGCCGAGCAGCAGCACCTCCACGCCCTTGGTGCGGAACGCTTCCAGATGCGGGCTGGCCTTGGCCGCGGCCAGCGACGGCGCCAGCAGATAGTAGATGTCCTGCTGGCCCTCCTTCATCCGCGCGACATAGTCGCCGAGCGAGGTGTCCGGCTCGTCGGTAGGGGACTTGGTGGAGTTGTACCGCAGCAGCTTGGCGATCTCGTCCCGGTTGGAGTAGTCATCGGCGATGCCCTCCTTGATGGTGGCGCCGAACTCCTTCCAGAACGTGGCGTACTTCTCCGGCTCGTTTTCGGCCAGCTCGGCGAGCCGCCGCAGGACCTTCTTCACTGCGTTGGTGCGGATGTTGTCCACCGCGCGGCTGCCCTGCAGGATCTCCCGAGAGACGTTCAGCGGCAGGTCGCTGGAGTCGATGACCCCGCGGATGAACCGCAGGTACTTCGGCAGGATCTGCCCGGTGTCTTCCATGATGAACACCCGCTGCACATGCAGGCGCACTCCGCGGCGGGATTCCTGCACCCACAGGTCATACGGGGCGCGGGACGGGATGAACAGCAGCAGCGTGTACTCGTAGGTCCCCTCGATCTTGCTGTGCACCCAGGCGAGCGGGTCGGAGAATTCCCCCGCGATGTGCTGGTAGAAATCGTTGTAGTCCTTGTCGGTGAGCTCGGACTTGGGACGGCTCCACAGCGCCGAGGCTTTGTTGACCGCCACCTCCGCCGGAGGCTTGCGCTCCCCGTCGGTTTCCTCGCCGGCCTTGTCCTCGGGTTCGCCTGGCATCAGGATCGGCACGCTGATGTGGTCGGAGTACTTACCGATGATCGACCGCAGCCGCCACCCGTTCAGCAGGTCCTCCTCGCCCTCCCGCAGCTGCAGGACGATCGTGGTGCCGCGGTCCGGCCGCTCGATCGTCTCCAGGGTGTACTCGCCCTTCCCGTCCGACTCCCACCGCACCGCCTCGCCCGGCTCCATGCCGGCCCGGCGCGTGGTCAGCACCACCCGCTCGGCAACGATGAACGACGAGTAAAAACCCACCCCGAACTGGCCAATCATCGCCGCGTCCTTGCGCTGATCGCCGGTCAGCGACCGGAGGAACTCCTGGGTGCCGGACTTGGCGATCGTGCCGATGTTCTGGATCACCTCATCCCGGCTCATGCCGATCCCGTTGTCCGCGATGGTGATCATAGCCGCGTCCTTGTCATAACTGACCCTGATCTGCAGCGGCCCCTCTTCCTCAGGCAGTTCCGAACGCGACAGCAGCTCCAGCCGGAGCCGGTCAATCGCGTCCGAGGCGTTCGAGATGAGTTCCCGCAGGAAAATCTCCTTATTGCTGTACAAGGAATGGACCATCAGGTCCAGGATCTGCGCCGCTTCCGCCTGGAAACTCAAGACCTCCTGCTCCGCCTGCACCGTCATCCGACGCCTCCACGCATCCTCTGGACATCCACGTATGCTTCCGAACAGATCCTCGCGAGGCCTGGCGTTCGCGAACCGGTAAGCGATAGCACCGGGTCCCTGCGGCGTTCAGCGTAATCCGTGGACCGCCCGGGTCACCAGCGTCCGCGGCGGATCTTGTCGTTTGGCATGCCTGGCAGAACGGTGGCGCCGCGCAGGTCGTAGTGGCTCCCTGCGGATTCGGTGTTGCGGATTACCTAGATCGGAAGAGCACACG
>OCZU010002349.1_pt1 | contig 12098 bp, 14 predicted proteins | sample 1539001 | NCBI WGS metagenome assembly OCZU01 (sample SAMEA3539306, study PRJEB22396) | soil metagenome | biome: tundra; feature: field; material: soil | place: USA | collected 2010-05 | depth 0.15 m
GCTGTACGACGTGCGGACCTTATCATCCACCCTACAGTATCCGAAACCGCGTCAAATGTCCAGCTTGTTTATCCGGCCCCCCTTAGAGCCGGAAATATCGTCATGGCGCGGCGAGGCGAAATGGGTAGGTGCGCGGTAGTCAATGAGCGGGAAGCGGGATGGCTATGTGGCACAGGCAGCCTCATCCTTCGACTCCCGGACTGTTTGTTTGCACCCTTCCTCGTGCTACTCATCGGCTCACCGTTTGTCCGCGAGTATCTCGGTGGTTCAGCGGTCGGGTCAACCATGCAGAATTTGAATCAATCGATTTTGCTTAATCTCGTCGTAGGCCTCCCACCACTGGCGGAACAGCGCCGCATCGCTGCGAAGGTCGATGATTTGATGGCCCTCTGTGATCGGCTGGAAGTTCAGCTCGCAACCAACCGGACTCAAAAGCTCAAGCTTCTTGATGCCCTTCTCCACCGGGCTCTCAATGACGGGGAGGTGGCTGACCTATAGACAACCGCTAGTCACAAATACATACAGAACAGCGGCTTAGAAGTTTACTTTGCAGCTGGTGGTTCAAATGTTGGGTTTACCCTCTCCCGGCGCAGACTGGCACCCCGAAATGCAAACCGCTGATCAAAACATAAGGGAACACGGGAGAGCCATCATAGACGCTGTTGTTGTCCCGCTCCTACTTTTCCTACGATTTCATCTACTCCTCCGGTAAATAATAACTATCGTTCATTCCCGGATGCGGCACAAATTCTTGCACCTCGATGCGCAGTTCCCCTACCTCCAGCGGCGCACTATAAATCCGTTTGATCTCCATATTCAGCACGTCACAATCGGACACAGTGAGATAGAACCGATGGTCCTCCAGCCATTTCAACGTTTTATGAAAATCATCCTTATCTTTTGATTTCAGAGCTTCGACGTATGATTTTATCTCCGATTTACGAGCCTGCGGACGGAGTCGCGGCAGTAAGTCCACATTGCCATCCCTGGAGACAACCAGGCACATCGTTGGGGAATTTGCTGAACTCAAGTAGCGAAGGGCGGAATTGTACCGCGCACCGCGTGAGGGATCGCCCGCGTCTGTTGCAATGCCATCCAGGATCACGCTGATGGCGTGACACACACCTTTCGGCGTTAATAGCATGGCGCCGTCGATGCCGGTTATGCGGCGAACAAGTTCCGGCTCATTACTGTCGGTTCGATACCGATCGATTGCTTCCTCAGCCTGTGGGCCTCTCCCTGGGCGTCCTCGGAGAAGACCAGCATTGTCCCGTGTCGCTGTTCGATCGCCGTCTCAATGATCGTCCACAACCGTTGGCCGTCCTCGACCTCGAAATCCGTGAAGATCCGTTTTGCGGAGGGAAAAAACTCTTCCTGATTTAATCGCGGCAGCGGCAATTTAGGCACGCCGAAGGTAACGTTCATCAGGAGGGTATCTTTGTAATGAAGGTCCCACGCGTAGTGCCCGGTAAAAGCAACCCGAAAGATGTGCTCCGCTTCCATTGAACGCAAATTGCCGAGTCCGCTGATCCCCCCAGAGCCATGACAGACCGACGAAATACTCTGTCCCGTCATCTCGATGACCTTGCGCGCGAGCCGGTGACGGGATAGAGGAACCGGTGCATCGAATCGGACCAGAGCGTCGATTCCTTCGGAACCATGGGGCGCAAACAGGATCTCTCCTATGGCACCCGCGCCTTCATATGGGATCGAAGAAATGACATTCAACGGATCGAATATCCCCTGAAACATGACATCTTTCGTCACCAATGTGATCGCGCTGCAGAAGCTGTCTGCCGCTCGCCTCAGTACAGACTGGGGTGTCCGCTTGACGTCTGCCAAGGAACCGCCCCGGTTCTTTCTGCCCAAGCGCCGTCGTTGCGTCTGCAAGCAGGCAATCTATCGCAGCGTCGAGCAGCGAGCGTGGTGATTTCCAATCCTCGAAACTAATTGGGAAAGGCAGGCTTGGATACGCATCGATGTCCGCGGCTTTGAACTGCAGAACGGGGATGACGTAATATCCTTCCACCTTGAAGGGCCATCCGCAGTAACTCTTAGTAGCGTGATCGCCATCATAGATAGAAAAGCGTTCTTTAGCTGCTGCCAGTGCCGATTTCTTCCGGATGTTCTCCGGTTTATCCCGCATACTTGGCTCATCACCATAGAAGATCGAGTGGTCTGGATGAGTCTTATAGATTTCTTCGGCCCGCGCGTGGCTGCTGAAGAAGAATGTGGGGTCCCAATCCTCGTCTTCCGGCTCTACACACACAGGATGTCCATCGGTCCTTTCTGCGGCTCGAATGCCGATGAGAAGCGCGCGCGGTTCTACAGTCGGAGCAACGGTCTGTAAGACCTTCCGCGCCTGGCATTCCACTTCAAAGTTGAAGTGCGACTGGTATCCCCACATGAAGAGCTTAATCAGTTTACGCACTTTGGTCTCCTTGCACTCTATCTTCTGCCTGCATGTCCCACATATCTCAACGAAACGCGGCCGGAGACAAGGCTTATTCCTTTCGGCCGTCTTGAAACGGTGGGGTAGGTGGGTGCCTCTCGATTACGTCTTTTGCGAGATCGAAAGTAATCGGCGATGACGGGTATGCGGAAAGCAAAAGCCCTGGCAAAAGCCGCTGAGCCAAATCCGAATAGGTGTAGCCGTATTTCCGGCCGTGTGTTGCGCCCGTCGATGCCACGAGGGAATGAATCTGTTGCGCACTGAACCCGAGCTCTTCCAATACCGGTTTGAGGAACGCCTGGCGTTGTTCGTCATTGGGCCGTGCAAACGTAAATGTGACTGCCGCCCGGCGCCGGATTGCCGGATCGAGTGCATCGAGACGGTTAGTGCACATAACAACGATGGCTGGAATGTTGCCAGTTGCCAGATCATCCACCCCACGTATGAGCGCATTGACGCCGGCACGGTCCTCATGGTGCATTTGAGCCAGCTCCCGCGATTGCGCGAGCGCATCGGCTTCGTCGATCAGCAGCACTACCCCCGCGCCGTGCTTTCCTCCGCGACCGGATACCCGCTTGGCGGCTTGTTTGACTTCAGCAAAGGCCCTCGACAGCAAATTCGTCATCTCACCCACCGCACCCGTACCGCGCGCGTTGAGGCTTAACGCATAGAGCGTCACACTGATGCCTGCTTCACGCGCGACAGCATCGCCGAAAGTCTCCGCCAGCGCCGTTTTGCCGGTACCAACGTCTCCAGAAAAAATGAACAGGGGAGGGCGATCCCGAAAGAAATCTATCAGTCGGATCTTCTGCCGGTGATGCTTGGTGCTCCATGCGGTCAGGCTCTCGGGATCGAAGAGCAGGCGCGCCTCCTTCAGCAGCCGCTCTTTCATGGCATCCAGGCCAACCAAAGCAGCAAATCGCCTTGCCGCCGACGGATCGGGGAACTCCCGTACTTCTTCAAAAATTCCCGTGGTGGAATCGCTCATGACAGCGGCTGGAAGGTCTGGCGATTCAGGCCGCATCCGCCGGAGAAATAATTGCGGTCGGAAACCCAGTAGCCCGCGCCATCTGACGGCGGCTGTCCGTCGGTTCGTTGAAGGGGTAGTTCACTTTCAAACTGCGCCTGCTGTGCAGAAGTGAGTTGGAAAAACCGGGAATTCGGCGTCAGGAAGTTGAAGAACGTTGCCCCGGTGATGTCCGCGTAAGGCACCACCTTCCCTGGGCGGTCGTCGGTGGTCAGGTTGCCGTTTGCGTCCACGTGGTAGCGCCAACTTACGACGCGCTTGCCGTTCTTCTTGTAACCGAATTCATATTCCTTCAAGTAGCCTTCGTTCAGGAACTGCGCAAGCTCCTCGGCGTACTCCCTAATCCGCTCTTCCGAGGGCTGCCCGTAATAATGGGCACAGAGGTGAAGGTCAGCCGCCACTTTCGATGCCAGGTAGCGCGCGTGGATGATGGTGAAGGTGGATGTGGCGGTTTTTGTGTAGCTGAATGACATAGTGATTATCCTCTGAACGACGGTCCCAGAACATCCTGCCAGCATTCGATAGCCCTGCCGCGCGTAGTCGCGAAGCGCGCCTCGGATATGGCCTCCAGTGCCTCCTGAGCGGCAGAGACAATCTTCTGGCGGTGGGTATCGTCGTAGATGGCCGCCACATTGTTGGTTTCGTTAACAGGATCGAAGATCTCCATGGCTTTGCCGGTAGGCCCCGGAAGCTTCGACGCCGCATAGTAATCTGTGAAGAAGATTCTCGCTTTAAGGCGCGACTTCACGATGTAACCGAAGACCTTTTCCAGCGCCACCGTGTAGTCGGCCATACTCATTTCGCTGTCGGCCAGGTGGGAGACGATCATTTCGGTCATGAAGGATTTCAGGCGGAATGCCTCATCCTTGTTCTTCTGCAGACGCACCCACCACTTCACCAGCCGGATGACCTGCGCGAAGTGCGTATTTTGTGCAGCCTTCCGCTTGCGGATAAAAGCGAGATGCAAGGGAATGCTGGTGAGCACTGGCTCGCCGCCGTCGAACGCGAAGAGATAGCCACGATCGTCCGGATCGCCCTTGTACTGTACCGGAACGACATCTACGTTGAGCCCGCTGACAGCGAACTTAATGCAAACGGAGTGTTTATTTGGCTTGATCTGATCGGGCTTCATCTGCGGATACGCTTCGCGCAGGCGCTTTGCCAACCACTCCAACAGGTCCGGCTCCGCCTTTGGTGTCTTCTCCGCCTTGACGTAGAAAGCCACATCGATGTCATTGAGGGTCTTTAAGGCCGTGCCTTTCGCCAAGCTTCCGGAAAGCAGCGTCTTGATCAAGCCGTAATCGGGATGATCTGCAGCATACTTGTCCAGCTTTTCGCGCAGCCGCGCGACCTGTTCGCGGTATTCCTTGGCGTCTTCACGCTTCAGGTTTACCGAGTCGTCTGCAAACGCGGCGATGTCCGCATGCGATATTAGCGCCGCTGAAAATGGCGTCTCGGCCGCGCGCGCTTCAAGCAAGTTCATAATGGCACCTCATTCTTTCGACCCTCAAAAGCCCCAGAATCGTCATTATACCACGAATGATGGATTTGCAAACTTTTCCTGGACGTTCGTATCAATAACATGTTATCATTGTTGACGTCTGCATTATGTCTGTATAGGCTCGGTCAGGTTCTGTCGATATGAAGGATCACGAGGTTTTTTATCGCAAAGTTGGCGAACGAATCCGCACCAAGCGCAAGGCCCGCGGGCTTTCCCAGGAAGGCCTTGCGACGGCAATCGGCCTCAAACGACCGTCCATGAGCAATATCGAAAAGGGGAGGCAGAACATCCTACTGCACACGTTCTATGACATCCTTGAGACTTTGGATGCAAAGGCGACTGAATTGCTGCCCGAGACCGTAGCGCGCGAAACAGTCTCTTTACCCGACCTGGAGGCTTACTCGCAGGAAGTGAGAGCCTTCGTGGAAGCCGGAATCAACACTGCGAAAGGAGGCGACGATGGCGATTCGAAGACGGAAAATTGAATCTCTGGTAAAAGAGACCCTTGCCAGGCACCGGGTAAGACAGGCTCCGGTTCCGGTGGAACAAATTGCCAAAGCCCAAGGTGCTCGGATCTTCTACCAGTCCCTTGATGACGATGTTTCCGGATTCCTTTACCGCGACGCAGTCCAGGCGGTGATCGGAGTCAACACCCACCATTCACCTGCACGGCAGAAATTTACAACCGCCCACGAGCTCGGACACCTCCTCCTCCATGATCAAGAGCAACTTCACATCGATAGGGGCTTCCGTGTCCGTCTCCGCGACGACGTTTCCAGCCAAGGCTCTGACGAATCTGAGCGCGAGGCAAATCTATTTGCTGCATCCCTGCTCATGCCGAAGGAGTTTCTCGAATCCGATCTTGCCGGCGAGGACTTCGTTGACCTTCTTGATGACGAGTTTCTCCAAGGGATTGCGCGCAAATACGGAGTAAGCACCCAGGCACTTGTGAATCGGCTGAAGAACCTGGGCTACATCCCGGAGTAAAGGACAGCATGGCGACAAAGCCTCACTCCAAAAAGTCACAGAACAACCCGGCCTCCTTGCTGTCGCCGCAGGCGATGGGTGGAATTATTGCTGGAGAAGGATTCGACTTTCAGACACGTTATGCCGCTTGTCACCTCCCAATATGGCTTCTGGACGGATTGCACCAACTCCTCTTCGAGGGCACCGGCGATATTGATGTCCGCTTTCTGAAAACCGGTGCATCTTCTCGCATCCACATTCAAGTCAAAGACCATGAAGTTACGTTGAGCGAGCTGAAAACAGTGATCAAACATTTTCAGACGCTGAATTCTGGTCTTCCCGCAGGAACGTACAAGAAGTTTACGCTGGCATGCCCGTCGCTAGCGCCAAAAATCCGCCCGATCGAGACCGGCCTCGCGCGTTTGAGAGGAGCCAGTGCCTTCTATGACGATGTCCCAGGTGCGTTAGCGCCGACAAAGCAGAAAGTTGACGACCGGCTACGACAAAACGGCCTCGGTGATATGGTCGAGTTCATTCACGAGAAAGTCTTCATCGAGATTGGTCACGGGGATTTATGCCACGATGATCGCGCAATTGAGCTTTTCGTCGCACGGTTACTGAGTCATCCAGAATACGCCGGTAAAGTTCGCGCGATGGTGCAGCCCGCGTTCGCAGAGATCACTAAAGCGATTGCCGCCAATAAAGGCATCACCTTGGAACGGGCGGCTATCGACGGCATTTTACGGGCCGCAGTGTTGACGAGCTTGGTGCCGGAGCAAGGCATCACCCTGTGGGTCCAGAACTGGACGCAAGAAACGTTCGATCCGGCTGCAGATTACATCCTAGACTGGTCTTCCAATTTTGATCGGGCCACGCGCCGAGTCCCCTCTGAAGATGTCTGGAATAAGGAGTTCGTGCCACAGTTTGGTTCTCTTAAGAAGACCATTCTTGCAGAAAAAAAGGAACGCCTGATTCGACTCCGCGGCAAGTGTGCGCTGTCCACCGGTATCTCTCTGGGCGCCGCGTTTCCGGCAGTCGGCGGCTGGGTATTTGAGATACCTCAGCCACCCATGAAAGATCCGTGGCGATCCGATATGCCCCCGGCCTCCCCTTATCAACTTGGGGTCGAAACCATAGACGGCAATGTCGATGGTGTCGATCTGGTGCTGGGCCTGAACATCAAGGGTGATGGACGAGGAGACGTCATGCGCTATGTCGAGGGTACGGGCCAAGCTCCTCGACTTTACGCTTTCATGTCGCCGCCGTCTCAAGGAGCGCAATCAATCGGAGGGGCAGGGGATGCTTGCGCGTTTTCGAGCGCTGTACGCGATCGCCTTGGGAAGCTTTTGAAGACGCACCAGCTCCGCAGGACAAGATTGTTTTTCTACGGACCTTTCGCACTATCCGTGTTCCTCGGGCAGCAGTTAACATCGGTCGGTGAAATCCAGCTCTTTGAGTATCAGGACCCTGGATACGTCCCGAGCTGCACCCTTCGGACATGATGCTGAAACGCCAACCCAACTCGAAAGTACTCCATGCCACTTATCACGTCACAGATGCCGGAACAGTGGGGCGAACTGGAAGATCTGGTTACGGCCATTCTAAATGAGGCAGGATTACAAGCCAGACGCGGCGTCTCGCTGACTCTGCCGCGCGGGAGTGTTGATGTTGATGTCCTGGCAGAGGAGACGCACGACGGTATTGTCCATCGAATCCTCTGTGAGTGCAAGAACTGGCGCACCAATGTACCCAGGGAAGTGGTTCACGCATTTCGTACCGTCATTCTGGAAGCCGGTGCCAATCGTGGATATGTTATCTCAAGGGTTGGATTTCAGTCAGGTGCGGTCGAAGCGGCGCGTTCAACGAACATTGAACTAGTGACGTTTGCTGAATTCCAGAACATCTACTTTCCCAAGTGGTACAACAAACGCCTCTGGGACATTACAGGAGTGTGGAAAGCGTGTCCATGTGCTGGATCTCACAACTGATTTTGGCGTCCCTGTCTGCATTGCGATTGCCGCCGGAGAGGCGCCGGGAATCGCCATGGGCGGTAGCGCCCACCCCGATCCTGAACGTTGCGTTTGGAAAGCGCTGGCGGAAATGGTTGCTGTAATGTCGCGGCTGGCGACGCCCCTGGTGGGGTGTACGCAGTGGCTCGCTGAAAGTCGTATCGAGGAGTTCCCGCGCCTGATTCCGAGCGGGCCGCCAGTGCGATGGGAGCCGAGTAACGCTCCAGCGACATTGGCGAGCCTCATAACGCGTGCGCGGGAACTGGGCCTGGATATCTTGACGGCGAACCTGACGCGGCCGGAGTTGGGGATTCCTGTGGTACGGGTGGTCGCGCCGGAATTGCGGCTTCGGGCCAGGCGACTGGCGCCGGGACGACTGTATGACGTTCCGGTGAAGCTTGGCTGGCTGGAACGGGCGCTCAGTGAGGCCGAGATGAATCCGATGGAATTTGCGCTTTGATCCCGAGCCGGATCATTAGTGGTGCATATCGCGGATCTGATCGGATGGAGTCGAAGGCGGGATAGGCATTGGCCACAGATGCAAACGCGTCGTGCACGGCCAGAGCGCGCGCCAGCCATTCAATGGCTCGGTCTTTGTCCCCCACGGCAGCGTAGCCCGCAGCGACATACGATGGCGGTACGCCGCCGCCCTGGCTGTAGCGCGTCAGCAGCCGTTCCAACGCCTGGTTGGCCTGCTCGCGCATGCCCGCCAGAGCGTACACCTCTACCCAGACCCGCATCGTGATGGCGTGATCCTTGCGCGACGCGGGGATGGACTCCATTTCGCGTAGCGCTTCGCCTACCAAACCTTTGCGCGCGAACACGATGGCCGTCATCGGATGCTCAAAGAACAACTGCGGATCCATCTGGCTGAGCTTGCGACACTGCTGCACAGCGCGGTCGTCGCTTCCGGAATAGAGATAGACGACTGCAAGGTTGATATTGGCAGCCAGCGACAGTGGGTCAGCGGCAACGGCCGCTTCGGCCGCCTGCACGGATTCAGAGAACCGGCGCTGTTTGACGAGTTGGTAGGAATACCATTGCCAGGCGCCGGCCGACTTCGGGTCGAGTGCCAGCGCGCGGCGGAAGAAGCGCTCGGCTTCGTCCAGGTTCCGGTCGTAAATGGAAGTGACTTGGGCAAGCGATGTCCAGGCCTCAGGCAGGCGTTGGTCGAGTTGGACCGCGGTGTGCGCGGCCTGGCGTGCTTGCGCTAACGCTTCCTCCTGCGGGAGCATGGCGCCTTCCGCCATAACGAACAGAGCGTCGGCCAGGCCGCAATAGGCGAGGGCGAACGAGGGGTCCCGCACCACGGCGTTCCGGAAATAATCGAGCGATGCACGGACACCTTCGTCGGTGCGCTGCCGGAAGTAGAGGCGGCCGGTCCAGTAAAGATCGCGTGCGCTGAGCCCGGCTGCATCGATAGTCTGGGCCGGGGTCTGCGGGCCGGCGAGGCTGACGTTCAGTTCGCTGGAGAGCATGCGAGCGATATCGTCGCGGATGAGGAGCACATCCCGCTCGTTGCGGGTGACGTCGCGCGACCAAACCTGCCCTCCACCATCAGCGTCGATCAGGCGCGCGATGACCCGGATCTGGTTGTCTACGCGACGCACGCTACCGATGAGCAAGTAGCGCACTCCCAGCTTGTGGCCGATCTCGCGCGGTGAAAGTTGAGAGCCCTTAAGTCGGAAGGAGCTCTCCGGCCCGAGGACGCGAAGGTCGCGCACCTGTCCGAGGGCGTGCATCAACTCCTCGGTGAATCCGTCGCTGAAATATTCGGGCGTCGGGCCAAGGCGCTGAAAGGGCAGTACGGCGACGGAGCGGTCGGGTGCGGTGGAGCGAAGCACGGTCGCGAACCAGTGGTGTATGGGCTGCCACGCCACGGCGACACCAGTGCCAAGAATGAGGGACAGAAGCGCCGCGAACGCGATGGCGGGTTGGCGTAGCCGCGCTGTAAACGGGCTGCCCGATTCGAGGGCGGCCAGGAAGGCGGCACCAGTGGCAAATCGCTTTTCTGGATCTCGGTCCAGGCAGCGGGTCAAGGCTTGTTCCCACCGCGCAGTAAGTTCCGGTGTGAACTGGCGAGCCGGGTGAGGCGGATCTGTAAGACGCCGGCGTGCCACGTCTGCCGGTGTCTGGCCGTCGAAGGGAAGACGGCCCGTGACCATTTCATACGCGATCAGACCAAACGCATAGATATCGGACTCGGGACCCGTTGGGCGCCCTTCCATCTGCTCGGGCGCCATCCAGGCTGGTGTGCCACCCGCCGGCAAGGCCTCGGTTTGGGTCTCGTCGTCGCCGTCGCGCGCGATGCGCCGTGCAAGTCCAAAGTCCGTGATGCAAGCCGAAGGTGGACCGCCTTCTGCCGGGATGAGCATGATATTCCCGCTCTTGAGGTCGCCGTGGACGATCCGTTCGCGGTGCGCCGCGTCAACACCTTCGGCGATCTGGCGGAGCAACGGCAATGCCTCGTCCGGGCACAGCTTGCCGTCGCGCCTGATGCGCGAGTGAAGGGTTTCGCCATGCAACAGACGCATGGACAAGAACGAAACGGGCGGCGCATCGGAACTGTCGCGGTGAGTGAACAGATCGTGAACACGGCAGACATGACGAGAAGTGATGGCGCGTGCGCGGCGCACTTCCTGGCGGAATCGTTCGGTGGCGCGGGGGTCGGAACCGATCGAGGCGCGTATGGTTTTCAGGGCCACCGGTTCGCGGAGTTCGGTGTCGAAGGCCTCATAGACCTCGCCCATACCGCCGCGGGCAATGAAGCGCACGATGCGGAAGCGGTCCAGAATTAATTCACCGTTAGAAAACAGGGGTTGTTCGTCTGGGTCGTCAAACCTGAACAACGGCCGCTCGATAGACGCAGTCTCCTGTTCATGCGATCGGATCAAAGCCAACAAACGGGATGCGAGGTTATCGTCCTCGGTTCGGATTTTGTCGACGAAGGCCGACCGCTGCTCGGGCGGAAGTTCCAGGGCGTGCTCAAAGAGCGGCTTCAAGCGTTGCCATTCGTCAGGCGTCATGGCGATTTGGAAAGCTCGTCGCGCAGCCACGCGCGCGCCATATGCCAATCACGTTTTACCGTGCGTACGGCGACATGAAGGACTTCAGCCATTTCTTCGAACGACAACCCTCCGAAGAAATGCATCTCCACTACATGGCTCGCCCTGGGATCGAACTCCTGGAGACGATCCAGCAATTCGTGAAGAGCTAAGACATCAATCGAAGTGTTCTCCGCCGCGAGCAGAGGCTCTTCGAGGGTGACCTGTTGTTGCGTGCCGCCCCTCCTATCCGCCCGGCGCTTGCGGGCGTGGTCCACCAGGATTTGCCGCATCAGCCGGGAAGCCACGCCAAAAAAGTGCGCTCGGTTCCGATAATTTGCTTCCGGTTGTTCGACCAAGCGCAGCCAAGCTTCGTTGACCAGCGCAGTTGGTTGCAGTGTGTGATTGGCGCGCTCGCGCCGCATCTGCCGGGCTGCTGCCCGGCGGAGCTCGCCGTAGATCAGGGGAATCAGCCGCTCTTCGACCTCGCGTCTGCCGTGGCTCAACTGAGCCAGCAGGGCCGAGATAGACTCATCCTGGCCGTTATTGGCGTTCGGTGTGCGCGTCATCCGGTTTTGTGCATTATATCCGTTTTTCCAGCGCGCCGTCGGGACCGCACGGGCGATCGCGCACGCCTATGGCGTCTTTGCCGCGGGAGGACGCGAGCTGGGACTACGCCAGGAGACGCTGGACTTGTTAGCCGCCCCGGCGATTCCGCCAATGCGCGGCTTCCACGACGAGTGCATGAGGAGCAACAACATCCAGTTCTCGTTGGGCTTCATGAAGTCGAGCCCGGAGTGGCCTTTCGGCAACGCCAGCTCGTTCGGCGCACCTGGATCAGGCGGTTCCCTAGGCTTCGCGGATCCAACGGCCGGCATCGGGTACGCCTACGTAACGAGTCAGATGGGGACGCGATTGACCGGGGACCCGCGAGACGTGGCGCTTAGAGACGCGCTCTACTCCGTTATCCAGACCTCGTGAGGCCAGTTGGGAAACGACTAGTCGCGCAGCGTTTACTGATGTGTCCGCTCCGGTCGGATCGCCGGCATTCGGAAAATGGTACGCCCGCGCCGACCGACGCTGCGCAAACAGTGGATAC
>OCZU010002350.1_pt1 | contig 12094 bp, 8 predicted proteins | sample 1539001 | NCBI WGS metagenome assembly OCZU01 (sample SAMEA3539306, study PRJEB22396) | soil metagenome | biome: tundra; feature: field; material: soil | place: USA | collected 2010-05 | depth 0.15 m
GCGGCAGCGTCGCACAGGCTGCCCGGCGGACGCGGCCCCCTGGTGCTGCCGCCGTCCGGGTGATAACCGGTGTCGGCCGTGTAGATCGTGGAGCCGTCCGGCGACCAGGACGCAGCCTGGATGTAAAACGGCTCCGAGGTCGCACAGTCCTGGCTGAACTGTGGCGAGGTCCAGCCGGTGACCGTGGCGGTCGAGCCGGCCAGGCTGAGCATGAAGATCTGCTGCCGGGGCAGGCCGCCGACAGAGGTGAAGTCGCCCTCAACCAGGTCCAGCGTGCCGCGATGGCTGAGCTGCTGGTTGTAGACCCTGGTCGGGTTGGTGGCCACCCCGGTGAACTGGTAGTTCCCGGAGATGCCCAGGTTGATGAAACCGTCATTCTTGCCGGTCACCGGGTTCAGGCTGGCCATGAAAGGGTCGGCGGTGCTGTTGTTGATCGACTTGAAGTCGCCTCCGGCCAGAATGTGCCCTTCGGCCCCCAGCAGCGTCTGCACCACACCCGAGGCGTTGTGCCCGAAGGTGCTGACGACGTCCCCGGTAGTGGTGTCGATCTCAGCGATGTTCTTGACGCTGGTGCCGTTGATCGAGGTGAAGTCCCCGCCGATGTAGGCGTCCGCGCAGTTGCCGTTGATGAACGTGATCGAATTGATCCCATCGCTGCCAGTGGCTGTGGTGCCGTCGCTGCCCATGACATCCGGCGCCCAGGAGGTCACCGCGTACGGCGCCGTGGCACTGAAACTGAAGATATCAGTGCGCGGGTAGGTGGTGCTGCCGTGCAGGACCGAGGTGAACGACCCGACGGCGTACATGACCCCGCCGCACTCGACCAGCTGCTTGATCTGCTCGACGGGACTATCGTCCGATGCCTTGAAATGCGGCGTATTAGCAGCGGGAGTGGCCGACACCACCCCGGTCGGCGGCTGCTCGCCGCCAGTCGGCACGTCGGCCGCCTGGGCGGCGGGGACGCCAAGGGCCAGCAGCCCGGCTGCTGTACCCACGGCGAGGACGTACCCGAATAAATGCCCTACTTGTCGCATCTCTTCCCATTCCTTGATGCGCAGCCCGCGCAGGGCTACTGTCTTGTTGCTGCCAGCTTGCGCAGCGTGCTGATGGTTGAGCTGTCGTGCGGGTCCCAGCCGTACGGGCCGTTTCCGGGGGGCATGAAGAAGGCGCTGAAGACGTGGTAGCCGTTCTGGAGTGCGTGCTGCCAGCCGGCCTGGAACCAGGCCGTCCGTGCGCTGCCGGGGAACCGGAGTTGGTTTCCGTGCAGCCGCGCGGCATGGATTTGCCGACGGCCGAGGTGATGATGTCATCGGCCGGGCCGAAGACCTCCTCGAACGCCTCGGTTGACTTGAGCTGATACCCGTCCAGGTAGACCGCATCCACGTGCGGGGAGATGTAGGCCGCCAGGCCCTTGCCCCTGGTCTTCGCCGAGTAGCTGCCGGCGAACGCTGATCGAGATGAAGCTAGCAAGCAGCCGCGTTCCATGCGCCATAACGCGCTAAATACATGGGTGTCATCTGAAGAACGACAAGCGTGACCATCCGGATGGGCGATCCTGATGGGCACTGTGCTGGGCGGCTGATCCGGCCACTGACCACGGCCACGCCCGTCCAGGAAGCATGCCCGCGCCGACAACCCCTACGCCGCCTCCAGGCGGATAACAGGCCCTCAGGGCCGCCATGGGTTCCGGCGTGCTCAGATGGAGTCCTACCTGCGCAGATGAACTATGCGGGATCCGCAGGAACTGCGCGCGGGGGCACTCGTAATGAATAGGTCGTCGTTCGATTCCGACAGGCTCCGGCAATCCTCACCGCGCTGCTCACCCGTCACATCCGCTTCATCTCCCGGTAACGACGAATGTCGTCCTTGCCTGCGAACACAGCTAGGCCGACGGCTGCCGCTACCGCCAATAGCCACCACTTCATCTGAGCCACCCTCCTTGTGCTGCCTATGTGCCTAGCGTCGCGCAGGCCAGAGCCGCAGGCCAGAGCCGAAGGTCCCGCCGTGCGGGAGGCCCGCCAGCGCCGCCCGCCCGTGACAGCACAACTGCCAGCCGTCGTGGACGTCGAGCTCGCTGGAACCCGCTGTGTCGGTGGCTCGAAAGCGCTGGTCCTGGCATGGTTCGCGCTAAGGTCCCAGGGAGAGAAGGAGGAGCAATGCCAGAGGCAGCGGAGTTCACCATCGGGGCTGAGGTCAGCTGCACCGATGGGGACTGCGGCAAGGTGAGCCGCGTGGTCGTTGACCCGGTCGCTCGGGCGGTTACCCATCTCGTGGTCGAACCGAAGCACCGGCAAGGACTTGGCCGGCTTGTTCCGCTCGACCTCGTCGACGCCACGACGGGCGGGATCAGGCTTCGCTGCGCCCTGGCGGCGTTCGAGCAGCTCGACTCCGCCGAGGAAACCCAGTTCATACCCGGGAGCAGCGGCTACTCGGCCTACGGCCCGGGTCAGGTGGTCTCCTGGCCCTATTACGGCCTGGGCGGCGGCCCCGGCATGGCGGGCGGCATGGGCGCCGAAATGGCAGGTGTCTCGCAGACTGTCACCTACGACAAGGTCCCCATGGGCGAGGTAGCGGTACACCGGGGCGAGCATGTCGACGCAACCGACGGCGAGATCGGGCGAGTGCAGGGGCTTGTCATCGATCCTCGCGACCACCACGTGACCCATGTGCTCCTGCAGGAGGGGCACTTGTGGGGCCGCAAGGAAGTGGCCATCCCGATCGGCGCCGTGACCGGAGTCGAAGACGGTATCCAGCTCAACATCACCAAGCAAGACGTACAGGACCTGCCGCCCGTCGACATCGACCACCCGGACGCCTAGCCCTCGATGACGCCGAAGGATTCGCGTCACCCGTGGCGCCGGATCCTTCGTCATACGGAGCTTGCGGCCGTTTACCCCGGCTGGCGTCCTGCCTCGTCTCGCGTCCACAGGTCGACGAGGCCGCGGAAGTGCGCGATGAACCGGTCTTGCTCGTGCGCCGGGTACGTGGACCTGACCGTGTCAACCAGCAACTGGTCGAACGCCGGCCCGCTGACCCAGTCGAGCAGCCGGCGGCCGATGTCCGGCAGCTGCGAATCGCAGAACTCCCGGTAGGCGTCGACCGAGAAGTACGTGTCCGCGAGCCGCCGGTACCCGGCCAGCTTCTCCCGGTAGGAGAGATCATCCCGGTCGCCGATGTCGAAGTAGGCCCGCGTATCGAGATCGAGACGCGGCCGTCGTCGGGTAACGAGGCAGAACACGACCCACTTCACCATCGCCTGCATCGCCCACGGGAAGTAATAGTGCAGCGACGTCACCGCCACGTCAGGGCAGGCGTTCGCGTAGTCGATCGGGTAGACCTCGCCGCCCTTGACCAGCACTTCGCAGGAATTGAATTCCCACCGGAAGAACGCGTTAATGATCTTCGAGATGGAAACCACCTCGGCGCCCGCCTCCGGCGAGAGGAACGTGTGCTCCACCCGGTACCGTCCGTGCATCGGCGCATCGGGATCGAACCGCATCACCATGGTCTCAGCGCCGATGGACAGCGCCCGGGCGAAGACGTCGTAGCCCTCCACGGAAGCCTGCAGGTGCATCAGCATCTCGCCAGACTCGTTGTAGGCGCGGTGCAGCTCGTCGGGGTTCCGGATCCGGGACACCCCCCGCCAGCCGCCGCCGTCATACGGCTTCATGTACAGCGGGTACCCGATCTGCTCGGCGATCGCGTCCAGGTCGAACGGCTTGTTGTAACGCTGTGCCGTGGACGTGTACTTGTCATGACCGGGCGGGTTCTTGTACGGCACCAGCACGGTCTCCGGCACCTTCATGCCCAGCCGCATCATCGCGCAGTACGCCGCGTGCTTCTCCATCGACTGGAACGTGAACGGGGAATTCAGCAGGTACACGTTGTCCATCAGGGAGATCTTCTTGAGCCACTCCCGCGGGTGGTAGTACCAGTACGCAAGCCGGTCCACGACCAGGTCGGTGCGCGGCCGGGACCGCAGCGAGAACGGCTCGATGGTCAGCCGCTCGGTGGCGAAGACATGCCGCCGTCCCGCGTCGTCGGTGACCGGGCCGAGGCTCGCCAGCAGGTGCTCGAACGCGCGCGGCCAGTCGTCCTCGGTGCCAAGCAGCAGCCCCACCAGGTGCTGCACGTCACCATCCACGGAGTCTCCCGTCGTCGTCAGGTCAGCTCGTCCAGGTACTGCGGGAGCATCGCCCGCCAGGTCGGCCAGTCGTGCTCCCAGTCCGGCCCCCAGTTGTCCAACCGGTTGGGGATCCCCTTCGCGCCGAGCGCCGATGCCATCCGCCACGAGTCGGCGGCGTTCTCCCACCGCCCCTCGCCCGTCGCAAGGATCACGAACCGCTGCCGGAGCAGGTCAAGCTGCGACCCGTCCAGGCCGGGCAGGAACTGCAGCGGCGCGGAGAAATACAGGTCCTGCGTCCACGTCTGATCATAAAAACGCTCGATGCGATAGCTGCCGCTCATGCCGACCGCAGCGGAGAAGACGTCGGGATACCGGCACAACAGGGCCACCGCGTTGAACGCCCCGATCGATGCGCCGCTGGCGATGACGTCCATGGGCTGGCCGCCCAGGTCAGCGTGGATGGCCGGCACGACCTCGCGGCGGACGCACTCATGAAACTGGTTCAGCAGCCACAGCCGGTGCCCCGGCGAGCCCTCCCTGGCAATCATCGCCTGCCCGGCGACGCTGTCCGCCGAGTACAGCTTCACCCGGCCTTCGGCAATAAGCTGCCCGCACGCGCCGACCAGGCCGTTGCGCTCGACTTCCTCGGCGTCGCCGCCGGCCGACGGGAGGACAAGCACCGGGCGGCCGTAAGTCCCCCACCGCACGACAGTGATCTCGCGCTGGATCCGGCCGGAGAACCACCGCTCGACGGTCTTCACCGCGCCGTCACCGCGTCACTCGTAGTAGAACTTTCCAGGACCAGGAAATATCCATGACAGCCCCTCCCGTAGCCGGTCGCGCCAGTTCTCCCAGCTGTGCCCGTCGCGAGCCTCAACATAACGGACATTCATCCCGGCAGCCTCGAACGGGGGGATCATGGACCGGTTCCGGATGATCAGCGGCTCGTAGACCCCGCAGCTGACGAATACCCGGTCCGCGACCCGCTTCGGCGCCGCCCGGTACCGGTTGACGAACTTCACCACCGGCTCGAAGGCAGGCCCGCCGCCATGATCATGGCCGATGTCGGTGAACACGAAGGAACCGGACTGCAGCAGCAGCGAGCCGTAAGCCCGCGGGTAGCGGTAGGCCGCCGACAGCGAGGCCACGGCGCCGAAGCTGGCGCCCATCAGGCACCGGCTGTCCGGCGTGGCGGCCAGCGGGAACTCGGCTTCCAGCCGCGGCACGAGCTCGGCGGCCAGGTAGCGGGCGTGCGCCGCCGAGTTGGCATATTCGGTCAGCCGCTCGCCGGGTGATATGAACGCCACGATGATCTCGGCCACGTCAAGCCGGTGGATGAGGTTATCGAGCACTGTCCGGGCCGACGCGTACGCCAGGTAGTCGCCGCCATCATGCACGATAAGCAGCGGATACCGGGCGCTGCGCTGCAGCCGGGCCGGCAGGTAGAGAGTGACCGCGCAATCGCGGCGCAATGCCCGGCTCGGCACCTTGAGGTCGATCAGCGAGCCGGCCCGTGCCTCCGGATCCGGCCTGGTCCAGTCCGGCACCTCGTACCCGCTGGCGTAGCAAACCGACGAACTGCCCACCGGGCTGTGCGCCACGCGGGGGTTCAGCGGGTCGTTGATCCGCTCGCGCTGCTCGCCGTGGGCCACTTCCAGCTGGTACTCGACGCGGGATCCGGCGGGCAGTTCCACCACCGCGTACCACAGATCGGTCCGGTGCAGCCGGCGCAGCGGGATGTGGTCGGGCAGCCCGACGACCCGGTGCACGATGCTGACCTGATCGGCTTCGCCCCGGTAGAGGAACGTGCAGCGTGCGCCCTCCACGATAGGCACGTCACGGCGGGCGAGGAACCGGTCGACCACGGCCGGCTCAGCAGGCCTGCGCTCCCGGAGCCTGGTGATCGCGAGCTTGCGGCTGACCTCCGGGGCGCGCACGGTGGTCAGGCTGCCTCCAGGGAGGTCACGCTGCCGTCCTCGGCGAGCACCCGCGTATCCGGCGGGCAGCTGCCGTCGCCGTCGGCGTCGATCCGGGCGCCGGATTCCAGCAGGATACAGCGGGCCGGCCCGAACCTCCGGGCGAAGACGGCCATCCGCGGCGCGTCATCAAGCAGCATTCTCGCCCGGGCGTGCGGCAGCAGCACGAGATTGCGCAGCACCGACAGTCCGCTGCCGTAGACCTCGGGGTGGCCAGGTCCCTGCGGGGCCCGGTCGTCGAAGAGGACGATCCGGTCGGTCAGCGCCATCGCGCCGGCTGACCATGCGATCACCGGCGACCGCAGCACGGCCGCGACATTGAACAAGTGCAGCACGTCCGACAGCACGCCCACGTGCCCGCCGGCCACTACGAGCACGGCAGCATCGGCGAGCACGCGCGCGACACCGGCCCGGTGCTCGGCGATCACCGGCCGGTCGTGCGGCTGCCATGCCTGGTAGAACTCAAGGCTGATCTCGCTCACCCGGCGCAGGTGCGCGGCATCGAGCTCGCGGACCGCGGCGATGGCATCGGGGAGCGCATCGCTGCTGGCCCGGTGCTGGCGGGTGCGGCGCTGCACGGCGTAGACCGCCTGCAGCGCATAGTCCAGCCGGAGCAGATACATGTCCTGGACCTCGGCCAGGCCGGCCCGCAGCTGCCGCTCGGCAGCGGCGAATTCCGGGTCGCGCTCCCGCACGTCGAGCCAGCGCCGGTAGAGCGACAGGTTGACGTCGCGGTGGCCGAGCCGCTCGCTCAGCTCATCGTCGCCGGGCTCGCGGTCCTGCCATCCGGCGGTGATGGTGGCGGCCGGCCCGGCCAGCCGCAGCGATGCCACCACCGAGTCCAGCGTCGGCCTGCGCTGCGGCCCGAGCAGCGTCACCCGCACGAGGCGAAGGCGTGCAGCGTGGTGCCCACGGCGTCGAGCATCCCGCGCAGCGTGTCGTAGTCGGGGTGGCGCATCCGCACGTACGCGTTGGCCATGTACCCGGCTTCCACCGGCTGGGTCGCCGTACCCTCCGGCGGCAGATGCGAGTCGATGACCCACTCGCCGTACTGCTGCTGCAGCTCCCGCATGCCGGTGTAGCCGGTGATATGGCCGTCGTTGTCCGGGCGCACCGCGACCATCCCGCTGGCATACCGCCGGGACGGCGCCGAGCGGGTCTCGCCGGCCACGATCACGTCCGCCCAGGCCCGGTAGACGTCGATTTCGTTGGCCGCCGAGTAGAGATCCCAGGCCCCGACGCCCGGCGGGCGGCAGCCGATCTCGGAGAACTTCAGCCCCTTCGGGCCGAAGAACCACTCCATGTGCGTCGCCGACGTTGTTATCCCCAGTGCGGCGTTGACCCGCCTGCCCATCTCGCGAAGCTCGGCGTACTCCGGCGCGGTGTCGATCCGGTTGGTGGCGACGAACTGCGGCGAGATCCACCGGGTCCGCATGGCCGCTAGCACATTCGGGAAGTAATGCGATGCGAAGTCGAGCGCCACCGTCCCGTTGACCGTGATGGTGTCGTAGAAGCCCTCGTGGCCCTCGATGAACTCCTCGACGGCGATCGACTCGGCGCCGTGCTCGCCGAAGACCCCCAGCGCGCGCTCGAGCTCGGCAGCGTTGTCGGCCCGCATCGTATCCGCCGCCCCGGCTCCGCTGCGCGGCTTGAGTATCAGCGGGAAGCCGGCCCGGCCGGCGAAGGCGCGTGCCTCGGCGGCGCTGGCGGCCGCGGACGAGGCGGCGGTCGGCACTCCCGCCTCGCGCAGGACCTGCTTCATCGACGGCTTGTCCCGGCACAGCCAGGCAGTCCGGACCGACGTGCCGGGGATCGTGCGGGCCTCCCGCACCTGCGCGGCGGCCAGGGTGTGGGCCTCGACCGTCGCCTCGAGCCGGTCCACCCACAACTTGTCCTGCACGCCGCGCACCACGTGCGTCATCGCGTCGACGTCGGTGACCGACGGCACCTGCTCGTAGTGCTGCAGCCAGCCCGCCAGCTGATCGTCCAGCGCGTCCGCCGGGTACTCTCCGACGCCGATCACCGTCGCGCCTGCCTCGGCCAGCGCCCGGGCGAACTGGCGCTGGCTGGCGGGGAAGAACGGCTCGACGAACACGACGTTCATGCCTCGCATGCTAGCCGGGCGGCCGAAAAGGTCCTATCCTGCCGGCTCGCGCCAGCGGGCTGCCAGCAGCGCGGACTGGAGACTGGGCCTCAGGACGGGGACTCGCGCCGCTGCAGCACTACCACGGAGCGCCTGGCAACCGGCAGCGTCTCGGCGCTGTCGATGGCCTCGCCCTCCCGGTCGGGACCGGACGTGTCCAGGACCGCCTGCCAGTACTCGCCCCACTGCTTCGGCAGCGTCCACTCGATCGGCTCGTGGTGCGCGTTGAACAGCAGCAGGAAGGAATCGTCGGACACCCGCTGGCCCCGGCGGTCGCGGTCGGTGATCGCATCGCCGTTCAGGAACAGGCCGACCGAGCTGGCGAATCCGGCATCCCAGTCGTCATCACCCATCTCGGTCCCGTCCGGCTTGCACCAGCCAAGGTCCACCGAGCCCCGGATGGGCAGGCCCTGGAACCAGCGCCGCCGGCGGAATACCGGATGCTCCCGGCGGAGCGCGATCAGGCGGCGGGTGAAACCGAGCAGGTCCTCGTCGACCCTGTCCCAGTCCTGCCAGGAGACCTCGTTGTCCTGGCAGTAGGCGTTGTTGTTCCCGCCCTGGGTGCGCCCTGACTCGTCGCCGCCGAGAAGCATCGTGACTCCCTGCGACAGCAGCAGGGTAGCCAGGAAGTTGCGCTGCTGCCGGTGCCGGAGCCTGAGCACGTCCACGTCGTCGGTCTCGCCTTCGGCGCCGCAGTTCCAGGACCGGTTGTGGCCCTCTCCGTCTGCCCCGCGCTCGCCGTTGGCCTCGTTGTGCTTTTCGTTGTAGGAGACCAGGTCGCGCAGGGTAAAGCCGTCGTGGGCGGTGACGAAGTTGACGCTGGCCCCCGGGTGCCGGGCATCGGCCTGGTAGAGGTCCGAGCTGCCGGTGAGGCGGGAGGCGAATTCGCCCAGGGTAGCGGGCTCGCCCCGCCAGAAGTCCCGCACGGTGTCGCGGTAGCGGCCGTTCCACTCCGACCACAGGGCGGGGAAGTTGCCCACCTGGTAGCCGCCCTCGCCGACGTCCCACGGCTCGGCGATGAGCTTGACCTGGGAGACGACCGGATCCTGCTGGATGAGGTCGAAGAACGCGGACAGCCGGTCGACCTCGTGGAACTGCCGGGCCAGGCTCGCCGCCAGGTCGAAGCGGAACCCGTCGACGTGCATCTCGGTCGCCCAGTAGCGCAGCGAGTCCATGATCAGCTGCAGCGTATGCGGGTGCCGCACGTTGAGGCTGTTGCCGGTCCCTGTGGTGTCGTAGTAGAACCGCGGGCTATCGGGCACCAGGCGGTAGTAGGCGGCATTGTCGATGCCCTTCATGGACAGCATCGGCCCCAGCTGGTTGCCCTCGGCCGTGTGGTTGTAGACCACGTCGAGTATCACCTCGATCCCGGCCTCGTGCATCGCCCGGACCATCGCCTTGAACTCAGCGACCTGCTCGCCGCGCTGGCCGGTGGCGGCATAGTCGTTGTGCGGGGCGAGGAATCCGATCGAGTTGTAGCCCCAGTAGTTCCGCATCCCCCGCTCGGCGAGATGAGCGTCGTGGATGAACTGGTGCACGGGCAGCAGCTCCACCGCGGTGACGCCGAGCCCGGACAGGTACTCGATGGCGGCCGGGTGCGCCAGGCCCGCGTAGGTGCCGCGCTGCGCCTCGGGGATACCGGGATGCCGCGCAGTGAAGCCCTTGACGTGCACCTCGTAGATGACCGACTCGTTCAGCTGGACGTCCGGCGGCCGGTCGTTGCCCCAGTCGAAGTAGGGGTTGTGCACGACTGACTTCGGCACGAAGGCGGCGCTGTCGTCGTCATTGCGCGAGTCCTCGTCGCCGAAGTTGTAGGGAAAGCACGCCTGGCCCCACTCCGCCTGGCCCTCGATGGCCTTGGCGTAGGGGTCGAGCAGCAGCTTGGCCGGGTTGCAGCGGTCCCCCTTGTCCGGCGCCCATGGCCCGTGCACCCGGTAGCCGTACCGCTGGCCGGGCACCACCGACGGGAGATAGGCGTGCCAGCAGGACGCGTCGATCTCATCCAGGACCACCCGCTGCTCGCTGCCGTCGTCGTCGAACAGGCAGAGCTCGACTCTGTCGGCGACATCGGAGAACAACGAGAAGTTCGTCCCGCCGCCGTCGTAGGCAGCGCCCAGCGGGTAAGGACGACCCGGCCAGATCTCGATGGCCTCGCTCATCAGTTACTGCGTCCTTTCGTTGGCAGGCTCCCGGCACTAGCCATGGTGCACCGCATCCGTCAGGTTGGTGCCGCATCCGCCAGGATGGCGACCGTGTCAGGCGGTAGCACGAGCCCGCGCTCCCCGGATTCCACCCGTGCGTCGGATGCGGCGAGCAGCCCCGCCGCCGCGCCTGCCGGGAACGTCCAGGCCCGGATGCCAAGGTTAGCCGCCACGATCACTGGCCCGCGGCGGACGACCAGCCAGCCGGCGTCCGCATCGCACTGCGTCTCGACCCGGTCCAGGCGCGGGTCAGTCAGCGCCGGGATCCGCCGCCGCAGCGCGATCAGCTCGCGATGCCAGGCCAGCAGGCCCGCATGCGGCTCCTTCCGCGGCTCGGCCCAGTCGAGCCTGGAGCGCCCGAACGTGGCCGGGTCCTGCGGGTCAGGCACGTCGGCGGGATCCCAGCCGAAGGTGGCGAACTCCGCCCGCCGCCCCTCGCTGACCTTCCGGCCGAGCGCCGGATCGCCGTGATCGGTGAAGTACTGGAACGGGGTGCCGGCCCCCCACTCCTCGCCCTGGAACAGCATCGGCACGAACGGCGCGGTGAGCAGCAGCGCCGCGGCGACCCGGAGCCGTCCGTCGCTCATCAGGGCGGCGGCACGCTGTCCGGCGGCGCGGTTGCCTATCTGGTCGTGGTTCTGCGCGCTGACCACGAACTGGCCGCCGTCCAGCCCCGCCGGGGGCCTGCCGTGCACCCGCTGGCGGTACGGCGAGTAAACGCCGTCATAGACCCACGCCTGCCGTAGTGCCTTCGCTAGCAAATGGAGTGGCCCGAAGTCCGCGTAATATCCGCTCTTCTCTCCGGTCAGGACGGCATGCAGCGCGTGATGCCATTCGTCCGCCCAGGAAGCGCGGAGGCCGTAGCCGCCGGCCTCGCGGCCGCGGACGTAGCGCGGGTCGTTCCGGTCGCTTTCGGCGATCAGGAAGACCGGCCGGCGCAGGTGCGCGGCAAGCGCGCCTGCCTCGCCGGCGAGTTCTTCCAGTATGTGCGTCGCCGAGTCGTCGGCGATGGCGTGCACCGCGTCGAGCCGTAGCCCGTCGAGGTGGTAATCGCGTAGCCACATCAGCGCGTTGTCGATGACGAAGCTGCGGACCTCGTCGCTGCCCGGCCCGTCGAAGTTGACCGCCTCGCCCCAGTTGGTCCGGTGCCGGGCGGAGAAATAGGGGCCGAACTCCGGCAGGTAGTCCCCGTCCGGCCCCAGGTGGTTGTAGACCACGTCCATGAGCACGCCGAGCCCGCGGGCGTGCGCGGCGTCGACTAGCCGCTTTAGCCCGTCCGGCCCGCCGTAGGCGTGGTGCGGCGCGAACAAGCCGACGCCGTCGTAGCCCCAGCCCCGGCTGCCGGGGAACTCGGCCACCGGCAGCAGCTCGACGGCATCGACGCCCAGGCCGGCCAGGTGCCCAAGGTGCTCGATCGCGCCGTCGAAGGTGCCGGCCGCGGAGAATGTGCCGGTATGGCACTCGTAGAGGACGGATCCGGCCAGCGGCAGGCCCCGCCAGCTGGCGTCGGACCAGCCGAAGGCGGCATGGTCGACCAGCCGTGAAGGGCCGTGCACGCCGGCCGGCTGGAAAGCGGAGCGCGGGTCGGGCCGCGGCGGGCCGCCGTCCAGGCTGAACGCGTAGTCGCTGCCCGGGCCGGCGTCCTCGG
>OCZU010002351.1_pt1 | contig 12094 bp, 12 predicted proteins | sample 1539001 | NCBI WGS metagenome assembly OCZU01 (sample SAMEA3539306, study PRJEB22396) | soil metagenome | biome: tundra; feature: field; material: soil | place: USA | collected 2010-05 | depth 0.15 m
CTGCCGCCGCCTTTACCTCCGACCTGCGTTGCCACATGGTTCACCAGATCGCCGGCCTTGATCTTGCTCGTGAGGTCGGAGGTCACGCCGGCAATCAGGGTCACCTTGGTTCCGTCGGTCGAGCCAAGCACGATGGCGGCGCTCTTGAATCTGCCCTTGAGCTGGTCCAAGGTGTCGCGCAGCGCCTTGGCGTCCGCGCCATCGATGGTTGCCGCCAGGACCTGCGCGCCATTGACTTCGATCGCCTGGGCTGCGAGATCGCCGCCCTGGCTCGAGGCAAGCTTGCCCTTGAGACGCGCAAGCTCCTTTTCCAGCGCCTTTGCGCCATCGAGCAGCTGCTGAATTTTCGCGGTGACTTCCGCCGGCGGGGCCTTGAGCGCCTGGGCGGCTTCGCTGAGCCGCGCTTCGAGCTGGTGCGTGTATGCAAGCGCAGCCTCGCCGGTGACGGCCTCGACCCGGCGGATGCCGGCCGCGACGCCGGCTTCGGAAACGATCTTGAAGCTGCCGATGTCGCCGGTGCGCTGGACGTGCGTTCCGCCGCACAGCTCGGTCGAAAAGTCGCCCATGCTGAGGACGCGCACCTCGTCGCCGTACTTTTCGCCGAAGAGCGCCATCGCACCAGCCTTGATTGCGTCATCGTAGGGCATGAGCCGGGTCTCGACCGGATAATTGGCGCGGATGGCACGATTGACCAGCGCTTCGACGGAACGGATTTCCAGCTCCGTCATCGGTTGCGTGTGCGAGAAATCGAATCGTGTGCGCTCGGCGTCGACCAGCGATCCTTTTTGCTGGACATGGTCGCCCAGGACCTTGCGCAACGCGGCGTGCATCAGGTGCGTCGCGGAATGGTTGAGCGCCGCGCGCGCGCGAGTGTGAGCGTCCACCTGCGCGACGACGGTGTCCCCCACGCGAAGCTCGCCGGTCTTCATCTCTCCGTGATGGCCGACGACGTCGGGCTGGACCTTCTGTGCGTCGTGAACCGCAAACAGGGTGAGGCACACGCCGCCCTTGCTGAGCTCGCCGCGGTCTCCGACCTGGCCGCCCGACTCGGCGTAGAACGGCGTGCGGTCGAGGACGACGATGCCTTGCTGTCCGGCGCTCAGCGCATCGACTGCCGTGCCGTCGCAAAAGAGCGCGGTGACACGGCCTTCCGCGGACAGTGTCTTGTACCCGTCGAAAACCGTCTTCGCGCCGGAATACGACAGCGCCGCTCCGGTCTTGAACGACGACGCGGCGCGCGCGCGTTCGCGCTGCTTGTCCATCGCTGCATCGAACGCCGCCTGATCGACCGTGAAGCCCCGCTCGCGGCACACATCCGCCGTAAGGTCGAGCGGAAATCCGAACGTATCGTAGAGCGTGAACGCCGTTTCGCCAGGCAGCACTTTGGTGCCGGCCCTGTCGGCTTCGGTGAGCGCGGCTTCGAGCACTTTCATGCCATGCTCGAGCGTTTCGGCGAAACGCTCTTCCTCGGCCCTGAGGACGCGGACGACATAGTCCTGTTTGAGCGGCAGCTCCGGGTAGGCGTCGCCCATCAACCGCGACAGCTCCGGCACCAGCTGGTTGAAGAATGGCGCTGTCTGCCCGAGCTGGTAACCGTGACGGATTGCGCGACGGATGATGCGCCGGAGCACGTAACCGCGGCCCTCGTTGCTCGGAATCACGCCATCGACGATCAGGAATGCGCAGGCTCGGATGTGATCGGAGATCACGCGCAGCGACGGCGACGAAAGATCGCGCGTGTTGGTTGCCGCCGCCGCCGCGCGGATGAGCGACTGGAACAGGTCGATCTCGTAATTGCTGTGCACGTGCTGCAAGACAGCGGCGAGGCGTTCAAGGCCCATCCCGGTGTCGACGCACGGCTTTGGCAACGGCGTAAGCGTGCCTTTGGCGTCGCGGTCGAACTGCATGAACACCAGGTTCCAGATCTCGATGTAGCGATCGCCGTCGGCGTCCGGCGAGCCCGGAGGTCCGCCAGCGATCTCCGGACCGTGATCGTAGAAAATCTCGCTGCATGGGCCACATGGACCCGTATCCGCCATTTGCCAGAAATTGTCGGAGGCGTACGGAGCGCCCTTGTTGTCACCAATGCGCACGATGCGCTCCGACGGCACGCCGATTTCTCGGGCCCAGACATCGGAGGCTTCGTCGTCGGTTTGATAGACAGTGACCCAGAGCTTTTCCGCCGGTATTCCGTAGACTTTGGTCAGCAGTTCCCACGCGTATCTGATCGCATCACGCTTGAAGTAATCGCCGAACGACCAGTTGCCGAGCATCTCGAAGAACGTGTGATGGCGCGCGGTATAGCCGACGTTCTCGAGGTCATTGTGCTTGCCGCCCGCGCGAAGACAGCGCTGGACGTCCGCCGCGCGGACATAACTACGCTGATCGGTGCCGAGAAAGACATCCTTGAACTGCACCATGCCGCTGTTGGTGAACAGCAGTGTCGGATCGTTGGCCGGAACGAGCGGCGCCGACGGAACGATCGTGTGCCCATTCGCCGCGAAGTACTCGAGAAATTTGCTGCGGATGTCGGCGGCTTTCATGCGGGCGCGAAGCTCGGTGAAGTCGTGCGCATCAAGGTCCGGTGGTCAGAGAAAGCCTCTGACAGTCTTTTAATTCAATATGTTAGCACATGTCATCCCGACTTAATGCGCCGCCTATTCTGGTGGACTGCGCAATAGCTTGAGGATCGCCGAGACCGAAAATCCCCGCGCCTGCAGATAGCGCACTTGCCGCGCCTTTTCTCTATCGTTGGCGGGCAATTGTCCGAAACGCCGCTGCCACAATGTCTTGAGCGCCGCATCGTCGTCGAGATCCGCTTCCCGCAGCGCATCGTCGATATCGCTTGGCGCGACACCTTTTGCCTTCAGCCCTCCGGCGATGCTGCGGCGACTGAAGCGCCCGGCTTTCTGGCCGACCACGGCACGGGCGAAACGCTGATCGGAAAGCAAACCCTGCGCGCCCAGATCATCCAGCGTGCTGCGAACCTCGGCGATGTCGGCGCCGGCGCCTGTCAGCCGCGCTTCAAGCTCGGCGCGCGCGTATTCGCGCCGCGCGAGCAACCGGATCGCTTGCGCCCTGAGCGTGCGCGTGACCACGCGCTTCGCAAAATTACTCGTCGACCGGACCCGTGCTGCGTCCGGTGGCGACCGGCACGCCCACGGCAACGCGGATCTTGGCCTCGATCTCCGCGGCGATATCGGCGTGCTCTCTCAGCCACTCGCGGGTGTTGTCCTTGCCTTGGCCGATCTTGTCGCCGTTGTAGGCATACCAGGCCCCCGACTTTTCGATGATGTTGTGCGTCACGCCGAGCTCGACGATTTCGCCCTCGCGAGAAATACCTTCGCCATAGAAAATATCGAACAGCGCCTCGCGAAACGGCGGCGCGATCTTGTTCTTGACCACCTTGACCCTGGTTTCGTTGCCGACGACTTCTTCGCCGCGCTTGATCGCCCCAATGCGGCGGATGTCGAGCCGGACCGAAGCATAGAACTTGAGCGCGTTGCCGCCGCTGGTCGTCTCCGGGTTGCCGAACATCACTCCGATCTTCATCCGGATCTGATTGATGAAAATGACCAGAACATTGGCGCGCTTGATATTCGACGCGAGCTTGCGCAGCGCCTGGCTCATCAGCCGCGCCTGCAGACCGGGAAGCTGGTCGCCCATTTCGCCTTCGATTTCCGCCTTCGGCACGAGCGCGGCGACCGAGTCGATGACAATGATGTCGACTCCGCCCGAGCGCACCAGCATGTCGGCGATTTCGAGGCCCTGCTCCCCCGTGTCCGGCTGGGAGATGAGCATCTCGCCCACATTGACGCCGAGCTTGCCTGCATAGACCGGATCGAGAGCGTTCTCGGCGTCGATATAGGCCGCGACTCCGCCGGCCTTTTGCACCTGCGCGACCACCTGAAGGCAGAGCGTCGTCTTGCCGGAGGATTCGGGCCCGTAGACCTCGACCACACGCCCGCGCGGCAGGCCGCCGACACCGAGCGCGATATCGAGGCCGAGCGATCCGGTCGACACGACCTGCAGATCGTTCTGGACCTGGGCCTCGCCCATCCTCATGATCGAGCCCTTGCCGAACTGCTTTTCAATCTGCGCCAGCGCGGCGACAAGCGCTTTACTCTTGTTGTCGTCCATAGCATTCATTCCGTTGGATTTTGCGAGAGAAAGGCTCATGGTGGGCTCGTTTTGGGTGGTCAGGATGGCCCATTATTGCATAGAACGAACGTTCGACGCCAGCTCTTACGGCTTAGGCCAAACGGTCAATCAGTCCCTCCAGGGCGACCCGGACGGAGGCTTCGCGGACGGCCCTCCTGCCCCCGTCAAACCGCTTGTGCAGGGCCTGGATGTACCCCGGGCCTGCCCAGGCGAACCACACCGTGCCGACCGGCTTCGCCGGGGAGCCGCCGTCGGGACCGGCGATGCCCGTGACTGCTACCGCCCACTGCGCCAAGGACGCGCGGACCGCCCCTTCCGCCATTGCCTTGGCCGTCTCCTCGCTTACGGCGCCGAAGCGCTCTATCGTGGATGAGGCAACGCCGAGCTGCTGCTCCTTGGCCAGATTGGAGTAGGTCACGAATCCGCGCTCGAACCAGGCCGAGCTGCCCGCGATCGCGGTGATTGCACCCGCGACCAATCCTCCGGTACATGACTCCGCCGTCGCGATCATCATGCCACGCGCGAGCGCCGCTGCGCCAAGCCTGGTCGCTAGCGTCAACACTGGATCGTCTATCTCGCTCATGCCCGTTCGGACGCGTGTCCGCGATACCAGTAATCGTAGACCTGCTCGAACCCGAGCTGTCGATAAAGCGCCAAGGCCGCTTCGTTGTCGGCGGTGACCTGAAGGTAGGCCGCTCGCGATCCCTGCTGCGACGCATCGGCGAGCAACGCCCGCACGATCGCGGCGCCCAGACCCTGCCGCCGGTGCGCCGGCGCGGTGTTCAGCGCGAACAAGCCCGCATACGCGCCTTCGAGCTTGACCAGCCCGCACGCCACGACCTCGCCGTGACGACGAACGATCGCGCCGGCGTGCGGCAGTGGGTAGGACTTTGCCCGATCGACCGCCGCCAAACGGGCGTCTCCCGCGAGATCGAGAAGGCCGGCGGTCGCTTGCACCCACTGCGGCACATCGATAATTTCGACCGGATAGCGCCGCGCCGGAAGCTGTGAGCGCAAAGGAACATCGGCACGCATGACCAGCGTTCGCTCGAACCTGTCCCAGCCGAGGCTCTCCAGATACGCATCGAGCTGCGCCGGCTGCGAGAAAGGCAGCATGCGGAAAATCGCCGGCAAGTTGACGGAGCGGTAGAAGCGGGTGCAGTAATCCACCTTTTCGTCGAGCGGCAGCGACGTCGAATAAAAAGCGTTCACGCAGCGCAGGCGCTTGGTCGGGCCCGGCCGGAATCCAACGAGCCAGCCATCGTACATCAGCGACTGAAAAGCTCCCGAGGCATTGAGCGAGAGCTCCTCGATGCGTCGCGCTTCGAGATCGACCGCACCGACGCTCACGCGGACACCCGCTGCCACAGCGCGAACACGATCACCGCATAGAACGCCGCCACGATATCGTCTGCCATCACGCCGAAACCGTGGTGCCACTCACGATCGATCATGTTCGCGGGCGGCGGCTTGACGATGTCGAACAGCCGAAACAGCAGGAACGCAAACGCCTGTCGCACGGGATCGGGGCCGACGAAAAACAGCACCAGCAGAAAGGCGACGACTTCGTCCCAGACGATCGCACCGTGATCCGCGACGCCCAGATCGCGCCCGGTTCGGTCGGCCGCCCACACCCCGACAGCAAAAGCGATTGCCACCGCGATGAGGTAACCGAGGTCGTCGGTCGTCGCGTGCAGCAACGCCGCGAGCGGCAACGCGACCAACGTTCCCACCGTTCCCGGCGCGACCGGCGACAATCCCGTGCCGAAACCGAGCGCGAGAAAATGCGCCGGATGCGCGAACAGGAACCCGAGCGTGGGCGTCTTTTTCACGTCGCGAAATGATCGTAAGCGCGAGGGAGCTGCGCAACCGGGCGTCCGGACGAATCGCGAACAATCAGGCCGGGCGTACTGTCGATGATTCCGATTCGACGCAGCGGCAGCCCGAGCTCGGTCGCGACTGCGGCGATTTGCCCGTCATGCGCCGGCGCGGCAGTGAAGCAGAGCTCGTAATCGTCGCCTCCAGCCAGCAGACATTCAAGCGCGACGTCGTGCGTCCCCGCCTTCGCGAGCTGCCGGTCGAGCGCCTTCGAGCGCGGAATCGCCGGCAGGTCGATCGTCGCCCCCACCTTGGATGCTTCGAGAATATGTCGGAGGTCGCCGACGAGACCGTCAGACAGGTCGATCGCCGCGGATGCAAGACCGCGCAGGCGTGTGCCGAGCGCGACCCGCGGCACCGGTCGCAGCAGCGCGTTCTCACACGTCGCGACTTCGGCGCCGGAGAGAGCGAGCCGCCCGGCGCGATGCGCGAGAAAGAGCGATGCGTCGCCGAGCGCGCCGGAGACCCAGATCGAATCACCTCCGTGCGCGCCGCTTCGCAGGAGTGCCATTCCAGCGGGCACCTCGCCCAGGATGGTGAGGCATAAATTGAGCGGGCCGCGCGTGGTATCGCCTCCGACGAGATCGACGTTGTGCACGGCCGCGAGGGCGAACAGCCCGCGCGCAAAAGCGCCCAGCCATTGTGGATCGGCGTCGGGAAGCGCTCCCGCGAGCAGTGCCCAGCGCGGCGTCGCGCCCATTGCCGCCATGTCGGACAGATTGACCGCGAGCGTCTTGTATCCAAGCGCTTCAGGGTTGACGTCGGCAAAGAAGTGTCGGTCGGCCACCAGCATGTCGACCGAAGCGGCGAGTTGATTCCCCGGCGTCGGCGTAAGAAGCGCGGCATCGTCGCCGATACCGACGACCGTGCCTTGCGCGTTTTCCCCGCCGCCCGCGTTTTCCGCGTTTCCGATCCTGCGGCGAAAAAACCGGTCGATCAATTCAAATTCGCTCAGCGCCGTCATCGTGGGCGGCGGTGCACCGCGGGATGGGTCTGAGGACGTTGGCGAACGCTTGCCCGCGCCGCGTCACGGCGCGGTGCGTGCACCATGGATTTCGGGCGCGCGGGCCCTCGCGGCAAGTTTGTCGAGCACGCCGTTGACGTATTTGTGCCCGTCGGTGCCTCCGTACGACTTCGCCAGCTCGACCGCTTCGTTGATCGCTACCCGGTAAGGAACTTCCGGCTCGCGAAGCAATTCCCAGGCACCGATGGTCAGAATGCTTTTTTCCACCGGCGAAAGTTCAGATGCTTTGCGATCGAGAAACGGCGCGAAGGCGGCGACGAGACTTTGGAACTCGCCGGTAACTCCGCGCCAGATGCCGTCGAAGTACTCGATGTCGCACTTCGCGAACCCGGAGGCTTCGGCAAGCTGCGTCCGGATCAGCGCTGGATCGCTTCCAGAGAGCAGCCACTGGTAAATGCCCTGCATCGCGAATTCCCGCGCGCGGCGACGCGGGCTAGTCCTCATCGATCGCATCCAGGAGATTGGCCATTTCCACGGCCGCCATCGCCGCCTCGTGGCCCTTGACGCTGGCGCGCGCCAGCGCCTGTTCCTCGGTGTCGGTCGTCAGGATGCCGTTGCCGATCGGGATGCCGAACTCGAGTTGGACGCTGGCCAGGCCGGAAGCCGATTCGGTGGCAACGATCTCGAAGTGGAACGTCTCGCCGCGCACGACCGCACCCAGGGCGACAAGCGCGTCATAATCTCCTGTCTGCGCCATTCGCTGCAGCGCGAGGGGCGTTTCCAGCGCGCCGGGGACGGTCGCGACGGTGATCGACGGCTCCGCCGCGCCAGCCTCGGCGAGCGCGCGCAATGCGCCCTCGAGCAAGGATTCGCCAATCGCGCCATTGAAGCGGGAGAGCACGATGCCGACGCGCAAATGTCCGGCGCGCGTGTCGGGCGTGATCTTGCGGACAGACATGATAGGTGGCGAAGCCTCGTTATCCGCGCGCAACGTGCGGCAGACGCGAACACCTTGCGCGAGTCGAGCGCCGTTCCACGCTTCAGGTCGCCGGCGGATCGGTAAACTGAGCAGGAGACTGAGGAGGCGCTTCCTCGTGCGCGGTTACCTCGAGATCGAATCCGGCCATGCTCGGCATTTTGCGGCGCCGGGCAAGCAGACGCATCTTGCCGACGCCAAGATCGCGCAGAATTTGCGCGCCGATGCCGTAGTTGCGCAGATCCATCTTGTTGTCGGCGGAGATCTGCTCGCCCACCGCGCGCTGTCGCAACTCCTGCGCCGACTCTGGGCGATGCAGGAGCACCAGGACGCCGCGTTCGGCCTGCGCCAGCCGCGCCAGCGCAGCAGGGATGGTCCAGGAGTGGGCACGGCTTCCGCAATCGAGCAAATCGACGATCGACACGGGCTCATGAACGCGGACGACCGTCTCACGCGCCGCTTCGATCTGGCCGCGAACGAGCGCCAGATGCGTCGCGTCGCTCAGCTTGTCGCGAAACGCGATCAGCCGAAAATCGCCCGCCGCCGTGCGGATCGGCCGCTCGCCAATCCGCTCGATCAAGCGTTCGTGCTGACTTCGGTAGTGAATCAGGTCCGCGATGGCGCCGATCTTCAGTCCATGAGTACGCGCGAACACCACCAGGTCGGGCAAGCGCGCCATCGAGCCGTCGTCGTTCATGATCTCGCACAGGACCGCGGCCGGTGAAAATCCCGCGAGCCGCGCCAGGTCGCAACATGCCTCGGTGTGCCCCGCGCGCGCCAGTACGCCGCCCGGATGCGCAACCAGGGGAAATATGTGGCCGGGCTGCACCAGGTCTCCGGGACGGGCGCCCGGCGCACATGCAACGCGGATCGTGTGCGCGCGATCGGCCGCGGAAATTCCGGTCGTGACCCCCTCGGCAGCCTCGATCGACACCGTGAAATTGGTACCGTGCAGCGAGCGATTGTTCGGCGTCATCGGGGCGAGGTCAAGCTGCCTCGCGCGCTCCTCGGTGATCGCCATGCATACCAGTCCGCGTCCGAACCTGGCCATGAAATTGACGATTTCCGGCGTAGTCGCGTCGGCCGCGACGACCAGGTCACCCTCGTTTTCGCGCCCCTCTTCATCGACCAGTATCGCAATTCGCCCTGCGTTGAGCTCGGCGATGATTTCCGGAATCGGGCTGATCGAGCGCGATGGGGTACGCAGCGGTGGTGCTGCGGCTTCCGGCGAAGCGCGCGGAGTGTCGATGGCGTGCAGTTTTGGCGCAGTCATTTGCGTTGGGAAAAACAGGGAACGAGCGATCACGACATTATACGTGCTGCGCTGCTGCGCGTCTTTCGCTCCCGCGTCGCCGGTTCGACCGTGCGGGCGGGACATTCCGAGCTTTCGCCAGGGCCGCCACCGCGACGCTTCCACGCGCAGAGTCTTCAGGTCCTTCCGAAAATATCCAGCGACCTTGCAAAGAGCTCGCTTCGTGGATCCGCAAACTCGGTCAGCACACTGAAGTGGTGTTTCCCCTGAACGAAAAGCGGTCCTTCGCTTCCCGACGGACGACACCCCGGCCAGCGCTCCCAGAGGCTGCGACTCTGACGAACGAATTCGACGGTCTCGTCGGCGCCCGCCGCGAGCAACAGCGGTGCGCGCACCAGCGGCTTGGCGCCGATCGGACTCAAGTCGCGCGCGCTTCGTAGATCGAGCCCAAGATCGCTGTTGAACGATACATCGACCAGCGGAGCGAGATCGAAGACACCGCTGATAGATATGCCGCCGGCGATGGGTGCCGACCCGCGCGCCTTCAACCCCCGCGCTTTCCAATCGGTTGCGAACATCATCGCCGTCAGATGCCCTCCCGCCGAATGCCCCGCGACGACGAGGCGTCGCGCTGGCACGCCGTGGCTTGCGCCTTCGCTCACCAGCCACTCGATTGCTTCGCGACACTGCTCCACGATGTCCGCAATGCGCACCGCGGGACAGAGATCGTAGTTGACGACCGCGACGCTGATACCGGCGCCGACGAATGGGGGCGCAATAAAGGAATGGTCATCCTTGTCGAGCCCTCGCCAATAACCGCCATGGATGAAGAGCAGCGCGGCGCGGGGCCGCTCCGCCGGAAAGAGATCCATCGTCTGCTTCGGCCCGGCACCATATCGGATGCCGCGAATCGCATGAAGCGATGCGCGAGCCTGCTCACTGTCGGCGGCCCAGCGCGAGAGCCACTCCATGTGGTCGGGAAACGCCTCTCGCAGGTTGTATTCGCGTTCCGCGAACACGTCTGGAGATGCTGTCATGTCCGGCTCCGGATCATGCCGGAAACATGTCTAGGCCGCCGGCGCTTCGATGTCGATTCTGAGCTCGCCCAGCGACTCGATCCGCCCTACCAGCGCATCTCCGGCCACGACCGCGCCGACGCCGGACGGTGTGCCGGTAAAGATCAGATCGCCCGGCAAGAGCTCGTAGTACTGGGACAGAAAATGCAGCACGTGCGGCACGTCCCAGATCATGTCCTTCAGATCGCCTTGCTGTCTGACCGCACCGTTCACTTCGAGCGTGATACGGCCACAACTGACGTAGCCGACCTCGCTGACCGGATGTATCGGCCCGATAGGCGCAGCCTGCGCAAAGGACTTGCCGAGATCCCACGGGCGCTTGATTTCGCGCAGCGCCGCCTGCAGGTCGCGACGTGTCATGTCGAGCCCGACCGCGTAGCCGTAGATCAGAGCGTTGGCTTGCTCCGGCGTCACGCGCACGCCCGGCGCGCCGATGGCAACGACCAGCTCGATTTCGTGATGGTAGTTCTTGGTCGCCAGCGGATATTGCACGTGACCGACGTCGGGAGGAACGACGGGCACAACCGCATCCGCCGGCTTGGTGAAAAAGAAAGGTGGCTCCTTGGTCGCGTCGCCGCCCATTTCCTTCGCGTGCTCGGCATAATTGCGGCCGACGCAATAAATGTGGCGAACCGGATAGAACCCGGCGCCACCGGCGACGGGAATGGACGGGCAATCAAACGCCGGAATGACGAAGTTCATCGAGGCTCCAGTGCAAGCATCCGCTTGTCGAGTTGCATTTCAGAAATGCTCGTCCGTCGCGGATTCAGCGGCCCGGACGCCGGGCCTCGCTCACGCCGCGTCGGGCTGCCGTTCAGGCGCAGCACGCGCGAATGCGTCCATCGCAAGGCAATGCGCCTCGATGCGGGCCAGCGTCGGATACGGATCGATAGCGATCGCGCTTCGACGCGCGTTTGCGATCTGCGGGACGAGGCAGATATCGGCGAGGGTCGGGGTCTCGCCGTGGCAGAACGTTCCCGTGCGGCTATCCGTGGCAAGCTGCGATTCGAGCGCCGCGAATCCCACATCGACCCAGTGCCGGTACCAGGCATTCTTCGCGTCCTCGCTCGCGCCCAGCGTACCCGTCAGATACTTCAGAACTCGCAGGTTGTTGAGCGGATGGATGTCGCACGCGATCGCCTGCGCGATGGACCGCACCCGCGCGCGGGCCTCCGGAGTCGCCGGCAGCAGCGGCGGATGCGGAACCTTCTCGTCGAGATACTCGATGATCGCCATCGATTGGGTGATCGCCTCGCCGTCGTCGACCAGCAGCGGCACCAGCGCCTGCGGATTGAGCGCGCGATATCGCTCCTCGCGCTGCTCGCCTTTCACCAGGTGCACCGGCAGGTAGTCGTAGGAGAGTCGCTTTAAGTTGAGCGCGATTCGAACCCTGTATGCCGCCGAGGAGCGAAAGTAATTATGGAGCTTGATCACGGACGCCGGGGAATGCTCTAGTCAAACGCCGCGATGCCGGTCTGGGCGCGGCCGAGAATCAGCGCATGCACGTCGTGAGTGCCTTCGTAGGTGTTGACGGTTTCGAGATTGAGCATATGCCGGATGACGTGAAACTCGTCGACGACGCCGTTGGCGCCGTGCATATCGCGCGCCATCCGCGCGATCTCCAACGCCTTGCCGCATGAATTGCGCTTCATGATCGAAGTGATCTCCGGCGCCGCACGCCCCTCGTCCTTGAGCCGGCCGAGGCGAAGGCAGCCCTGCAATCCGAGCGTGATGTCGGTCTGCATGTCGGCCAGCTTTTTCTGAATCAGCTGATTGGCCGCCAACGG
>OCZU010002352.1_pt1 | contig 12090 bp, 28 predicted proteins | sample 1539001 | NCBI WGS metagenome assembly OCZU01 (sample SAMEA3539306, study PRJEB22396) | soil metagenome | biome: tundra; feature: field; material: soil | place: USA | collected 2010-05 | depth 0.15 m
GGGCTCGAAGTAGTGCATGACTTTCATCGGACTTTGATCTCCTTGACCTGGCTCTCAGGCACGACAAACACGCCCAGGTCCGGCCGCCAGAACCCGCCCTCCGGGTAGTCGACCATGTGGTGTGTCGCTTGCTCGTAATCCAGACGGTTTACGTTCTCCATGGTGACCGGTCCGCTGGGCCGCACCACATTGGCGGTGCCGACCCTCGTGATGTCGGCGGTAAAGCAGGCCCTGTGGCCGCAGTAGAGCACGAGGGCTCCCGTCTTTGATTTAGCCATTGCCCTTCTCCTTGCCTGTGAAAATATACCCGCAGCCGGAGCCACCGCATGTCTGCCCTTCGAGTCCGTCCTCGTTGTCCCAACGGAACACCTTGCCGCAGTTCGGGCAGAGGGTATTGAAGGGAGCTACGCTCTTCTCCCAGTCCGGCCCGTCCATGACTTTGAACAGGTCGTTGTCCACGTGCACCATAACCAGACGGTCGGAGGTGTTGTTGGTATCCTCCCGCAGGGCGCCGACCTCATCGAGACAGTCCTGGTCCAGGTCTTTCAGCTCCCAGCCACGGCGCTGTAGCAGCGCGGCCTCTTCGTCCGTTACAATGCCGATTAGGTACGCCATTCCGACATCTCCCCTGACGGCGCCACGGCCGCTGCCAGCGCTGCTGCCGGCTTGTCTCGGTGCCGGATCAAGAACATCTCCTTCGTCTCCGGCTGGAAGTGGAAGATCTCTTCCGCCACCAGATAGTGCAGCCGGTACGCCCAATGCCTGACGGCCTGGTCGGGGTGGTGGTAGGCCACCACGGCCATGGCGTCCGCCAGGTGGTGGACGTAGTGGCAGGGCAGGTACTCCAGCTCGTCGATCGCCAGGTTGATGAGGTCCTCGTCTATCTGGACCGTCTGCATGTAGCTCTGCTTGCCAGGATCCGCGTCGATCTGGACAGCCGCGCGCATCCAGCGCACGCACTTCTTGACGCCGGAGGTCTTGACATCGGGGGCGCGCAAGCCGGAGATCATGATGCTCTGCATCTTCATCCCGACGTGGGCGACCCACGGTTGTAAAACGAATGACATGTTACGTTCCTCTCTTGTGTGGCAGGGTGGTGTACTTGAACTGCGCGCCGCGGCTGATTGCCTGCGGCGACTCGAAGCGTTGCTGCACGGCGCCGGCACGCTTCTCGAACTCTTCGGCGGACAGCGGCTCGTTGTTGCGGTTGCGCAGCCACATGGCGTACAGGCCCTGACTGAACTCCTGGGAGATGCCGATGAACCGCTGGCCGTAAACGATCTGGGTGTTGCAGTCCACCAGGACTACGTGCACCGCATACCCCTGGCTGGGATCGGTGGGCGGCGCCGGCAACTCCGAAGCCTGCGAGCTCTGCATGGTGAATAGCGACTCGCTCCAGCCCAGATCCTCGACCCGCAGCACCAGGGAAATCAACTCGTCGATCTCTCGCAGGTACAGGGCAAGGATGCCGGTCCGGAACGCCACGGCGTCCCACCTGGTGACGTCCCGCATCCCCATGACCACGATCAGAGGGTCCAGATAGAGCTGGGCGCCGAAGATCACCTGGCCGGGGAAGGGATGCTTCTGGCCGGTCACGACAATCGTCGGACCGGCGTCATGCGGTTGGTCCATTACGGTCTCCTCTTTCGATCACGGTGAACTCCACTTTGCCGGTCAGCATGAACAGGCGCATGCGCACGATCTGATACTTCTTCAGGCGCTCGCCGTATACTTTCTTCTGGCGCTTCAGGCGCCCGCGAATCCCGTCCTCGGTCACCATGGGTGTGCCCGACCAGCTCCAGGCCTCGTCGAAGTCGGAGTTGTACGGGCTGATCAAGGTGACCAGGTCGTAGGAATCCATGCAGGGATTTCCCAAAGCATCCGGACTCATTCGACCTCCTGAACACCGCGCACCGCCTGGTAGATCTTGGCATCCGCAAAGTCCGGATCCACACAGCGCAGTTGAGCCAGCAGCCGGCGGGCGTCTTCGATGCTGTCCTGGTAGGTATAACTCCGCACTGCCAGATAAATCATCGCCGCCTCGGGCGTCTTGGCCAGTACAAACTCCCGGGCCGGAGACGCGTGGACCTGGGCGTTGAGGGCGTGCGCAATCATTTCGGCGGCGTCCTGGCGCTCGCAGAAGGCAATGCCGGGCTGAATTCCTTCGACGTCTATCTGCCATGGCGGCTTTCCCGCCCAGGAACTGGACGGCGCCGCCACGTAGTGGTTCCGGTTCGGCAATTCTTGCATGTCCATCTAATCCTCCGTGAGAACGGGTAACCCGATCCACTTCATGAAACTCACCGAGTCGGTGATCTCCACCTGGCGTTCGGTGCCGTCGTCGTTAAACGAGTAGGTGCCAATCTGCTTCAATTGATTGGCCGGCAGGATCGCGCGCGCGACCGTCGGATAGCGGGTGACGAACCGGTCGGCGGCATGCAGACACTTCTCCTCGAAGGTCATGTTCTGCTGGTGGATGGCGCCCTCGTAATAGATCTCGATCTCGGTGCCCCCGTACCAGGCGCCGATGATGGCAGACTTGCGCGCGACAAACGGCGCACAGCTTTGGTCGACGGGCACCACGATCATGAGCGTCCGCCGGGCCAGTGGAACTATCGTGGTCGTGCTCACCCGGTTGGAGATGCGGCGGAGCGCGCGTTCGATTGCCACCCGAATACTCTGGATAGGAAGGTCTTCGGTCTCCACCCACAGGTTGATAGAAAATCGTCTCTTCATTTCAGGTCCTCGATCTTAAAGTATTGGAATCGGTCACCCTTGCGGATGTTACCTGCGCGGGTGACTTCCGACGAACAGATGCAGCACTGCCTGAATGCCACAGGCCGGCCGGCGTCGCCGGTAAGATCGGACATGGTGGACGCCGCGGCGGCCCGATAGCTCTCGGCCTCCACGTACTGTTCGACGTGGATCCGAATCAGGTATCTCTGCTTCTTCTTGGCGTCCATGCGCGCTCTCCTCGTAGTTGGGGTGGTTGGGGCAGGTGACCTCGTGCTCGCCGAACTCGGCGCCGCAGCACCACCAGCCCCCGTCCCGAACAGTTGCTTGAATGCGGGGCATCATGCTGCCAGCTTCAAGGACGCTTCCCAGATCCGGACACGCGCCCGATTGCAGTCCACGCAATACTGGTGGCGCCCGTCGGGCTGCCGCCGCGCGATGCAGAACTTGGTCACGTGTCTGCTGCGCTTACACTTGGCGCACTTCTTCCTCCCGAACATCAACGAGGGATGTTCCAGGTAGAAAGCCTTGCGCCGATCCGATTGCCGGCGCGCCTGAGCGCGCAACGCGCGCGCTGTAACCCTTCGTCCCGGTAACAATTCCAAAGGGGGCATGGTTAGTTCTCCTCCTTGATGGTGTGGCAGACCGCGCCGCACTGCGGCTCCGGACACTCCCCGGAAGGCATAGGCTCGCCCGGCGCAACGCGCTGCGCCAGGTCGGGGATTGGATTGGTCAACTCGTCCAGCAGGTACATGTTGCCGCAGTTCTGGCACTGCTCGGTGGCAGGGTCCATGTTCCGCAGCATCTCGTTGGCGTCGGCATTCACCTGCAGCAATACCTTCTCGCCGGTGTGGCCAACAACGGTGTACGACTGCTGCATCAGCACTTCGTACGGACCCACCAGCTTCTCGCCCAGCAGGTTGAGGAAGGCCTCCAGGTCGGGGGCATCCACGATGTCGCTTAGGTCTACGGCGATAACGCCTTCGATCCAGCCTTCGCTATTGGAGTCGTTCCGGATCTGCCAGGGCTTCAACGGTTCATCCAACACGGTGATACATCCGTCGTCAAGCTGCGTTCGTTCCACTCTCGACCTCCTCTTGAATGAATAGCTTTGCCGCGACCTCAAGTACGGTCTTGGCTTTGACCCTGCGGATGCTGCCCGCCATCTTCTCGATGACGTGCACCAGCATCCAAGGGTCGGTGGACCAGCAGAACTCCTGGCTGATGCCGTACTTATCCCGGAATGGCTTCTCGGCGAAGAGAACACCCGTCCGGAACACGATGTACTTCAGGGTCTTGCCGTTGTAGCCCAGCCCCTCGACGCCCGCGGTCTCGACGTACCGGTAGACGACTTTGAAAGCCAGGCGCATGGCAGCCAGGCGGTTGGCGCGGAGACCTGAACACATCTTGGTGTCGCTGGCGATCGCCGACGTGAAGTAGGGGATGAACCGCTGCGCGTAATGGTAGGTCTTCTCCAGATCCTCCATGTCGTTGAGCAGCCGGCGCTCCTCGGTGTCGGGGCGCTCCTCGACGATGCTTTCGGCCAGCCGGAAAGCCTCCCGGTAAACCCGGATGCGGCGCTGGTTGTGCTCGTTATACTCGCTCATGATCCATTCCTCGCATAGTCTTTCTTGCCCCGGTCGTAAGCGTCGTCCATGGCCTGACAGAGAATGCCCTGCAGCTTCTTCCGAAACCGGTCGGACAGGCACGTTGTCGCCATGTTCAGCCACAACTGGTAGCTCTTCTTCTCCGGCGTCAAAACGCGCGGCACTGTCTCGACCTTCACTGCAGCGTGACCTGAGGACCCAGGTGCAGTTCCTGGCGCGCCATGTCAACGACCGTCTTCAGGTCGGGCTTGATGATCATCGACACCTCGGCAGGAGCGACGACTGGGTTGTCCCGTCGATAGGCCTCGCGGTCCAAGTAGGAACAGAACGGCCTGCCCTTGTAGGTCATGACGATGCCGTCGTAATCGTACTCAAACCTGCCGAACATCGTGCCGGGGATGCCCATCTCCAGGGCCTTCAGGAAGATGGCAGCCGCCACCTTCTTGTAGCGTTTCATGTCGTCCTCGGTGATGGTCTCGGGCAGCATGAGCAGCATGCCGTTCTTGTGGATCTTGAGCCGTGCGAACCTGTGCTTGCGCTTGCGCTCGGTCTCGAAGGTATACTTCGTCTCGCCAACGATCGGCGTAGGGTCGGGTGTGGGTTCGATGATCATGTTGATGGTCCTTTCTTTGTGAACAACGCGTCGAGGAAGACCTGTGCCAGCTTCTTGATCTCTTTGCGCTGCTGCCAGGGCATGGCGCGCAAGATGCGCAGCGCCTCGGCCCGCGTATAGAGAATCTGAATCATGCAGCCACCCTCCACCATCCCCAACTGCTGGTCCGGCGCTGCCGCAACAAGTCGTGGGCTAGTTGACGCAGCAATACGATGGCGCGCAGGTTGGGAGACAACCCCTGATGGCACATGAAGTCGGTGCCGAAACACCAGGTCTGGTGGAGGAAATCCTCGGCCACACCCCAGCTATAGGCGCTGCGGTGGGGCCAGGCCAGCAGCTCTTCGATGTTGCGCCGGTCCGCCACGGATAGCACTGGGATCTGGGAGCCGGGCCCTTCGTACTCCAGGGCCTCCCCCAGTAGCTCGATCATGCGATTGATCAAAACGGCACCTCCTTGGACTGCTCGTACTCCTGCCGCGCCGCCATGTTTCCCAGCGACTCCGCCAGCGCCAGGGCATCGCGTGTGCTTAGGTTCATCAGGAGCACGTTCTGGGACTTCACACCGGCAAAGCAGATCATAATGTTCCGGTTCCCGGCACAGGATGTGAGGCGAGATCCCATCAGTCGGCGTTTGCCGCCGCCGCCGGAGGATAGGAAGTCGGAGTTGTAGAAATCAACCGACTCCATTACCGGGTCTCCAGCTCGTCGGCCACGGCCTCGCGGAACCAGGGCATGTGCTTGACGTTGCCCACGATCTGCCCCTTGCCGGAGGCCACATCGTAGACCACGTCGTCGTTCTTCTCGATGGCCTTCTTCGCCGCCTCCAGGTAATAGGAGCGGGGAAGCATCAGGCTGACCACGCCACCGCCCTCCTCGCACTTGGGACAGATGAAGTCGTCGGCCATTGGCCGGTTGGCGTGGCGCTTCACCTCGGCCAACCACTTCTTCTGGTTCAGAGTGGCGAAGTAGGTGGCGCACTCCGGCTGGATGACGACGGCGACCTTGTTCTTCTCGACCGTGCCGACGAAGAGAACGTCTTCCAATAACCGATCGCCGACGGTGTAGCCGTTGATCAGGACGGAATCGAGCTCGCCGCAGTCCACGCATCGAAAGACCCGCGCGGGCTTCATGCGCGCACCGTGCTGTGGGTGTGAGTGTGGCCGTGGCCGTCATGGGAGTGGGGCTTGCGGTAGAGGACCTTGCGCTCGCCGCCCAGCTCCTCGAACGTGGTGTTCACCAGCTCGTCCGCCTCCAGGTGATTCTCCTTGCTGATGGCGTCGGTGTTGCAGGTGATGGTGCCGTCCTCCAGGATTTCGAAGGAGATCTTGTCTCTGACTTGCATGCTCATTTCCGGAACCCCACTTGCGCCTGCTGTTGCTGTTGGGCGCGCGGCTTAGTGAACTCGATCTTGTTCCCAACCTGGGTCTTGGTCCAACCCTTGGCAGTGAACTCCTTCTCGCGCTTGTTGACGACCTGCTGGCTGTAGGCCCGGCGGATCGCGTTAACGTCCACCGTGGTGCCTTGGGGCGACTCGATGTGAAGCGTGTCTCCCTTGTGATATCCGCACACCGAACCCTTGGCGAAGCTCAACTGCTTCTGCTTCTCATGGTTCGTGGTCGTGTAGCCCTCCGCCTGCAGGCCCGCGGCCAACAGCTCGTGATCGGCATTTTTCAACTCGACGTTGCACTGCTGCACTGTATGACAGGGCATTACGTTATCCTCTCTACTTGATCGATGTTTTCCCAAGGAACATAGGTCCCGTGGGTTCCAACACCTTCCAACACATGACCCAACGCCGGAACGTTGACCACGTAGTAGCCGCGCGCGGAGTCGATCGAGGTGATGGTACCGGGATACGTCTTGACGGGTCTGCCGGCGCCGCTGCTGTACTGCACGGCCTCGCCGACACAGCGCATGGGCTGCATCTGATTGGCTACCAGCCAGGCGGCGACCAGTTCGTCGACGGCTTCGGACTCGTAGCTGCCGGCATGATCGAGGATCTCGACCAGTCTGGAGTCCGGCGACCAGAAGGCGCTGTCCTCCAGCTCCTTGGCGAGCTCGTACCCGTCGCCGCTCATGCTGGTATCCCGCAGCGCCTGCTCGATCTGCTGCTGGATATCGGGGATCTCCGCGTCGTCCACGCCGTCGTCCTCCCGCATCCACTCCAGTACCTTAGGCAGAAGCTTCTCCGCTGCCTTGGCCGCGATGGAAGGGTCGTTGCGAGTCGGCCTCTGGTTGTTTCCAGGTGTCACCTGGGTGGGTGGTGCACAAAGTGCCATCTGCGTCATGCCTTTACCTCCCTGATATGAAGTGAGCCGTCCTGCACTACGGCGTAGTGCCGCAGAGCGGTGTCGATGCACACGTTGTAACTGGTCTTGGACCGGATCTCCCGGATCTTCTGGCCGAAGGTCTGGTTGATGCCGGGAATTGGTTTGAGAACGGTGAAGTCGCACCACAGCAGGCCGCCACTTACCGCAGTGGCCTATCGATAGCAGATCGTTACCTTACGCTGCCTGGGTTTGCGGCACGGCTTCGCACTCGCCGGCGCCGTGCGCGACCAGGTACTTGTTTACCTTGCTCGCCGTGATGATGGAGATGTTAGGAATCTGTTCGACGCTGATCAACCCGCCGCAGATGTCGCAGACCCGGTCTTTGTCCAAATAGCCCGAGACCTTGCCGATGACTCCCGCCCGGATATCGGCGGAGACCGTCGACAACGTAGTCTCGAGGACCTTGGCCTTCAGCTCTTGCTCCCCGAAGAAAGTCGGGAAATCCTCGTTATCCTGGAACTTGGCCCGCATCATCGATTTTCCGCTGATGAATGCGTTCCAGCCCTTGTAAAGAACCGCCAGGGCGTCCATGTCGTTCTTGAAACTGGTATCCTCCCGCACAAAGCGGGACCGCAGCGCCAGCATGGGGCTGTCGGCGGCCAGGAGAACGCCATCCCTGATGCCGGCGAAGAACTTCTCCGCCATCTCGGGGTTCACCAGACTAAACGCCCAGTGTGCAAATCCAAGGGGGCCGGAAGGAGTCGGGAACTTCTTCAATTTCTCTTTGTTCTTGATGCTGGCCATGTAGGCCGTGCTGTCCACCAGTTCCGGGTGCAACACATACATCGAGCCCGCCTCGACCTTGCTGATCGCACTCAGGTCCCTCATGCAGTCGCGCCGGAAGGCGGCAATACGAATGCCGATACCCGCGCAGACCCTGGCATGCTTGACCTTGTGTTTACGGTAGATGTTGGCTACCGTCCGCGCCCGGCCGGTGTCCTGCGTCTCCGTGACCTCCGGCTGAAGCCCGCGCACTATAAGGCTAGGCACGGTCACGTTGGACTCGGCGATCGCCCGCATGCGGTTCTGGCCGTCGGACAGAATCCCATGGATGGTAAAACTCATGCTCTGGCCGTTCAGCAGCCACAGGCCTGCCTGGATGTCCGCGGTCATGTTGCGAGAGTTGTTCTTGATTTCCGGCCGGTAGTTCTGATCGTTGCAGAACTTCAGCACATACTTGGCCAGCTCCGGGGTGATCAGCAGCACCTCGGCGGTGAAGTACGGGCGCACCAGGTCGGTGGCCAGCAATTCCTGAGGTATCGTCGGTTTGAATCCGTCTTCCATTTTAGGTTCCTTTATGCCGCCGCCTTCTCCTGGGCAGCGCGCAGTTCCTTGCGAACTTTCATGAGGACCATCCCCAGGTGCCCGGTGATCCCAACTTTCCCCTCGACGAGCTCGGCGTCGCCGGTCGCCAGGAGCTTTTGCGCCAGCTTGCCGCCTGGCGCGAACTTGATCTTGCTCAACAGATACAGGAACGTGCTCTCCACAGCCTCCCAGTCCGACCGCCGCTCGATCTTGCGGCTGCGCTTCAGCGCCTCCGCCGGGCTGGAGTTACGGCGCACGTATTGCTTGTCCTTGGAATTGGTTGCCATGGCTGCCAGGAATGCATGCTGCAGCGTCGGATACAAGTCCCCGTGGTAATCGATCCGGCAGGGATAGTCCATGGCGAGATACGAGTACTCGCTCTTGAATGCGTGGATCACTGGCATAAGGCGTTCTGCGTTGAACCTTTCGTAAAGAATGTCTCCGCGGTGAGGCCGCGGCACTCCAGGCGCCTGCGCACGGTTTCCAAGGACTCGTGATGCAGGTTATTCACCTGCGACTTACCTAAGCCAGTGGTTTGGGCGAGTGCAGGGTGCGACTTCTCCTCAAAGAAGTAGCCTTTCAGAATCTGCTGGTTGCGCTCCGACAGAGTCTCCACCACCTGGTGAACCAGGCGGTTGTGGCTGTCGTGCTCCATGTTTTCCTGGGCCCACAAAGATTCCGGGTCGGCGGTTTTGGGACCGAAGAACTTGTCAAGGTCCGGCAACATACCTCTCAGAATGAGGTTGTGCAGGTACAAATAGTTCTTATCTCGGAAGAGGTCGATCATGCGTCCTTCCACACGCCGGCTGGCAAATGACCAGAACTTGATCCCTTTACTGGGATCGAAGCCGGCCGCCGCGAGCATCGCCCCCACAACACCTTCCTGTTCCATGTCCTCAACCGAAGTTCCTACCTTGCACCACGGGTGCTGCCGCATGATTCGCGCGGCAGCCTCCTTGATGTGAGGCATGGCTTCGAGGACAAGGTCCTGACGGTCCTGTACGGACAGTCCGTCATGGCGGGTTGTGCTGGTGGCTTTTGGCATGGCAGTGCGCTTATAGAAAAATCAGCTCAGATGGCTTAGGAAAATCAGGCCTCACGTCCGAGATCAGATCTCGATGTTAGGGAACTCCTCCAGAAACTGGACCGGCTGCCCTTTGAACTCCAGCCGCAGGCCCAGGCCGTAAAGATAGATGGGGAAGTAGGCCACGTGCACCTTTTCGGGATGCTTGAAGTGCTGGGTGAGCGTTCCTAAGGCCAGCGCACAACGTCCCGCCAACTCCCGGCGGCTGATGCCGCGCGCGCGGGTCTGGTCGTCGATAAAGGTCATGAAGCTGCGACTGAAGGCGATACGCGCCTTCCGGCGTTGGGCCCAGATGGCCCCGCGATACTGCGCCTTGGTGAGCTTGTCGGCACTCGGATTGCCGGCAGCCAGGCTTGTGAACCGAGGCTCGTTGTATGCCAGGATGGTCACTCGTCTTCTCCGTATTCGATAACTGGTTTGTTGGGTTCGATGTTGTGCATCAGCGCATATAGCGACATGCGCGCGCCGTGCATAAAGTAGGACATGTCGCCGGTGACCATGACCTCCCGGTCGCTGTGCAGGAAGGCCATGTTCTGGCCCGGAATATCCAGCACGAAGCGGCGTTCCTCGTTCAGGTCGGCGTGGATCTGGTTCAGCACACGCTCGACGTTCGCCGCGGCGCCGATCCAGACCTGCTTGCTATCGGTTAGAAGCATAGCGGCGGCCAGCCTGAGAGATCGTCACGGTCCTGCCCTCGGTGTAGGCCGACATCCGTCCCTGCCAGCCGCTATCGAGCAGCATCAGGACGGCCTTGGCCATCTCCCACGTGTGGGCCTTGTCCAAAGGTGTGGAGTCCACGAAGAAGTGCCGGACACCCGCCGACTCCAGATTGCTCGCGGCCCCCTGTACGAACTGTCCGTTCGGGTCCGTGTCCGCCGTGGTGTACGGAGTGAGAACGATCATGGTGATCTGCTGCTGGACGGCGAACTCGAGTGCTGCTTCGTAGCGCGCCTGGCTGAGCGGTGTGTTCTCCCCAAGCAGGTAGACCACAACCTTGACGCCCTCGTAGGCGTTGCGCAGATGGTATTTGAAGTTCACCAGCGCCTGCTTCTCGTCGTGCACCAGCATTTTGGTGCCGAACTGCGGAGTATTGCGGGCGCCGGCGGCTTCAAAGGCATCGAAGACGTCTTGATCGGCGGCGGAAAGGATCGTCAGGATCATATTGCGTTAACCTCAAGGAACTTGGGCTCTTCCATCTCATCCAGGAGAGAAGAGAACTGAGTGGCATGCAGCTCGACGATGCTCTCGACGGAGCGGCGGCCTAACTCGAAAGCTTCCTCCGCCATACGAGTGAGGATGGCCTCGTCGACCTGGGGCTCCTCCGGCGCGCCGATGAAGCGGGCCAGCGATTCGCAGTCCAATGGCTTGAACTCGATCCGCAGGCTCTCGATCAGAATGCCGTTGGATAAGGCGAACTGCGCTTCCAGTTCCTTACGCTCGACGGCCTCGTCGAGACGCTTCTGCAGGCCCTGAATGTCCAGATCCTTGGGGGTGCCGGCATCACGAAGGATGCGGCGGGCCGAGATGGGACGATCCTCAAGCAGGGCGAGAACAAAGTTAGCTGCCGTTGAAAACATCAATTCACCTGTACTGGTTTGAGAGCATGTTCCGCGCGAAGGCGGTACTCGACGAACCCTATTTCCATGGAGAGGACGTCGCTGAAACAAGGCAGGATGCCCGGGTGCGGCATGAAGTCCATCTGGTGGACTTCCTGGGCCGTGAATGCCATATCTTCGGGAACGCGATAGAGCAGCTCGTGCCAGTCGCCGGAGCGCATCTTCTCGACGAGCCGATCCCGGTCGGCGTAGTAGCCGCCCCAAAGGTGCTCGATACTCAGCACCCGGGTCTGTGGGAAATCGCCGGGCGTGAAGGACTGCCAGGTAGCGAGCTGCTCGCCGATGACGCTGTCTTCGTCCCGCCGGATGCGGTACGAGTCATAGTGCAGGCGGAAAACCTCGAAGTCGTACACACCTGGATACATGCGGTCGAGAAAGCGGCCGACGGCCAGCGTAAAGACCTCAAAGAGGACTTTGTTGCCGAACAGGTCGGTTCCATGGCGGTGGACGGTCGGGGTGGAAATCTTGGAATCGGCCGGGCTGAAAAGCCAGGTGCCGTGCCCTTTTACGGCAACTCCAACCAGCGATTGGATCAAGCACTCGTTGGAGATGCTGCGTCGGCAGATGAGTACGCACTGTTCCAGGCTCATACTACGACGTATGCTCCGTAAGAGTCCTGCAAGCAGTGAGGAACAAAGAGTTTACCATTTATGTTCAAGGCCGATACTGACAAGCTGTTATGTTCTAAAACTCATAGTAAACCCTCGTTCTGCACCTCGTCAAGAGAAATCTTTACTAACTGTCATGATTAGTTATCTTCCTCGTCCGTTCCCTGTTTGAGCTTCAGGGTGGAGATGTCGTC
>OCZU010002353.1_pt1 | contig 12088 bp, 9 predicted proteins | sample 1539001 | NCBI WGS metagenome assembly OCZU01 (sample SAMEA3539306, study PRJEB22396) | soil metagenome | biome: tundra; feature: field; material: soil | place: USA | collected 2010-05 | depth 0.15 m
ACCAGGGCACGGTGTGGTTCGCCGGCGTCAATTTTGTCCCGGCACCCGTAGCCGCGCACGCGCGATGAGATCCCCCGCTTAGTTCTGGTCGGCTGATGACCTGTCCGGCACACGGCCCATCGCGCCGAGCGCACGGTAGTTCCATCCCGCGTCCTGCCACAAGCGTGGATCAAGCACATTGCGTCCGTCGATGATGTTCGGCTGTGCCACCACTCGGGCCAGTTGATCAGGCCTCAGCCCGGTGAATTCAGGCCACTCGGTCGCCAGCAGGACAACATCCGTGCCACCCGCTGCCTCAAGTGCCGAGCTGGCGTACCGCAGTTGGGGGCAGGAACGGCGTGCATTGGCGAGCGCGACCGGGTCGTGGACCGTGACCCGAGCACCCATGCCTTGCAACATCTGCGCGACGTCCAGCGCGGGAGAGTCCCGCACATCATCGGAACCGGGCTTGAATGCGGCACCGAGCACGCAAATTGGGACATCGGTAAGGTCTTGGCCGACCAAGGCGCAGGTGACCTCCACCATCCTGGTGCGGCACCTCAGGTTTACCGTGTCCATCTCACGCAGGAACCGCAGGGCCTCCCCCGCGCCTAGCTCGGCCGCGCGGGCCATGAATGCCCGGATGTCCTTCGGCAGGCAGCCCCCACCGAACCCGAGCCCAGGCCGCAGGAAAGCCGGGCCTATACGTGGGTCCGCGCTGAGAATATCTGACAAGACCATGACATCACCTCCGGCAGCCTCGCACACCTCCGCCATAGCATTGATGAAAGAAATCTTGGTGGCGAGGAACGAGTTCGCTGCCGACTTCGCTAGCTCCGCGGTAGCCAGGTCGGTGACAAAGAGGGGAGTGCCATCACTGAGAAGGCGGGCGTACACGGCGCGGACGGTTTCCTCCGCGGCGACGGAGGTGACACCGATGACGATCCGGTCCGGCGCCAGGGTGTCAGCGATGGCAGAACTCTCCCGCAGGAACTCCGGGTTCCACGCGAGCTCCACCTTCCCGCCTGCCGGCGCCTGCCGGGCCAATTCGCCCGCTAGGCGCTCCGCGGTGCCGACCGGGACGGTGGACTTGCCAACCACGACGCACGGGCGATCCAGTAACGGCGCCAGGCTGGAAATGCAGTCATTTACCTGGGACAGGTCGGCTTGGTCACTCCCAGGCAGCTGGGGGGTGCCAACACAGATGAAGTGCACATCGCCGTGATCCGCCGCCTCCCGGTAGGAGGTCGTGAACACCAGCCGTCCCGAACTCAGGCCGTCGCGAAGGAACTCGGTCAGGCCCGGCTCGTGGACAGGCAAGTACCCGGTGTTCAGCTGCCGCACCCGGCTCGGATCCGTGTCCACTACCACGACCTCGTGCCCGAGGTGGGCCATGCATGCGGCGTGCGTGATCCCCAGGTACCCGGCGCCGAGGACACTAAGCCGGACGGTCATGCGCCGGCTTTCCGGCTCCGGGGCCAACGGAGAAAATCGCGCATGATCACTGTTCATCCTGCCCCTTATAGTGCGACAACTCTCCGCCTGCCTTCCGTTGCGTCGCGCTGCGTACCGCAGGTGCCTCGGTCAGGGACCGAATCTCATTGGCGACCCCGGTGCGTGCTGATACGCCGGAGCAGTACGTCCTCGAAGACCTCAACGACGCGTGGTACCACTGCTGCCGCCTCGAACCGCCGGGCGTGCAACCGTCCTGTTTCGCCCATCCGCTGCCGTGTCTCGGGATCGTCCAAGAGGCTGTCCAGCGCCGCCGCCAGTGCTCCCGGATCGCCCGGGGGAACCATCAAGCCCGTGACACCGTGCTGGACGACGTCCCGCAGCCCGCCTACGTCGGAGGCAACGACTGCCCGTCCTACCAGCATTGCTTCGACGGCCACCTGTCCCATCGGCTCGTTCCAGACGGATGGGACGACGGCGGCTGACGCGCGCATCCACGACGCCATTACCTGAGCTGATGGGACATTGCGGGCCATCACAACCTCGGGATCTTCGATGTGCGGGTTGTAGGTGCCCGGGCTGCAAATCAGGACTAATGGCAGCCGGTTACGCATCCTGCGCCGGGCCTCCAGCAGGACGTCCACGCCCTTGTGCCGTCCCAGCGCCCCAACGAACATGAGATAGCCGTCCTTGGGCGGCAGGAACGCCGGCCGAGGCGTCGACTGCGCCAGCGCCGGGAGGTCGTTCGGCACCATCGTTGGGATGACGGCGATCTCGGAGCTGCTCGGCAGGACGTGGCGTACCCCGTCGGCGACGGCCGTGGTAATGGCGATGTAACGGTCGGCGTGTCCGTTCAGGATGCGGCTGGCGCGCAGCCCCGTCGTGATGGCCGCACCCTTGAGGATGCCGTAGTGCTCCGGCACGCAGGCGAGGCACTTCGCCAGTCGCGGGCCCGAGCACAGTTGGCTCCGACGGGCAGCCGACGGCTCGGGTGGCGGGCCACCGGCGGAACTCATGACCTGCCGAGTGGCATGTTCAAGCGTCTTCTTGGCGCACGCCACCCCGTAGTCGTGGAGCGTCACGACATGAGCGGGCCCTCGCTGCCTGTGGTGCAGGGGAAAGTACGAGTACTGGAGCCAGCTGTGGCTGTGCACGACAGCGGGACGCTCCCGCTCGATCACCCGGCGCAGCGCGGCCATCGCTCCCGGATCGGGGACCGTTGGGTGGAACGGGCGCCCGGCGTCCGCGTAGAAGGCCGTCAGGCCGGCACTCCATCCGCGGATGCGGATAACGCGTACACCGTTGACTATCTCCTCGGCCGGATGATCACCGGTCTGAAGCGTCACGACAGTGACCGTATGGCCGAGGCGCATCAACTCACGGGAGAGGGTCTCCACGTGCCGTTCAAGACCGCCGATGACGGGCCGGTAGAAATCACTCAGCTGGAGGATTCGCACGTCCGGTGTCCCTTCCACTCAGCCCGGCTTCCCGGGTGCCCGTTTGCCCTTCGATTGCTTCGCGGCTTCCGTCACGGCGCAGCCTTCGCAGGCCGATATCCCTGAACGAGGTCCTAGTCCGATTGCGTGCGGCCTCGCGCCGGACTGCCGCTCCCGCCGCCGCGACTCGGTAGGCCGTGAAGGCCACCCGCGACGAACGGCGCGGGCCGCAGACGACGAACTCAGGATGCTGCTCCACGTGTTCGCTCCAGCGGAGCTTGGCCACCGCCGGGCCAAGCGAGAGATTGAACTCCTCGTGCCCGCGCTCGACCGCGCTCTCAGCCGCACCCAACTGAAGCAGCGTGACCGGACTAGCGTTCCACCACGCCGGGTCCACGCCGCTCATCCCTAGATAAGTCGCACTTGGCGCCCGCAGGACCAGCTGAGCGGCAACGGTTGTCCCCTCCACATCAAGGGTCAGTATCTCGGCCTGCCGGTCGCGCGCCATCGCGCCCAACGCCTCGGCGAGGAACGCGCGCCGCCCCGGCACCGCAAGCTGATCCGGGTGCCGCCGCCGCCCGACGAGCGCGGCCCGGGCGGCGTGCAGCCGGGCGAGGACGGGCAGCATCCGCCGGATGTCGTCCTCCTCGATGTGCGCGGTGACCGCCCACGGCCGTCTCGTTCGATCGAGCCGGTTGCGTGCGCGGTGGATGCTCTCCAGCAGGTTGCGCTTCAGCACGCGGTGCAGCTCCGGCACGTCCCTGGGCAAGGTGAGCACGACCGAGGCTCTTGTCGTCTTGTGTTGGACGAACCCGCCGGTACCCACGGCACCGGTGAGCCACTCCGGCTCGAACCAGCCCTGCTCATCCAGCATGGGAAGCTCAAGCCAGTCCCACTTGTCCGGTGCCTGCGACCACTGCCCTAGCACAGCCCGCAGCACCGATCGGGCCTCGGCCGGTGCGGTAAGGACCTGCGGCAGCTCTGTGAGGGCGTCGTGCCGGCAGCTGCCGAGTAGCTGCACACTGCACAGCAGCGGGCGGATGCGCCTCATATAGCAGGGTGCAATCCCGACGAGCGCACCATCGCGTGACACCGCAAGCACGGCCAGATCGCGCTCTCGCACGAAATGTCGCGCCCATGGCATCAACCAGTCGGGCGACGCGAACGGATTCCGAGATCCACTACGGGTATACAGGTCGCGCCAGCCGGTCCGGATCTCCTCGGCCTCGTCGAACGTACTAATCTGCACCACCGATAGACTGGAGCGGTCTCGGCGACGATGGCGTCGGCCGCCCTCCTTTGCCTGAGATGTCGCCGCGGCCATCTGGGAAACCGTGGCTGGCGTGTCCGGGCCAGGCATCACTCGACCTCGAATCTCGGCCGGTAGACCAGCCGGTCTGTGACCTGCAGGATCCTCAGCAGTTGGCTCACGTGGTCACCGGCCCGCGGATCTGGGCATAGGCCGGCAGGCTTGCGATTGCCCCGAGGATCTGCGCACCAAGCCAGACCACGCCTACGCCCGCGATTCCCAGCGATGGCATGAGAACCCACGCACCCACCAGAGTCAATACGAGGATGCCGAGGTTTAGCACTGCCGAATACCACAGCCGGTGAGTGGCTCGGAGAACCGACACCGCAACGTTGGACACCGCATCCGGCAGAGCCGAGATCGCCAGCAGGATCAGTAGCCCGTATCCGGCGGCTGCATATGAGGCCCCGAACAGCCCGAGGATGAGCCTCCCGCCGACGATCATGACCACCATCGCCGGAACCAGCATTACGGCGATCACGCGCAAGGCCTTGGCCACCACGCTGCGCAGGTCAGAATGCGCGCGCGCGGCCTCGGCGAACAGAGCCGCGGCGACTGACGGGCTGACCATGAAAAAGACTCCACCCAGCATCCAGGTGATGTAGAAGTACGCGTTCAGCGTGACTCCCAGCCGAAGGACAACCAGGACAGGAAGGACTAGAGGAGTCACGGCGCCACCTACGCCTGTCAGATGCTGACCCAGCAAACGGCGCGCAGGGGCTGCGCTTGGCAAAGCATGAGGTCGTCGATGACGCGCGCGCCGATGCGGGCCTAGACGATCATCAGGCGTCACGGCCTCCCGCCGGCGCGGGCGGTGCCCAGGTCGCCGACCAAGCCCCATCCTGGGGATGAGCCACACGGCTCCAACGCCAACGCCGAGGACGGCGCTCGCAACCCACGCTTCTACCAGGCCCGCCGCGCCGGCACCGGCAGCCGCGACCGGAAGGACGAAGAGCACCTTGGCTGCGCTGACCAAGCTTTGGATCGATAGCAACCGGCCCGCACGGCGGGATGCGATGAACGCCGCACCGAATAGGTTGACCAGGGTCCACGCCGCGGCGCCGACCACCGCGACGACTATGGGTGACGCAGTGGTGAAGAACGAGCGGTAATCCTTGGAGGCCAGCAGCAGCAGCACAGCCGCCCCGGTCGCCACGACGGTAACCCCCGCGGTTGCCACGCATACTCGGACCAAGACGATGGTCCATACCGAGGAGCGTTCGCTCGCGGGAAGCCGCTCGATTAGCGTTGCCGAGGATCCCAGGTACGTGAGCAGGGCCACCGTCGAGCACAGCGAGATTACCGCGCCAGCAATGCCGACCTCATGGCTTGTGAACGCACGAGCTGCGATCACCCAGAACACGTAACCCAACGCCGCGGTCACGAGCGCGGATGCCATGAGGTACAGGCTGTTACGGACGAGGCTGTCCGACCTGGCCCGGTGGAAGAAGCCGGGAATCCATCGGATGGGTAGGGCGAACTGGGTCAACGTTGCTCCCCTCCTGATTGCATCGGCCTATCCATGGACGGCATCCCGAGACGCTTTCGACGTCTGATCCTTTTACGCACGCTTGCGCTCCGTCATCTCTTGGTGTCCGAGACGGGCCCGAATCCAGGCGTATATCGACACCATCAAGGTGCAACCTCCCAGCACGACTGCGAAAGAGGCCCGGGAGAGCCCTATCGGCGTGGCCCCGAGGGTTACAGCCGTGCATGTCGTCACCGCGAGACTGATGCCCAGACTGGCGAGTAGGCGTTCACCGCGAGACAGCTGCCGCGCAGGAAAGACCGCGCAGACGACAGCAAACCCGGGCAGAAGAAATACAATCAGCACCCCAAGTGTGACCCGCATCGCTTGGGGGATCGTGATGTCCGCCGTCGCCATCGTCAGAGAGGCAAGGAGGCATGTTCCGGCAAGGGCAGTCAGGCGTCCCGGCCTCATGGCGATGCCTGCTTAACTCGCGCACCGCTGGCCGGTCTGGGAACGCAGGATCCGTCCTCGATTCGCGAGACATCGAAAATCTGGATGGGCCCGGAGTCGTAGACCAAGTGCGCGCAGGTGGTGGAGTCAAACTTCCGCAGGGCAGCTGCCGGAAACGGATGCCTGTACTCTCCGGAGGAGGGTTCATAGGGGCTGAAGTAGAAGTCACCCGGGTTCGTCGGAACACCTTTCGTCATCCGCCAGTCCACAAATAGGTAACGCACTCTTGCTGCCCTGATTGTCCGCACGACAGTCTTATTCATCGTCTGGGGGACGAAGATCGGCCATACGCTGCTCTCCACGACCGTGTCCTGCTCTCCGTAACTGCCGAGCGCAAGCGAATCGGTGATACTTGCGGCGAAACGCTGGTTGATTCCCAGGTGCCCACGAGCCCACTTTGAGGCGCTCACCACATCCGGCTGCACCGTCCACGGGTAACCTTGCGGATGTGACGACTCCGGGAGCAGTTGGTTGAACGCCGTGCCTATGGTGATTTCGCCAATGAAGATCGTTGTGACCACGGCTGCGGCGACTAGACTCCTACGCCCCCCGGCGAGGGCAGTTCGTACTACCTGACGCATCAACCCGCCGCGTCGCGACCGGGTTGCCTCTTCAACTAGCAGCCCCAGAACGCACGCCAGCCCGGTGAAGACGTACTCAGAGGATCGAGCTGATATCGCGCCGCCGCCGGAAGTAAGTCTCGGCACCAGGGTCAACGGAAAGGCAATAGCCACTTCAATGGCAACCACCATCGGCGGACGGCCCCAGCGAGGCTTGTTATGTACTCTTCCGCGCGACCGGAAGAAAATATTCCAGGCTCGAAATAGGGCCGAAGGTAGAGCCAACAGAAGGAGGCTGACAGCGGCGAACCCGGCAAAGACATACCATGCCGGGGGAGCATAGCCACCACTGTATAGACGCCGTGGCGCGGCGTTGCCGAGGAGCAGAGAACCCATCTGCTGCAGGGCAGGAAAGATATTGCCAGCGAAGAGGTAGCTCGCTGCTGGTCGCGCGACAAAGAGGAGCCACACCAGAGTTGTTGAACCAGCCACGAGGGTCATGATCCCGACGCCGCGGGGTTTTGCACGGGACCGTTGGTCGAGGTGCTCGGCAAACCACCACGCACCCAGCAGTGCCGTGAGCGCGAACGCGGCGACATGGTGGGTGACGGTCACAGCGACAATCGCAATGGCTGTGACGATCTGCGCCAGATGGTGTGTCTCTCGGCGCGTTCGGCCAAGCCACCAAACCACGAATGCCGCGAGCGGGAGCGCCAGATTCTCATAGGAGAAGGAGGCGCTCCAGAATAGGAACATTGGGTTGGCAGCGTAGACGAGGCTGGCTCCGGCCGCCGCTGTACCGGATCCTGTTACCCTCTCTGCGACCAAGAAAAAGCAGGCAGAGATAAGAATACGTGCTGCCCCGATAATGATCAGGCCCGACGCGAAGGGGCTGAGGCCAGTGAGGTTCACCAGGCCCGCCGTAACTGCGGCCAAGCCCGGGTAATAGGCAGCCGTTGGCAGCAGCGGGTTAAATTGGAAGAGATGCTGAGTTCGAAGGACATCCTGGGTATTTCGTAGATGGATGTACTCGTCGATGAACGTGAACGAATCGGGGGAGCTTAGAAACTTGACTACATAGAGGGCAACGCCGAGAAGGATGACAAGGGTCAGCCGCTCCTGTCGGGTAGATTGCTGCATGAGTGCGCGGACGGAGATGGGAACGAAAATAAGAAACATACCGAGCCAGAAGAATGCCAAAGCCTCAGTGTAACCATTCCCATGATTGCTGGCCGTGTCGGCAACAGCCACGTACGCAAGGCCTAGCGCAGTGCATAGCGTGACAGCACACATCCATCCGCAGTCGAAGTGAGCGCTTTTGTGCACCGTCGGATTGGCCAATAGCCGCCTCAGCAGAATAGTGTTCTGTCCTTCAGCCTCGCCAACTCCCCCGGATTGCTGTTTTAAGCTAGATAGAGATGGTAATGCAGGAATTGGCGGCCTATTGCGGTAATCAGCCATTCGACACTCCGCTTTCGTTGAGACCTGGCGGGACGGTGCTCGTTCGCAGATCCGATACGGCCGATGGGTCGCTGGCTTCTCCCAAATAAACCGAACTCAACATTCTTGGCACGGCTTTTCCTCAAGATCCGGTATGCTTGATCGCGCATAAACTACGTTTATAAGTAGGAAGACTTGGCCTGAGGCTGTCCAATCTTCGTAGGCCTTGGGACATGTAACTATCCGGCCGGGGAGATGCCATACGGGTCAAGCCGCAGGCTCCACTCTTGACGGACGGGTGGCTGCCGGTGTGACGGTGGTTGCACCGAACGGTCGCGGCGAGGCGGCTGTCAACTAGACCTTCCGGACGCTGGGTGCGCGGCACTCCTGGAGCGACGAGCTGGCGCATGTCAGGCAGGCCCCCTTCGGCGGCCCAGGTGGCCCTCCACGAGGACGCGCGAATACAGTTCACGGGTGTCCTCGACGATGTCAGCCCAGGTAGGCAGCTTGAGGTCTCCTGTTGGGACTCGGCCTGCGAGCAGACACGCAGCCAGCACGCCTGTGAACTGGCTGGTATCCCGCGGATCTACGAGAGCGACCGGAGCGTCCATGCCGGCCCGGCGGCCCAACTCGACATGTGCCGGGATCGCGGAAGCCACTACCCGAGCGCCTGAGGCCAGTCCCTCCGCGAGCGTGAGACTGAATGCCTCGTGGTCGCTGGCCGAAGTGACGACATTGGCCTGCGCGAACAACTGGTCGAGCTTCCGGTCCGAGACTCTCCCGGTAAAGAGTACTGGCCAGCCCGGCTCGGTAGCTTGGGCGTGCCGCTCCAGGCGGCCACGGTCGGGGCCGTCCCCCACGACGACGAGGGTCGCCGCAGACGGCAACGCCCGGAAGGCATCGATGACGAGGTCGATATTCTTGTATCGCTCTAGACGCCCAACGGTGAGCACCGCAGGCTCACCCGGCTTGGCCCAGTCTTCGCCGGGTGCGGGCAGTTTCGGGTCCGTCCCGTTCGGTATCGTGACTACCTTTCCTGTCACGCCGGGAAAATCTCTGATCACCAAGTCGCGTTCGGCCGCTGAGACGCAGATGACTGCGTCGGCCGCCCTGAACAGCCTGGCCCCCGCAGGGCGGTACAGCCGGTGGAGGACAGCCCGGAACGGTGTGTGACCAGTGCCGTGGTAGTGCGGTGTGAAAACGAAGGGCAGGCGGCTGCTTACGGCAGCGTGGCCGACGAGGGTGTGGTAGCTGTGCGCGTGAATGAGATCGAAGTCAGTCGTGTGGGACCTCAGATAGCCGGACAGGCTCAATGCAAGCGGGTAGTTCCGGGAACTCACCGTCAGCGGGAATCGAAGCACCCGGACTGCGCCGATCCATTCATCAACCGGCGCGTCGCCGACCTGGTGGGTAAGGACCGTCACCTGATCTCCGGCTCCGGCACAGCCTTGAGCGAGCCACCGGACATGCGTCTCCACCCCACCGATCCGCGGAAGGTAGGACGAGACGACCTGTGCGATCCTCACGGGGAGTCCATTCCGGTGGGAACCCCGGAGGTGTGAACCTGTCGTCCGCCGTCCTTCGGCTCAGCTTGGTTCAGCTGGCCGATCAGGGCTCGGTAGGCATCGATGGTTCGTTGCCAGGAGTGAGGGTCAGAGTACCGCTGGCCACGGAGCATGAGCAGCTGCAGCAGGGCCTCCCGGAGAGCGGCCGGGTCCTGCGACGGCACCAGCAGCGCGCCGGGATAGTCCTGGACCGCCTCGGCCAGCCCGCCGACCGCCGTCGCGACCACTGGCAGCCCGGCGCTCATGGCGATATGCAGAGGTCCTGACGACGACGAGCGGTGATACGGGAGGACCACGGCGTCTGCGCGTTCAAAGTAAGTGGCCAGCTCCGCGTCGGTCACATAACGGTCGACGCGCTCGATCAGGTCGGCGTGCGGACTGCGGGCGATGGCCTCGTCTGGAACTGTCCAGCCTTCCCACGTCTCACCGACCACGGACAAGTGGAATCGGTCCGCTTGATCACGGTCGAGCGCACTGAATGCAGCCACCAGGTCCTCGACGCCCTTGAACGGGCGAACCACCCCGAGGTACAAGAGCCGGAATGGGGAGGGCGCGCCAAGATCGACCGGGACGACCGCCGGCCGGACCAGGTGGTCATAGGGACCGTGCGGTATCACGCGCACGAGCGCGTCGCCCAGCGAGTACGAGGCCGTGATGGCGCGCAAGTCGAAACTGGAGTGGACCACGTGAGCATCCACCCGAGAAAGCAGGCGGGGCAGGAGCGTTCGGACATAGCGGCTAGCGCCCGGCAACGCGGCTTCCCCTACGTCCTGTCCTTCGTGCCACTCCAGGATGACCCGCGCACCGCGCTGGGCCGCGTACCTGGCCAACCGCAGGTACGTGTGCAAGACGGCGCCAGTCCACCACTGAAGAACCAGCACCGTAGGACGCTGACGGTCGAGATAACTCAGTGCCCGGGTTAAGGATGGCCCCCAGTACCAATCCACGCCGTCGTAGACCGGCACATTGGGGGGGTAGACCGCATTCGCCACAGGGGCGCCAACGTGGTTGCGGCCTGGGTAAAGACGCCGGGGCACAAGACGGCGCATTAGCAAGGTACCGACGGGGTACTCGTCCGCAAGAGCGGACGAGAGCCGATAGGTATATTGGCTGATCCCGGACGCGAAGCGCCAGCCTGATCCGACAACGACCACTCGGTCCGAGGAAGCCTGCCCGCGCGCCGTCACCTGCCGGTCCCCTTATTCGCGGCTTCAGCCCGCTTGCTGCTCCGGTCCGCCGCCTGATCGCCGATGGCGCTGCGACCGATCCGGTGTGCCCGCTGGCGCTCCGCCAGGATGGTGCGCAGCACCCGGATCCCGTCCGAGATCGCGTTCAGGTTGCTCACCCCATGGATACGCGGCTTCTCAATGCTGCCGACCTCGGTAATCCGGGCACCGGCGTGGGCGATCCGGACATTGATCAGGGTCTCGATCTCGAAGCCGTCACCCCACAGCATGCCGTCGGCCGCAGCGCCGGTGGCATCCACCGACGGCAGATCGAGTCTTGGCAGGAGCTGGACTCGGAAGGCGTTGTAGCCGTAGCACAGGTCGGTGAAACGCGTCCGGAAGAGCAGGTTCACCAGGCCGTTCAGGGCAGCGTTGCCGAGCCTGCGAAACCCGGTGATGTCGTGGGAGCCACCTCCGCGGCTAAAGCGGGTGCCCTTGGCGAACTCGGCTCCGGCCGCCAGCGCCGCCACGAATGCCGGGATCTCACTGGGATCGGCTGACCCGTCGGCGTCGAGCATCACGATGATGTCCCCGGTCACCTGCGCGAACCCACAGGCCAGTGCGTTGCCCTTGCCCCGCCGGGTCTGCAGGACGATTTTCACGTCCGGGCGTACCTGGCGGGTGACCTTTATCGTGTCGTCGATCGAGTGACCATCCACCAAGATCACCTCGTGCAGGCCCACGGGCAGCGCCCTGAGGACGTGTGGCAGGTTACGAGCCTCATTGCGGGCCGGAATGACGACCGAAACCCGTTCCGCTGGTTCTCCCACTGCTGGTGGCAGGTCGTAGACCTGACGCAGCAGCCCATCAGCCCGGGTCGATGTCACGCCGAAGACATCACGGTCTGGGCGCGAGCTGTTCTGCACCGCGAGCACGCCGCGCGGGAACTCCCGGTTCCACGCGAAGTCCACCTGCCCCCCGGCTGGTGCCGCCGCCCTGATCCGCTCTAAGACCTCGTAGGGGGCGCCGGCCGGTAGCCGGGACTTCGCCACGACCAAGCACGGGGCGCTCAGGTGCGAGGCATGCGCGTCCGCGGCGGCGTACACGTACCTCAGATCGGCCGTGCCGTCCTCCGCCTCCGGCGGGCAGACGCAGAGGAAGTGGACATCACCGAACTCCGCTACTTCCGCATAGGAGGTA
>OCZU010002354.1_pt1 | contig 12084 bp, 13 predicted proteins | sample 1539001 | NCBI WGS metagenome assembly OCZU01 (sample SAMEA3539306, study PRJEB22396) | soil metagenome | biome: tundra; feature: field; material: soil | place: USA | collected 2010-05 | depth 0.15 m
TCGACGGCGACCGGGCCTACCTCGGCTACGACGATGCCGGGATGGTCATCCTGGATGTGTCCGACATCACCCATCCGGTCCAGCGCGGGAACCTGCAGTGGGCGGGCGGTTCCACCCATACCTGCCTGCCGCTGCCGGGCCGGAAGCTGGTCGTGGTCACCGACGAGCAGGTCTCCGACGGGCCGCACGCCCCGCCGCGGTCCGTCCGGGTAGTCGACGTCTCCGGCGAACCCCCGCAGGTCACGGCGGTCTGCCCGCACCCGGCCGGCTTCGATGAGCTGCCACTGCGCTTCGGCGCGCACAATCTGCACGAGAACCGGCCTGGCTCGTACCGCAGCGAGCGGCTCGTGTTCGCGAGCTACTTCAGCGCCGGCGTGCGCGTCTACGATCTCGCCGACGCCGAGCACCCGGTGGAGGTCGCGCACTGGGTTCCCGAGGCACCCACGGGCCAGCCGGTGGCCCAGATCAACGACCTGTTCGTCGACGACGGTGGCCTGATCTGGGCCACCGACCGGATCGGCGGCGGCCTGTACGTCCTGGAACCCGAGCCCGGCCTGGCCACGCTGATGGAGGCGGCGCGCAGCTGACCGTGCTGCAGGCCGGATCACGGTTCTCGTTGGGGCGAAAAGCCTGGGCCCGGGGGGATATCCCCCCGGGTAAGCCGGGCACTAGCCGGATTCCGCCGAGCTCCACCGCTTCCTAGCGTGGTCTTCCGAAGGCACGCGCCCGCGGGCCGGACGGAGGACTGATGATCGAGATCAGGGGTCTCACCAAGAGATACGGGCCGACGGTGGCCGTGGACAGGCTGAATTTCGACGTGCCGCCCGGCAGCGTCACCGGCTTTCTCGGCGCGAACGGCTCAGGAAAATCCACCACGATGAGAATGATCATGGGACTCGATCGGCCCGATACCGGGCGGGCGAGGATCGGCGGCCGAGCATACCGGGACCTGCCGTGGCCGCTGCGCGAGGTCGGGGCGCTGCTTGAGACCCGCGCGTTCGATCCGGGGCGCCGCGCTGACCAGCACCTCCTGGCGCTGGCGGCAAGCAACGGAATCGGCCGCCGGCGTGTCGATGAGGTGCTCGGCCTGGTCGGCCTGGCGGGCGCCGCCCGCACGCGGGCCGGGCAGTTCTCGCTTGGCATGGCCCAGCGGCTCGGCGTCGCGTCGGCACTTCTCGGCGATCCAGCCGTGCTGCTGCTGGACGAGCCGGTCAACGGCCTGGACCCGGAGGGCATCCGGTGGATCGCGGCGCTGCTGAAGTCCCTGGCCGCCGAGGGCCGCACGGTCTTCGTGTCCAGCCACCTGATCAGCGAGATGGCCCTGACCGCCGACCGCCTGGTGGTGATCGGCCAGGGCAGGCTGCTGGCCCAGACCACGGTGGCGGAACTGTCGGCCAGTGCCCCCTCCCTGGAGGAGGCGTTCTTCGCGCTGACCGGTAGCGGCGAAGCCTGCGCCGCCGCGGCCAGCAGCTCATGAGCACCGCCATGATTTCGCCTGGGCAGTACCGCTTCCCGCAGGTTGCGCGGATGGAGTGGGTGAAATTGCGGACCCTCCGCCCGGCCCTGCCCATCGCCGCCGTCCTGGCGGCCGGGATGATCGGCCTGGCCATCTTGGTGCTCAGCCAGGACTCCGCCCACTGGGCGCAGATGTCGGCTGCGCACCGGGTTTCCTTCGACCCGACCGAGGAAGGATTCGTCGGGCTGGCCCTGGGGCAGTTCGCGGTGGGCGTCCTTGGCGCGCTGGTGATCACCAGCGAGTACTCCTCCGGGATGATCAGGGCCACGCTCGGCGCGATTCCCCGCCGGGGCATGGTGCTCGCGGCCAAGGCCGCGGTGCTCGGCGCGCTGGTGCTGGCGGCCGGCGAGATCCTCGCCTTCGCCGCCTTCGTGGCGGGCCAGTCTGTCCTGGCGATCCCGGCACCGCATGCCACCCTCGGGCAGCCCGGAGTGCTCCGGGCGGTACTGCTGGCCGGCGCCTATCTCTGCCTCATCGCGCTCATCGGCCTGGGCCTCGGCGCCATCATCCGGCACACGGCCGGCACGATCGGTGTCCTCGTCGGCGTCGTGTTCGTGCTCCCGGCTATCTCCCTTGGCCTTCCGGACTCCGTCCAGCACGCGGTCACGAGATTCCTTCCTGAGGTGATCGCCGAGAATTCGCTGACCGCCGTCAAGCCCGTCGCGTACTCGCTCCCCCCGTGGGCCGGGCTCGGGATGCTCTGCCTGTACGCGGGGGCGCTGCTGAGCATCGGCGGGCGGCTCATGTCGCGGCGGGACGCATGAGCGGCGGGCCCGCGGCTCCTGGCCCGATGCACAATGACAGGGTGAGCGGTGCCGGGTACGCGACTGCCGTCCAGGTGTGGGCGCGGTCCGACGCGGGGCGCCCGGCGCGCCGGATCGCCGTCACCCCGCTGACCGGCCGGACCTGGCGCGAGGTGGCGTACTGCCTGGCCTCAGTGGCACTCGGTTTCCCCGGATTCGTGCTGACCGTAATCCTGCTGGCGGCTGGCGGCCTGCTCACGGTCTCACTGGTCGGGACCGTCCCCGGGCTGCTGATCCTCGTTGTGGCGCTCCGGCTGGCCCGCTGGCTCGGGTCGCTGCACTGCCGCCTGGGGGGCTGGCTCCTCGGGGAGCACATTCCCGTCCCGCCGCGAGCCCGGCCTGGGCACGGCATCCTCGGCCGGGTCGACGCGGCGCTGCGGGACCCGGCCGGCTGGCGGGGCGTCAGCTACGTCCTGCTGAGATTGCCGGTCGCGGCGGCCAGCTTCTACATCCTCGTCGCTTTCTGGTTCACCGGGTTTGTCAACCTGACCTTCCCGCTCTCGTGGGCGTGGTCTCGCCAGGGTGGGCCGCAGCCCGGGTTCGCGGCGGCCCCGACGCCGGTCACCACGGCCCTTCAGTACGTCGGCATTCATCCGGCCTTCTACGTGTCCCACTGGCCAGAGACCTTCCTCGTCATCCCCATCGGCGTGATCACGCTCCTGATCGCGCCCTGGCCGACCCGCGCGCTCGTCGCCGCCGACCGGTGGCTGATCACGAGGCTGCTCGGACCGGGCGGCCTGTCGGCGCGGGTGCGCGATCTGGAGCTGACGCGGGCTCATGCCGTCGACGACTCCGCCGCCACGCTGCGCCGGGTGGAACGCGACCTGCACGACGGCGCGCAGGCCAGGCTGGTCGCGCTGGCCATGAGCCTCGGCATGGCCAGGGAGAAACTGGGCGAGGGAGCGTCCGAAGACGATGTGGCCCGGGCCCGCCTGCTGGTCGACACGGCGCACCGGGGCGCGAAGGAGGCGATCACCGAACTGCGTGATCTGGCCCGCGGCATCCACCCGCCCGTGCTGGACAGCGGCCTGCCGGAGGCCCTGTCCACGCTGGCGGCACGCAGCGCCATCCCGGTCACGCTGACCGCGTCGATCCCGCGGCGGCCCACGCCGGCCATCGAGGCCATCGCCTACTTCTGCGCGGCCGAACTGCTGGCGAACGCCGCCAAGCACAGCGCGGCGGCCGAGGTTACGATCGACGCCGCGGAGCAGGGTGGGGTGCTGCGGCTGCGCGTCCTTGATGACGGCCGGGGCGGGGCTGACCCGGGCCGGGGCAGCGGGCTGGCCGGTCTACGGCAGCGGGTGCGCACCGTGGACGGCCAGATGTCGGTCGACAGCCCGCCAGGCGGGCCGACCCTGGTGACTGTCGAGCTTCCGATGCACGCATGAACACGCCGGCCTGGCGCGTGGTGATCGCTGAGGATTCCGTTGTGCTGCGGGAAGGTCTGGCCGCTTTGCTGGCCGACCGCGGGCATGAGGTCTGCGCGGCGGTGGCCGACGCCGACGCGCTGCTGGCCGCGGTGGCGCGGCACCGGCCGGACGTGACCGTGGTGGACGTCCGGATGCCCCCCACGTTCACCGACGAGGGACTCCGGGCGGCCATCGAGCTGCGCCGCGATCACCCGGGTACCGGGGTCCTGGTGTTCTCCCAGTATGTGGAGACCCACTATGCGGCCAGGCTGCTGGCCGGGGGCACGGCAGGCGTCGGCTACCTGCTCAAGGACCGGGTGGCGGATGTCGCCGAATTCGCCGACGCGCTTTCCCGGGTCGCCTCCGGCGGGACAGCGCTGGACCCGGAGGTGGTAAGCCAATTGCTCAATGCCAGCCGCGGCGCGCAGGGCCTGGCCACGCTGAGCGGGCGCGAGCGGGATGTGCTGGCCCTGATGGCCGAGGGCCGCTCCAACGCGGCGATCGCGGCCGCGCTGGCCGTGTCGGGGGGCGCGGTCGAGAAACATGTGGCGAGCATCTTCGCCAAGCTGGGGCTGCCGCCGTCGCAGAGCGACAACCGCCGCGTGCTCGCGGTGCTCCGCTCGCTCGGGCCCTAGGAGACGCCCCTTAACGCCTGCGCCCCCGCCGTGAGCCGTGGGATTCTGTCGGAGGACGTCGTTACGGTGGCCGGCATGGCTACCGCCGAGGACCGCGTGGGGCTGTTAGAGATGCGCGTGAAGACGCTGGAGACATGGGCAGGACCGGGTCAGACCGAGGCCCTGGCTGAGGGCCAGCGCGCTATCCGGGCCGACCTGGCCAGGCTCAGGGCCGACCTGCTGAAGATCCAGAAGTCCCAGGACCGGCACAGCCGTCTGCTCGGCCGACTTACCTCGGACGTGGATGAACTGCGCTCGGACATGACCGAGGTGAAGGGCACCCTGCAGGAGATCCTCCGGCGGCTCCCGCCCGGGACTGGCTGAGCACCTGCGCTCAGGGCAGGGTGAGGATGCGCGGCCCGGCGTCGGTGATGGCCACGGTGTGCTCGACATGAGCGGCCCGGCTGCCGTCGGCGGTGTGCAGCGCCCAGCCGTCCCCGGCGACCCGGAAGGCATCGCTGCCGCCCCCCATGAACATCGGCTCGATGGCGAGCGCCAGGCCAGGCCGCAGCCGCAGCCCACGGCCCGGCCTGCCATCGTTGGGGACGTGCGGGTCCTCGTGCATGTGGCGGCCGATGCCATGGCCGCCGAAACCGGACGGGATTCCATAACGCGCTGCGCGCCCCACCCGGCCGACGGCGCTGGAGATGTCACCGATGCGGGCCCCGGGCGTGGCCGCGGCAATCCCGGCGGTGAGAGCGTCCTGCGCGGCAGCGACCAGCCGCAGGTCGGCCGGGCGGGGCGTGCCCACAATGAAGCTGATGGCGGCGTCGCCCGTCCATCCGGCCAGTTCCGCACCGCAGTCGATGCTGACCAGGTCACCATCCCTGAGCCGGTAGCCGTCGGGGATGCCGTGCACGATGGCATCGTTAACCGACGCGCAGATCACGGCCGGGAATGGCGTCGGCGCGAACGCCGGGTGGTAGTGCAGGAACGGCGAGCGCGCCCCTGCCTCGTTCAGGACGGCGTGCGCGGCCTCGTCGAGTTCCAGCAGGCTGACGCCTACGGCCGCGCGGTCCTTGGCCGCCGCGAGAGCCCGGGCGACCACCCGGCCGGCTTCCCGCATGGCATCAAGCGCCGAGTCGGATTTCAGTTCCACCAATGTCGGTCCCCTTCTTCGGCTCAGGACTGCTGCGCGCGCCGGCGGTAGGCACGGGACTTGGCGCGGGACCCGCAGATGCTCATCGAGCACCAGCGGCCATTGCGGGTAGGGGAGCGATCATAGAAGGCCCACTGACAGTCGTCAGCAGCGCAGGCCTTGAGTCTGGTCCAGGTTCCGTTGCCGGATGCGGCCGCGGCGATGAGCAGGAGGCGGGCCAGAGCACCCTGGACCCCGCTTGCCGCAGCGACCACGGCGATGGTGCCCCCGTCTTCCACTTCCAGCCTGACCGGGAGCGCTGCGGCGATCGGGGCGATCGCCCCCGGCCGCCCTCCCACATCACCGGCCGGGCCCGGCCCGCCGGGGTGGCCCGCATGCTCGCGCAGTACACCGCGCAGCGCTTCGCGCAGCGCAACGGCATCCGCGAGATCCGCGTCGGAGACCATGGCCACGGTGGCAAGACCGTGCTCGGCCAGCCATCGGCTCAGTCCCTCGGGCGCGGCGAAATCGTCCGTGCCCTCTTCGATGTCAAGCGTGTTGACGAAGGCCCGGACCACCTCAAGGTCACCCGGGGCCGGGCTCACCTGGATCTGCCGGTCGGCGGCCATTGCCTGCTGGGTGGTCATTCGCTGCCACCTCCCTCTGCTCTGCGCGGGCCCCCGCATCACCACCTAACCACGATAGCCGGTTGCGCGGCGCGCGAGATAGCAGTAGCGTAGCCGTTACCAGCTAAACCTGTTAGATGGTAACGAGTTAGGGAGGCAGCCGTGCGTGAGTGGACGGTGATCGGGGTTCCGACCAGTGCCGGAGCGCATAATGCCGGCCAGGAACGGGCGCCCGCGGCCCTGCGTGAGGCTGGCCTGATCGAGCGACTGCGCGAGGCTGGCCTGTCCGTGGCAGATGCCGGTGACCTGCCAGGAGCCACGTTCACGACGGACCACGATCACCCCAGCGCGCGCAACCTGGCCGCGGTGGCCCGGGTCGCCCGGCAGGTCGCGGACGCGGTGGCGGCCGTGGTCGCGGACGGTCGGCTGCCGCTCGTGGTGGGTGGCGACTGCACCATCACCCTCGGTGTCATCGCCGGATTCCGGCGGTCACATCCGGAGGTCGGCCTGCTTTACGTGGACGGCGACGCCGACCTGGACACGCCGGATTCGGCCAGTTCGGGGATCTTCGACGCCATGGGTGCCGCGCACCTGCTCGGCCGCGGTGCACCGGAACTCACCGGCCTGGCCGGGGTACCGCCGCTGCTTGAGCCGTACCGGCTGGCCATGGTCGGGGGCGACCCCAGGGAGATCGACCTGGCCGGCCGTCAATTCCTGGCCAACGCGGGCGTCAGCTACCAGGAAGGACCTGCGCTCGCCGCCGATCCTGTCGGTGTCGCCAGGCGCGCGCTGGACGCGGTGACGGCCCGGTCCGAGCCGCTTGTCGTCCATCTCGATGTGGACGTCGTGGACTCGGGGGACCTGCCGCTTGGCAACTTCCCGCACTACGGCTCCGGCGTGCTGCTGGAGCACGCCGTCAGTTGCCTGGGCACGCTGCTCGCACACGAGTCAGTGGCGGGCCTGGCGCTCACGGAGGTCAACCCCACGCATGACGGCGACGGCACCCTGATCCGCCGGTACCTGGACGGGCTGGTCAGTGCTATGAGCGGCGGGCGATGAGCGGCGGCTGACCATGCCCACGCGGGCGCGGCTACTCGTCCTCCACCCGGCCTCCCAGGTGGCGGGCGAGGAACCGCTCGGCGGCCGCGTAGAAACGGAGCCGGTTCTCCGGCTGGACAGCTCCGGCTGGTGCTCGAAAAGAAACCGGCCGGAACGCGTCTCCCGGTCGTAGCTGAAGAACGGGACCGCGCCGGCGTCGTTGGTGAACGCGACCAGCCACGTCGCGTCGGCGTCGTCGGTGCCGACGAGCGACGGGTCGCCCGGATGAAGCGCCCGGATCGCCTCCAGGTCCGGCGCGACCGACCGGTCAAGCACCTGGTATTCCGCCCGGTCTTTCAGGAACGTGGCGATCTGCGGCTCGCGGGTGTCTGGGTGCAGCCGGACCCCCGTCACGTCCGCCTCCGGGTCCTCCGCCAGCACCTCGACATCCCCGGTGGCCAGGTCGAAGCGGACGAGCCTGGCGGTATTCGCGCCGACCGAGCTCTCCGCCAGCAGCAAGGTGCCGTCCTCGCTGAACGCTATCGGCCCGCTGGTCAGCGCGTCTTCCGCGTCGATCGACAGCAGCGGCCGCCATTCCTCCTCCGCGCTGCCGCGGACCATGAACACCATGCCGCCGTCGGGCTGGGGTGCTACCCCGGCCCGGACGACTAGCTGGGCGTCGGCGATCCAGCTGATGAAGCCCGGGTTCTCGACCTCCTTGACCAGTTCGCCGGTCACCAGGTCAAGCCGGTAAACGTCGTGCAGCTGCGGGTTGTCCCGGTTCATTCCGACCAGGATCTCGGTGGGGAACTTCTTCTCGGTCGCGATGACCCCGGCCTGCACCTCGTCGAAGGGAGTGAGGTCGCGCCGCTGCATAGTCTCCAAGTCGACATCGTGCAGGCGCCATTTCTCGCCACGCCGTCAGCTCCGGCCGGGGCGACCCAGACGTTCAGCACCCCTCGTGCGGGGCGATCCAGGCCAGCCTGGTCCCGTCGGGGGAGAGGCGGGGGCTGACACGTTCCGGATTCCCGAACAGGACACGGCGGGGAATGAGTTCGGCCATGCGCCATGCCTACCATGAGCCGGCGCCTGCGCAGTACGATCTGCGGCGTGCCGCGATCTTCCCGGAGCCTGCGAACGTGACCGGGCCGGACGGGACCGGGCCGGACGGGACCGGGGGAGAGGCTCTGGTCATCCGGCACGGCCATGTGCTGACCATGGACCGCCAGCTCGGCGACCTCCCGGGCACAGATGTGCACATCGACGGCGGCCGCATCATCGCCGTTGGGCCGGCGCTGCACGTGCCAGGGGCGCGGGTGCTGGACGCCCGCGGGATGATCGTGGCACCTGGCCTCGTGGATACCCACTGGCATATGTGGAACACCCTGCTGCGCAGCAACCCCGCGATAAGGGTGCCGCCCGCCGTCTACCGGCCGCGCGCGCCCTGGGCCTCCCGGTCACGGTGCACGCGTGCGGCCCCCGGTCCTCGGCCGGGCAGATCGCCGCGCTGGCACAGGCCGGCCTGCTAGGACCTGACCTGCAGGTCGTGCACGCTAACTGCGCGACACCGGCGGAAGTCGCGCACCTCGCCGAGGCGGGCGTCACCGTCAGCGTCTCGCCGTTCACCGAGATCCTCATCGGCTACGGCCTGCCGCAGACCGCGGAATTCCTGGCCGCGGGGATCGCTACCGGCCTATCGGTCGATACCACAGTTCTCAGCGGGAATGCCGACATGTTCGCGATCATGAAGGTGACGCAGGGGATTGCGAACGCGAGGGCCCAGGACGAATTCGCGTTGACCGCCCGCCGGGTACTGGAACTGGCCACTATCGAGGGTGCTCGGTCGCTGGGCATGGCGGGCGAGATCGGCTCGCTGACACCGGGAAAGCGGGCCGATCTGATCCTGGTGGAAACCGGGAGCCCGAACCTCGGCGTTTTCACCCATCCCGCGCACATGCTGGTCACCGCGGCACAGCCAGCCAACGTAGACACAGTGCTGGTGGATGGGCGCATCGTGAAGCGTGGCGGCGCGCTGACCGCCCTGGACTCGGTGCAGGTCAGCGCCGAGGCCCGGACCGCGCTCGACGGCGTACGCGCCAGGGCCGCCGGAGCGCGGGATTAAGCCACTGCCTTCATGGCGCGGCTGGTACCAGACCGACCGGCAACCCGGAGCCTGGCACGAGACTGTGCGGTGACCGCTGCCGGGCTGGAGCGCGGCGAGTGCGGGCCCGCACTCGCACGGCATCCAGGAGACGATCACCAGCCCCGGTCCCCACGGGTGCCCGTTCTGGCAGCGCGCCGGATACGTCCACCAGCGAGGCAGGTCCCCATGCCGCATGCACCTAGTTGAACATGAGTTCTATTCTTCACTGCCGAACGGGACCGGGATGTGAGAACGTGGCGCCATCAGAGGCCGCCGCTCCGCGTTCTTCCGAGGAGCCGGGCCGGGGGGACCGGAACGAAGCACCGGCGCGGATAACCGTGCTCATCCGCGCCGGCCAGCCTCAGGTGCCTGCGCTTGGCCAGCCCTAATATCCGGCTGTGGGGGTCGGCGCCGGCGTTACTGGGTGGGTCGGGGCCGGCGCCGGCGTCGGCGTTACTGGGTGGGTCGGGGCCGGCGTCGGCGTTACTGGGTGGGCCGGGGCCGGCGCCGGCGCCGGCGTTACTGGGTGGGCCGGGATCGCCGCCGGTGCGACCGCAACCGCGAATATGGGGCTCGCCGCCGGGGCCGTCGCGGCCGGCGTGACCGGCGTGACCGGGCGGCTTGTGGCCGGCGCCGCCGTAACCGGGTGCCGCGCAGCCTGTATCGCCGTCACCGGATGCGTCCTGGTCCGCGTGGACAAAGTCGCGAGCCCGTGGCTGGCCGGGATCACCAGGATGGCCGCCGTGGTTATGCCGGCCATGGCTAGCACGGTGATTCCCGAGAGCAGGGCCACGGCGCCGTGCCGACGCCGCCCGCGCCGGGCCGGCTGAGCCTCGTTACGGGCGTTCGGGTGGGAGCGAGCGGGGCCCGGCGAGGCAGGGATATCGGCATCCCCATCCCCGGCCGGCTGGTCCGCGGCGGCCGACAACGCGGCGGTCCGGGCCGCCAGGTCGCCTGCCACAGGGATACCGCCCGGACCGGAGTCGTACGGCACGAGGCCGAACGCCACGCGCAGCGCTTCGGCGAACTCGCGGCAGCTGGCATACCGGTCTTCCGGAACCTTGGCCAGGGCTCGCGCGAAGACCTGGTCCGCGGCGGGCGGCAGGCCCGGCCGCCGCGAGGTCAGCAACGGCGGCGGCTCCGACAGCTGCGCGTACATCACCGCCATGACCTCATCGCGGCGGAACGGCGGCGCGCCGACCAGCAACTCGAAGGCCGTGCACGCCAGCGCGTACTGATCGGCCCGCCCGTCCACCGGCTTGCCCTCGATCTGCTCCGGCGAAATGTAATCCACCGTCCCCAGAAACTGCCCCGCCCCGGTCAGCCCCGACGTGGACAACGCGCCCTTACTCAGCCCGAAATCCGACAGGTACACATGGTCAGGCCGTCCCGCCCGGGTATCTACCAGCATGTTCGCGGGCTTCACATCCCGGTGCACCAGCCCCGCCCCATGCGCGGCATCCAGCGCCGAGGCCACCGGCGAAATGATCGCCGCGGCCCGCCCGGGCGACAGCTGACCGTCGCGGCACATCATGGTCCGCACGTCCCCGCCGCCCACGTAGCGCATCGCGATGAACAGCACACCACCTGCCTCACCGGCCTCGAACACCGGCACAATATGGGGGTCATCCACGGCCGCCGCCGCCCGCGACTCCCGGATGAACCGCTGCCGGAACGCATCATCCTCGGCCAGGGCCGGCGTCAGGATCTTCAGCGCCACCAGCCGCCCCAGCCGCTCATCCCGCGCCCGGAACACCACCGCCATCCCGCCCGCGCCGACCCGCTCCTCCAGCCGGTACCCGGCGATCAGCGAGCCCATCCCGGAACCCGGCACACCCTCAGTTAATGACCCGCCAGCAGCATTTCTGGGCATCGTCATCGCTCGCCACGCCCCCGTTCCGCTGAGGTTACGGCTGTTAAACGGCGCTCACCGGCGTTCGGTTCACGGGACGTCCAGAACGGCCGCTACCTGTCGGCGCGGCCTGGGGGACGCATACCTGTCCGCCCGGCGCTCTTCAACGCCACGCTGGCACCGGCCGCCCCGCTATGACGCGCGCAGCGCCGCCAGCGCGGCCAGGCCGCCCGCCGCGAACAGCGCCGCGGCGAGAATGTCATCGATGTAATTCTGGCCACTTCGGGCGCGCAGCGCCAGCCGTCTGGACCGGCCGGGAAAGCCCGCCTCCGGGCTCCTATAGCGGGGCCGCTCCAACTCCGCGGTCAGCCCGGCGAGGAAAGCGGCCCGGTGCCGCCAGCCCAGTGAGCGTCCAACGGCAGGATCGGTGCGCCATCCGTTGGGCAAAATCAAGGTCGAATGCGGGAGGCGTGGCCAGGCCAGTCAGCCCTATGTGCCCGCGGTCGGGGCAGTGGTGGTCGGCGGTGTTGTGGTCGGCGGTGTGGTCGTCGGGGCGGTGGTCGTCGGGGGTGTGGTCGTCGGCGGTGCCGTGGTCGGGGGTGTGGTCGTCGGGGGTGCCGTGGTCGGTGTCGTGGTCGGTGCCGTGGTGTTCGGCGTAAACGGCTGCGTCGTGGTCGGCGTCACCGTAGCCGGGTGTGTCCTCTTGGCTTTCGGCGTGGCCGCGTGGGACGCGGTAGGCGTAGACGAGACGTGTGTCGAATCACTCGCCGGGGTGTGGCTGGGGAAGCCCAGGATGACCCCGGCAGTTATGCCCGCCGCCGCCAGGACGCCGATTCCTGCGAGTGCGACCGGGCTGAGGCGGCGGCGCCGGCCATCCGGAGGCACCGGAGGCCCGCCGCCGACGTCCGTGTCGTCGCCGGCGCCCGGGTAGGAGCGGCCGGCGAC
>OCZU010002355.1_pt1 | contig 12083 bp, 12 predicted proteins | sample 1539001 | NCBI WGS metagenome assembly OCZU01 (sample SAMEA3539306, study PRJEB22396) | soil metagenome | biome: tundra; feature: field; material: soil | place: USA | collected 2010-05 | depth 0.15 m
CCGCAGCACTGACATGGATGGATGCGATCGCGGCTGCCAGCCGCGATGCACTTGCCGATCGAATTTGAAGCGCGCCGGACCGCGTGCTAGTGTGGCAAGAGAGCAATCCGATTCATCGCAGCAGCCCGCGTCAATGGCAAATTCGCGCCTCGGCACGACTCCGCGCCCGCTTCCGCCGCCGTCCTTCTGCGGCCCGCTGTCGGCGCTATTTCACGATGCCAACCATCCCTGGGCGTCGGACGACGAGGTGGCATGGTATGTCGCGCGGCTTCCACGCGGCGTGGGCAGGATACTCGAGCCGATGTCGGGCTCGGGGCGAATCCTCCGCCCGCTGCTCGATGCGGGCTTGAGCGTCCATGGCGTCGACGCGTCCGAATCCATGATCGCGAGCTGCAGCGCGCGTCTGGCGTCGGCAGGTCGCGACGCGCAGCTGTTTCGTCAGGACGTCACGGCGCTCAATCTTCCGTTTCGCTATTGCGCGGCATTCATTGCGGACGGCTCGTTCCAGTTGCTCACCGGAAGGCTCGCGGCGATCGACGCATTGCTGCGTGTGCGCGCTCATCTGATCGAGCCGGGCTTGTTGTTGCTGGACCTGTCGATTCCGGATCAGGCCGAGCATCCGCCCGGTGCCGCGGTCATCGAAGTCCGCCACGCAATGCTTGCCGACGGCACGCTGCTCGCGTGCCGCTCGGAACGGGTGGTCGACGTCTCGAAGCGGCGGATTCGGACGCAAAGCCGCTACGAACGGCGCGCCCGCAGCCGCATCGTCGCGCGTGAGGATGAAACGACGATGATGACCTGGTATGACGAGGAGCAGATCACGACGCTTCTGGTCGATGCCGGCTACCGCGACGTGCGCATCGAGTCGCCGGCGACGACGGGATTGAACGCGCGTCACTTCGCAGTCAGCGCACGCGCGTCGGGTTGATCCCGCGCCTTCCGCCGGCGGCGGAGGCCCAATGAATCGCTCGCTACCAGCTCCCCGAGCTGCCGCCCCCGCCGGAGCTTCCGCCGCCGCCGGAGAAGCCTCCTCCGCCTCCCGACGAAGATCCTCCGAACGAGCTTCCCGAGCTGCTCATCACAAAGCCACCCACGTTGGCGCTTCCTTTGGTCTTCATATCGATCGCCGCCTTCTTGTACCAATCGGTACGCGACAGGATCAGCTTCGCGATCGGGTAGCCGATGACATACGTGCCTAGCAGCCCCAGCGTGCCGCGCGTGCCGATGATCATGAGGGGAAACATCGCCCAGAACGGAATCAGGAAGACATAGAGAAACCAGCCCACGCCTGGCGTCATGATCCCGACGAAGGTGAAGAGCCCGATGATGCCGAAGATGAACGCCCCGAGCAGAATCCGCTCCGGCCACGCAAGATTCGGGTCGTTGAAGTGCATCGACGAGCTGCTTCTCTTCGTCTCCGGCGACGCGTCGTTGGCCGACGACGTGACGTCGCCCTTGCCTTCGAGCTGGGCGACGATCGCGGCCACGCCCGATTCGATTCCTGCATCGTAGTCGCCAGTCTTGAAGCGCGGCGTCATCACGTTGCGGATGATTCTGCTCGACGCGACGTCGGTGAGGGTACCTTCGAGCCCGTAGCCGACTTCGATGCGCATTTTGTGGTCGTTCGGCACGACCACCACCAGCACGCCGTTGTTCTTTTCTTTCGTTCCCAGCTTCCAGTTCTCGAACACTTTGGTCGCGTACTCCTCGACCGACATGTCGTTGATCGTCGGTACGGTGAGAACGGCGATCTGGTCTCCCGTCGCCGTTTCATGCGCCTTCAGCGTCGCGGTGAGCCGCTCGCGGGTTGCCGGTTTGAGAATTTCCGCATTGTCGACGACGCGACCGGTGAGGTACGGAACCGCGGATGCGTCAGCCGCGAACGCGTGTGACGCGAAGCACGCCAGCGCCGACGCGAACAGACTCCAGGTGAGAATCGCGGATGCGCGACACGCGGCGGTCATGCGTTGCCGCTTTCGACGATGGGGCGATCGGGCAATTCATTGTCCGCACCCGGGAGCGGCTTCAGCCCCTTGGCCAGGAGCAGATCCTCGGTGGCTGCCAGGCCGGCCAGCAGCGCGTCTGCGAACCGGCGCTCGCGCAAGAGCGGTGTCATGTGAGCGATAACCGGCCGCCACTCGGGCTCGCTCACGCGCTGGTGCAGTCCGATGTCGGCGAGAATCTCGACCCTGCGTTCGAAACAGCTGACGAGAATCAGCACCCCGTTTCGTTCCCGGGTCTTGAACAGCTCGTGCTGCAGAAACAATGCTTCGGCACGGCGGCGCACCTCGAGATCGCGCCGCGTCGAGCGCAGAAACAGACGCGCGTAAGCGCGAACGAATACTGCCAGCAAGGCGCTCGCGGCGCCCGCGCCAAGGACCGTGACCGTGTCGATCAGGGCAAGGTTCGCGGTCAGCCATTGCGGTCTCATCGCGTCAGCGATGACCAATGCGAGACCCGCGAGCACTGCGCCCATCGCGAACGCCTTCCACGGCAACTCGATGTGGGCGTCGGCCTTGTCGATGATCGCGGCGACTACCTGTATGCCGACACGCGATTCGACTTCTGCCGATCTTGCCTCGATCGCGTTGGCCTGGTCTGCGCTCAGCAGATGTCGCGACGCGCTCACCGATCCAGCTCCCTCGCGCACTGCAGTCGCCGCGGCAGGCGGATCACGTCAGCTCGAGACTCATATAGACGACGCCGGCGAGCGGATTGTCGTAGTACGCGCCGCATTCCCGGAAGCCGAAGCTGGTATAAAGGGCGCGCGCCGCCTTCAGCGATTCGAGCGTGTCGAGCTTGAGCTCGCGATAGCCGATCGCCCGTGCCTGTGCAATGAGATCTGCCGTCAGACGGAACCCCCACCGCTCTCCGCGATGCGCAGGCTGCGCAGGCTGCACGTACATGCGCTTCACTTCGGCGCTGCCTGCGTCATCCAGCGGGCGCAGCGCGATGCAGCCGAACGCGTCGCGCGGCGCTCCGGCAAGCAGAAGTCTGCCGCGCGGCGGCGCATATGCCCCGGGCAGGGTCTCCAGCTCCTCGGCGAACCCCTGAAAGCACAAATCGATGCCGAGCCATTGCGCGTATTCGACAAAGAGTGCGCGGGCGAGCGCGATGTCGTCGACCGTCGTCGCCTGCCGAATGGCCGCCTCGGCCGAGGCGGAACGCTTGTTGCTCAGCTCGGCCGTTCGCACGACCCCACCTTGATGTCGCTGCCCTGAAAATCGCTCTGCATTTCCTTGAGCTTGGCCATTACCTGCGCCGGCGGGTCGCGCACCACCAGCACGGTCTGCTGCACCGACTGCGCGCGCGGCCCCACTTTCGCCGTCTTGACGCCTTGGGCCTGGAGCGATGCGAGGCGCGCCTCCGCCGCCTCCTCGGTGCTAAAAACGCCGAGCGAAACGGCCAGGCGCTGCGGACCGAGCTCGACCGGCGCCATGTCGCGTACTCCCTGCGCCCTGAGGTCGGTAAGCACCTTGTCGACGGCCGCCCTGTTCGCCGAAGGCGGGATGAACACCCAGTAATTGGCGATCACTTCGACTTTTCTCTGCGTGATCAGCTTGCCGAGGTCCAACGGATCGAGCCGCGCCTGCGCCCGCACGCGGTCCGCATCGGACATCGGCCCCCACTCGACGCAAACATCGGCCAGCGATGCCACCTTTGCCGGGCCGAGCGCGGCGACCTGTTGCGGCGTCAGCAACTTGATCTTGTCCGGTTGTACCTGCTGCGACAGGCGCGCCGCCTCGCCGCTGCCGACGCTGTCGAGCTTGGTGAAGCCAAACAAGGTGAGATTGGCGAGCAGCAGGAGGAAGACCAGTGTTCTCATGTTTGAAGCGCCAGGGCCAGCACGCCCTCGAGCACCAGATTATCCACGACGTCGACCGGCTCTGTCAGGTGCGGCGCGATGTCCGTCGCCGCTCCGCCGCTCAAGAAACACCTGGCCGGAACGTCGGCAGTAGCAAGTCGCGCGCGCATTTGCTCGACGGCGCCGCAGACCGCCTGCACGACGCCGGAAAACATCGCATCGGCATTGTTCACGGGAAAATCGTGGTACCGCCCCGGTGGCATCTTCATATTGGGAGTGTTCGAGGCCAGCGCCTGAAGCATCAGATTGGGTCCGGGCAGGATTACGCCGCCGCGAAAAACACCGTCGCCGTCGAGCGCATCGACCGAGACCGCGGTGCGTGCGGTCACCACCACGCACGGCGAGGGAAAGAGCTCCTCGACTACGCGCTGGCGGGCGGCAACCATCGCCGCCCAGCGATCGGCACCGAGCTGCGAAGGCAGCGCGTAGCGATTGGTGACGCCGGCAGCATATTCGGAGGCGATCAGCCAATCGGGCATCGTCCGCCAGCGCAATAATTGCGCCTCGACGCGAACGCGCGTCGCCTCGCCGGCAACGTTGACCCCGACCACCGCCGCGGGCCGCGGCAGGTTCTGCCACTCGCGCAAGGCGAGCGTGCCTATATCCTGGTTGCGCACCGCCCCCTGCGCCACCCAGCCGTGCTCGCCGGCGAGTCCCCACGTCAGGCGGCTGTGACCGGAATCGATGACCAATAGCACGCTTCGGCCTCAACCGCGCCTGAGCGACACTTCGCCGCTGACGAATCTGACGCGGCGGCCGCGCTGATCGAGCACCAGCGCGCCGCTTGCGTCGACGCCGACAACGTCTCCCGCGGCGACGCTGCCGTCCGGAAGCAGGACCCGCACCGGCTTCTTCTGTAGTGCGTGCCGGCGCTGCCATTCGCCGACGAATGGCGCAAATCCATCGTGCGCGTAGCGTTCCAGCAACGCGACCAGCTCCGCAAGAATGAAGGCCAGCAGGCGGTTGCGGTCGAGCGCGCGGTCTTTGTCGATCGCGGCCAGATCGGTAACCGGTTGCGCGATGTCGCGACGCGCAGCGGTTGGCAAACGCACGTTCAAGCCGACGCCGATAATCGCCAGCGCGGGTCCCAGCGCGTCACCGGAAATCTCGATCAGGATGCCGCCGATCTTGCAGTGGCGATGGACCAGATCGTTGGGCCATTTGAGCTGGATGTCCTTGAAGCCGGCCGCGTCCAGCGCGCGGCAGAGTGCGACGCCGACCGCCAGCGACAGCCCGGCGAGAAACCCGGCACCTTGCTCGAATCTCCATCCAAGCGAAAATGTGAGGCTGCCGCCCGCGACCGCGCTCCATGCGCGTCCGCGTCGGCCCCGGCCCGCCGTCTGCGACTCCGCGACGAGCACCTGGCGATCGACAGCCTGCCGAGCGGCTCGACGCAGTAATTCGCTGCTGGTCGAATCGACGCTGTCGGCGACTTCGATCTTCAGCCGTGACGCCGTGGGTCCAAGCGCGGCCACGATCGCGCCGCGATCGAGGAACGGAACCGGATCGACCAGGCGATATCCGACGCCGCGAACGCGCTCGAGCGTGAAGCCCGCCGCTTCCGAGGCCCTGAGGATCTGCGACACGCGCGCACGCGTCACGCCGGTTGCCGCGGCAAGCGCTTCGCCGGAATGGAGCTCTCCATCCGCAAGCCGCCGCAGCAGCGCGAACCCGAGAGGAGAGAGCATGGAGGTGGCGGCCATGGGACAGGCGGTTTTATGGGTCTGGAGCGCCGGCGCAATGCAGGCTGTCGGCCGCGGCGATAGCGTGCGTGCCTGCCGCGCTATTCAGCGGACCCTTTGCCGGGTTTGTCTTCGAGCACACCACGGCGAATCTGGTCCAGCTCGATCGATTCGAACAACGCGCGGAAGTTTCCCTCGCCGAAGCCTTCGTTGCCCTTGCGCTGAATGATCTCGAAAAAGATCGGGCCGATCACGGTCGCCGTGAATATCTGCAGCAGCATCTCGTCCTCGGCCGGCGCGCCGTCGAGGAGGATGCGCAACGCCTTGAGCCGGTCCGAATCCTCCTTGTGTCCGGGAAGACGCGTCGCGAGCGCCTCGTAATAGGTGTCCGGCGTATCCTGGAATGCGACCTTGCGCTCGCGAAGCGCGGCGACAGCGGCGTATATGTCGCTCGCCGCGAGCGCGATGTGCTGGATGCCTTCGCCGCGGTACGCGACCAGGTATTCCTGGATCTGGCTCTTGTCGTCCGAGCTTTCGTTGATGGGGATCCGTATCTTGCCGCACGGACTGGTCATCGCCTTGCTTTTGAGCCCCGTGAGCTTCCCCTCGATGTCGAAGTAACGCACCTCGCGGAAGTTGAACAGGCGCTCGTAGAAGCTCGCCCATTCCTCCATCCTGCCGCGATGAACGTTGTGCGTCAGATGATCGATCGAGATCAGCCCCGCGCCCCGTGGATGCTGATCGACGCCGGGGAAAGGTACGAAGTCGATGTCGTAGATGGAAACGCCGCTTCCCTTGCCGGGATAGCGGTCGACGAGATAGATGAGCGAATCGCCGATTCCCTTGATCGCCGGAATGTTGAGCTCCATCGGCCCCGGGTGCGCCTCGACGCCCCACGCACCCTGCTCGATGAGCACGTTATAGGCGTGCGCGGAATCCCTGACCCGAAAGGCCATCGCACAGATCGACGGTCCGTGCACCCGCGCGAAACCCTGCGCGAAGCTGTCCTTCTCGGCGTTGACGATAAAGTTGATGTCGCCCTGGCGGTACAGCAGGACGTTTTTCGAGCGGTGCTTGGCGATCGCGCTGAAACCCATTTGCTCGAACAGGACGCCGAGCGCCGCCGGATCGGGCGCGGCGTATTCGACGAACTCGAAACCGTCGGTTTGAAGCGGATTTTCCCAGAGCGACGGTGCAGCCGATGCCATCGATCGTTCTCCCGCGAAATCTCTTTGCGGCGCCATCGGTGAAGATTTTCGCCGACGCTATTGTCGGACGATGTTGACGCCGGCAAGCTTCTCCTGCGCTTCGAGCAGGGACGCGATGTACTTGTCGCCGAAGCCAAGAAGATTGGCGTTGACCATGCTCTGATGCACGGCCTCGCCGATGATGGCCGACGCCGGCAGCGCCTCGACGAAGTGGGTGTAATAGCGCAGATCCTTCATCCCGTTCGAAAGCGTGAACTTGAGGCCGCTCAAGTCGCCGTTCTCGAGCATCTTGCCCACCATCATCTGAAAAATTCCGGAATTGACGCCGCCGGCCGAAACGATCTCGTGCAGCTTCCTGATCGAGACACCCGACTTCGCGCACGCTGCACACGCTTCGGCCGTTGCGGTCGCGATCGACATGGCGATGAAATTGTTGACCAGCTTGATCATGTGGCCGTGACCCGGCGCGCCGGCATGAATGACGTTTTCGCAGTAGGCGGAGAACACCGGCTTCAATCGCGCGAAAGTCTCGTCGTCCGCGCCGACCATGGTGTTGAGACGGCCTTCTTCGGCTTCCTTGGGCGTCCGGGCGAGCGGCGCGTCAACGTATTTGGTTCCCTTCCTGGACAGATCTTCACGGATCTTCGCGGTCGACGAGGGCTCGGCGGTCGACGTATCGACCACGACCAATCCGTCGCAAGCTGCGCCGAGGATTCCATCTTCGCCGTAGACGATCTCCTCGATCTGCGGCGACCCGGTCACGCAGAGAATCACGATGTCCGACGCGCTCGCCAGCTCGGCATAAGTCTTCACTTCCTTGGCACCGGCGGCAAGAATGTCCGCCGCGGGGCCGCGATTCTTGTGCAGACGCAGCGTCAGCGGAAATCCCTTGGCGACGAGATTCTTGGCGATGCCGTGACCCATCAGTCCGAGGCCCACGAAGCCAATTCGCGGCTTGTCCGTGCTCATGATTGTCCTTTAGGAAGCTCTTTCGGGGCCACCGGGCGCTCGCGGGCGGGTAGCGCCAAGCGCAGCACCCGCCTTCAGCATCTGTCCGACGGCAGTTATCGTCGCGGCTTGTTCTTCGGCAAGCCTTTGATTCTACCTCAGTCTACGGCCGCCGGCTCCGGCAGCGGCAGGCTGGCCCGCCAACGTTCATACCAGGTCAGCACCACTCCGCTGCTGGCTATGGTGACGATACCTGCGAGCGTCCACGCATCCGGAAACGTCCCGAACACCAACCATCCCGCCAGCGTCGACCACAACAATTGCATGTAGGTGAAAGGGGCGATTGCCGAAGCCGGCGCCCGCTTGAACGCGAGGATGAAAAGAAAATGGCCCAGCGTGCCGACCACGCCGATGGCAACGAACAAAGTCACATCCGCAACCGGGAACCAGGTGTCGTAATGCAGAAACGGCACCAGCGCCGACATCATCAACATGCCCACGAGCGCGGGAAAGAAAAGCAGCACCATCGAGTTCTCGCCCGCGAGCCTGCGCGTCTGGATCTGGAACGTCGCATACAGCGCCGCGGAGGCAAGCGCCAGGAGCGACGCGGGCGTCAGCATCGAGCTTCCGGGGCGAACGATCAGCAGCATCCCGATTAATCCCGCGACCACGAATGCCCAGCGCGGAATGGTGATGCGCTCCTGAAGGAACGTTGCAGCCATCAGCGTTACGATCATCGGCGACGAATAGTTGAGCGCAGTGGCCTCCGCCAGCGGCAGAAACCTGAGCGCCGAAAAAAAGCTGAGCGACGACCCGATCAGCACGATCCCGCGCAACAGGTGCGCTTTCCACCGCGTGGTGCGCACCAGACCCCACCGCATGGTCGGACCAAGGACCGCGGTCATCACCAGCACCTGCGTTCCCCAGCGCGCCCAGACCAGGAGCGGCACCGGGTAGCGCTGGCTGAGGTACTTGACGGTCGTGTCCAGCGAGGTGAAGCACCCGGTCGCGACGACGATCAGCAGGATTGCCGATAAGGGCAGATGCGCCGGGCGCGGCATCAGTGGCACCATCAAGGCGCCGGCGCGCGCGAAGCGGCCGGGATCGAATGCGAACTGGCAGACTGCATCTTTGGAGTATCGTACGCCGGTTGCACGGGAGCCCTTCGATAACACGCGGCAAGGCAACAGACAATCCCGGCGGCATTCTAAAAGATCGGCGAAGGCATGGGATGAGCGGGGAGCCATGAGCGACAGAGATAAATGGATGATCTACGGCGCCAATGGCTTCACGGGCCGCCTGATCGCACAAGAAGCAAAGCGACAACGTCTGGCGCCCATCCTCGCCGGCCGCAACCGCGCAGCGATCGAGGGATTGGCCCGCGAGCTGTCATTGGCAAGCAGCGTATTCGATCTTTCCGATCGCGCGGCCGCTCGAACAGGGCTTGCCGCGGTCGGGGTGGTCGCGAACTGCGCGGGCCCGTTCTCCACGACCAGCCGGCCGATGATCGACGCGTGTCTGGCAACACGCACGCATTATGTCGACATCACCGGCGAAATCGCGGTCTTCGTCGACGCGCAACGCCAGCACGACGCGGCGCGCGCGGCCGGGATCGTGCTCTGCCCGGGCGTGGGATTTGACGTGATACCTACCGATTGCATCGCCGCGTGCCTGAAAGAAGCGCTTCCCGACGCGACACACGTGGCACTCGGATTCGCCGGCGGCGGCGCGATCAGCCCCGGCACCGCGAAAACTTCGATCGAGGGTCTCAAGCTCGGAGGAAGGGTGCGCAGCGACGGAAATATCGTCGAGGTGCCGCTCGCCTATCGCGCGCGCATGATCGACTTTGGCGCGGGCGAGCGGCTGGCCGTGACCTTTCCATGGGGCGACGTCGCGACCGCTTTTTTCACTACCGGCATTCCGAACATCGAGGTCTACATCGCGAGCTCGCCGGCTGCGCTGTTGCGCTTGCGCAGGCTCAACCGTATCCGGCGGCTGCTCGCCATTGCGCCGGTGCAGGCGGTGGCAAAGCGGATCGCGGGCCGCGTGAATACCGGACCTTCGGCCGAGCGCTATGCGTCCGGCGCCACCTACGTCTGGGGCGAAGCGCGCAACGACAGCTGGTCGACGCGCACCGCGCGGCTGACCACCAGCAATGGCTACCGTCTGACCGTGGATGGCGTGCTTCTGGCCGTTCCGGCTTTGCTGGCCGGCGCGCCTCCCGGCGGCTACTACACGCCTTCGCAGTTGATGGGTCCGCGCTGCGTAGAGACGTTGCCAGGATCGAGCGCGATCGAGATCAGTTAGCTCTCGCCGACTCGCGAGTTCTGGAGTAAAGGAAAGCGGCGATAATGGGCGTCGTTCAAGCCGCGAAGACGCTCGCGGCGTTGCCCCAACGAGGAGCCACGATGATTGCAAGACCAGCAAGACCAATCGCAGCGTTCGCCATCGCCGCGCTCGCGATGACGGCGATCTTGTCCGCCGCCGCGCCGCCGGCCGATGCGCAGCCGGCCCAACCCATCCCGCAGCGTGCGAAAGTGGTCATCCAAGTCAGTGACGCCGATCCGGGAAAGTGGAATCTCGCGCTCAACAATGCGAAGAACATCCAGACCGACCTCGGCGCGGCCAACGTCGATATCGAAGTCGTCGCCTACGGTCCCGGCATCGACATGCTGAAGCTCGATTCTGCGGTTGGGGGACGGGTCGACGAAGCGTCGAAGGCCGGCGTCAAGGTCATCGCCTGCGAAAACACCATGCGCAACCAGAAGCTGACGAAGGCCGACATGCTGAGCGGAATCGGGTATGTTCCCGCTGGCGTCGTCGAGCTGATGTCCAGGCAGCAGCAAGGTTGGGCGTATATCCGGCCCTGAGCTCATCTTCGTTGCCCGGCGGCCGCTATCCGTTTGGCACGTGAGCGCGGAAAGGCGTACCAGGCGCTCCGAGGTCCCAGAACAGGCCGGTCATGATCTGCAGCCCCTCGCGGGCGACGCGCGCCAGCATGTGTTCGTTGGGCGCATGTTGCGAGCACGCCGGGTACGAGTGCGGCACCCAGATCGTCGGCAAGCCGAGTACGTCCGCAAAACAATCGTTGGGTAGGGATCCGCCGAGGTTCGGCAGGATGGCGGGAGGCGTGCCGGTGGTTGCCGCGAGCGACGCGCTCGCCCAGTGAACCCAGGGATGGTCCGGATCCAGACGCGTCGCATTCATCGGCTCCATGCTCGCCGGCAACGCGTCGACCATGGAAAAGCCGCGGCGGTCCAGATGCGCGCGGATGGCCGGAATGAACGAGCGCCAGTCGCATCCGGCGACGAAGCGAATCTGCATGTGCGCGCTGGCCCGCGGCGGAATCGCATTGACCGGGTGGTCCGGGTTGCCGGTGCGAAAGGCGAGCACTTCCAGGGCGTTCCATCCGAATACGCGCTCGGCAGGCGAAAGCGCGGGCTCGCCCCAGTCGAGGTCGATCGCCGGGCCGCCGGGCTCGCCGGGTTCGATGTCGGCGAGCGCGCGACGGACCGAATCGGGAATCGGCGGCGGACGCAGCGCATCGACCAGGATGCGCCCGCGCGCGTCGACCATCGACGCGATGGCGCTGGCGAGAATCGTCCCGGGATTGGCGAGCAGCCCGCCCCAGTTCCCTGAATGGTGCGCCCCCTCGCGCAGTACGACGTCCAAGTCGAAGTTGAACGCACCCCGCGAGCCCAGAAAGATGGTCGGACGGTCGGACGCGAGCCGCGGGCCGTCGGAGGCGATCAGGACGTCAGCGCTTAGCGCTTCGGCGCGCCGCTCGCACGTTGCGTGCAGGCCCGGCGAGCCGATTTCCTCTCCCATTTCCAGCAGCAGCTTGGCGTTGAACCCCAGGCGCCCCCGCTGCTCCAGCACGCGCGCCAGCGCACCGAGATTGACGCTGTGCTGGCCCTTGTTGTCGGCGGTGCCACGGCCATACCATTTGCCATCGGATGCTGAAAGCTGCCACGGCGAGCGGCCCTCGCTCCACTGCGCGTCGTAGCCGGCAACGACGTCGCCGTGGCCGTAGATCAGCACGGTAGGCAGTGACGCGTCCTCGTAGCGCTGCGCAAACAGCATCGACGGCGCGCCGGCCGTTGGATTGGGCCAAAGTTGCCATTGGAACCCGAGCCGCTCGACACTGGGGCCGATTTCGTCGGTCAGATAAGCAAGCAGCGTGTCGGCACGCGCGGCGTTCTGGCTCTCGGTGGCAAATGCGACCCGGCGCGCGATGTCGGCCTGAAGCGCGCCGGCGTCGAACCAGGCCGCGGCGGAGGCGATTGCCGCAGTGCGGGACGCGGTCATGGCAGTCATGGAGCGGGTGAAGGGAATCGAACCCTCGTCGTAAGCTTGGGAAGCTTCTGCTCTACCATTGAG
>OCZU010002356.1_pt1 | contig 12080 bp, 17 predicted proteins | sample 1539001 | NCBI WGS metagenome assembly OCZU01 (sample SAMEA3539306, study PRJEB22396) | soil metagenome | biome: tundra; feature: field; material: soil | place: USA | collected 2010-05 | depth 0.15 m
TTACACCCCCAAATAATAAACCATCATCCTTTTTTTTCAAATAACCTTTTAAATGATTTGCAGTAGTGGTATATCCTTTTGATGTTTTAATGAAGCCTTCCTCATATAACTTTTTAGCGTAGTCTTCTATTTGGTTAACTATATTTATTGACTCAGACTGATTATCAATTTGGGTAACTTTGAATTTACGATTGTAATAAAGAGCATCAAATTCTTTCCAGGAGAAGTTTCGTCCTAAATCTATTACGATTTTATTTGCTTTATTTGAAAAGAAGATAATATCGTCATATTGTTTTTTTAAGTCTTTCCTTCTATGATATTCTTTAAATTCATCTTCAGTAAGGTCAATACCGGTCAGATAAAAATAAAATTTCCGCTGCCAGATCACCCTTATTTTTACCGGGTATTTGCCATTCTTTTTTATCCTGAAGTTGTATAAAGTGATTTTAGTAGTTGCTTCAATAAAGAAAAATTTCACCAACAAAAATAAAAGAAAACAAAACAAACTCTTTTATTTTCTTTTACGGCGTCAACCATTTATATACAGATAATCAACCTATTGAGAAGTATCCTTCTGTTTTGTTTTATTTTAAAAACAACCAAAGCAATCTAACTCCTCACTTACAAGCAGAGGGTCCGCGGTTCGAACCCGTGTGCTCCCACACAATATAGTAAAGGGTTTCAGACGATTGAGGCCCTTTTCCTATTTTGTAATTTCGACACTTTTCCGTCACCTTATGCCTCCATATCGCCTGTTTTGAAGTTTTCGGCAACTACCAGAATTATTATTTTGGTTGGTCATTTAAATACGAGAATTGGCTCAAAGGCAACGAAGAAATTAAATCCAAATAATCCATCCCAACCCATCGCGCCAATCGTCGTCGACAACTGAATTTTTAGTTTACTTGGAAAGAGGAATGAATGAGATAATTGATTTGAGGGTCGCTCTGCCATGAGGGATGTTATTGCCGTCGACGACCAGTTTGGAGAAGACCCAACCACTAATTTGCTGCAAGAGCTACCTGAAAAAGGAACCCGCGCTCTAGTTGCTGACGGAGCAAGGCTATTTGAAGTTTTGGCGCCATCTAGGATTATTTCTTCTGCTCCCCTGGTTGGTTATGATTTCGTGAAACGAAGTTTATGGCCGAAGAAATTAAATCCAGATAATCTAGCATTTATTTGCGAATATTTTAGTCGGCGTCAAAAATGCAACACATATAGGATGAATTGAATATGGTTATTATATATTATATATTTATATGATTATTTATTGGTATTATTATTAATCATATTGTAATATGCATGAGTTCATGTGTTATTAGGACGGGACGTCGGCTACAGGAACTTAAGGAAAATTTTCTAAACCTTGAAGGAATCTTAGACCTTATGGCTCCATTCAGAAAGAATTACTCCATCCCTTTTTGTCCCAGAACTAGATTATTCATCTCTTGCAATCTATAATGGAGGAAATGCTGGCGCCGAACTCAATATAAAATTTTTTGAGGCGGTTGGCGACGCCTATTGACGTCTATGGTCAAGGGTCTGGAAAATTTAGGATATGGGTTGGGATATGGCAGACTTGATATCTATTGGAACTGGGCGGCTTTGTGGCAAAATGGTGAGGCGACGAAAATATCCTCATCAACAGTATTATTGTCAGCCGCATATCTGGCTTACCGAACACGGATGAGCAAAAGAAGCGGGCAACTCATCTTTTCCGTCAGGTCATACTCTAGAAGCATTCGCAATGGCGACGGCATTTTCATTTCTTTTCCCCTATAAAAAAATAATAGTACCAGTTTTTCTATGGGCATTAATTGTAGCATATAAAAGAATAGCTTTAGGTCTTCATTATCCAACGAATGTACTCTCAGGAATAGTCATAGGCTCCACAGAAGCGATTGTTACATTTTATGCTTTTGAACTAAGGCTAGTTAACCCATTAAAAACAAAGTGAATAACACTAGCGTTGCGTCTTAATTAAAACATTTTCAATTGCTTAGAGTTAAGATCATTGATTTCGTGCAGATTTATTTCTTTAAATATTTCCAACATTGGTGTTTTCTCAAATGGAGAAATACTAATGTACTGTAATATTTCATAAAGCGTATTTGGGATCTTCAATTTCTTTTTGGCTATTGCTACAATTACATAAGCTGAAATCGCTATCCAAATTTGCGATCGCACTGCATTTTCATTTTGGCCCCAAAATGATTTTATTTTCAAATGTTGTTTTATCCATTTAAAAAATAATTCCACATACCACCTTGTTTTGTAAAGATTACCGATCGTTAGTCGCTTTAGTTTTTTATTATTAGTAAGGAAAACAAAAGTTCTATCAAATTCACTGTCATAATATTTTATTCTTCGAAGAAGCAGAGGATAATGTTTGTTACTGTAAAAGCCTTTGAGTTTTATTTTTTGATCACATCGTACATTCATTTCTTTGTATACAGGCTTTGATCTAACTCAGTCAAATTGAAGATTTTCTTTTCCTCTCACAACAAAAAAGGCTTTCTTTTTGTGAATCGAAAATAATCTTTCAAAGTCAATGTAGGCCTTGCCCATGATGTAATACGCGCCTTCTTTAATTGGAATTTTATCCAGAATATTGACATCATGAACGTCCCCTTCGGAAATAAAAATAAATTCAGGTATTGAAGTTTTGCAATCCAGTAATGGATGAATTTTTACTGCACCTTTTGTGGACCTAAATGTAGCCCACAAAAAAGCATTAAGACATAAATCAATAGTAGTTGAATCAAGAGCAAAAACATCACCTTTCAAATCGAAATCAAGTTGCTTGCTACCTATGTACATTTCTTTAGCTTGCTCAATTAGTTTCATTCCGTAATCTTGAAAAATTCTCCAGTCTCGTTTTTCATTTGCACGCGACACAGTAGATTTATCAAACGCCTTTCCTATTCCGAGATGAAATAATTTGGAAGGATTTAATTTAAGACACAATAAGGTATTACTCATACTTTCCCGGTCAGTAGGTTGACCAAAGGATAAACAAAGAAAATGTTTCCAGCTTGTAAAATCCTTTGTTTTAAAATTTCCTTTATATTGCTTTACAATATTTTTGAAGATGTCTTGATTTGCAAAGTCCATAATTTGAGAGAAAATCATTTTTCCTTGGTTCATCCTCAGCAGTTTACGCAAGGAACGCTAGAAATAAATTCGAATCGACGCCAACATAAAATCCGCTGAAAGGCTCTGATACCAATGATTTCAAAGAATTAATCTTAAAAATGACGCAACACTAGTGAGTGAATAACTTAATACAATTTCAATGAAAATAATTTTGCAACACTGGCTTTTACTTTTATTTCTCTTCATTATGCCAAAAAATCTATTAGCAGGGCCGCCTTATGGTACAGATGACCCTGAACCAGTTCCGTTCAAAAACTGGGAGCTTTATATATCCTCCTTAAGTAGTTATAGTAGCTTTTCTTCACAAGGGACATTGCCGCATTTTGAAGCAAATTATGGAGTAGTATATGATATGCAACTGCACCTTATTCTGCCTATGGCCTTTAATAATGAGCACGGGAATGTAAAAAATTACGGGTTTGGCGATATTGAAATAGGTGTTAAATACCGCTTTATACACGAAACAAAATATATTCCACAGGTAGGAATATTTCCATTATGCGAGATGCCAACTGGTAACCAATCGAAAGGATTAGGAAATGGCAAGGCACAATTTTTTCTTCCTATTTGGCTGCAAAAATCTTTTGGGGATAAATGGCAGACTTATGGAGGTTATGGATACTGGATTAATCCAGGTGCAGGTAATAAGAACTGGAACTATATAGGTTGGCAGTTACAATACCAAATTCATAAAAATATAAGCATTGGGGTTGAAGTATATCATGAAACAGCAAGCACAAAAAATGGACAAAGTGATTCAAGATTTAATTTCGGAAGCATAATTGACCTCAATGATAATAACCATATACTATTGTCGGCTGGGCGTAGCTTTAATGGCAGTACCGTTTTACAAATGTATGTGGGGTATTTGTTCACTATTTCTAAATCCAAAGTAAAAACAAGTTCGTCCAATATGAAAAACAGGGTATTTGGTAGGGGGAATATCGATGGGTAGTGGAATGCAATATAGTAATGCCTCATTTAACAATCCTTTTTTTTGAAAAGATAAAGTCACTTGATACACAATTGATTCTTATTATCAATGGAAACCACAATGCTGTTTTTGATGAAATTATGTATAGGGTAAGCGATACAATATTTTGGTTTCCGTTTTACGTATGTGTAAGAATACAGTTCGCTTAAATGCCGTAATGGATATGATTATCAAATTTCGGGAGGTTCAAGCTATCAACCGACAAATCAACAAATCAACCAAAGGAGTACACGGTGTTTCAATTATGGTGAGAGACGAGTTTAATGGTGACTTTGCGTATTATGATTTCAGAGTTGGTGACAACTCAAATGATTTAATCTATTATAACATTTTCGATTTTATACTGGAAAAGAAAACGGAAGAAATAAAAGTATACGATACTGTGAGTGATTCTAGTATAAGTTTAAAAGACTGGCGAAAAAAAAGGAGATGAAGTTCTTGCTCTTGACCATTACGTAAAACAAAGAGCCTTGCTTCTGTGCTGGCTGAAGAATATAAACTCACCAACATATCACTTATCAGCTTCAGGGCAGACTTTCATTATTCATCATTTGTATATATCTTCATCCATGCTTTTTCAATGAGATATCGTTGTTTGGGCTAAAGATTATAAAATACCAGCACATTACAACCCTCTCTTTGGCTGAAATAAGGAAACAGATATCCACTAATTAAAGCAAAGAAATTGGAGAAAAAACAGAAGATTTTACTCGGTATTCCTTTAGCAATTATCGCCGGTCTGTTAATTTATAGTTGAACCACGTTTTTGCTGACAGACATGACTGCAACTTGGCGAAATTATTTAGCACTTGGATTTTTTGCTGTATTGGTTTATCTATATTTCAAAAGTTTTGCGAAGACAATTATTGGAACAGGATTTTATCTTTTGCTTGCAACTTTCAATGCTTTTTCACAGACACCGCAAAAAATTACCTTTTTGGTTTGAATTTCAAATTGGGCAAATAGAGACACCACATTTGCGCTTTCCGCTTTTACCTTTACTACTGCTTGTTCTATTTCTAATTTTAAATTCTGATACATTGGTAAACATGTATCTTGACTCCAAAGAAGGGAAGGCTCAACGGAAGAATTAAACATCCTTCAGGCAATATATGTCGTTATGCAAGCCTGGCAGACCTCCTATCAATGAGCTGTAGTGCATGTTTCGGCACCAGTTCCCGCCCGTATAATGAAAAATCAAATTTAAAGGAATACGCCACTATAATGCCTTAGAGAAATAGTTATATCACTATATGCAAAGGCAATCGTATTATTCACATTTTTCCAACCCTTTTTGGGTAATTCTAAACTGAATAATTCTAATTCAATACAGTTAATTTAAGACAAAAATGCAATTGTTAACGGGATATGTGAATCATGTAACTTATTTGCAAAATTGTGTAATAGTAAAGTGAATGAAGAGGTTCATCTTTACAATGTAATAATTCAATTATAAGTTTTAAAAAAAAAGAAGAAGGTATTAATTGGTCTTGATTATAACCCGACAGCACAAAAAATGGCTAAGACAGGTTTTTCCTTGGCTAAAGCCTTAGGACTAAATATAATTGTTTTAGGTTCACACAGCTAGAAGTGGTTAAATGCAATAATCATGGATAGTGCAACACAAAAGGTGTTATATCATTCCACTATCCCCGCTTTTAATCATTCCTACTAAAAAACAAAACTTATTATGCAGTTCTTACAAATGTATTTTCCATCCCATTCCTGCTTCAATATGAACAATAAATTTTTAGAAAAATAATTACAATGACAAATCAGACAAAATGGTCGATAGACCCGGTACACAGTGAAATATCCTTTAAAGTAAAGCACTTAATGATCACCAATGTTAAGGGTTCCTAAGTATCTATACAACTGAAAAGGACTTTACAACAGCTGGTATAGACCTGTGGATAGATGCCGCTTCAATAAGAACCGGTGATACTAAACGTGATGATCATTTAAGAGGCGCTGATTTTTTTGATGTACAAAATCATAAACAAATAACATTTACTTCAGAAACTATAGGGAAACCGGACCTGAAAGGTAATCAGGAATTATGGGGAGAATTAACTATAAAAGGAGTTACCAAAAACATAAAATTAAGAGTACGATTCGGAGGAATAATAAATGACCCATGGGGTAATGAAAGAGCCGGATTTACAGTTACCGGGAAAATATGCAGAAATGATTGGGGACTTACATGGAACGCTGCTATAGAAGCAGGTGGGTTAATGGTCAGTGAAGAAGTGATAATTTCATGTGAAGTTGAACTCACTAATATAGCTCAGAGCGAGTTTACGATGGAATTGGATCCTACAACAGCCAAAATAGGTACTATGTAATCAATCCGACAGCCTTTTCTAAAAGTTCTTAAATGTATAAGTAAGAAAAAATTGAACTGATTTTCTGCATCAGGTTTTTGGATATGATTTTAAGAACGCAAAAACGGCAAAATGGAAAATAAGTTTAATGAAGCTACTATTCAACGTCCGCAAGGAGATCGCATGGTGGACTCACAGCTGGTTACAATTGACCTTCTCTCTTTTGTTAAACAAATCAGAAAGGAGAAATCATGGGAAGACAGTAACCAGAATGCTATAACTATCTTTAAAACAAACGGTATGCGTATAGTGCTCATCGCCTTGCATAAAGGCGGTGAAATGATCAAACATATAACAAACGGCATCATTAGCATACAAGTACTGGAAGGACAAATACTATTTATTACTGATGAACGATCCATTGAGTTAAGCAAAGGGCAAATGCTGGCACTGCATGAGGGGATTCCGCATAGTCTGCTGGCTAAAGAGGAAACGATCTTTTTATTAACTCTTACAACTACATTGGCGGGAAAGTAATGCAGGTCACAAAGGAATAACTGACATGGAAAAACATATTGTAAAAGTAAAATCAAATGATAAGGTCACTCATGATGTGTTACAAATTGTAACTGAAAAACCTCTGCAGTATATTTTTACCCCGGGACAAGCCACAGAAGTTTCCATAAACAAAAACGGCTGGAAGGATGAAAAAAGACCTTTCACCTTCACTTGCCTTCCTGAAAATGATTATCTGGAGTTTACGATCAAAACATATCAATCCCATAAAGGAGTAACCAATCAGATTCTTCGACTCAAAAAGGATGATGAGTTGATCCTGCATGATGTGTTTGGCGCTATTGCTTACAAAGGAGAAGGCATATTTATTGCCGGAGGCGCAGGAGTTACTCCGTTTATTTCCATCTTCAGGTATCTTCAGTCAAAAAAAGAAATAGGCGACAACAAACTCATTTTTGCCAATAAAACAAAAGCCGATATCATACTCGAACAGGAATTCAAAAAAATATTAGGCAATAATTTCATCAACATTTTATCTGATGAAAAGTTGAATGGGTATGCGAACGGACAAGTCACCGCAGATTTTATTAAAACAAACAGTGGCGGACTAAACAAAATATTCTATGTATGCGGACCTCCGCCAATGATGGATGCAATTGAAAAACATTTAACGGATTTGCATGTGGATAAAAATTCGATTGTCAAAGAAGCATTTTAAAAACAGTACATTTATTAAAAAAATCAAATGAATACCAACAGACTTTCAAAAACGCTTGCAGCAGCGTTGAATGCGCAAATGACGAAGGAAGCGCACGCTTCACAAATTTATTTATCCTATGCTGCATGGGCTGACAACAAAGGATTCGGCGGCATAAGCAATTTCCTTTTTCGTCATGCTGAAGAGGAGCGCAATCACATGATGAAGATATTGGAATACATTTTGAAAAGAGGCGGTGAAGCAAAAGTGACTGCTATTCCCGCACCACCGGACAATCCGTTAAGCATAAACAATTGTTTTGAAAGAGTTTTTGAACATGAAGTGGACAATACGAAAGCTATTTACAAAGTAGTAAAAATGAGCCTGGAGGAAGAAGATTGGGCTACATGGAATTTTATGCAATGGTTTGTTAAAGAGCAGACAGAAGAAGAAACTCTTGCTCTAAGCTTATTAGACAAAGTAAGAATTGCCGGCGGTGAAAAGGCAAGCACCGATGCCTTATACTCACTGGACAGGGACCTCGAAAAAACGCCTGATGAAGCAAAGTCAGCACAGGATGTAACGGCTGTTGATCCATGAAGCGGGGATATCTTACGCAACGGTTAGCGAAGCCATTGATGAGCTTTATCAGCAAGGTTTTACAACGGACTTTAATTTGGAGGAAAACTACAGATATGGTAATTCAGAAAAATTGGATGCTGATAAGCTTGAAACAAAAGAAATCTATCGTTATGAAGGAAACTCTGACCCGGTGGATGAAGCAACTGTTTATGGCCTGCATTCAAAACCGTATTGAAAGGCGTTTTAGTAACAGGGTACGGTATTTCGACAGACAATTTTTTATCTTACATCCTTAATAAATTGATCACGACAAAGGATTGACCTTTTTGTAACATGAATGGAACTCAGGAGAATAAAACCATTTGGACTATAGGTCACTCCACCCGCACCCTGAATGAATTTATTGATATGCTCAAATCCTTTCAGATTGAGGTCCTTGCTGATATCAGAAGTTTTCCTGGTTCGCGTAAATTTCCTCATTTCAATAAAGAAGCGCTGGAAATTTCTTTACCTCAAAAGAACATCCGATATATTCATTTTAAAAATCTTGGAGGAAGAAGAAAGGCAAAACGGGATTCCAGGAATTCGGCCTGGAGGAATGCTGTATTTCGTGGTTATGCAGATTATATGGAAACAGAAAATTTTAGAGAAGGAGCCAGAGAGCTTGAAAAAATTGGTATAAAAAATCGAACGGCATTTATGTGTTCAGAGGCAGTGTGGTGGCGTTGTCACCGCTCTATGGTTTCCGATTATTTAAAGGTTCAGGGCTGGAAAGTAATGCATATAATGAGTATTGGAAAAGAAGAAGAACATGCTTATACGGTTCCCGCAAGAATTGTAAATGCAAAGTTAAGTTATGAAAACGAAGCGGATAACAAATGATTCAGTGTTTTGATTTCAAAATGAACAAAAAGTATTTCTATCTTAAAGACAAATACCAAATTATTATTTTTTTTAGATGAATAACATTTTAAATAAAATACAGGTATGTGAAGTTTGTAAAGAACATTTACCGTTAGGTCCGAGACCTGTTATCCAATTAAATGAATTTTCTAAAATTGTTATTATAAGCCAGGCCCCCAGCAGGCGTGTGCATGAAACAGGAATTCCATGGAACGATGCAAGTGGTAAAAAAGTAAGAGAATGGATGAATGTAGGTGAGGAGATATTTTATAATCCTGCCTGCATTTCAATTTTGCCAATGGGGTTTTGTTATCCCGGAAAAGCAATGTCAGGCGATCTTCTGCCACGGCTTGAATGTGCTCCTTTATGGCATCCGCAGGCTTTTAAAAATTTTAAAAGTAAATTGCTTATTATATTAATGGGACAATATGCGCAGCGCTATTATACAAAAATAGTTTCAAAGGAAGCTTTACAGAAACAGTGAGAAATTACCAGGAAGATTTGCCAATCTATTTTCCACTGCTACATCCTTCTCCCCGAAATCAAAACTGGGTGAAGATAAATCCGTGGTTTATGGAAAAAACTGTTCCTGAATTAAAAAAAAAAAAACAGTTAGCAGACAGTAGGGCAAAACAACAAGGTAAGGCAGATTAATTGCTGTATATCAATAATTAAAAATTACAACCTTGAGCCAAAAATTTAAGATCGGTGAGCATGTAACCTGGAATTCAGAAGCTAGTCATGTGTCGGGTACGATAGTGAAAATACACAAAAGAGATTTTGATTACAAAGGTTATACACATCATGCCAGCAAAGAAGATCCGCAATATGAAATCAAGAGCGATAAAACAGAACATGTTGCTGTACATAAAGCCCGTGCACTTTCAAAAAAACAGAAAGCTGATTAAAAACATAAAATGAAAACGATACTCATATTTGTATCAACACTTGATGGTAAGATAACAAAATGGGGTGAACCGAAAGTCAGCTCGTGGTCATCTCACCAGGACCAGGATTATTATAAAAAGGTTTTGAATGAATCGCGGCTTATTGTTATGGGGAGTAACACATTTAATGCTGACACATTTAAACCTTCAGCAGATCATCAGCTTATTATTATGACAGGGCATCCTGATAAATATAAAAGTTTGGAAATTTCAGGACAGATTGAATTTACAAACGAATCACCCGTTGAGTTAATAGCCCGCTTTATAACCAAGGAGCACAAGCAAATACTGGTAGTTGGAGGACCGCATATTGCCACTTCATTTTTAAAAGAACAATTAATTGATGAAGTATGGTTGACGATCGAACCTAAAATATTTGGAACAGGAGGTAATTTTGCAACAGAGGTAGATCTGGATATCAATTTACATTTGATTCACTGCGAAAAAGTAAATGAACAGGGAACATTGATTACTAAATATGCAGTGTTGAAGAAATGAATCGTATGGTTTCAAGAGTCTTCAATTATTGCATTCTCTCCTCACAGTAAATGCAAAACGTTTTTGAAAATAAAAAAGAAATTAAAATGACAAAACAAAATAATATACATCTTGACAAAGGAAATTTATTGAACACTCTTCATCATAATGGCAAATTATTGGTGCTTCCAAACATCTGGGATCCTTTAGGGGCTATACTTTTGGAAAGTTTGGGTTATGCCGCTGTGGCTACTGCAAGCGCCTCCATCGCTTTTAGTAATGGCTATCCGGCTGGAGGATAAATTCCATTTAAAGAGCTGTTGCACATCCTGCGAAAAATAATGAATAGTTTAACCATTCCTGTAACCGCTGATATTGAAAGTGGCTATGCAACAAATAATGCTGAGCTAAAAGAAAACATTAGAATGCTCCTTGATACAGGAATAGCTGGAATTAATTTTGAAGATACTAACAAGGATGATAAAACAATTATTTCAATTGAACCGCAATGTGAAAAGCTTAGCCTGGTTAGAAATACTGCGTCGGAAATGAGAGTTCCTCTTTTTATCAATGCCCGTACTGATGTATATCTCAAAGCAAATGATTTATCGGATGAAGAAAAATTATCGGAAACCATACGCAGGGGAAAAGCTTATAAAAATTCAGGAGCGGATTGTTTCTATCCCATCTCACTAAAGAAAAAGGAACAAATAGAAATCATTATTAAAGAAGTCGGTTTACCGGTAAATGTTTTATTGCTTCCTGATATACCCGATTTTGAAACACTGAAAATAATTGGTGTGGCGAGGTTAAGCCTTGGCCCGGGGTTTTTAAAAACCTCCATCAATGCCATGAAAAATATTGCTGAAAAATTTTTGCATGATGAAGGGATGCAGGAAGTGACAGATAATCCTGTTACATCGGCGTATTTAAATACTTTAATTTCTAAATAGAACGGTTGAATCGAAAGCCAATTAAAGACTGCGGTGCAACCTCTGAATTCATTCTGCAACACGGTGTCCGGATATCCGGCACGGTCAGATATAGGCCGTTTATTAAATACAATTAATTTTTTGAGTCTTCGAATTTTTGTTTACTTTTTTTAGAAGACCGAGAAACCGGTAGTTTAAAAACTACCAAAGCAACATTTCATTTTTTGATTTTCAAGTATTCTTATTTGTTTTGTAATGCATAGTGGATTATTCTGTATCTTTGTTATATCTTTTACCTCGAAGTACCTCTATTGGAGTTAGGCCATTCAAGACAGCATGGGGAGAGTTATTAAAATCTAATACTGCTTTTTCAACATATTCATCCAGTTCAACATCTGCGTTCATTCTGCAACACGGTACGTATATCCGACATACCAGATTCCTCGAAATGTCGTGCTATCAATTAATATTGGGCAGTCGGAATTCTTTTGAACATTTGTTGTTATCTTCATCAATAGTTTTTCAATGGGGCTATCGGTTGGGCGGACCAAT
>OCZU010002359.1_pt1 | contig 12069 bp, 11 predicted proteins | sample 1539001 | NCBI WGS metagenome assembly OCZU01 (sample SAMEA3539306, study PRJEB22396) | soil metagenome | biome: tundra; feature: field; material: soil | place: USA | collected 2010-05 | depth 0.15 m
CGCGATGCTATGACGTTGCGCGAGGGCGAACCGCGGAGCGCTGTCTGAGCAAGCGCATCCCCACCCCCTGCTCGCCCCGCGCTGCACAATCGCAGGAATTCGTCAAACAATCCAGCGCGATCCTGAGGTCCGGGTGCGCCTTCGGGGTGGTACTGCACCGAAAACGCCGGCAGCTCACGATGTCGTAGTCCTTCGACGCTGCCGTCATTGAGGTTGCGCTCGCTGACGTACCAGCCTGAGCCTTGCGGCAACGTGGCGCCATCGACCTGAAACTCGTGGTTCTGCGATGTGACGTACACCGCGCCGGTTTCGGCGTCGCGCACCGGGTGGTTGCCCCCATGATGCCCGAACCCGAGGCGTGACGTGGACGCGCCGGCCGCCTGTCCGAGGATCTGATGCCCGAGGCAGATGCCGAGCAACGGCATGCGTCGTTCGAGGAGATCGCGGCACAACTGCACCGCATGCGGTAGTCGCGAAGGATCGCCGGGTCCGTTGGAGAGGACGACCCCGTGCGGATTGTGGCGCAGGACGTCCTCGATGCTGGCGTCCTGGCGGACGAGGCTCACCTCGGCGCCCCGGCTGCGGAGCGCACGCACCTGGTTGAGCTTAACGCCGTAGTCGACGACCACCACGCGCGTGCCCGTCCACGCGTTCTCGCTTCCGGCGAGCATGACGCCGCGATGCAGCGTCACATCGAGGGGCTCCGTGAACGCGCGCAATGGCTCGTCGATCGAGACCCTGCCGACCAGGTCCTCGTCGCTCACGAACGGCGCCGATCGCGCCGCCTCAACCTGCTCGGCAGCCGTCATCGCCGACGCCGCCGCGATGACGCCGCGCAGCGTGCCGTGGTCGCGAAGATGCCTCGTCAGCGCGCGTGTGTCGACACCGCGGAGTCCAGGAATACCGTTGCGGCGCAACTCCTCCTCGAGGGTGCGCTCGCCGCGCGGATGCCCGATGTCCGCGGAGAGCTCGCGCACCACCAGCGCGCGGCACTGGACACGGTCGGACTCGGCGGTGTCGTCGCGGCAGCCGTAGTTGCCGATGAGCGGATAGGTCATCACCACCACCTGACCCGCGTAGGACGGGTCGGTGATCACCTCCTGGTACCCGGTCATGCAGGTGTTGAAGACGACCTCGCCGTTCTGGGCGTGCTCCAGGGGCGCGCCAAAGAGGATTCCCTCATACGTCGCACCGGATTCGAGGGCGAGACGCCCGCGAAGGTCAGACATTGGTGACCTGCTCCGAGATGATCGGCACGCGCGCCGGGTTCTGATGGATGACGCGACCACCGGCCATGGTGAGCAGGATGGTGCCGCGCAGTTTCGCGCCGAGCAGCGGCGTGTTGCGCGAGCGCGAATGCAGTGGCGTCTCGCCGACTGTCCACTCCGTGTTCGGATCGAAGAGTGTGCACGTCGCTGATTCGCCGATCCTCAGCCGCGGCTCGGGGACTCCCGACGAAGGCCCGAGAATCCGATGCGGCCCAACCGTCAAACGCTCGACGAGCGTCGCCAGCCACTCACCCCCCATGCCGCCGATGGTGATGCAGGTGGCGAGCGCGGTCTCGAGTCCGATCAGGCCCGGCGCCGCCTCATTGTAGTCAAGCGCTTTCTCTGATGCGGGGTGGGGTGCGTGGTCGGTCGCGACCGCCTCGATGAGACCTTCGCGCAGCGCCTGCACGAGCGCCACCCGGTCGCGTTCGGCGCGCAACGGCGGGTTCATCTTGCGCAGCGACTGCGGGTCCGGCTCCTCCGCGACCGGCAGCCACATCGAGAGGTGGTGCGGCGTCACCTCGGCGCTCACCGCGAGCCCCTGATGACGCGCGCGCCGCAGTGAGGCGACCGATCCCTCTGCGGACAGATGCTGCAGATGCAGATGACCGGAGCGCGCATGTGACAGTGCGCGAATCGCCAGGTTCACGGCGCGCGTCTCGGTTTCAACTGGACGGATCGGGCTGCGCGTGACCGGCCCCTGGGTCGCGTTGGCCTGGGCGATCATCTCCTCGTCCTCGGGATGCACGAACACCGCGCGGGAGAGATGCGCGGTTTCCGCCAGCGCGATGGCCAGCTGGCGCGGCGACACGCCGTTGCGGCCGTCGTCGCCGAGCGCGACCGCGCCCGCCTCGATGCATTTGCGAATGTCGACCAGTTCCTCGCCCTCGAGCCCGCGGGTGAGCGCGGCGATCTGCAGGATCGAGACCGGCAGGTTGCTCGCAGCGAGGCGCGCCTCGGCCACACGTTCCGGCGTGTCGATCGGTGGTGTGGTGTTGGCCATTGCGACGATGTGCGTGAACCCACCGGCCGCAGCCGCGCGCGCTCCGCTCGCCAGGGTTTCGGCCTCGCCGTCACCGGGCTGACGAAGGTGGGTGTGCAGGTCGATGAACCCGGGGCAGAGGACGCACGGCTCGTCGCCCTCCGCCGGCGTCAGGTCGACCACCGGGACACCCGCCGCCTCGATGTGGTGGTAGATGGCCAGGATCTTTCCACCGTCCAGCCAGACGTCCTGTCCGGCGGCGTCCAGGCGCCCAAGCGGGTCGATGACACGTACCCCCCGGAGGATCCCGTTCACGGCAGGGTGCTCCGGCGCAGCCAGGCGCCGTCGACGCCATCCACCTCGCGCAGGCGCACGAAGACGCGGTCGCCGGACGCGGTGGGCACGTTCTTGCCGACGTAGGTCGCCCGCAGCGGCAGCTCGCGATGCCCGCGGTCGATGAGCGCCAGCACCTCGACGGCCGCCGGGCGCCCGCAGTCCACCAGTGCGTCGAGGGCCGCACGAAGCGTGCGTCCCGTGTAGAGCACGTCGTCCACCACGATCACCACCGCGCCATCGATGCGTGGCGGAGAGCCTCCATCGACGTCGTACAGCGTTGGCTGCGGCGCCGCCGGCCTCGGTCGATCATCGCGGTGCGCGCTCGGGTCAAGGGTCGCCACCGGCAGGGCAGCGTGCCCGAGGCACACGAGCTGGTGGGCGACAACGCGAGCCAGCGGGACACCCCGGGTCGGGATGCCCACCAGGACAACGTTCTCCAGCGCCGGGTGTCGCTCCGCAATCTCGTGAGCGAGACGCACTGTGATGCGCTGGATTGCACCGGCGTCGAGCAGCTGTGGGCTGTCGTCGAGCGACTGGGCGAGGCCGTTCACGAACACACCGTCATGCGAGCAGCATCTCGAGCAGGGCCATCCTGATGGCGACGCCGTTCGCCGCTTGCCGGAAGTACGCCGCCCGCGGGTCGGCATCGACCTCGGGCGCGATCTCGTCGACCCGGGGCAGCGGATGCATCACGATCGCGGTTGCGGGGAGCTGCCGCATGATCGCGCCGTCGATGCGGATTGCGGTGCGGGCCTGCTCGTACTCGAGCGGGTCGGTGAAGCGCTCCTTCTGGACGCGCGTCTGATATACGACATCGACATCGTCGAGCACGTCGGTGAGCTGCTCGGCGAGCCGGCACTCGACGCCGCGTGCCTCGAGGCGGGCGAGGATGTCGCCACCGACCTGGATGACCGGTGGGGCCACGAAGGTCATCCGCACCCCCGGGTAGAGCGCGAGCAGGAGCGCGAGCGACCGGGCGGTCCTGCCGAAGCGAAGATCCCCGCAGAAGGCGACCCGCACCCCCTCGACGTGGCCGAGCTCGCGCTCGATCGTGTAGAGGTCGAGGAGGGCCTGGGTCGGATGCTCGCCCGGACCGTCCCCGGCGTTGACCACCGGTACCGATGCGACACTCGCCGCTCGCGCGGCCGCCCCGGCCTCGTCATGGCGCAGCACGATGAGATCGGCATACGTCGACACCATGCGCACCGTGTCCTCGAGCGTCTCCCCCTTGATCGCGCTGGAGAAGGTGCGCGCCGCCTCGGTACCGATCACGGCGCCACCGAGACGGAGCATCGCCGATTCGAAGCTCAGGCGCGTGCGCGTGCTCGGTTCGTAGAACAGCGTCGCCATCACGCGGTGCGCCAGGCGGTCGTCGCGAACGCCGGCAAGGGCGGTGGCGCGCCGGAAGAGGACGTCGAGCAGATCGCGATCGAACTGCTCGGCGGTGATCACGTGGCCGAGCATCCGGTTCCGCGCGGTTGTTGCCGTCATGGCGCTTCGCCCTCCAGCCCGGACAGGTTCGGGCAAGGGCGGCCGCGCAGCGGCGCCGCGATCCCTTGCCGGCCTCTCCGGACCTGCTTGAAGTGGATGCGTTTCGCGGACTCTACCTTAGAGTGTTGGCATGGCACTCGGCGACGTGGGCAAGCTGCTCCTGATCGTGGGCGCGGTGATCCTGGTGATCGGCGGTGTCCTCATCCTGCTCACCCGCGCGGGCGTGACCCAGCTGCCCGGCAGCATCTCGGTGAGCAACGGGAGCTTCTCGTTCTTCTTCCCGGTGGCCTTCTGCATCGTGGTCAGCGTGGTCCTGACAGTGGTGATCAACCTGATCCTCCGTCTTCGTCAGTAGCCGAGCGGGACGTGTCCGAGGCGCAGAGGGAGCTGACGATCACGCCCGACGGGGCCTTCTCCCTGGCCGCCGCGGCGAGTTTCGGCTTCGGCCCCAACACGGGGCGTCCCACGCCCGACGGGGATTCGATGTCGCTGGCGTTCGTCGCCGACGATCTGGCGCATCACGCGGCCGCCTACCTCACCCAGGACGCAGACGGCGTTCTCAACTGCCGAATCTACGGCGATGCCGAACCCGAACGCGTCGTGGCCCAGGTGCGCCGCGTGCTGTCACTCGACCAGTCCGGCTCGGCGTGGGCAGAGGTCGGCGCCCGAGATCCGGTGATCGGCCGGCTCCAATCGGAATTGCCAGGTCTCCGTCCCGTGCTGTTTCACTCACCCTACGAGGCCGCAGCCTGGGCGATCCTCAGCCAGCGCAGGCATCGAACCCAGGCGACCGCGGTTCGCAAACGCCTGTCCGCGGCGCACGGCCGGGTGTTCCAGCTTCCCGGCGGCGAGCGCGAAGCGTTCCCGACTCCCTCCGAGCTGCTCCAGATCGACAGCTTTCCGAGCCTGGAGCCGCAGCGCATCGAGCGCCTCCACGCGATCGCCCGGGCAGCCCTCGCCGGGCAGCTCGACCCGGCCAGGCTGCTGGCCATGCCGTCGGACGCTGCGATGGCCGCACTGCTGCAGCTGCCCGGGATCGGTCCGACCTACGCCGGGTTGATCCTGCTCCGCTCGACGGGCGCGACCGACATCCTGACCCTCGGCGAGCCACGCATCCCGTTCTACGTCCGCCATTTCTACGGGCTGAAGCAGCCCGCGACCCCTGCCGAGCTTGCGACCCTCGCCGAGGCCTGGCGCCCCTTCCGGACGTGGACCTGCGTGCTCATCCGCGTTGCCGGTGACCGCGACGGTCTCGCCTGGGAACCTCAGTCAGGCGGCGGCAGGTAGCGGCCTCCGGCGATCCGGCCGCCCGCGACGCTGAACGCCCAGGTCGCTCCCTTGGCCCACTGCATCCCGCCGGTCATGGGCACGCGGGCGTCGGCGAGGCTGGTCACGATCGAAGCCATGACATCGCCGTGGGTGCAGAGCACTGACCCGGGAGCCGACGCGAGCCGGCCCATCGCCCAGGACGGGTCGGCGCCCTCCCCTAGCCGATCGTCCTCCTCGACTCGCAGCCCCACAGCGTCAGCCAGGGGAGCGACCGTCTCAACGCAGCGGACGTAGGGGCTGGAAACGACGCTCCGCGTGGTGGGAGCCAGAACGCGCGCCAGCGCGGCGGCCTGGATGCGCCCCGGTTCGGTCAGTGGTCGCTCGCGATCAGGACGCGTCCAGCGCTCGCGTGACCCTGCCTTGGCATGGCGGACGAGGTAGCTGGTCGCTTCATCGCCAGGCACGCGACCAGCCCTCCTCGACGCGCTTCCACACCGCCGGCCAGCCCGTACGGGCTCGAGCTGCCGCGTCTCGCTGCTGAGCGACCAGCTCGCCGGCGGCGAAGAGGGCCGTCTCGTGAACGCGTGGCGCAGCCGATCGATCACGCAGCCACGCCTCGGCCACCACCGCGTCGTGCAACTCCCCGAGCACCTCCTGGAGGGCCGCGACCTCCCGGGCGAACTTCGCGGCATTCTTGCCGGTTGCCGCGGCCGCCGCCTCGGCCGCATAGCGGCAGCGCTTGGCCCTGATGCGCAGATCGTGGAGCTGCTCGTCGGGAACGTCGCCCCGCGCGGCGAGGGCACCCGACTTGAGCGATCGCCAGGGCTTGCGGACCAGGCCGGGGAGCACCTCGCGTGCCGGCGATGCCGACATCGCAGTGAGGACCGGCATGCGGGCTGCCGCCACCAAGTGGTCGATCACCTCGATGTAGCGCTCGGTGTCCATGGCGTTGACGAGGTGCCGACGCGCCGATCCGACCTGGGCGCCCAGGGGCGCGACGACTGCCAGCGCCGGGCGCCGGTCAGCCGGTGGCAGCGTCCCCGCCGCGGCGCGCAGACGGTCACGCAGGACCTCGGCATCTCGAACCCTTCCGAGCTCGCCGCCCAGCCAGCGGAGGTCGTCGCGGAGTCCCTCCGCCCAGGACTCATCGAGGAGCGCACGGAAGGTCCGCAGATCGCTGCGCAGCCGCCGGGTTGCCACCCGAGCCTGGTGAACGTCCTCGGGATGAACGCCCAGCCGCACACTCGGGTCATGGCGGATGAGGCGGATCACCGACGTGCTCAACGACCGGCGGACGACGTCACCCGCTGTGGCCGCACCGCCGAGTGTGACCGAGCCGATCTCCGGCGGCGGTGTGCCCACCAGGCCGAGCGCTCTGGCGACCAGCGCGCGCGGGCGCGACGGCTGGGCTCCGGCGGCCTGGTACCGCGTGGCGATCAGGTCGAGCAGCGGACCGCTATCGCTGAACAGCTCGATTTCCCGGAAGCGCTGGGTGATCCGAGGGCCCGAATACACCGAGACGGTGTCGTCGACAAGGCGGGCGAGCACCGCCCCGCCGGCGTCGAGCAGCACCGTCTCCAGGGTCACCGTGACCAGTCGGGCCACCAGTTCGATCGGCGCGTTGCGTGCGTAAACGCGCACGAGGTGCAGCGCCTGGTCCGGGGGGAGATCCGGGGCGCCGTCGAAGTGGAGCTCGGCGCCGTCCGGCGCGGCCATTCCTTCGCCGGTCGGCGGAAGGCGCAGCACCCACCCCGCGCCCGCCGAGTACTCGAGCGAGACCCCCCAGCGAGCCAGGCGGAGCTCGGCGGTGTCCCAGTGCGTGGTCCGGAGCTTGCGAGCCGGTTGGGCGATCACCGCCGCGGACTGGTCGATGCCGTCGAGCGGCTCGGGCGAGAACGTTATCGGCACCTCGAGACGGAGTGCGCGTCCGAATTCCACCCCCTCCGCGGCGGTCACAGCGCGGTTCGCTCGACCGCCAGCCTGTGCAGCTCCTGCTGTGCGTCGAGATGGCGAACCGTGGGCACCTTGTGCCAGCTTCCATCGGGGTTGAGCTCGGAAGCGAGCACGTCGTCGGCGAGAAGCACGTCCATCACCTCGGCGAGCCGCATCTGGAGGCGGGGGTCGATCACTGGCACCACGGTCTCGATTCTCCCGTCCAGGTTGCGCCCCATCAGGTCCGCGGATCCGATGTACCAGCGGTCGTCACCGAAGTGGTAGATGCGCGAGTGCTCGAGATAGCGACCAACCAATGAGCGCACCCAGATGTTCTCGGACATCCCCTTGACCCCGGGCCGCACTCCGCAGGAGCTGCGCACGATCAGGTCGATCCGCGCCCCGGCAGACGACGCCGCGTAGAGCGCCTCGATGACCTCAGGGTCGATCAGGTGGTTGCACTTGATGATGATCCGGCCGTCCCTGTGGGTTTGCGTGCGGATGAGCTCAACGATCCCGCTGCGCAGCGTGACCGGGGCGACCAGCAGGCGGCGGTACTGGCGCTGGCGGCTGTACCCCGTGAGGTAGTTGAAGAGGTCGGTGAGGTCCTCGCCGAGCTCCGTATCGGACGAAAGCAGCCCGATGTCCTCGTAGAGCCGCGCCGTCTGGGAGTTGTAGTTCCCAGTGCCCATGTGGCAGTAGCGGCGGATCCCGGTGCCGGTGCGCCGGACCACCAGGGTCGCCTTGGCGTGCGTCTTGAGGCCGACGACGCCGTAGACGACATGGACGCCGGCCTTCTCGAGCTCGGCTGCCCAGGTGATGTTCGCCTCCTCGTCGAAACGGGCGGTGAGCTCGACGAGGGCGACCACCTGCTTGCCGGACTCGGCGGCGCGGATGAGGGAGCGGACGATCGGGCTGTCGGGGCCTGAGGTCCTGTAGAGCGTCTGCTTGATTGCCAGCACGTCCGGATCGCTCACGGCCTGGTCGATGAACGCCTCGACGCTGCTCGCGAAGGATTCGTAGGGGTGGTGAACGAGCAGGTCGCCCTCGTCGATCACGCGGAAGATGTCGACCTCGCCGTCCTCGCTTGTGGACTTGGCGAGGGCGGGTGGGATCACCGGGGCGGGAAGCCGCTCCTTGAGGTCGGGCCGGTTGAGCTCGTAGAGGCCCCAGAGGCCACTCAGATCGAGCGGCCCGGCGACGGTGTAGACGTCCTCACCGGAGAGTTCGAGCTCGCGCATGAGGAGCCGCTTGACCTCCTCGGTCATGGTGTCGTCAATCTCGAGCCGCACCACCTGTGGCGAGCGGCGGCGCCGGCGGAGATACTCCTGGACGGCGGTGCGGAGATCCTCGGCCTCCTCCTCCTCGAGCGCCGGGTCGGCGTTGCGGGTCACCCGGAACGGGTACTGGCCGATCACCCGCATCCCTGGGAAGAGGCGGTCGAGATGCGCGGCGATGACCTGCTCCACAGGGACGAAGCGCTCACCGTCCGGCATGACCACGAATCGCGGCAGCAGCGGTGGGACCTTGACGCGAGCGATCCGCTGCTCGCTTCCTCGAGGCGCACCGACCACGACCGCCAGGTTGAGGGATAGGTCGCTGATGTAGGGGAACGGGTGCGCCGGGTCGACCGCGAGCGGGGTCAGGACCGGGAAGATGCGTTCCTCGAAGACCGCGTCGACGTGCTCCCGATCGCCGTGGTCGAGCGACGTGTAGTTCGAGAAGCGCAGGCCTACCTCGCCGAGACGTTCGACGATGGCCCGGAACGCCCGCATCTGACGCGCGGTGAGGTCGATGGCGCGGCGCTGGATCTCGGCCAGCTGCTCGTCGACGGTCATGCCGTCAGGGCTCAGCGCTGCCACACCGGCGCGGCGCTGCTCGATCAGGCCGCCGACTCGGACCTGGAAGAACTCGTCGAGGTTGCTGCTGGAGATGGCCAGGAACTTCGCCCGCTCCAGCAGGGCACGTGAAGTGTCCTCGGCGAGCTCGAGGACGCGTGTGTCGAAATCGAGCCAGCTCAGGTGGCGGTTGATGTAGCGATGGCGGTCGCCGAGCTGGACGGGACGATCCGGACGCTTGGGGGCGGCCGGCGCCGCCCGGTCACGCGCCTCGGTGGGCTCGGATACCGCCATCAGCCGAGCTCCTCGATCGCTCCGGAGTCGAGGAACACGAGATCCTCCGCGATATTGGTCACGCGGTCGGCGATGCGCTCCAGGTGATGGGCGATGAACACCAGGTTGGTGGCCCGGAAGACGGTGGTGTTGTCCTCGGTCATCAGCTGGATGAGGTCGTCGAAGAGACGGTGGTAGATGCGGTCGACCCGGTCGTCCCCGGCGGCGATGCGCCGCGCCTGCAGCACGTCTCGCGAGACCACCGCGGCGAGGATGCCACGCACCTGGTCGCTGCAATACGCGGCCATCTTGGGGACGTCGACGTATGTCTCCAGGGGTGGCAGGTCGGCCAGGTTGCGGGCGAGCTTGGCGATGCTCACGCAGTGGTCGCCCATGCGCTCCAGCTCGGACGACATGTTGAGCAGGCCGATGATCTCGCGCAGCTCGCGGGCCTCGGGGCTGCGGTTCACGATGAGCGAGAACGAAAGCTCGCGGAGCTCGCGCTGGCGGTCATTGACCAGCGCGTCGTCGGCGATCACGCGCGCGCAGAGGCTCACATCGCGCTCGGCAAGGCCGCTGGTGGCCTGGGTGATGGCGCTGTCAACCAGCTCACCCATGTCGGCGACGATGCGTCGCAGGTGACCCAGCTCATCCGCGAGCACAGGGTGGTTCGGGTGCAGCAATGGCTCGCTCATATCCACAGGACTCTACTGTCCCCGGAGAGCACCATCAGATCGCCCCCGCACCATAGCCATTTCACAATCGCTTTACGGCGCAGGCTCACTGCATACTCGAAGCCGTGCAGTACGTCGCATCGGCGCCCTGGGACCGCATCGACACGGTCGAAGGCCTGCGCCGCCAGGTGGCCACCATCGAGGCGCTGATGTTCGCCTGCGACGCTCCTCCGATCCTGATCACGCTCGTCGAGGACCTCTACCAGTCGATCGGCCGTTTGGAGATTCCAGCCCCTTCGTACGCTCACCCGACGTCTCTGCTGGACGCAGGCTGAGGGTTCGACCGATCCGGGTGCGGAAGCGCCGGGCCAGGTCCTCGGGCTCCCACGTGTACGGAAGGCCCGTGGAGACGACCACCCGGTTGCGCCGCTCGTCGTAGCGGAAGGTCGGCGGTCCACCGCCGTTGACGCGGCGATCGAGCTCATCGGCGAGCTCAATGATCACCGCGAGCTTGTCGATGCGCTTGATGTCGTCGCGAGTGCAGAGCCGAGCGTACCGCGGCAGGTTGCTGCGGGCCTTGCCCAGCCGGGCCAGCGTCGTCGCGATCAGCGCCACCTCGCGATGGGTGAAGCCCTGGAGGTCGGCTGAGGCGGTCACCCCGGCGGCGTGGGTCCAGCGGTCGTAGTAGTTGATGCTCGGGCCGACGTCGAGAAGCGTGGTCGCGTGGTCGAGCACCTCGCGCATCTCCGCGGTCATGGTCGGGTCGGCGACGCCGAGGATGGCGCGGGTCATCTCGACCCGGCGCGTTGCGCGGCCGGCGTCCCATGTCGAGAACCGCGACGCGAGCGCGGCCACCGACGAACGCCGGACCTGCCACACCTCGGGAAGCGGCAGCTTGAGCTCGGCAAGCGCGATGCCCTCACGCAGGCCGTGTCCCGAGACCATGAGGGTTCGAGCCCCAAGGGCTTCCATTGCGGCGATGACCACCAGCGCGCCGCCGGCGATCGAGTCGGCGCGGTCGGTGGAGAGGCCGGGCACGGTCCGCAGCGACGCGCCGCTCCGCGTGGTCAGCCTCGACGTGAGCTCGCGAACCTCACGGCGCTGCAGGACATACCCGTCGACCCGGGCGATCGGATGAGCCACCGACCGCATGTGGATCTTGGCCAGGTTCCGCACCGTGCCCCCGGTGCCAACCATGCCGCCATCCTCGGGAAGGACCGGGACCCCCGCGTCGCTGAGGGTCTGGGTCACGTGGTCGCGCAGCGCGGCGATCTCGGACGCCCGCGGGGGGTCGCTGCCCAGGAACTGGTCGGTCACCACCAGCGCACCGAGCTCGAACGTCCACCAGCGAAGCGCGCGGCGGCGCTCGAAATAGGCGAGCTCGAAGCTCCCGCCGCCGACGTCGACGAGGTAGCCGGTATCGATCGGGAGACCGTGCACGGCTCCGAGAAATGCGTAGCGCGCCTCCTCCTCACCGTCGATGACCTTGATCGCCAGGCCCGTGTCCGCCTCGAGCCTGGCGAGCACGCTGTCCCGGTTGGCGGCGGTGCGGATTGCGGCGGTCGCGACTGCGATGATCCGCTCCGCCCCCGCCGCCGCCGCAACCGCCCGGAAATCGCGCACCGCCGCGACCGCATCGGTCACCGCACTCGCCTCGAGGCGGCCTCGCGCATCGATGTGCCGGGCCAGCTGGAGTGAGGTGCGGGCGTCGGCGATGATGTCGAGCTGACCTGATTCGTCGAGCCGCAGCACTGCGATTCGGGCCGAGTTCGACCCGATGTCGATGACTGCGATCGGCGATGCCAAACTGACCCTCTCCCTGGTCCGAACTCGGGTGGGAGCGGCAAGTATAGGCAGGGCCAACTCCCGGGCCGTCAGCGGCGTCCTAAGACGGCGATGTCGGGCGCTGCAGGTTCGCGTTGCTCGAGGATGCGGTCCAGCCGGTAGCCGACTCCGTAGACAGTGGTGATCCTGAAGGGCAGCGCCTCGAAGGGCTCGAATTTCTC